>Ga0247770_1002248_pt1 | contig 11240 bp, 7 predicted proteins | sample UWRJL136409B6_FD_179943 | JGI IMG/M metagenome (GOLD analysis project Ga0247770, IMG submission 179943) | Plant litter microbial communities from Arlington Agricultural Research Station in Wisconsin, United States - UWRJ-L136-409B-6 | ecosystem: Environmental > Terrestrial > Plant litter >... | reverse complement strand
GCGCCAGCGGACCTTCAGCATGTCGTTCGGGACCATCGCGCTGGTGGGGGCCCTGGGGGTGGCGCTGGGGTGGGTGGCGGCGCCGTGGCTGGCGGGGCTGGTGAAGCTCCCGGTGTACGCGGTGCGCTACGTCCTGGCCATCGTCTACACGGACGCGCTCCTGACCGTCCCGTACGCGCACCTCCGGATGAGCAACCGGGCGAAGAGCTACGCCGCGCTCAAGCTCCTCTTCGCGGGGGCAAGCATCGCGCTGAACGTGCTGCTGATCGCCGTGCTGCACCGGGGGGTAGGGTCGATCTTCTTCTCCAACCTGGCGGCCAACCTCCTGGTGCTGGCGCTGATGCTCCCCATCATCCTGCGCCTCTTCCGCCCGGGGCTGCTGCGCGGGGCGGAGTGGGGGCCGCTCTGGCGCTACGCGCTTCCGCTGATCCCGGCGGCGCTGGCGGTGGCGCTGGTGGAGAACGGCGACCGGATGGTGCTCAACTCCCTGTCGGACGCCACCGCGCGCGCCGTGTACGGGATGGACACCAAGGACGTGGTGGGCATCTACTCGTTCAACTACAAGCTGGGCGTGGCCATGCTTCTGGTGGTGCAGATGTTCCGCATGGCGTGGACGCCGTTCTCGCTCACGCAGGCCAAACAGCCGGGTGCGCCGCAGCTCTTCTCGCGCGTGCTGACGGCGCTGATGCTGGGATGCGGCGGGGTGCTCCTGGCGGTGTCGCTCTTCCTTCCCGTGCTGGTGCACATCCCGGCCGTGTACCAGTTCCCCCGCACGCCGGCGTACTGGCTGGGGCTGGGGATCGTCCCCGTGATCCTGCTGGGCTACGTGTTCAGCGGGGTGTACGCGGTGGTGACGGCGGGGCTGTACGTGGAGCGGAAGACGAGCGTTCTCCCCTGGATCTCCGGGGCGGGGGCGGCGGTCAACCTGGCGGTCTGCATGGTGGCGGCGCGGTACGGGGGGATGGTGGCCGTGGCCTGGGCCACGCCGGCGGCGTACGCCCTGATGGCGGCGCTGGGCGCGTGGCAGTCCAACCGCGTCTTTCCCGTCCCCTTCGAGTGGGGCCGCCTGGCGCGCCTGGCCGCCATCGTCGGCGCGATCTTCGCCGCGGACCACTGGGGCCTGCCGCGCGTGGTGGATCCCACCTCGCTGGCCGGCGCGGGCGCGAAGCTCCTGCTCCTCCTCGCCTTTCCCGCCCTGCTGCTGATCACCCGCTTCTTCCGCGCGGGCGAGTGGGCCGTCCTCCGGCGCCTCGTCCCGGGCCGGTTCCGCCGGCCGGCGGCGGGATAGCGTCCGGTCCCATGCGCGGATCGAGACGGACCCCTTAGTTCGGGTCTTCCGCGGTGAGATTGAGAATGACCGCAGAAGATCAAGCGGCGGATCAACCGTGCGAAACGCGGGGGGCTAGCGCCTGCGGAACTGCTTGCCGGGGAGGGATTCGGCGAGGTCGCGCAGTTCCAGGCCCAGGAGCGCGGCTAGGACGTTGCTCGGCGCCATCTCCGTCGCTACGGCGAGCTCGTCCACGTGGCGCGGATCGGCGGCGAGGGCGGCGAAGACCTTTGCCTCCTCGGGCGCCAGGTCCGCGGGCGGCGGAGGCGGGGTGTCGTCGAAGACGGGAGCCGCGTCGGTCGATCGAGCCGACGGGAGGAGGCGGACGGCGCCGACACCCTGCAGCTCCTCCAGGATGTCGCGGGCGGAGGTGACCAGGCGGGCACCGTCCTTGAGCAGCTGGTTGGTCCCCGCGCTCGTCGGCGTGCCGATGGGGCCGGGGACGGCGAAGACGTCCTTCCCCTGCTCCAGCGCGTAGGTCACCGTGTGCTGCGCCCCGCTCTTCTCCCCCATCTCCACCACCAGGATCCCCAGGCTGAGCGCGGCGATCAGGCGGTTGCGGCGCGGGAAGTTGCCGGCCAGCGGCTCCTCGCCCGGCGGCAGCTCGGTCAGCAGGAGGCCCGAGGCGCGCACCTTCTCGAAGAGCAGCGCGTTCTCGGGGGGATAGACGCGGTCGATCCCGTGCCCCAGCACGCCGACGGTGGCGCCGCCCGCCTCCAGCGCCGCGGCGTGCGCGGCCGCGTCGATCCCCTTGGCCATCCCGCTCACGATGCAGTAGCCCGCGCGCGCCACCTCGCCCGCCAGCGACGCCGTCGCCCGCCGCCCGTACTCCGTGGGCGAGCGCGTGCCCACCACGCCCACGCCGGGCGCGGCGAGGAGGTCCAGGTTGCCGGAGGCGAAGAGGAGGAACGGCGGATCGGGGAGGGCGCGGAAGGCGTCGGGGTACGCGAGGTCGTCGGGGGTGATGGCGACGGCCTCCGCGCGGCGAAGCATCTCCAGCGCGATGCGGGCCCGCTCGCGCCCCGCGTCCGTCGCGGCGGAGCCCACGCGGCGCACCAGCTCCTTCCCAAAGCCGGGAAGGGTGGCCACCTCGTCCGGCGACGCCGCCATCACCCGCTCCGCCGAGCCGAAGCGGGCGAGGAGCGCGCCCAGGCGCGCCGGGCCGATCCCGGGGACGACGGCGAGCCGGAGAAGGGGCTCCAGCGCGGAGGGAGCGAGCGGCATCGCGGTCAGGGCTTCCAGGTCTCGGGCTCGTCGCCCTCCGCCAGCTCCGCGGCGATCACGCGCGCCGCGTGCGTCCACAGCCCTTCCAGCAGCCGGTCCAGCCCGCGCTGCGCGACGGAGGAGATCGTGAACTGCCCCCACGCCTCCGGCGCCTCCACCCGCGGCTCCTCCCAGTCCGGCGGGAGGAGGTCGGCCTTGGTGAACACCACGCAGTGCGGCTTGGCCGCCAGCTCCGCCGAGTACGCCTCCAGCTCGGCGCGCAGCTTGGCGTACTCCTCCTGCGGCTCCAGCACGTCGGAGGGGATCATCAGCGCCAGCGTGCGGGTGCGCTCGATGTGGCGGAGGAACTGGTGCCCCAGCCCCTTCCCCTCGTGCGCCCCCTCGATGATCCCCGGGATGTCGGCGATCACGAAGGTGCGGTGCCCGGTCAACTGCACCACGCCCAGGTTGGGGGTCAGCGTGGTGAACGGGTAGTCCGCCACCTTGGGCGTAGCCGCCGAGACGGAGGCGAGGAGCGTGCTCTTCCCCGCGTTGGGCTCGCCCACCAGCCCCACGTCGGCGATCAGCTTGAGCTCCAGGGCGATGCGGCGCTCCTCGCCGGGGGCGCCGGGGTCCGCGCGGCGCGGCGCCTGGTTGGTGGCGGTGGCGAAACGCGCGTTCCCCCACCCGCCGCGGCCGCCCTGCGCCACCGTCAGCTCCTGCCCGGGGTCCAGGATCTCGCCAATGATCTCGCCCGTCTCCTCGTCGCGGATCAGGGTGCCCAGCGGGACGCGGAGGACCAGCGTCTCCCCGCTCTTTCCCGTGGACTGCGAGCCGGCGCCCTTCTTCCCGTCCTCCGCCTTGTACTGCTGGCGGTAGCGGTAGTCCATCAGCGTGGAGAGCTGGGGATCGCCCACCAGCACCACGTCGGCGCCGCGGCCGCCGTCGCCGCCGTCGGGGCCGCCGCGGGGGACGAAGGTCTCGCGCCGGAACGACGAGGTCCCGGGGCCGCCGTCGCCCGCCTTCACCTGGATGACTGCCTGGTCGAGAAACAAAGCCGCACCGTCCAACAGAGAAAGTTCAGAGGGATGGAGACGGCCGATGACCATCCCCGCATCTCCCTCAAACAGGACTCCAATCCAACATCTCGGTCGACCGATCAGGATTCCAGATCTGATCAGGATTCAGATCGACCGATCAAGACTCCAGATCTGATCAGAATTCCGATCGATCGATCACGATTCCGATCGGTCGATCAAACCGCCTTCGCGCGGATCTCCCCCCACAGCCCGCGGACCCGCTCCGCCGCGTCGGTCGCGACGTATCCGCAGGCGATCTCCACCGCCTCGTCCACCTGGTCGACGGACGCGCCGGCGTTCAGCGCGCCGCGCAGGTGCGAGTGCAGCTGACGCGGCACGTTCCAGACCGCCAGCAGCGCCGCGATGCACAGCTCGCGCATGGCCAGCTCCACCCCCGGCCGGCCGATGACCCGGCCGTAGCCGCCGGCCACCATCCACCCGTCCACGTCCGGGTGCAGCCCGCGCACGTTCTCGCGCAGCTTGGCGTAGTTGGCCCCGTAGACCGTCGCGCACACCCGCTCGCCGCGCGCCTCCCACCCCGCCGGGTCCTCGCCCAGCGACGCCGGCGCCGGCAATCCGCTGGCCTCGCGCCAGAACCCCAGCGCGTTCAGCGCGTCAGGGAAGCCGACGAAGAGATGCGACTGCAGGATGACCTCCTCCACCGCCGCCGCGTCCGCGTCCTCCCGCGCCCGCTCCATCGCCGCGCGGATGGCGGATGCGTCGCGGGTGCCCAGGGACGCGGCCAGGCGGAGGAGCGCGCGGCGGCCGCGCGCCTCCGCCTCAGGCATCCGGGACCCGCAGGCGGATGCTCGGGCGGATCTGCCCCACCGTCTCCCCGCGCGTGTTGACGATGTCCGGGTAGACGTGGTCGTGCAGCGCCCCGAAGTCGTCCTCCGAGATCAGGTCCAGCTCGCGGAGGATGGAGACGATGGCCGGCGCCACCGCGCGCGCCGCCCCGTCCTCCACCTTCATGGCGATCCCCAGCTCCGCGCCGGGAACGCCCACGCAGTAGACGCCCTCCGCCCCCACCTTGGCGAAGAGCCGCCCCCCCGCCTGGCGCATCAGGTCGGTGCAGATCCGCCCGCGCCCCGCCACCATCTCCGGGTACGCCGTCATCGCCTCGACCACGGTCGACGGCCCGTGCTCGCCGCGCCGCGCCGCGCCCGCCAGCGCCGCGAAGGAGAGCGCCATGTGCCGCAGCGGGAGCGCGAAGCAGACCACGCCGCACCCGTCCGTCCCCAGCCCGATCAGCTCCTCGGGCACCTGCGTCCAGCGCGAGAGCTCGGCCAGGATGCGGCCCTGCACCGGGTGCTCGGGGAGGTGGTAGCCCTCCGGCTCCCAGCCGTGGGCGCGCGCCAGCATCATCATCCCCGCGTGCTTCCCCGAGCAGTTGTTGTGCAGCCGCCCCGGCTCCAGCCCCGCCTCCTGCAGCTCGCGCCGCGCGTCGTCGTCGAAGGGGGGATGCGGGCCGCACGCCAGCAGGTCGGCCGTCACCCCGGCCCTGGCCAGGATGGACTCCGCCACCGCCGTGTGCTCCGCGCTCCCCGAGTGCGATCCGCAGCAGAGCGCCAGCTCGCGCGGCGTCAGCCCGTAGCGCTCCATGGCGCCGGCCTCCACCAGCGGGAGCGCCTGCAGCGGCTTGGCCGCCGAGCGCAGGTACGTCGCCACGTCGGGGTCGCCCGCGCAGGCGCGCAGCCGCCCCTCCGCGTCCACCACCGCCACGTGAACGCGGTGGCGCGACTCCAGCACCGCCCCCCGCGTCACCTCCACCACGCAGTCCGCTTCGCTCATCGTCCCGAAAGGCCCAGGATTCGCGCCGTCATTCCCTCATCCAAGTTGCACGGAATGGACAGTATGGCATTTTTCCGGCCTCCGCGCCAGTCCCCCGACCGTCGTGGAAAAGAAGTCCTTGGTCCTTGGTGCTTGGTCCTTGGTGCAACACCGCAGGGTGGGACAGATCCCGATCGCCCGAATCCCACGATCCTTATCGCCCGAACCCGCCCGGACCGCGAACGACGGCGTTGTGGGTCACGGTCGTCGGGATCGGGCATGATTCTCGGGATTGGAACGAAAACGGGAGAAGGGTACCACTGGCGCGGTACCCTCCCCTCGTTGCCGTCACCGACCGGTCCGGATCACTGCCCCTGCGCGGCCACCTGCTGCTGCTGGGCCGCGGCGCGGAAGAGCGACGCCTGGTCGGTGGAGCGCTGCAGCAGGCGCACGGCCTCCTGGAGCGCGCGGTCGTTGACGTCGTTGCGCATGGCCGCCACGCTCTGCCCGAAGCGGCTGGTGGCGATCTCGTCGACCAGCCGCGCGTCGATCAGGCGGCGGGCGCCCTCCAGCTGCTCGAGGGTCACCTCCACCCCGGCCGAGCGGAGGCGGTTCCACAGCTCGCGCCGCATCTCGGGCGTGATCTGGAAGTCGCGGCTCAGGTTGGGCGTGCGGCGCTCGTACTCCACCGCGTAGCGCAGCATGACGTCGTTGAACTTGCTGGCCTGCCTGGAGACCGCCGTGTAGAACGCCTTCTCCGCCGTGGTCGCCGTGTCGGGCTTGACCGCCACGTCGGGGACGATCCCGCCGCCGCCGTACACCGTGCGCCCGCTGTCCGTGCGGTACGGGTGCTTCTTGGTGCTGTCCCCCGGCACCGTGGCGCCGTCGGGGGTGATGGCCGCCGCCGTGGTGTCGGCGCCCTCCTCCTCCGCCGCCTCGCCGTGCGGGTCGAACGGCTTCTGGATGGAGCGGCCGACCGGCGTGTACCACTTCCCCGTGGTCATCTTCAGGAAGTTGCCCCCCGACAGGCGGAAGAGCGACTGCACCGAGCCCTTGCCGTAGCTGGTGGCGCCCAGCACCAGCGCGCGGTCGTGGTCCTGCAGCGCCCCGGCCACGATCTCGCTGGCGCTGGCGCTGTAGCCGTCCACCAGCACCACCATCGGGAGGTCGGCGTAGCTCTCGGCCGTCGAGGCGCGGAAGGTCTCGCTCTCGCCGGGGTTGCGGCTGCGCGTCTCCACGATGCTCTGCCCCGGCTTCAGGAAGAGGTCGGAGACGGAGACGCCCTGGTCCAGCAGCCCGCCGGGGTTGCCGCGCAGGTCCAGCACCAGCTTGCGCATCCCCTCGCCCTTGAGGCGCTGGATGGCCGCCTGGATCTCGTCGGTGCTGGTCTCGGCGAACACCGTCAGGTTCATGTAGCCGATCCCCGGGGCCGCCATGTAGACGTAGGGCACCGACTGCACGTGGATCTCGTCGCGGACGATGGTGAACTCCATGGGCCGCTCCACCCCCACGCGGCGCACCTTCAGGCGGATGGGCGTGCCCTTGGGACCGCGCAGCACCTTGACCGCGAAGTCGTCCGTCCACCCGCGCGCGTCCTTGCCGTCGATCTCCAGCAGCTGGTCGCCCACGCGGATCCCCGCCTTTTCGGCCGGGGTGCCGGGAAGGACGCCCACCGCGGTGATGTAGTTCTCGCGCGGCGAGATCTGGATTCCCAGCCCGCCGTACTCGCCGGTGGTGGAGAGGTGCAGCTGCGCGTACTCCTCCGCCGTCATGAAGGTGGTGTGGGGATCGCCCAGCTCCTGCAGCATCCCCTCGATCGCCTTCTGGTACAGGTCGCTCTCGGAGTGCTCGTCCACGTAGCGCTGCTCCACGTACTGCAGCACCTCGTCGAAGATGCGCGCCCGCTGGAAAACGCTTTGCTGCCCGGTCACCCCCTGCTGCAGCAGCCAGCCGCCCGACACCAGGGCGACGCCGGCCACCAGCGCGGGAGCCACGACGGTACGCTTGAGCTTCATTCGGCCTCCGAGAGTTTCCTGAAAAGCGGGGCCGCGCAGCGCTTTACGCGCACGCGGCGGACGCTTGATAAACCCGCTTCCGACAAAAGTTTCCGCCCCCCTGGGCACCGTCGGCCGGCAAGGAACGGGCCGGTCGGGGAGAGGTTGCCGGAGTGCGCGGCCGCCGCGGTTCCCGGCCTTCGCGCGCGAAGTGCTTCGATGATGATAACGGGACGGCCGCCGGGCGTGGTAGTGCCCGCGCGGCCGGCTTTGTCCTCGTCGTCCGGTGAACCGAAGGGTACAGGGGACAGGTTACAGGGGACGGCCAGCGGATCCGCATCCAAGCAAAGCGCGAAGCGCCACGGGGTTCCCCTCCCGCCCCGAATCCCGTCGACTCCGCCCCCTACACCCCCGCCGTCTCCGTCTCCGCTTCCGCCTTCGCCGCGACGACCGGGGCCGGGAGCCGGAAGTGGAAGGCCGCGCCGGCGCCGGGGCTGCTCTCCACCCAGATCCGCCCCCCGTGCGCCTCCACCGCCATCTTGCAGAACGTCAGCCCCAGCCCCGACGTCCCCTCGCCCGTGTCGCCGCCGGTGGTGCGCACGCTCTCCCACTTGCGGAAGATGGCGTCGTGGTGCTCGGGATCGATCCCCACCCCGTCGTCGGTCACCGTGAACTGCACCGCCTCGCCCTCCACGGCCGGGGCGGCCGAAAGGCGGACGTGCAGCCCGGGCGCGCCGCCGTGGCGGAGCGCGTTCCCCACCAGGTTCCCCAGCACCCGCCGCAGCAGCGGCTCGTCCCCCCGCGCCGCGACCCCCTCCGCGCAGTCGGACGAGAGGCGCGCGCCGCGAAGCTCCGCCCGCACCCGCCACCCGTCCTCGATCTCCGCCAGCAGGCGCCGCGCGTCCACCTCGCGGGGCTGCAGCTGCACCGCCGTCTCCTCCAGCCGCGTCAGCTCCAGCAGGTTGTCGATCATCGCCATGGCGTCCGTCCCGCGCTCCAGGGCGTCGGAGAGGAGGCGGTGCTGCTCGGAGGTCAGCGGCCCCAGGTCGCCGTCCACCGTGAGCTCCAGCGCCCCCAGGACGCCGGTGAGCGGCGACTTCAGGTCGTGCACCACCATCCGCGTCAGGTCGTCGCGGAGGCGCTCCAGCTCCTGGAGGCGGCGGTAGCTGCGCTCCAGCGCGTCGCTGGCCGCCTTCAGCTTCAGCAGCGAGCGGATGCGGGCAACCAGGAGCGGGCGGTTGAAGGGCTTGGTGAGGAAGTCGTCGCCCCCGGCCTCGATGGCCTTGACCTTGTCGTCGCTGTCGGAGAGGGCGGTCACGAAGACGACGGGGATGCCGGCCGTCGCGGGGTCCGCCTTCAATCGGCGGCACACCTCGTAGCCGTTCATCCCCGGCATCATCACGTCCAGCAGGACCAGGTCGGGAAGGCGCTCGCGGACGGCGCGGAGCGCGGCCTCGCCCCCCTGGGCGCCGGCCACGCGGAAGTCCAGCGCCTCCAGCAGGTCGCAGAGCAGCTCGACGTTGACGGGATCGTCGTCGACGACGAGCAGGAGCGGCGCCTCCCCTTCCCCGCTCACCGGCCCAGGACCGAGAGGGAGAAGGAGAACCGCCAGAACGGCTCCTCGAACCCGGCCGACCCGCCGCCGCGCTGCCCGCGCTCGGCCGCCGCGTCCAGCCGCGCCAGCCCGCCGGCCAGCCGGAGCCCCGCGCCCGCGCTCAGCGCGCGCTCCTCGGGGAACTCCGTGTCCCCCTCCAGCCCCCAGCGGAAGGGGAGCTGCGTGTAGCGCGCGCCCAGCCGCAGCGGGAGCGGGCGCCCCAGGAGGCGCACCCCCTCGTACTCCACCCCCAGCGAGGCCGAGAGCGCGTCGCGCGCCCCGCCCGACTCCGCCGTCAGCTCGTCGTCGACCGCCGACCACCCCGTCCACCGGGCCGAGGCGGCCACCACCGCGTTCTGCGCGATGCGGGCGCTGGCGCCGACGTCCGCCTCGATGGGGCGCGCGTAGCTCTTCTCCTCGCGCACGTCGTCGTCGTCGTCCGCGTTGTTCTCGTCCGTCTCCCTGGCGGTGATCTCGCCGCCGCCGGTGACCGCCGCGGCCAGCGTGAGCGCGTCGGAAGGCGTCCAGCGCGCCCCGGCCGAGACGCCGATCCCGCTGTAGCGGTAGGTGACGCCGCTGGTGGACTGGATGAAGTCCTCGCTGAGGACGCGGATGGAGCTGTCGCGCACCGCGCCGGTCAGCACGTCGGCGGCGATCCCCAGCGCCAGCCGGTCCGTGGCCCGGTAGCCGGCGCCCACGCGGAGGCGCGCCACGGCGCCGGTGGAGACGAAGCGGTCGGTGACCGGGACGCGCCCGCCGGAGAGGTCCAGCGAGTCGGCCTGCTCCACCTGCCAGTGCTGGTCCAGGAAGGCGCCGTAGCCGATGGAGCCGGTGAAGCGCCCGCCCACCGGGAACGCCGCCTGGAGGAGGGGGAAGCGCGACGTGGTCCCGCTGGCCGAGGCCGCCCCCGCCGTGGCGTCGTACTGGTCCGGCTGGAAGGTGACCACGAACCCGGGCGCCGGGAGCCCCACGGGGGCCGCCGGGTTGATCATGGAGAACGACGGCTCCGGGAGGCCCACGGTGACCCCGCCCAGCCCCCGGGCGCGGGCGTCCAGCGGCTCGATGGGATAGCCCAGGCCGCGGCTGGCCAGCACCGACTGCGCGTGGGAAGGGGCCGCGGCGAGCGCGGCGGCGAGCGCCGCCCCCAGGAAGGGGGCGGCGCGGCGGACGGTGCGGCTCATGGCAGCCTCGGACGGATCGGCAGCGTGTAGACGATGCGGAGACGGGGGGCGGCGTCGAACACCGACACCCCGAAGTTGCGCGGCGAAGCCCCCGCGGACTGCGGCGGCGCCTCGCCCAGGAGGGCGAAGGTGGTCGGGAGAGAGTCGGCGGCGACGGCGGCGCGGGCGTAGCTGGTGAAGGGGATCTCCACCAGCGTGTCGCCCGGCTGCGCGATCACCAGCGGCCCCGTGCTCGGGAGCGCGTCGTTGACCTGCACCCCCAGCGGCGCGCGCCGGCCCAGCTCGGGCTCGGGGACGGTCCACAGGGTGAAGGGGATGGATCCCAGCGGGTTGAACCCGGCCGGCGACGCCCCCGGCTTCAGCAGGATGGACACCCGGTTCAGCAGCACCTCCGAGAGCGCGACGGGCGCGCAGCTCTCCGGCGGCGCGCACCCCGGCACCGTGCGCTCCAGGTCCACCCCGAAGACGGTGCGCGACGCCGCGATCCCGCCGGCCTGGAAGGTCCCCGGCGCGCCCGCGGGGGGCTGCGGGGTGAAGACGAAGGTGAGCGCCTCGGCGGGGACCGACACCTCCAGCGTGGTGTCGCGCACCGCGTTGCTGGGGCGCACCCGCAGCACCAGCGAGACGCCGCGGAACTGCACGCGGCGGTCGGTCTCGTTGACGCGCACCAGGGCGCCGTTCAGCGAGTCGGAGCGCAGCCCCGCGGCCGCCAGCGAGTCCAGCTGGAAGACCACGGTGTCGCTGGCCGTGGCCGGGTTGTAGACGGCGGTGCCGGCCAGCGGCCCGCGCGTCCCCCCGGGCTGCGTCCAGGGTACCCCGGCGCCGGTGTCGGCGGCCAGCGTCCAGGTGGTGGTCGCCTCGTCGAAGGGCTGCGCCAGCCGGTACACCTGCAGCGTGCTGCTCCCGGCCGAGGTGCCGCCCGAGTCCACCAGCACCGTCAGCCGCGCCGACCGCACCGCGAAGGTGGAGTCGATGCGGCTGGTGCCGTCCTGCGAGTACTCGACCCGGCGGGGGAAGTCGAAGCGCACCAGGGTGTTGGCGTCCAGCACCCCGCCGAACTTGTTGGCGGCGATCTGGAACCCGAAGGTGTTG
>Ga0247770_1002247_pt1 | contig 11241 bp, 5 predicted proteins | sample UWRJL136409B6_FD_179943 | JGI IMG/M metagenome (GOLD analysis project Ga0247770, IMG submission 179943) | Plant litter microbial communities from Arlington Agricultural Research Station in Wisconsin, United States - UWRJ-L136-409B-6 | ecosystem: Environmental > Terrestrial > Plant litter >... | reverse complement strand
CGTCGCCGGCGCCGCCGCCTCCGCCGCAGCGCCTGGCGCCCGCGTGGAGCGCGCCGCCGGGCCCACAGGAACCCCGCGATCCCCGTCCGTGAGCGACTTCGTCAGCTGGCCGTGGTGGGTGTCGGTCTTCTTCGTGATCGGCGTGCTCGCCACGGTCTCGGTGATCGTCAGCCTGTTCTTCGCTCTGGGGCGCAGGCCGCGGCGCTTCAAGATCTACGTCCGCCCGGAGGTGGGCTCCGAGGCGTTCCTGCAGGGGATCGCGGGGATGGTGAACGCGCCGCTGCAGGAGGGCGGCACGGCGCGCCTCCTCAACAACGGCGTCGAGATCTTTCCGGCCCTCCTGGAGGCCCTCCGCGGCGCCGAGCACAGCATCAACTTCATGACGTACATCTGGGAGCCCGGAAAGGCGTCCGACGCCATCCTGGACGTCCTGGAGGAGCGCGCCCGCGCCGGGGTGAACGTGCGGGTGATGCTGGACGCCATGGGCGCCTGGGGCGCGCCCAGGGAGCGGTTCCAGCGGCTGGAGGAGGCGGGGGGCCGCGTGCGCTGGTTCCAGGCGCTCAAGCTGGGGAAGCTGACGGGCTTCTACAAGCGCAACCACCGGCGGGCCATCGTGGTGGACGGCAAGGTGGGCTTCACCGGCGGCGCCTCGGTGGCCGACAAGTGGCTGGGCGACGCGGAGAGCGAGGAGCACTGGCGCGACATCATGGTGGAGATGCGCGGGTGCCTGGCCGCCAACCTCCAGTCGGCCTTCATCCAGCTGTGGACCAACACCACGGGCGAGGTGCTGATCGGCGACGACTTCTTCCCGCCGTCCGACCAGCAGCCCAGGGACGATCCCAGCCTCCACGTCTCGCGCCACGTGAGCGTGATCAGCTCGCCGGCGCAGGCGTCGCACCCGCTGCGGATGTTCTTCTGGACGTCGTTCGCCTGCGCCAAGAAGAGCATCTACCTGACCTCCGCCTACTTCGCCCCCGACGACGAGACGCGCAAGGTGCTGGCGGAGCGCGCCCGCGCCGGCCTGGACGTGCGCCTCCTCCTCCCCAACCGCTTCACCGACGCCAAGGTGGTGCGGTGGGCGGGGCACGCGTACTACCGCGAGCTGCTGGAGGCGGGGGTGCGGATCTACGAGTACCAGACCACCATGATCCACTCCAAGACGGTGGTGGTGGACGGGACGTGGTCCATCGTTGGCTCGGCCAACATGGACATCCGCTCCAAGGAGCTGAACCAGGAGAGCGTGATCGGCCTGCTGGACGTGGAGTTCGGCGGCCAGCTGGTCAAGACCTTCTTCGACGACCTGGAGCAGTCCACGGAGATCGGCCTCGCCGAGTGGTCCAGGCGCAGCATCATCGCGCGCGCGGCCGAGCGGTTCTTTTTGCTGTTCGCGGAGCAGTACTAGGCGGACGATCGAGGGACGCGGGGATTCGGGGAGGTTCGACGGACGGTGTCGCATGCCTCGGCGGGCCCCCTCCTGACCGCTGGGGCGGTCTGTCCTCCCCCGTTCCGTGGGAGGTTGGCTCGCCACAGGATCTCGTGCGCGCCGCAGGTCGCGAGACGGTAGAAACGGCTCCCTCCCACCGCTTGCGGGGAGGGTGGGGGGAGGGGGCCGCCGCGGCATTGGAGACAGCCCGTCGAACCACGCCGACCTCGAGCCCGCGCCACACCAAGACCGAGGGCGCGGGACCCATCGTCCCCGCGCCCTCCGCCGTCCATCGACCGCACCTCCGCACCCCCGCACCCGCCGTTTACCCCGCGCTCTCCATCCCGTAGCGCAGCAGCTTCCGGTACAGCGTCGACGGGTCGATGCCGAGGACTTCCGCGGCGCGGGTCTTGTTGCCGCCCTCGGAGTGGAGGACCCAGTGGATGTAGGCGCGCTCGATGATCTCCATCGTGGGGTTGGGCGGGAGCGACGCCGTCACCAGCGGCTGCGGGGCGCGCTCGGTGAGGCGCGCGGGGAGCGCCGAGGGGAGGATGTCGCCCTCGGCCGTCATCACGGCGGCGCGCTCCAGGGCGTTCTCCAGCTCGCGGACGTTGCCGGGCCAGTCGTACGTCTGCATCAGGTCCAGCGTCTCGGGCGCCAGGCGCATCTCCCGCCCCCGCGCCGCCGAGGTGCGCTGGAGGAAGAGCTCGGCCAGCAGCGGCACGTCGTCCGGGCGCTCGCGGAGCGGCGGGAGGTGCAGGGTGATGACGTTCAGGCGGTAGAAGAGGTCGCTGCGGAAGCCGCCGCGGCGGATCTCCTCGTCCAGGTCGCGGTTGGTGGCCGCCACGATGCGCACGTCCACGGGGATCTGCTCGGTGGCGCCCACGGGGATCACCTCGCGCTCCTGGATGACGCGCAGGAGCTTGACCTGCGTGGCCGGCGACATCTCGCCCACCTCGTCCAGGAAGAACGTCCCCCCCTTGGCCGCCACGAACATCCCCTGCTTGTCGCGCACCGCCCCGGTGAACGAGCCGCGCACGTGCCCGAACAGCTCGCTCTCCAGCAGGTTCTCGGGGAGCGCGCCGCAGTTGATGGAGACGAACGGCCCCTCCGCCCGCGCCGACAGCTCGTGGAGGTAGCGCGCCAGCACCTCCTTCCCCGTCCCCGACTCGCCGGAGATCAGCACCGTGGAGTCCGTGGGCCCCACGGTCTCGGCGAGCTTGAGGACGTCGATGAACTTCTTGCTCTTTCCCGTGGGGCGCGCGGCGTCGCTGCGGTCGCGGCGGCGGATCTCCGTCTTGAGCTGCTGGTTCTCGCGCTTCAGCTGCCGGCTCTCGGCGGCGCGGCGGCAGATGGCCACCAGCTCGTCGTTGGCGAAGGGCTTCTGGATGTAGTAGAAGGCGCCCTCGTTGACCGCGCGGATGGCCGTCTGGAGCGAGGCCTGGGCGGTCATCAGGATCACGGGGAGGGAGCGGTCCAGCTCCTTGGCGGCCAGCAGCACCTCCAGCCCGCCCACCCCCGGCATCCGCACGTCGGAGAGGACCACGTCGGGGCGGATCTCGTGCATCCGGTCGATCCCCGCCTGCCCGCCCACGGCCGTCTCCACGGCGAACCCCTCGCGCCGCAGGAGGATGCGCAGCGTGTCCAGGATCGACGTCTCGTCGTCGATGATCAGTATCCTTGTCTCGCTCACGAGGGCTCTTCTTCTCGGACAGGGTCGGCCCCGGCGGCCTCGAGGGGGAGGAGCCCCTCCGTCTCGGGGAGGTAGAAGACGAAGGTGGAGCCCCAGCCGGGGCCGGGCTCCTCCACGAACACGGCGCCGCCGTGCGCCTCGGCGGCGCGCTGCACCAGCGCCAGCCCCAGCCCGGTGCCCCCCGGGCGCAGGGTGAAGAACGGGTCGAAGACGTGCTCGGCCTCGCCCGCCGGGACGCCGGGGCCGGTGTCGGAGACGCGCAGCCGCACGGCGCGGGTGGAGGCGAGGGCGGTGGAGAGAATCTCGGACTCGATCACGTCCACCGCCACCTCCACCTTCCCTCCCGGGCCGGCCCACTGCACGGCGTTCAGCGCCAGGTTCAGCACCGCGCGGTGCAGGAGGTCGCCGTCGCCCTGCACCACGGCCCCGGCGGCGGAGAGGTCCACCTCGAAGCGGACATCGCGCCCGTCGGCGTGGGGGTGGGCCAGGACCACGTCCAGCGCCTCCTTGACCAGCGCGCCGAAGTGCAGCGCGCCGGGGGCGCGGACGCGGACGCGGGCGAAGTCCAGGAATTCGGTGAGGAGCCGCGAGAGGCGGTCGCTCTCGCGCACCACCAGCTGCTGGAGGAAGAGGCGGTCCTCGTCCTCCATCCCGCCCCCGGAGAGCTGCTCGGTGGCGCTGCGGATGGAGGCCAGCGGGTTCTTGATCTCGTGCGCCAGCGAGGCGGAGAGCTCGGCCACGGCCTCCAGCCGCTCGGCGCGGCGGCGCAGCCCGTCCACCCGCTTGCGCTCGGTGATGTCCTGGAAGATGGCGGTCACCGAGGGCGGGTCGGTGCGGTCCAGGAGCGTGGTGGAGACGCCGAGCACCGCGCCGTCCGCGCGCTCCCCCGTCTCGAAGCGGCGCACGGGCTCGCGCTCGTCCACCGTGCGGCGGATGACGCCGCCCATCCCCGGCGCGGCGCGGTCCAGCGCGTCCAGGACGGGCTTTCCCAGCCAGCGGTGCGCCTCCACGTCCAGCATCTCGGTGCCGGCGGCGTTGATGTACACCAGCCGCCCCTGGCCGTCCACGGTGAGGATCCCGGTGGCGATGGAGGCCAGGACGTCGTCGGTGTCCAGCCGCAGCAGCCGCAGCTCCGTCTCCACCTCGCCCAGCGCGCTCCCCGTCTGCCGCAGCCGGTCGCCCAGGTAGCCGGTGACCAGCGCCACGGCGCCGAAGAGGAGCGCCTGCAGCATCACCGCGGGGTCGATGGCGTGCGCGCTCCACACGACGTCGGCGAAGTAGAGGATGCTGGCCAGGACGCCCACCAGGATCCCCCCCAGCATGGGAAGGAGCACGGCGCCGGCGACGATGACCAGCACGAAGAGCGGGGCGAAGCTGCTCTCCTTCCCCCCGGTCAGGTGCACGACGGTGCTCACCAGGAGCACGTCGAAGATCACCTGGCCGTAGAGGAAGGTGCGGCCCGGCGCGCGGCGGAGGAGGTGCGTGTACCAGAGCGACGCGGCGGTGACGGCGTAGGCGGCCCCGGTGAGCAGGGTGGCGGTAAGCGTGGTGCTGGGGCCGGCCTGCGTCCACGCCAGCGCGGCCGCCACGAAGATCCCGGTGGCCACCGCCAGCCGCCCCAGGTACATCCACCACAGGATGCGCCGGGGCTCCGGGAGCATCCCGGAGGTGACGCGGCCCCTCAAACGGCGGCCTTCCGGCTGGAAGAAACTCGCGGCGCGCGGGCGCGGCGGCCCGGACGTGTCGTCATCGGACAGGGGATCGCGTGCGGGGAAAATGCGTAAATCGTTGATGCGTATTGTCGATCCGCCGGGGCGCGATGTCAAGGTGGGGCCGGGCGGATCGGCGGCATCCGGCGCGTCGGGCGGGGTGGGGTTCATCGGGTTCGCGGATGGGGATCGGGGGAGGAGCGGGGGATCGGGATGGGGATGGGGATCGGGGATTGGGATGGAGATGGAGAGCCTTCGCGGACTCCGGGCCTCGGCATCCGCGCGTGGGGCGGACGGGCGCTCGAGTCGCCAGCCCCGTTCCCCCGGTTGAAACCGGGGGCTACAACGGCACAAAGTCCGCCTTCGCGGACTGCGATCCCATGCTCCGCGGGTGGATGCCTGATTCCGCGCGGAGCCAGCCCGGAGGGCTTCTCGTGGTCCTGGCTGTGTGTTTACGCACCCGGGCGGGGCTTCGGCGCGAACTGTCGTTTGGGTCCGCCTACCATGTCTCTGTCACGTCGCCCCGATCGTGCCGCCGGCGCGAATCTCGATCTCCTCGCCTTCCGTGGCGATGGCGATCTGCAGGGGGGAGCGGCGGGCGGCGAGGTCGCGGCGGCATTCGGCGAGGATGCGGTCGAGGTCGGCGTCGGCGCGGTCGGGGGCGTGGTGGAAGAGGTGGAGGCGGCGCACGGCGGCGTCCTCGGCCAGGCGCACGGCCTGCGCGTGGGTGCTGTGGCCCCAGCCGCGGGCGCGCTCGTACTCGGCGTCCGTGTACATGGTGTCGTGCAGCAGCAGGTCGGCGCCGCGCGCGAACTCCACGAACCGCGCGTACCACCCGGCGTCCGCGCCGCCCAGCTCGTTGTCCGGCGCGTAGACGACCGTCGCGCCGCCCGCGCGGAGGCGGTAGGCGTGGGTGACGCAGCCGTGGCGGACGACGAAGGCGCTCACCTCCACGCCATCGTCCGTCCACGGCTCCGCTTCGGTTGCGTCCAGGAAATCCATCTTCGCCGCGAGCACGTCCAGCGACACCGGGAAGTACTCGCCCGACATCTGCCCGGCCAGGGCTTCGGCGGGGCCGCGGAGGCCGGCGCGGGGGCCGTGCACGCGAACGTGGCCGGCGCCGTGGTACAGCGGCCGCCAGAGCGGAAAGCCCTGGATGTGGTCCCAGTGGTAGTGCGTGACGAAGAGGTCCGCCTCCCACGCCGCGCCCTCCGCCTCCATCCGCCGCCCCAGCGCGCGGATCCCCGACCCCGCGTCGAACACGTAGCGCCGCCCGCCCGCGCGCACCTCCACGCACGACGTGTTGCCGCCGTAGCGCAGCGTCTCCGGCCCGGGTGACGGGATGGAGCCGCGCGTCCCCCAGCAGGTGACGCGGAGCGCCGCTCGATCGGCTGTGCTCATGGATGCACGATCCCTGTCGTGGAGGCCTGTTCGGGACGGGTACGCCCGAATCTGTGCTGATCCGTCCGCGGGAGCAACGGTCGCCACAACGACACCCACGCGCCATCCAGCGTTGACCCCACCGTCTGGAGATGGTCCACGGTGGATCGGGATCGATGGCCCCTGATCGCCCGACCGCCCTCGTGGATCGGGGTAGGATCGAGATCGTCGATGGCACTCGCCACGGCCCTTCATCGGTCGATCGTGATCCATCGATCCCCATCATCCCCTTCCCATCGCCCGATCGTCATCCCTCGATCGCCGTCGCGGATCCAGGTGATCGGGATCGTCGATGGCGCTCGCCGCGGATCTTCATCGGTCGAGCGTGATCCATCGATTGCCATCATCCGATTCCCACCGCCCGGTCGTCAACTCCGATCGCCGTCGCGGATCCAGGTGATCGGGATCGTCGATGGCGCTCGCCATGGATCTTCATCGGACGAGCGTGATCCATCGATTCTGATCTTCCGATGTCCATCCTTCGATGCTCATCCCCTGATCCTGATCCTCCGATCTTCTTGCAGGGCGATGGAAGGATGCGCGAAAAGGCCCGCCCGGAATCGCTTCCAGGCGGGCCGCTTCGGTCGTCGTGGGCGGGCGATCGGCTACCTGCGGCGGATCACCTGGACGGGGTGCCAGGGGGGCATGGGGAAGCCGCTGTCGCTGGTGAAGCGCACGAAGGGGCGCGTGCCGGCGGCGGCGCCCACGCGCAGGTAGGCGGCGCCGGCGGAGACGACCTTCACCTGCTCGGTGACGCCGTCGGCCGGGTTGCGCACGGCCAGCGGATAGCCGCCGCCCAGCCCCTGGCCCATGGACGGCGAGGTGAAGAGCGCGCGCAGGTTCCAGCTGGAGAGCTGGAAGCGCGCCGGCACGCCGTCCGCCACGTCGTCGGCGTAGACGGCCATCGTCCAGTCGCGGAGCAGCGCGTACACCTGGGTGTCCTGCTCGTCGGCCTCCAGCCCCAGCCCGATCTCCAGGCGGTCGAAGTCGGTATAGGTGGTGAACGGCGCGGCCGGGTCCACCATCAGCCGCTTCCAGAAGACGTTGTCCGGCTCCCCGGAGCGGTCGGCCAGGTAGCGGACGAAGTGCCAGGTGGCGCCCAGCGACTCCCCCTGGCTGGCGCCCACCAGCGGGCTGCTGCGCTCGGGGTTGGCCAGGAAGCTCCGGAACCGCCGCAGGTTGGAGGCCTGGAGCTCGTAGAAGGCCGACGTCGCCGTCCCGCCGGCCAGCACCTCGGACGGACCCAGGTTGGCGCGCGAGCCCAGCCCGGAGGCCGCGTAGAACGCCAGCTCCTCCGCCACGGCCGAGAGCGCCTCGTCCAGCCACGAGTAGGGCGCGTTGATGGCGGTGCGGGCGTTGGGACGGAGCGACGCGTTCACCAGGTGGCTGAAGTGGTGCGCCTGCGCGCGCGTCGTCAGCAGGGTGATCTGCGACGTGGAGTAGACGTTGCCGTTGATGGCCCCGGTGGGGTCGGGGACGGGGAGGCTCAGCACCTCGCCGTAGTTGCTGCTGGGGCAGCGGAAGTCGGCGGGAAGGAGGTCGATCTTGGCGAAGAACCCGTCCACCAGCCCGGCGGACCCGGGGGCCGTCAGCTCGTTGACCTTGCGCGTGTAGAAGAGGATCGTCCGCCCGTTGCCGTCCAGGTCGCCCGGCACGCCGAACGCGGCGGTGACCGGCTGGTGGACCACCTGGTCGAAGCGCCGGCCGATCGTCTCGTACTGGGCCTGCGTGAAGCCGCCGGTGGGGTTGGCCGAGTCGGCCACCACGACGGCGTGGTCGGTGACGGCCATCACCCGCGCCACGCGCTCCTGCCCGACGGCGTTGCAGCTGCGCGACGCGTACAGCACCATCCGGTCGCCCACCGACGGCACCCCCGGCGCGATGGCCCGCCGCGCGCCCGCGCTCCCGGCCGGGCCCGGCCGCGCCGACGCCGCGCGCACCGCCTCGGCGTGGATGCCGGCGGTGATCTCCCGCTCCACCGCCGGGCCCGCGAGCAGCCCCGTCTCCGCCGCGCGCGCCGAAGCTGCGTCCGGCGAGGGCGGCCCGGTGACGGGGACGATCCCGCTGCTCGCGACGAGGTTGGTGAACTCGTTCCCCGGGCTGCTGCTGTTCCCGTCGACGAAGGTGTACTCGGCCCCCGCGGCGCCGCCGTTCATGCAGACCTCGCGCGCGGCGAAGACGTTGAGGGTGTTCACCTGGCCGACCTCGGAGTCCAGGCAGACGCGCACCTCGGTCCACCCGTAGCGGGGCCCGCTGTTGGCGGAGACGGTGGTGGTGCCGGGGCCGGTGACGGTCAGCAGCCCCGCGGCGTCCACCGTGCCCACTTCGGGGTCGAAGCCCCAGGTCACGGGGTCGGGGAGGATGGTGCCCACGGCCGAGCGCACGACGGCGGTCATCCGCACGGTGTCGCCGGGGAGGACGGTGTCGCGGGCGGCCTTCACCTCGATCCACCCGTCCGGGTGCGGGACCTCGGCGGCCACCAGCAGGACGAACTCGAAGCGCTCCACCGTGGGGTCCACGCGGAAGCGCCACGCCCGCCGCCCGGAGAGCTCGTTGGGCGACAGGATGCCGTCGGGGCCCAGCAGCCCGCTCCAGTAGCGGTAGAAGATCTGCTCGCCGCCGGTGAAGGCGCCCGTCCCGTCGGCGTTGACCACCCGCACCGCGCCCGTTCCCGCGGTGACGGTGGGCGCCTGCTGGAAGAAGAGGAACACGCCGTCCATGGGGGTGGTCCCGTCCTGCGTCCCCAGCGGCTGCGGGATCAGGTTCCGCACGTTGACGCCGAAGAGGAAGATGCTGTCGGCGGCGGTGTAGGCGGGCGCGGTGGAGAGCAGGCGCACGTACTGCCCCTGGCCGCCCAGGATCATCCCCCGCGCGTCCCCGGGAAGGGCGGCGGCGGCGCCGCACTCCACGGTGCCCTCGCGGACGCTGGCGCGGCAGCGGATCTGGGCCAGCTCGGGGCGGTCCTCGGGCTCGGGAACGGCGGCCACGGGGCCCACGCCGTCGTCGCACGCGGCGATCGCGGCGAGCGCCAGCACGGCGCACGCGCGCGGGAACGCCGCGCGGAGGGCGGAAAGACTGAGCGTCATCGGGGGATGCGGAAAAGACGGAGGGGGGCGATGGCCCGGCGCGACCCCGGGACCATCGGCGCATGAGACTGGGTGATACGAAAGTACACGCGGACCGCCCCGCGTCAACAGTTTCCGCCGCGAGCCGTCTTCCGTGGCGCGGCCGGGGGGTGGCCGGGGGATGGCCGGTGGATGGACGGGCGATGGACGGGCGATGGACGGGCGATGGACGGGCGATGGAACGGACGTTGCGCCTGTGCGCCGGCCTCGCCGTCCGCGGGGGGCGGTGTGTGAACGGAGGGGGGAGCGATGCCATACGACAACGGATACCGGGGCGGCTACGGGCGCGCCAACCAGCAGCGCGACCTGGTGAACCGCAACTTCCGCGGCCACCCGGTGGACGACGTGCACACCCGGCGGCCCGGCGAGCGCGGCGGCTGGGCGCGGGACCGCGGCGACTTCGCCACGCAGCCGGCGGCGTACCGCAACCAGCAGCACCTGGTGGATCCGCGCGCCAACCTGTACCCGGACAGCGACGAGCGCGACTTCCTGGGCCACTCGTACGGCCCGGCGGCGTACGACAGCTTCCCGCGCGGGCTGTACGACCAGGACCACCGGCAGGTGGGACGCGACCGCATGCGCGGCTACGACCGCCAGATGGGCACGCAGCGCTACCAGGGCGGCGCCGGCGGCGGGCCCATGCGCGGCTACGACCGCGGCTTCGGCGGGCCGGCGCGGGGCTACGACCGCGGCTTCCGGAGCGGGCCCACGCACGGGCCGCGCATGGGCCGCTACGGCGCCGAGTACGTCGTACGCCCCGGCGGCCCGGCCCTGGGCCACGCGGGCCCACGCGAGCCGCTCCGCCCCCTCGGCGAGACCACCTGGACCAACCGCTGGTCCCGCCGCGGCTGATCCGCACCGCCGACGGCGGTCGCGCTGGAACGACGAAGGTCCGCCTCCCTCGCGGGGGCGGGCCTTCGCGCATCCTGTCGTCGGATCGCCCGACGCGGACGTGATGTGGGCGCGTAAACACGCCCGCTAGAACCACGGGAAGCCTCGCCGGCCATCCGCGCGGGGGAAGCGTAGGCGCGGCGCGGCTTCGTGCCGGGTCGGTGGAGAGTCCCCGCGCGTTCACCGCGCGACGCATCGGATGGCACGGGTGCGGCAATCCCGATCCGCACCCCATCGATCGATCCCCCGCCTCGCCTATCCCACCGCGGCGGCGGCCGCGCGTCCCGCGGTGCGGCCGGAGAAGATGCAGCCGCCCAGGAAGGTGCCCTCCAGCGCGCGGTATCCGTGCATCCCCCCGCCCCCGAACCCCGCCACCTCGCCCGCCGCGTACACCCCCGGCAGCGGCTCGCCGTCGGCGCGGAGGACGCGGGCGGAGAGATCGGTCTGCAGGCCGCCGAGCGTCTTGCGGGTGAGGATGTTGAGGCGGACGGCGATCAGCGGGCCGGCGGCGGGGTCCAGGAGCCGGTGCGGCCTGGCGACGCGGATCAGCTTGTCGCCCAGGTAGGTGCGCGCGCGCAGGATGGCCGCGATCTGCGCGTCCTTGCCGAACGGGTGGTCCAGGTCGCGGTCGCGCGCCCGGATCTCCCGCTCCACCCCCGCCAGGTCGACGCGGTCCTCGCCCACCAGCTCGTTCATCCCCCGCACCAGCTCGGGAAGCGTGTCGCGGACGATGAAGTCCACGCCGTTCTTCTTGAACGCCTCCACCGGCGGCGGCGCGCCCTTCCCCACGCGCGAGAGGACGCCGCGCACGCTCTTCCCCGTGAGATCGGGGTTCTGCTCCGAGCCGGAGAGCGCGAACTCCTTCTCGATGATCTTCTGCGTGAGCACGAACCAGGAGTAGTCGTACCCCGTCTTCATGATGTGCGCGAGCGTCCCCAGCGTGTCGAAGCCGGGGAAGAG
>Ga0247770_1002245_pt1 | contig 11247 bp, 16 predicted proteins | sample UWRJL136409B6_FD_179943 | JGI IMG/M metagenome (GOLD analysis project Ga0247770, IMG submission 179943) | Plant litter microbial communities from Arlington Agricultural Research Station in Wisconsin, United States - UWRJ-L136-409B-6 | ecosystem: Environmental > Terrestrial > Plant litter >... | reverse complement strand
TGTTACCTCGAATGCGGCCAGGAATATTCAGATTGACTTCAACCCCGACACGGGCGAGCCGCAGGTGGTGCGCAGCAAGGTGATAAAGGAGTATCTGTTTGTGTCACCGGCCAAGGGCGACGTTGTGCCGGGACAACTTAACAAGCAGGTGTGTTATCTTCCGCTTGCGAGGAGCTACGCTGATTTCTCATTCAGATCTACTTCCACCGCCCGATGTGCGACCTGTTTGGCACGTTCTTCCAGACGGGTCTTGTCATGGACGCCATGGAGGAGTTGGCTTTTACCGAGGCGGATCAGAACAAGGACAGGGTTGGGTCGAGCTGCAACTACACGCAGCTGCCGATGATTCTTGCCTTCCGGATGGGTCTTCCCTCTCTTTGATCTCTATCGCATGTAGTCTGCACTTATGATGGAGGATCAGGGTTGCTAGATTGCTAGAGCAACGGGAAAGTAACAGTGCAGCAGTTTGTAATGGATAACACAACAGCGGCATGTACATACGTCAGTAACGGTGGCAGTCTCATCGGGCCAGCTTGTTGCCGTCCTGCTGGAGCTCGGCCCGTGATACCGTAAAGACTTGATAAATCCGGTTTTCCTCTTGGTCTGTGCGCTCATAGTTAACCCTCTGTAAAGCAGGGTTGAGCGTAATAGAGGGCTTAGGGGGTTGAGGTTTTTGCCGTGTGCACGAACCAAGAGGAAAACCGGATTTATCGAGTCTTTACGGTACTTGGAGCGTCTCGTACATCTCCAAGGACATCATCTCCATGAAACTCTCCAACCACCACTCTAGCAAGAACATTCACATCTTCAATGTCTACAACGAGGTATGCCGCTCTCCTTATCCAAAGAGCACGCTCATTCAGGGTTGAAGGTTGTGGTATTGTTAACGCTATCGTGGCCGTCATTGATGCTATCCGAAAGGTCCCCAACGCCTATCCCAACAGCTTCAATGGTGGCCTCCTCGGCAACGTGATTCCAAAGATCCATGCCAAGACAACCGATGATGGGAAAAAGCAGCGGACTGCAAGACCATCCAAACTCTAGATGGTCGACTGGGCTTTAGCTCGTAGCAGTTCCCTGATCAATTCCAAGTTCCCATGGAGACAGGAGTATTGCAAATGCCGGAGAGGAATAGGACGGTATTCATACACGCAAACATTCTCGTTCGGATCTGCCCCTAAGTCAAGAAGAGTCCTAGCCAATAGCACGTCCCCATTTTCGACGGCCAGTTGAAGTAGACTTTGGAGAAGGGCTTGATTTGATGGATCTCGGAGAAGTTTAATAATACCTGGGCTAAATGCCCCGAAACTCCTCACCCATCTGTAAACTTCCGCGCGGTCGCAGTTATCAGGGAAGTTGTTCGAGATTGCGTAAGCTACCACCTTGAAGATCTGAGCGGAACTGGTGTGGGGCATGTTACTAAGGGTAAAGCCTGAGCCGGGCAGCTCCTCTTCGAATGCCGAGATGGGCATAAGCGACTTGATGGCAGCGAGGATGGGGCCAGGCGTCAAGCTCACGTCGTTCTCATGCAGGATGGAACCCAATTCGGAAATGCTTGACATGGACGACAGGGCGCTGTCTTCAATTTGGCCGAGTTAGCAAGTTGGTCCCTCAAGGAGTGCCCAGATTTGCCATCTTACCGAATACGGTGGTCGTGGACGGCATGAATTGGAGAATAAGTAGATCTAGGAAGACTCTGGATCAGAGCACAGGGAGGAGGGGTGCAGATATCGATGCCAGGAGGCGTCTCGGGCGATGTTGCTACAGCAGGTGCTACAGGGCTGTTAGCTAATTGCACCTAGCCAAAAGAGAGGAATGCCATGTTAAACAAGTATCTACAATAATAAGTTGTTCAGAAAAATGGACAACTCAACCCGGGCGCAATTGCTTTAGAAACACTAGAAAAGGTAGAAAGCAACACTTTGGAATCCGAATATAATGTACATAATTTATCGACGTGTTAAAATTGCAGGTTCTTTCTTCTCCTTTAGTTGGAGTGAAGGAAAGTGCGGCTAGGTAGTGGTAGTAGAGGTCCTGAAACTAGGTCCTCGTAACTCCACTGCCATTTTGGACCCGTGGCAACTGTAGCCGAGGCAGCCCAGAACTGTGACCCCCTCGCTCAGTCTGGCCCAGTCTGGCTCAGGCCGAGGCGGCAGCCACTCAGTTCCGAAGAAGGAAAGGGAAATTCATGGTGTCGATTTCAGGGTCGTGAACTGGCTGTTTCTGAAGGCGAGTTGACTGTTTATCTGTCTTAGTCAGCCTGTGTACAAAGGTACGTACCAACAGTTTCTTGAAATGGTGGAGGAGGGAGAGGTACACTCCAGTGATTTGTAACTCTGTCCTCGCATGATAGAGAATCAACTCCCGTTGCGACGCCGCTATGATAGAACGCAATACGCTCAATTCTTCCAATAAGATCAAGTTTTGCTTGAATACCAATTTAGAGCAAAAGGTATCCTTGACCTCAGTTGACGGCACGTATGAAGTGATGAAGTCTTTCATGATTAACATCACGGCTATTGCCTCGTCCAGACGGTGGGATTCGCGAATAAGGCATTGGTTCAACTTGACCGCTTTGGCGCTGAGCATTGGGTCGTCGCATGAGTCCATAATCACCATGAGCTCACCTCCGTCCCATATATCAAAGCCGGTCAACCGGCACTGGCGTCAATATCCCGTAGGTCATTACCATATTTGGAAACTGTGTTCAGAGGTTCACACAGCCGCAGCTTGATGATCAAAACTGGTATCGTAGCCAGGTGCGACGCTAGGACGGCCATGGAGCTCGCAAGATCGCGTAAAAAGAGCGACTAGTCCTTGGTCATGTGAAAAAGCATAATATTTGTGATACCAACCTCTTTAAGGTGGGACATCGAGATAACGGCGCCCATGTAATCACGGTTATTACCGGTACATCGCAACAGCATCTCTATGTGCGTGTCAGTTTGATATGGCCCCAAGGGGATGTCTGGTTCACATACTTGTCCCTTCCAAAGTTGTCTCGCCGTGAGTTATCGGACATGGCACAACGTAAGATCCGATAAAAATTGAATTTGAAGTTGAGACACGGGGTAGTTGAAACCGATTTTGTATATAGTCGAAAGTCTGTTTGCTGAACTGAACACTGGGGCGAAAAGGGGCGAATTCATCACTTGGAAATCCGTCCTGTGCTTTCTCTTCATCCGTGGAATTGGTGATGGGCGTTGTAAAGATAAGACGCATCTCCCCAATCATGCTCGTATCCCGCTGGTGTCTTTCAAGCGAACTTGACCATGATTTCTGCGCGTCTTTTGTCAGGATTTATAAATCAAACTCGTTGGAAAGGGCGTTTGTATTCATACGCGGTCGACCCATTCAACAAATTCTTCAGGGTTCAACTTGAGCTCCGACACACGAGGTGAAGAGTCCTCATACAAGGAAATCTCCAGGATATCCACGACCCCTGGCTCAAAACCCCAAGGTATGCCGTCGATCGCTTTCTCGTAGCGATTCAGAATATCAAGGTCGATGTCCATTACTGGGAATCCGATCACCGATTATCCAATGGTGGCTCCGGGCGGCATTTCGGGTAAAAATGGGAGATGGGCGAACTTCAACGGCGAGACGCAAGCGGGGACGACAGGTATTTGTACAGACAGACAACGCAGCTGGGCACAGCCTCAGCTTCGTGTGCAAGAAGGCTTGCAGACCGCCCAATCGAGAGAGAGAGACTTGCCGCGGGGCGGACAAAGAAAAGCGGGGCGGACAGCCAGGCTGCCTCAAATTTGGGCAGGCGAGCCCATCAATCACCACGCCCGATGAAATCTAGCCCCCCACCAGCCAGGTCGCCCTCATTCCGCCGGAAAGTGTTCTGAAGGATGCTCCAATTCGTCGCGTGCGAAAAACACCGAGGTTGATGGGAGGGCCACCATCTCGGTTGACAGCCCGCTCCACGGCCGGCCCAGATTGGAAGCTTGTAGGAAGCGCGGCGGTACGCCAGGTCCAAGTCATCCAGCGCGGGCAAAGCGGACGTCGATGACACCTGTTTACACATCCATGGGTCGATGTCATCGGCCTCATGGCGAATGACGAGTCGGGCGCTAAATATTCATAGTGCCGTGCCGACTTTGCTGTCTCGAAACGGCCCAAACCTGGAAAGTTTCTCACAAGATTGCATTCTCTTGAGTAAGGTAAGGTACCTAGGTACCTAGGTAGTTTCTGTCATCGCCACTAGACTGAATGTTTTGGTCCAGAATTTTCGGCTTGAGTTGTTCAAGTTAAACGTCTGAGAGCCTGGTGGGGCTGGAAATCGCCGATACAGGTGCCTAGGTATTGTCACAGGGATCGATAGAGGATGAAGTAATGATTAGTAACCCTAGACAGAAGGTCGAGACTATTATTTAAGGTACACAGCCTCGTACAGATCATAGATCCTCTCACAACATTTTGCACAGTGCTTCAAGTTTCTTTCGACATAAAACATCACGCCCGCCCACCCAGTCGCTGCCTGACATCAAGCTCAAGCACTCGCATCCAGAGGTTAACATGACGGACATGCCAACTGCCAGTGGATCAAAAATAAAATTTCAATTAAACCCCCCCACAAGAACTCCGAGAAAACCCCCCACCCCAACACTCTCTATGGCATCGTAGGATTAACCGCCGTAATCTTAAACTGCGCACACTTCCTCCCGTCCACATCGGTCGTGACCTGCGCAATCTTATCATGGCCGCTCAAGCACGCGGGCCAGCCATCGCCATTGGCAACGATGCGGCCATTACCCACATCGTAGTACGCCGTCAGCAGGCTCCTGTTGGCGCAGTCCTCGGCGCGGAAGCTGGTCCCGTTGAAGCCCACGCAGGCGACCTTGCCGACGAGGTCGGGGCGGAAGGCCTGCACGAAGGAGCGCTGGATGATGAGGATGTCGGTGCCGAGGAGCTTGCCGGGGGTTACTTGGCGATCGGCGTTGCCGTTGGCGCAGGCGGCGTTGACGATGTTGCCCTGGGGAGAATGTTAGATATTTGCAGCAAGGGAGGAAGGGAGGGAAAGGGGGACGAACGTTGTTGGCGAAGGTCAGGCACTCGTTGTTGGCCACGCCGCCAATCTCCTTGAAGACGAGCGTGTTGGGGCCGCGGACGGGTCCGGTCGGCACGATGACGACTTGTGCTTGTGCGGTCGCGAGAGCGCCGAGGAGGGCGAGGGATCCGGTGAACTTCATTTTGGCTGATGGAGTGTCTGTGTGGGTTGGAGAGTGCGAGGCTGAGTGATGAGAGTCGCTGATGGGTACCGAGAAGTACCTAGACAGATGGAAACAGAATGCTGCCCGCCTCTTAAATAGAAGAATCATCGAGGATGGGATAACCGGGAACGCGGGGAAAACACGACCAAAATAGTAAGATTGCATCGCGAGAACCACGCAAGCGGTATGGTGTTTTGGTGGTTTGATGCGTTGCCGTCCTCCCGGCTATCAAGAAAACTGCGACCCAAGAGTCGTGAACTGCAACACCAAAAACATGAGCTACGACCCAAAACCCAGAGAATCTTAGATGATCGAACCAAATAAGACTGCCACGACATGTGGAATGTCACCTCCACTCCTAAAAAGTCCGAATGGGCGGCGGAGCCCCATACCAAGACATATCAACCAGGTTAGGGTGTTTTGTTTACCCGGATTGAGGTCATCTCCAGCGTTGCGTCGTACGGTACCATCGGCTCGATTTAGCCACCACGATGTCCCTTTCAGTCAACTCACCAAGAGCAACCGAAATCACCACGGCAATGCATTGGAGCAGCCCACCGAAACTCGCCAACAACTCCCCTCTCAGACCCAAAGAATGCCGGAAGAGAATACAAACTTATTCAGAATACCTTGAAGCACTTCGTGCACCTCTGACCTCAACCAGTCCTTTTCAAGTACAAGTCTTTTACACCATCTGACAACTTCTTGAATTCGCAGTACGCGGAGAGAAGACTGAAGCCTGGTTCCACCAAGCAAACATCCAAATACGTGGATAATTTACGCCAGCCTTGGGTGGCGGTTGTACCGCCAGATCGGAACTCGGGATGAATCTTTGTGTCCCGAATTACAGAGCACATAATCCCGTCTTCCCGTCGACGCCACCCGTGCGGTTACAACGTAGCGCATGCATCTCACTCAAACACACATTGCATAACTCGCAGAAGCGAGTTCGGTTCACGAAAGGAGTTGCCGTAGAACCGACAAATCTTCCGTGCCGAGCAGCCGCGCAACAAGACTTTTATCCATCCATTGCGCCCCGACCTAAAAACGCGAACTACGTAGGCACCTACCTGATATCCCGTCGCAACATTTCGTCCATTCTCATGTCCCATCCCATCATACCCCTACTCAATATTAACCCCGAAAGAATCAGCCTCCCCTTCCAATAAATCTCTCCATCTTACTATCAGTCGCCTTCTGACTCGGCAGATGCATACTCTTGTTCCCATGCGTCGCCGTCACATAGCCCTTGGGCTCCACCGTTGCCGTGGGAGTCGGCGCGGCGCTCAGCTTGGGGACGTGGTCCGGCGGGTACAGTGTGCTCATAATGGCGCCGTAGAGGCCGATGGCGCCGATGGAGCCGATAAGGGCGTACCTGGGTAGTAGGCGTGCATGGTTAGTATCGGGGCGTGGTCGATGGAAGGGCAAGGGGACGGAAGCATCAAGAAAGAGGAAGGATGGACATTGTCTTCTCTCTGCGCGAGTGTGGGCGACAACAACAGTGGCAGACATAACATACAGGATCCTCTGATCAGGATATCCCATCTCCTTGTCGACGCGAGCTTGGTGAGCACCCGCCGGGGTGGTATACGTCTCCTGCATCTCGGACGGGTAGTCAAAGGCGAGGTCGATGTCGTCGACGGCGCGGCCGCCGTCAGCCATGGCGACGTGGCGTGGGACGGTAGTTGACAGACACCGAGCGGCCTGGCTGCACATCGGCAGGCGGGGCACCGCACGGCAGAGGGATGTGATCCAGAGTGCATTGGCGGCGCGAAGGGGATTCATGGTGATTTGAGAAGATTCGGCGTGGTATTTGGGTGTAATCTGTGTGCCGTTTCAATGGGCAAAGATGAAAAAACAACTCCTCAAATAGAAGGGGGAGCAGACCTGTCTGGCTTGAAATACAACCCGCCGTTGTGCGGGGTGGGAAAGCCTGACGTACCCTTGACGTCGAGGTCGAACGCCACGGAAATGACACCCGTTGGTTTTGGCAATGTATGGAGGCGAGACCGGGATCATCATTGTGACTTGCAAGTTGAATTTGAGTTTGAATACCAGAAATGACGATCCGTCCTGGATCAGGGGTGCAGTGATCCCCAAAATTTGCCCTTAAACCCGATGGGTATGTCCTATTTCGCCATTCCATCTCCCCATAGCCCAAGAAATCCGTCACCATTCACAAACTTCCCATCGACGACGCAAGACCAAAATTGAGGGGGTATGGACAGACACACCATATTATGTACCGCCCGCCCAGAGGCCGTATTACGCCCAGAAACCTTGCCTTAAAACGCTAAAACAATCCCAACTAGCAATATGGGTATCGAAATGCCATCACACCTTTCTCGAGCCTGCCACAGCGAGAAGGTCCGCGGCAACATTGCCAGGCTCATTGTCGTGCCCCTTCACCCAAGTGAACTTCGTTCGGACCCCTTTCTTGTCCCGCGCGTTGATCTTGTCACGGATTGCCTGAACGAGATCCTTGTTTTTGACGGGTCCGGTGGTCGTGTTCCATTTGTTTTTCTCCCATTTTTCGTACCACTCTGTGACGCACTTGATCGAGTACTTGCTGTCACTGCGAATCTCAACTGGCTGGTCATCACTAATCACCTCGAGGGTACGCAGGATGGCTGTCAGTTCAGCTCGCTGATTGGTCTGGGGGTCGCCCTCCAACCGCTCTGAGATGTTTCTGGACAGAACCGTGGTCAGTAAGCACGTTCGTGCTGTCTTCTGGATTTATGGATGGAACAAACCTTGGATCTTGAGGTCCGAAGTAAACGCCCACGCCAGCAGCCGCACCGATCTTGCCGTTGCCACGGCTGCTTCCATCAGTGTACACAACAGCATCGGCACTTTTCGGAGAGGCCCCGGTTGTTTTCTTGACTTTCTTGGCTGGTGGTTGTAGCTCATCGATCTCCTCTAGGGCGTCCTCCGAGGCGTTCTCCGAGGCGTCAGAAGTGGCAGCGACGGGAGCGGTGTTGGTCGCTTGGCCGCTGAACTTCCGAACAAACTCCTCCGCCTCGGCAAGGGTTTCGAACCTCTTGTATTTGGGGCGCCCCCAACCGACAAATGCCTCCTGGGCCTTGCCCCAGTCCGTATACACCCCCGGCTTACGTCCGACAGCGACGCCATAAAATCGGGTCGGCTCATCGTTTGCGCTGGATGGCGGGTTCTGGCCGGCAACGAAAGCCACAGCATCCTCGTACAGGGAAAACTTCTTGACTGCGGGGGTTTTAGCGTATAGAGCAAAGCGGAAGATACGGGGACAGGCGTACACTGAGCGCCCTTGAACCCGACAATTTGGTCTTGGCACTCCTTCCAGCTCGTATAGATGCCTGGCTTTCTGCCGGCACGCACAGCGTAATGGAACGTTTCCATTTTTCGCTTCTTCGACGGCGGGTTGCTCGACGCGGCTGCTTTGGCAGGAGCCGAGCGTGAGGAGCCAGGCAAAGGAGCCTTCTTATTTGTGGCAGGCATACTGACGAAGGAGTCTGGGAGACGCGCTGCCAGACGGCTGATCAATCCTGCTGCCCGTTTTCTGAGATGCTGCCACCAGCCGGGGGGCCGGGCGCTGTTTCGGGTACTATTTGAGTACCAAAATCTGTGTTGCGCAGCCCAAGAGCGCTCTTTGTCAAAGGCGCCGGGACCGCAGATGGCGGCTTTGTTGCCCAGACGGCTGAAGTTGGAGAGGGGTCGCAGTCGCAGCAGTCAGGGAGCCTGCATTCTCTGCAGCTTTGTCGTCTTTGTGGGGATGGGCGGCGCCGGATTCGTTCGCGCTGACGGATAGTGTCGTCTCGGTATTTCCCTCACTGTGAGGCAGCGGGCAAGATGCAGTGGAATTGAGGACGATGGCTTGCCGTTAGGGCGTCGCAGATGGTCGGGCGGGTGTGGGGGAGGTTGCAAACATGAGTTGCGCCGAGACCACCACAATTTCCGATAAGATAAGCCGAACCGCCAGACCCTAACCCTGGTTTACGCGAAGTTGTGCGGCGCGGTTGCGCGACTTGGCGATGCCATGTACCCGAAGCGTCGGCCATCTCTGTTCCCTCTAGTAAGCCTGAAAGAGAAACACTTCAATTTTGGGGAGAGAAAAATCAGCCACGCGCAGACGGCGTCGACGGACAGCAATGATGGAATTTCCAACGGCCCGTCGATAACGTTGATGTCTCGCATGATGTGACATTAACCTGGGACTGAGGGGTTACCCGCCAGCAGCCCTGAGTTGTTCATTGGCCTGATGTCTAACCTTGCGGGATGTCCCGCGCCACGTCCTGTAGCGTTCAACACCAGACGGAGGTGCAGAAACCCTGAACTGATAATGGACGAGCGAACTAGAGTACCTCCGTACAGTGCGCTACGTAATCCGTAGCTCGTGCTCGATCTCCTAACGGGCCGCATCTCGAGTGTTTTGGCCGTTCGCAGCTCTGGCCGCGAACCGTGAACAATCAAGATTCTTTGGGTCTTGGCTCCTGCCAAGTCCAGGCTGCTCCGTCGACCAACCGTATTGCTCCCCACTCCCCTGCTGTGGATCACCTCAACGTCACACTCGGTCGTAATCGTCCGCCCTGCCCTGTTGGATGATGCCTGACTTGGCTGAGCTTGGTCTCGGTTAGGGCCTGGCCTGTGCGTTTTTATCAGCACAGCCACTTTGCCCGTGCTGCTCACGCTGCTGTCAGACCAGCTCGTGGCCAGCTCTGTGGTGATCGATTGCGGCCGTTGGCACCCCGCGAAGAATCATCCCTGCCCGGGCATTCCAGCCGCCCTCCCGCCCTTGTCACGAACACGAGCTGCCCGTTCTGCCCGCGCCTGGCTGCACGCCTGGACCCACTGCAACGGGGTGATTGCGCACTCTCCCTTTCATCCCACGACGACCCAGGGATGTCCTCCCGCAACCATCTTCAATCGTTCGACGTCCTTCGTTGCGGCCCAACACCGCCGTCTACGACCCTGGTTTGAAGCTGCGACAATTGACGCTTTATCTCCAGATGGGTCCTGTGTGTTCTTAGGCGCTCAGCCAATCCCGCTCGCTTTTGTCCTCGCCGGCGTCAACGTCACTTGTCACCAGTGATCACCCGTACCTCGTTCCCCGTCTCTTGGACCGTCCAACGTCATAAAAACAAACAGACCGATCGCAGCGACCCGCCTCAGATCGCGAGCTGCTTCGTGGAGAATTTCGGCCGACTATGTGGAGCGAGGATTCGATCGCTGTATAATCGAACATCCGAATCGGACGGAAGAGGGCGCCTCTGTCGAAGCGATTGCGCTGACGACCAGCCCACCCCAGCCGCAAGATGGCCTTCGAAATGCGACGACCACTCTCCCTCCTCCTCTCCTGCCTGGCGATCCTCGCGCTCCCCTTTGCGAGCGCCGAAAATGTGCTCCGATCGACCTCCCTGAGGGCCTGCCAGGCAAATTCCGAGTTCACGGCGAGTCTTTTCGACGTTGTCTTCACCCCGAATAATAATACGGTTTCGATCAACATGGCTGCCACTACAACCATTCAGGGGTTGGTGGTGTTCGATATCTCAATTCGTGCCTACGGGTATCAGTTCATTCGTACCACCATCGACCCGTGCGAGATCAACCTGCCCGGGTTGTGCCCCATGGCCCCCGGCAATCACAACCAGCCGCCGTTCAACTTGAAGTTAGAGCCCTCTGCTGTTCGCCAGATCCCCGGCATTGCCTACACATTCCCGGATTTGGATGCTACCGTCAAGGTTCTCTTCAACATGACAGATGGTTCCAAGACCGGACAAACAGTCGCATGCGTGCAGGCCAATATCTCAAACGGAATGACAGGTTCGTTCGGGCATTAGCGCCCTGTAATCCCACGCTGGGTTGCTAACACTGCGATAGTTGACTTGATAGGCGTAAAATGGGCCACTGCAGCGATCGCAGGTCTTGCCCTGATTGCGGCTGCCGTCGTTTCAGGTCTGGGCTACTCGAACGCAGCCTCACACGTCGCATCAATGGCGTTGTCGCTATTCGCCTACTTCCAAGCACAGGCAATGATCGGCTTGTGCGGAGT
>Ga0247770_1002243_pt1 | contig 11257 bp, 15 predicted proteins | sample UWRJL136409B6_FD_179943 | JGI IMG/M metagenome (GOLD analysis project Ga0247770, IMG submission 179943) | Plant litter microbial communities from Arlington Agricultural Research Station in Wisconsin, United States - UWRJ-L136-409B-6 | ecosystem: Environmental > Terrestrial > Plant litter >... | reverse complement strand
CCGATGAGCCCCTCCACCGCCACACCCTCCTGCACTCTGCCCTCCCCTCTCCGAAGGAAGAACCCCCCCTCTCCTTCTCCACCCGCCTCGCCTCCCTCCCAGAGTTCTGCATCCTCTCCTCTCCCGAGGTCACAACCTCCCAAGCAAACGCAACAGACTCCTCCGCTCCAAAAGGGAGAGCAAAGCTCTTCACTTTCTCGGCGGCCCGTCTTGAAACCGCGAGGGAAGTCCTTCGCGCGGGGGAGTATCACTTGGATCCAGCGGCGTTGAGTACGAATAATATTCTTACGGCTGTTATTTGGGCTTGTGTCTCCCGCGCGCGAGCTGCACGGCGCGGTGGTGGTGGTGGTTGGGCTGAGAGTGGGAGTGGGAGTGGGCGGTCCAAGATGGGATTTGCGATTAATGGACGGAGGCAGCTAAAGGGTGAGGTGTCTACGCGCCCTTACGCAGGGAATGTGAATCTGTTTGGGGTGCCTGAGTTTACTAGTGAGATGTTGGAAGGCATTGGGGCGAAATGCTCTGCTACGGGAGGAGGGGCTGCGGCGCTTGCTCAGGTAGTCAAATCTATCTGGGAGGCCATCAGGCGTGTCGATGCGGGACATGTCGCGGACGTGGTGGCGCTGATGGAGCAGGCGGGAGATTTTGCGGGTGATGTGGGACCGAGCTGGGTGAGGTCGAATGGCCCGGACTTGTCGGTGACGAGCTGGGCGAATATGGATGTGTATGGGTGTGAGTTTGGGGAGGGGTTGGGTAAACCGGTGTACATGAGGGTGCCCGATTTTGTGGCGGATGGGTTGGTGGTTGTGCTGCCGAGGGATAGGACGGGGAGGGAGGGGAAGGGGGAGGGGATTGAGGTTGTAGTTGTGCTATGTGCGGATGATGTAAGGTTCTTGGAGGGGGACGAAGTTTGGGGGAGCTGGCTGGTTTGAGTAACTGGCTATGGTTCGAACTTCAATGTATGGGGCGCTTTTTTTTTGGAGTCTCTCATGGTACTGTGAATATTCCAGTCCCGAAAGGTAGGGGGTTGATAGGTATTCAGGGGTAAAGTGAATAGGGGATCGGAATGGGCTGCTCCGATCGCAAACTGGCGACGATAAGGTCAACAAAATTACAGCCCACCGGTGATGTTGCTTTTGGTGCAACAAGGTGTTAGCAATGGTCAGAGATGACATCAGGAAAGCTTTGAGTCAGCGGGAAGCCCAAGTGGACCTCTGTACTCACCAGCAAAATGAAGCAAAAAGAGTCGATCGGGATGGGACTCGAACCCACAACCTCAGTCTGGATCCTTCTTGATAGGAGGACCACACGATACCATTTCGCCACCCGACCGATTTGATTGAACATTTTCTGAGGAATCTCACTCTGAGTATCGCCAGACCGTGACGCACCCACTTTTACCACAATTGGTCGCGGCTGGGAAGCTCGCCAAAAACACGGGTTTGGACCGAGGCGATAGAAACAGGTATCAAAACATTGGGGGTGAACACTAGGAAAGGGACATAACGGAGTTGCAAGGCGAATCAACATTGTTTGCTGCGCCGAGACAGTCGATTGCCGTGTAGCGCCGGGTTGTCGTCCCCGTTTCCCGAGCATGACATCGGAATCGGCCCCTCAGATTGTTGCGCGTGCACTAGGCGGCCCATCTTCCGCGGTATGGAAATCGGGCCTAGGTAGTAGGCAGTTTGCGATCGGCGTGTAGACTTAGACGTGTGACGTAAAGCTATTGGCTGTGATGTTGGTTGTTGAGTGGCAGAGTGGGCAGGGAGCCGCTGGGCGTGTACGAACTAGCTGCCCCTTTTCGGCTTTTGCAGCGTGATCCTTGGCGGTTTCCAACTGTTGTCCCTTCATCAACCAGACATCCAATGGCACTTCGCAGCTGTCAACCACGCGTTACCAGCACTCCGCTGATAGAACGTACTACCGTACCGTCCCGCACTCGTCTACACTCCCGGTCGGTATTGACACCAGCTAACGGGCGTCGATATTGCAGGAACCTTGGACTTGGGACGCGAGTAAATGAAAGGCCTTCGGGTTTGGCATGTTCGCTAACGACAATGACAATGACAATGACTTCGTCGGCGTCGCTTGGTCGCGCACATGGTTAGCGATATTTGCTGAGATGGAGTCGGTGGGTTGTCTGTCTGTCGCGGCGCCGTTACATTCCCCCATAAAAACGTTCGCGGGGGACCCCGGGGATTCTGGACAGCGGTGCGACCCTGGCGGCCGCCTTTCCCAACGCGGCCCGGAAGAGCCTCCGCATCACCCGAATTCAGGACGACGATAGACCTTGAAGACGGTTCCTGAATGCGATCCCGGAAACCGCCATTGCGCGCGTCGCCGCCGTTGGCTGCTCCCACCAATGGAGCTCCTCCTCGCACCCTCCAAGGTGCTGGGCTTGCGGCTCTCCAAGATTACCTCACGGACAGCACCGACGTATCAAGGCGGAAACTCTCCCGATATCCCTTCTGTTCCACTGCGCGCCCATCACAGTACGGGGCAGATGCTACCGTCGCCCCCTTGGTCCTCGCGTCGTGCCTCTATCACGGCTCCCCGGCAACGGGTTCTACTGCAACACGCGTCTCCACGGCTGTCCATGATGTTCTGGCGCAGTCAACCAGCGCGCCACAAGGTTCCATTCAGACTTGCACGGGGCCCACTTCTCCGCCCTCTGTTGCATCGACGCTGGCGTGCCATCGTCGGTAGCCTCGGCCGAGCTATGGCGATCAGGTCTTGATGAGAGTACCGTCTTTCGTGATGTGTGGTCCTGTCTTGTATAAAGGCCTTCCTCGCTGCCGGGAGTTATGGCCATGTTCCTCTCCAGCAGCAGTCTTCACTCCTCACAACAACCGTCTACTCTTCAGTTATTGTACCAGCCGCCAACATGTCTCTCAAAACCAACTCCCTCCTTGCCTCGCTCGCCGGCGCTGCTCTTGTTGCAGCCCACGGTCATGTCAGCCACATCATCGTGAATGGCGTGCAATACCGCAACTACGATCCTACTTCGGACTTCTACAACCCTAGCGCGGCGCCCAAGGTCCTCGGCTGGGCTGCCCTGAACCAGGACAACGGTTTCATTGAGCCCAACAACTTCGGCAAGGCTGACGCCATCTGCCACGTTGGCGGTACTCCCGGCGCTGGCCATGCCACCGTCGCAGCGGGAGACAAGATTTCCATCTCTTGGACACCGGAGTGGCCTTCCAGCCATGTCGGCCCTGTCATCGACTACCTTGCCAACTGCAATGGCAACTGCGAGACTGTCGACAAGACGGCCCTGCGTTTTTTCAAGATCGGCGGTGCTGGCTACGAGAACGGAGAGTGGGCAAGTGACGTCCTTACCAAGAACGGCAACTCCTGGCTCGTCCAGATCCCCGCCTCCCTCAAGGCGGGCAACTACGTGCTCCGTCACGAGATCATCGCCCTGCACGGCGGCCCCAACCCCAACGGCGCTCAGTCATACCCGCAGTGCTTCAACCTGCGCGTGACGGGATCGGGAACTCTCTCCCCCGCCGGTGTTGCCGGCACCTCGCTCTACACGGCCACCGACGCCGGTATCCTTTTCAACACCTACATGAGCCCCGTCGTCTACCCCGTCCCCGGCCCCGCCCTCATAGCCGGCATCCCCAGCAAGATTGCCCAGAGCAAGTCAGTTGCCACCTCCACCGCCTCTGCCACCCTTCCCGGCGGTGATTCGGGTCCTACCGCTGCCCCGACCACCACCCCCGCCGGCACGACCGTCAAGCCAGGCACTACCCTCGTCACCAGCGCCACCACCAAACCCACTACTCCGGTAACCCCTACCACTTCGGCCCCCGGCGCCGCCCAGACCAAGTACGGACAGTGCGGTGGTAACGGGTGGACCGGCCCGACCGCCTGCGCATCCGGCTCGACCTGCTCCGTGCTCAACGACTGGTACTCCCAGTGTGTCTAAATGGAATGGCGCGAATGGGGAGGGATGTTGTACCCGGATCAACCAAAAATGTCGATTACGGATCACCCGTGGAACTTGCTTCCAAGGTCTTGATCACAAAACGAGACGCCGGGAAAGGAAAGGGGCAATGGACGCCCATGGAAAAAAAGCCCTACTTCAACTGTATATATTCTTTTGATTTCAGGAATGAAACGTATATGATGACCTCACACACTTTGCGACCTGGGCAGTGACTGCTTGCTTGAGTGGGGAGTTTTACTCTAGGCCTTATTACATCGGAAGGGAATCTTATTACATTTGAGAAAGTTCTTCCTGTATTTGAAACAGGCTGTCTTGCACCTGAAAGAGGCCTTCCTGCATCTTGTAGCGGCCTCATATGATGTAATCAAGGCCTTTCATACTGCACATCATGCTTCTCGCAATACGAATGAGGCTTCTAATTATACGAATGAGGCCTCTCAAGTATTAGCTCAGGCCTTCATGTTTTTGTCCGAGGTGTGTATGTCCAAGGGTTTCTCCAATGTCCCATTTTAACTGCAGTAACCTAACTAACCACTGTACGGGTAGCCGACAGCTACACTGCAAATAGACATTCTCTTAAGACGGTAGCGTCGCGAACGGACATGATAATCAGCCTCTCAGACACACGCATTTTGCATTTCTATATCATGTATCAGCAGCTCTGGGTACATTAACCCCTTTCGATACAAATCACCATACCTGATACCTAGCCAGAGGGGTTGGATGTAGACCACAGAGCTAGGGGATATCATACCAGTTCATGAGCGGGGAATCACTTGTCCAGTCAACACTTGCCGCCCCCGTCCCACCCTACCGAAAACGCCAGAGAAACATAAACAGGAAAGACAAAACGCTGGTTCGAGGAGTCACCAGAGAAAATTATACAAACACGCCAAGGACTACCTCTAAAACTCTCCATCACCGCCACCGCCGAGGACTCCGGCCGACCAGAGCCCGACTAATCCCCACCAGCTCACCTTCCATCCGCGCCAAAGGCCGTCCAGTCCCTGGCCACGCCTGTAGACTATTTCGGAGACGGTAGCTTTCCCCTTCTTCCCTGCCACGGTCCTACTGTTCCTCGACGCGCCCGCCGCCGAGATGAGATGTGACCCCTCCTCGTTGACAATGCTGTACATGGTACCAAGCACGCCATTGTATGGCCCGACGGGGACGACCGTCTCGAGCTGGTCACCTCCAACTCTCCTCCCTGCATTCTTGCCAGTCTGTTGTGATTCAAGCGCGTGTAGATATTGTGGCGAACTGAGGACGGCGACCTGGCCGCGCCGAAGGACCGTCTCAAGGGGTAGTTTGATGAAAAGAGCGACGGTGGAGGAGCAAAACCTGGCGAGCGAAAATGTCACCGGCGCGGCCTCGCGGTCAATCATAAACTGACTGCGGAGGACGAGAGGGGTGGAGAGAGTAAGGAGTGGGTGAATTAAAGAGTGGAGAATGGTAGGGACGAAGAGGCCCGAGGGGCAGAGATACGACGGAAGGTTGCGAAGCAATGAGAGCGTCCGTCTTGTGCCGTGGGCGGTTGAGGTGACGATCATTCTGGAATAATGATTAGATGTAGGAAGCATGAAGCCTATCAATAAAGGACACTTACCGTGTGCGGACGAGGTCCAAGGGGGCAAGAATCAGCCCGGTTGTGACGGCCGCAGCCGCGGCGACGAACAACGACGCCCAGGGGTACGGCGACGCGATGTCGATCAACCGATCCATGTCGTTCTTTACACCGAGGTCGGGCACATTGAAGAGCGCACTAAGCAGACTTCGTGACCAGTTCTCCAGCAGCGACTGCAGAACAGAGTAGATGAAGGTCGCATTTGCGCCCTTCCATACGCCCCAGGCGCCTTCTATTTGCCATAGCTGACCGATGACGTCGAATATCGAGTCTGGCCGTTTGAGACCAAGCTGATGAGCCGGAGCCGGGACCGGCTTTGTGGGGATCCGCGGCGACTGAGGAGAACTGGGGCGCCGTGGCTTCTGCGATCGTGAATATGAAGGTGTGGGTGTGCTGGAGTGGTTCGAGGTAAAGTATGACACCTCGTCCGGATCCGAGTCTGAATCGAAGTCCTGGGAGGAGGTTAGGTTAGGATATCCCGGACAAGGGGGATTCTCAAGCAGCTATTGCGCATACCTCGTTATAAGTGGGCGTCCTCTGGCTTGATTGTTTTTGCTTTGCGTCTTCGACTGCCGCTGCCGCTTCCGCTGCCAGACCCCCCAAGTCATCCTGGGCCCTCACTTGCATGAGGGTCTTGGCAACCTCGAATGGCTGCGCCATCAGCGCCGATGTGTACTTCCATAGCAGCTCGTCCACCAATTCCTTGACCGTCTGCACAACGGAGGGCGATGGGTCCGCAATGTAGTTCTTGTAGTCGATGTCGGAGAAGATATCGCGCGCCTTGGACGCGTAGTTGCCGGTGGCATTGTGGTTGGAAAAAGCACGTGGGCCGGGTGTTGGGAGTGCCTCTGGCGGCTCTCCAATCGACGGCGGGATGTAGTACGGTCGGAGGGGATTTACCCCTTCATTGTGGTTTGCCATGGTTTCTGACGCGTGTGCAAGACCATGGTACCCGGAATGGGCTGTGTTGTGGTGGTCCCACGCGGATGGAAAGTCGATGCAGCGATCGCGGTTGATTGCTTTTCAAGCTTGCCTCTTCATGACGAGCGTTGACATGAGGCGAAATCAGTTTGATTAAGCGATAAGATCCGATTGAGGGGCGTGGCTGGCAATTGCATAATCGGGGCGCGATAAGCGGCTCATGGCACGATCTTTTCTGTTATCAGCGCATCGGAAATCGAGCTCATCCGAGCTTTCCAATTGGCACCTTGGTGATAGCTGCATGTTTGCTCGGCAGAGTCACCACGAAGCAAACCAACATGTATTAAACCCGTGGGGTCTGTTGGTGACTGTGGTATTACAGTACATTTCTCTTTATATCCTTCCCTCGGTGTAGCCCGCCCTCCGCGGTCTCCGAACTGGATCCACCTCGAATCCCCGTTGCTTCTGGCGCACAGCCGCTCGCTTCTTCTTCGAGTCTGCAAACCATACAATATGTCGGCCTTCAGATTGTTCGCTCAGCGCCTGCCGGGGCTGAAGACTCTCCCTAGGCAGTTATCTAGCGCTATTGTACAAAGACTGGGCGTTGCCCCTAGCCTGTCAAGTCGAGTGCCATTGTTCAACAACGCCGCCACACAGGCGCCCTCGCCGCGGTCGCAGTCTCGCGCGTTTTCCACTTCTCCCCCCGCCTACCATGGCCATGTCGATCCTCCCAAACCGGGCGAAGAGTGAGTGATTGCGCTGTCGCTGCCAAGTACCATCGTTTTCTTACACAGCGTCTAGGCTTTACATAACTTTCATCGATAAGGAGGGCATCGAGACGAAAGTCGCGGTCAACAAAGGGGAGAACCTCCTCGACATCGCTCAAGCCCATGACTTAGAGATGGAGGGCGCCTGTGGCGGCTCATGCGCATGCTCGACATGCCACGTTATTGTCACAGACCAGGATTTCTACGATCGAATCCCCGAGCCCGATGATGACGAGAACGACATGTTGGATCTGGCCTTTGGACTGACCGAGACAAGCCGTTTGGGTTGCCAGGTCAAGATGAAGAAGGAGCTTGACGGGATCAAGGTCAAACTTCCGACCATGACAAGAAATCTACAGGCGAGCGATTTCAAGTGAGAATTTGGGGCACACGTCATTTAATATACGGCCGGCGTTACGCACATAATACAGGACGGGGAAGTATGCATAGATACCAAAAAGCATCAGGCAAGCTATTTGCTTTCACCCAGCGTCTGCGCTCACTCGAAGCGGCGCGGTACTGATAGGCATATTACTGCCGGTTCTTTTGCTGGGCGACACTGTAAGATATGATCATAAGGCACCACCGGATTGGGTGCGGTGGAATGGCCAAGGCTCTTCTCTGATGGCGACAATGACAAGTTGAACAAGTATCAAGCTACCTAGCAGTGACACTTTTGCAACTCATGGATTCAAGACGTTTGGTAGTGCGCTGAGACAGGACTTTACGCCTCTTCAAGTCCTCCCTTCTTCAGCCCCCCTCCACCACTCGCAATTAGATCCAGGAACCCCTTCTTGCTCATCTCAGTAACCTTTTCCTCTTTCCTCTTCACACCAACAACACCCTCCTTCTTAACAACCCGTTCCGCCTCAACCGCCTTGACCTGCGCTGCGCGCACGGCGTTGAAGAGCTTGACCACACCTCGCTGCGCTACTTTGCGCAGGCGCTTTTCCGTCGCCAGAATCTGTCCCGTCGTTTCAGCGTCCGCGTCGACCTTCTCCTCAACCTCGCCCGTGGCAATATTGAGCGTCCGCGTTGTGCTCGCCACCAGCACGTCCCGCACTCGGCCCTTCTCCTTGGCAAGTCGTTTCTGCTCGCGCAGCCTCTTGCGCACCTTGGTCTCTAGCGCCGCGTCGATCACCTGCCGCGATGCCTTGGCCGCATCGATGCTGCGCGCAACAATAGGATCCGCCCGCCGTGATGCCGGTGTTTTGCTTGCAAGAATCTTCAACATCGCTGTCTGCATGGCCTCGGGGTCGTTGCGCTTCGACCTTGTGTCGCGCGCGCCAGGGCGGCCATCATCGCTGCCGCTGCCGAGAGCGTCGGAGAAGGAGTCCCGCTCGTCACCGGAGAGGTCGTCTTCGGAGGAGTCGGGCGCATCCTTGGCGACGAATTCTTTTTGCTGCTTTTTGGGTTTGGTGCTTGCTTTTACTGGTGGTTGGGGCTCCGCGTCTGAGCCGGAGTCGGAGTCTAGGTTGGAGTCTGTGGAGGCGCCATCGTCTACCTCGACGTTGTCGAGATCCTCTTCGTCGTCCGAGTCGAGAAGGTTGGGGGGGAGCGGTGCATCGTCGTCGTCGTCCGAGTCGTCTCCTTCAGATGAACTGCTGTGGTAGGCTGCGATCTGTCTTTGCTTCTGCTTCTTGGACGGTCCTGGTAGTTTCCCCTTGGGCCCGTCGGAGAACGGCCGTTTCTTCAGTGTTGTGCCTGCCATTGTGTCGTTTTGCAGTTCAATTGCTGAGTGATGGTGTCAATGGTGAGCAACGCGGCGCTCCAAAAGCAGTATCCAGAAATTTTTGGCGGTGAGGTGCGGCATGGAAATGCCCCGCCTGAAGTTCAATGCACTGTGGGGCCGTGCTTCGCGGATGTAGCGGGGCGAACTTCCGGGGCGTCGAGTAACCACATCCTGGGCAGCCTCCAAGCAACAACCAGTAGGGTTTTTACTTCCTCCTGGTCAACCGCTTTTCGAACGGGCAAACAGCAAACTTTTAAATTGTTACTCCATGGATGAACGACATCTGATTCCAAAGTAATAGCATCTCGCATCTCGTTTTTCTTCTACCCGAAATATCCACGGCCAGACTCGTGACGAGAGGACGAGAGGACAGGCGGGTAAACACTAAGCAACAGAATCGTTGCGTTTTCCCGCCAGGCTCCTTGAAGAATTGCTATAATCTCCAGAACTGTGGCCTTGGAGGCGGCGGTATGTCCATGCCGCACTGTCACGGTCACGGTGAGAGCATACGTTATCTCAAGGTACAGTTTGCAATTTTGCGACTAACATGACATCACTAAATAGGGTGTTTCCTCCCGAATCTCCCTTCAGCGTATTTCGAACAGTCTTTCCGGTATTCCCTGCATTATGCGTTCTCTAATCGCCTCGCCGTCCATCATTCCGTGGATATAAGCTTCGCCATGGAGCTTATACCAAAGCTTCTGGTCCTCCTTTTCAGCATTCCTCTGGTCCTTCTCAGTCTCCTTTTGGTCCTTTTCAGCGCCATTTTGGCCACTATCCGCGCCGTTCTGGATATGTTCGGCCTTCCTGTGGCCCTTCCCCGTCCCTTTTTGAGCTCTATCCGCCGGCTTATTCTTGTGAGGTGACTCGCCGTTCCCATTGAAACTGGCCATGTCTGACCTGTGCACTAGGTTCGTCTGGCGTTTCCTGAGCGCCAAATTTCTCTCTCTGAGTCGATTCTCGGCCTCTTCTTTGCGTTTCTGCTTAGCCTCGTCCTCCTCCTTTTTCCTTTTGGCCGCCTCTTTGTCTTCATTCTTCCAGCTTGTAATTTGGTCATTGATGGCCTTTTGCTCCTCTTTGATCTCCTTCTCGTACAGTTCCCGGTCCTCCTGTTCAAGACTGGCTTTGATTCGTTCGTACCGAAGTCGTTGAAAGCATTTGTGCTCGAGACGAGACATGCATAGCCTCATCGCTTCGATCCGATCAACAAACGCCTCCTCATCAATCTCCTCGTCGGTCTTCATCTTGCCCCGGCGGAGGATAACGGGAACGGTGCAACCAAAGACAATGCAAACCAAATCACCAGGTTTGACATCCTCGCTGGCCAAGCCAAGCCTGTTTCCTTTTGTTTTTATCAAGCGGCGATTCCAGATGACTGCTTGCACGCGACGACAGAACTCGGCGATGATGGAGTTCCGCTCGCTGCTGATGAGAGCCCCTGTGTCGACTGATCCGCTGGTGAGGCCCCCTTTCTTCACCGACTCCTTGCAGGCCGTGGCATAATAGTACGGCGGATTGCGATTATCTTTCCCTCGGTCGGCCACGAGCGTTCGCCAGAACTCGGCAGGGGGGTCCGACTCGCCGTCGACCGCGTCTTCCCAGCCAGCCAACTTTGGCCAGGTTTTCGGGATAGCTCCTAGTCGAGCCGGCTCTGCGACCTCCTCTATCTCGTCCAAAATGAAGCCCGACACATACAGACTGTGATGCTCCAGAATCTGGCGTTTGCGAAACTTCAGCTTCTTGTGGTCGACCTTTGTGTTTTGTGCAGCCGAGTAGTTTCGGTGCCCATCTACCGGGTTTGGTTCGCCGCCGCCTTCCCCCCCCGCGGCACCCTTTCCGGATTCCGGATGATGAATCTGCCTTAGCTCGGGTTTCTCTGTGTAATGAGAATTGAAAACCGGCAACTAGCAGCATATGGGCAGCATGTGATTGTGGTGCTCACCCTCTCGTTCTGGGGAGGTCGGGTGCGGCACTTGAGCGTGCCTGCGTGGCCAAGATAGGAAGGGAGCTAAAAAGTGGTAAGGAGTAGACATGCCAAGCTGCCTCGAGGCCCTGGTACCCGTTTGTTGGGGGAAAAGTACCTCGTATGACAGATTAGGTAAGTCCTTATTGTGCTGAGTGGTTGGTTTCCCCTTAATTTGTAGCAATAACTGTAAGATGAGCTGATAACCACACGTTGCTTTTTTGAAAGCTATTGCCAGAACCATTGTAACACTCCCATCGGACTTCATTGCGGCCGACGGCGCAGACAGTAAACTCTAGTT
>Ga0247770_1002242_pt1 | contig 11269 bp, 11 predicted proteins | sample UWRJL136409B6_FD_179943 | JGI IMG/M metagenome (GOLD analysis project Ga0247770, IMG submission 179943) | Plant litter microbial communities from Arlington Agricultural Research Station in Wisconsin, United States - UWRJ-L136-409B-6 | ecosystem: Environmental > Terrestrial > Plant litter >... | reverse complement strand
AGCCGCGAGGCAGGTTGCAGGTGGTGTGTCGTCGGGATGGCGTCGCTGGTGGGGAAGGAGGGGGTAGCTAGGGGTCGACTGCGGGATACGTCAGGACCAGCTCACGCGGTTGGTGGTGAAATAACGGCGAGGGGCTCCGCCGCACCACCGCCGCTGCAACAGAGCAGTCAATTACGGGGCACCTGGCCCTTGGCGCCCAGGTTGCGGCCAATTGGGGCCCTGGATAGGCGGAACTCTCCGGCGCTCAAAGCTCCAACCCGTCCCGTCCTGCCTACAGCTGGAGCGCGTCTAGATTAACTAGCCGCTGTCTTGCCTGAATTTCGCTCACAAAAAAAAATTGAGGATCTCACACGTCATGCAAGTTCGCGTGTTCTTTACTCGAACGCCTCCGAACGCCTCGAAATGTGAGCCGGTCATGCCTCTTGCCCTTTTTTCCGACCCCCGCAGATAGTCTAGCGCTCCTGTGGGGTGACAGGCCTGCCCCTGCTCCATTCATGATCCACATGCCAGCCGAAGCCTAACCGAAGCCCAGCCGGCCCGGTGTGATTGAAGCCTAGAATCGGGCAAGGTCACCCAGGCGTTCGGAGTCACCTCAATGCAACGCAATGCTTGTTTTGGTTCAGACTTGGATCATCCGCATGTCTTGATGCCCAGCTTTGTGTGGGGGTTGAGTCTCTCAACTTTGAGCTCAGAGATTGAGCATTAGGAGACGTCCGCAAAGCCTCGGTAACCACTTTAGTGGTGAGCTCCATGAGTAACACCAATCCCCGTGACCCATGGTAGGGGGTTTTCAGTACATCTGTTGGTTAGCTTGTCGAGATAGTGTGGTATAATTTGCCCCAAGCAGTCACTTCTCACAGAAGTAGGTGCACAATGAGTTTCGGCAGAGTTGAGAAGAAATCCCTCTGTGATGTGATTCGATCTGATGATACAGTACAATACAGATGAGCTTTGTTCACTCACCAGCGCCCAGCTTACAAACGCTTCTCTTCCTCCCGGAGCCGAGCTATTAGCTTCTCTTTCAAGAAAGGGCTCAAGCCAAGACTGCAACGAAACTCTCTGTCAGCAAATATCTACTCGTCATGAACAACTCAAACACTCACATTCCCTCATTGGTCACAATTCGATATGTGCCACTTGCTTGATAGTTGCCAATAATGCCGCCCTGGCCATTGACCTCTACACTTCCCATAATATCTTCAGGCCTAGGGTCACAAACTGTTAGGACTTTTGCATAAGCCGCCATCTAGAATCAAACATACCAAGCTATTCGCCCAAAATCAGGGGGATTGCGCTGGTCGCTCAAGTGAACCCAGCCGCCCACGCCAGCTCCACCAGCACCGCCCTCAGCACTGGCACCTCCAGCGCCACCAGTTCCAGATCCCCGCTGATTCCTCGACTGGATAAAATTGAAGCCTCCCGGAGACGCGAGAGCAGAAGCCTGGCTCTTCAGGTCTGGGTCTTCAGCCGCGTGCTTGGTCAATACTTCGTTCAGTATCGACAGGAAACGGCGGTTTTGCTGGAACGAATTGGGCGTGGGTGGTATGGATGTTGTTGTCCCAATTGCAAGAGATGGGCTTGGTGGTGTTGTGTCGAGTAGCGAAAGCAGATAGGCCTTGGGGTTCTCAGGGTGGGCAAAGACTTTCTGCAAAGGGCCCAATTAGCAGAATCCCAGCGTCGCAGCTTCAACATCAAAACTGACAATGCTTGGATTGGAGGGTAGTGTGGACAAGCCCCGCACAGCGCCCCGTAGCCTCGGGGCGGCGCGAAAGTGTGATAATAGCATTGTGGGCGGTCTGGCTTGCGAACTGGAAGCTGCCAAACAAAATCGAAATGATTGTTTTGTCGCCGTGATGTCAATGCCGCCAACCAACAGATAGATGCCGCCGGCAGCCAATTGTGGGGCATGCGCGGCCAACCCCTGTCCAGCCCCTCCAACACGCGAAACGACGCGGTCTCCAGCGGCCAATTTACGCGATCCAAATGTTGACTCTCAAGGTTATTCGACTTTACTGACCCCGAACATTGGATACAGGCCACCACCGAGTCCATTGTCACTACAAAGCAAAACCAGGGGCCAAGATGATTACCGTCCAGAGTCCCCGGAAAACGCCCACAAAAGGCGGGCAAAAGAACCCAGAAAAGCCGGAAAAAGCGAGTGGACCAACGGGCGCAAACGCCAGGCGGACGAAGCCAGTTGCGTCCTTCTTTGCATCCAAGAACCTCGCCCCCTCGAGCGCGATACCCTCCTCCTCGCCGGCCTTTGCGACCCCCGTTCATCCCATCAAACCATTCCAGGCGCCGGCACCCGCAAAGTCGGCCATTCTTCCCATAATCCTCCCACCTGCGACGCTTCGCCCACTCGCCTTCCGCACATTTACCAAGAAATACAGCCTAACACTGACTTCCACCGCCCTTCAGGAGCTCGCTTCATTCATCGGGAGACATTGCGGCTCGGGATGGAGGGAAGAAGGGTTGGCCGAGAAGGTCTTGGAGGAGGTCTCGCGGTCCTGGAAGAACCGCAATGGCGGCGTCATCGTCGAGGGTACCAGCCCCGAACTGAAGGACATCCTCAAGACACTGGAGGGAAATATGAGTGGCGGCAAGATCATGACTGGGCCTCGTGGGATTAGTCGGCAAAATAGTTTGATGCTGGAGACGTCTCAGGAAGCCGAGCACACCCAGACACGCCTCGGGTTGCGGCCAGCCTTGCTGTCGCGGGAAGACAGCCAGTCGAGCCTGGGCATGTCGAGTCTGGACTTTTCGGAACAACCCGACGACGAGACGGCAAACGACCCACGGAGATGGCTGACTGTCATACACGCATTCGATCAGCCGAGATATACATACAATGTTGCAAAGAAGCACTTTGAGAAGGCGACGTCCAAGCCTTCACTGTTGCCCCCTGCATTACACAAGACAGAAGCCTTCCGCAACCGCTTCAATGTCATCCACCAGCGGCTCCTCCGAAATGAATCGTTCCAAACCTCCGCCGTAGCCGGCGCCAGAGGCGCGGCCGCCCGGAAGGCAGCAGGCGGGACGATGGTCTCCCACAAGATTACCCCTGTCTCCAACCTGCTCGGTCGCCACGGGACGCACCACATGCTTCTCGGTATGCTCGTCATTCTGCCCACGGGCAACTTGGCCATCAGCGACCTCACAGGAACCATCGCGCTCGATCTTTCCCATGCGGCCGCGATACCTGAAGACTCGGCCTGGTTCACGCCTGGCATGATTGTGCTCATCGACGGCGTCTATGAAGAAGAGGAGGAAGTGGCCGGCAAGGGCCTCAGCGGTAGTACCGGCGTGGGTGGCACTATCGGCGGCCGCTTCCAGGGTTTCTTCATCGGCCAACCTCCGTGCGAGAGGCGGCGCGCCACGCTGGGTGTCAGTGGGCCCGATGGTGTCGGTGCTGCCGATCATACCATCGGCGGCGGCTTCGGGTGGATCGACTTTCTCGGCGTGGGCAGTGAACGCGCCGTCGGTGCTCGCATGCGTCGCATAGAGCACAAGCTCTTGCGACAGCCCCTCCTCGTTGACCCTGACGCCCCACCTGGGCGCGGCCGTATTGTCGTGCTTGGTGAACTTGCCCTCGACCAGCCCCGATGCCTCCAAGCCCTGAAAAAGATTCTCGGCCTATACGCAAGCGATCCCCCAGGTTCTACCCCCATGACCTTCGTCCTTACCGGTAACTTCACCACACATGCCGTCATGGCTCGCGGTGGCAGTGGCGGCAGCATTGAATACAAAGAATTCTTCGACGCCTTGGCGTCAACCCTTGCAGACTACCCAACCCTACTGACCACCGCGACGTTCGTGTTCGTACCAGGCGACAACGACGGCTGGGTATCAGCCTTTGCCGGCGGCGCCGCCGTGCCCCTGCCAAGAAAAGCCGTACCATCCTTGTTCACGTCCCGAATCAGAAGAGTCTTCGCCGCAGCAAATACCGAGGCGGGACTATCAGGGGCCGACGCCGGCGGTGGCGAGGCAATATGGGCCACCAACCCCAGCCGTCTCGCACTCTTCGGATCAAACCATGAAATCGTCCTCTTCCGGGACGATATCTCAGCCCGCCTCCGCCGCACTTCCGTCAGGTTAAAGGGCAAGACCACCCCGGCAGCACCAGCCCTTCCCGACAACGGCGACGACATCACAATGTCCGGCGCCCTGGCAGCCCCCTCACCCATGCCATCAGATACCGATGACGCCATGGACCTCGACCAGCCACGCGCCGAAAAGACAGCCGCGGCGGCAACCGGTAACCCTGAAGTCCCCACCGACGTCCAGGCCGCCCGCAAGCTCGTCAAGACGCTGCTTGACCAGGGGTACCTCGCGCCTTTCCGCCAGGCACAACGGCCTGTGCATTGGGACTATACCGGGGCGTTGCATATCTATCCGCTGCCGACGGCGATGGTGCTTGTGGACACGTCGGCGCCGCCGTTTTGTGTCACGTATGAGGGGTGTCATGTCATGAATCCGGGGAGTGTGCTGGTCAGCGGGAGGAAGGGCGTTGCGCGGTGGGTGGAGTATGAGGTTGGGAGGGTGGGTAAGGTGAGGGAGTGTACTTTCTAGGGGAGGGGGCTTCCTACCTTGCTAGATACCTGAAGGGGGGTTTGAAAGGGGCTGTAGTAAAACTGAGGGGGCTGAAGGGGCTGTTGAAAAGGCGGAGTGATCTGGATGATAATGATGATGGGAGGGGTGGCGTTGCTGGTGTTACTGGTGTAGCTGGCGTGTTATCACTGGTGTTATGGATTCTGGATGAGATATATTGTCCTGCACATGGTGAGAGTGGTCGATCGAGTGTTGCATTCATATTCATACCGGGAGCAAGCAAGCAGGTAGACAGACATGTAATTGAGGTCCTGTGTGGCACTTGGTTGAGGTTGGTGTGTGTGTGTGTGCTTCATTAATGATTTGAGTTGAGTTTGAAGTAGAATAGATCGTTGGTTGTCCACCAATCTGGGGAGGGGGTTTTGATGTAAAGTTAGGTGGGTGTCACGTCTTGTTCGATTGGCTGAGCGAGTAATAGGCCATTGTCTTTCGCTCGCTAGTAGTATGTTGGGTTCAAAGTCGAATTGACATGCCAGAGCATAAGCTGCGGGAGGCCAGCCAGGGGAGTTCACCATGAGCTGTGTCCATGCCTGAGGGTAGGTACCGAAATTGAACAGCATGGATGCAGCACGAACAAGGTACATATTTCCATTGACCTAGTAGTATTCCCTTCGAGCGGGGATTCCCGTTGTGGCAACTCGGGGTATCACTGTGGATATAGGGCAGGGTAGGATGTCTGTAGTTCCATCACATCGGCAAGGTGTTGACACTCATTGATAAGCCGAGCATCTTTACCTTTTTAATCTTTGAGAAGCCGTGGGTGGCAACAGCTGGGAGATCTGAGTGGGTGTGATTTTAGTTTAAGTACTAATAAGAATAGCAGAGTGTGGGTGGTGTTTGAAGTAACGGTCGGCCATGAGTGTTACCCCCTGAAGTTGACATAAAAATCCTACGTACTACGTTCCTAAACCACCGGCCCATCTCAACTGTGATCACTCTTTACTTACATACCTACAGACCATCTTGATCGTATTCCGTCCACCCTTTAGCTCATTCCCATTTCTCCTCACTTGCAACCCTCGCCCCCATTCCCCCTTCATAACCCCAACCTCCTTGCTAACCTGATACATACGACCATACCCACTGGAGAACTCGGGATCCCGTCCGCTCTCCCATAGATAAGCCAGTGAGGGCCAGACTAGTAGTTGGGTCGGTGACGACCAGCGAATCCCTGGTGTTGTATGTTTTTTTTGCATCCCCACCCCGTTTTGTGGGGCACGTTTACCCCTTTTTTGCGTCTACCCCTTTTTGCTCCACGTCACCTGGTCTACCGCAGCGCACCACAACACACTGTTGGGTGTGGCTTTTAGTTGGTTTTTTATTCTCGGGTAGCTTCGTCCTATTGTTTTATTTGGGGATAGGGGCTCCGTGTTTGATTTTGAAGCCGCGTTTTGCTTCGTTTTGCTGGGGCGGGCGTTGTCGTCTTGCCAACGGTCCTCGTTTTCTCGGTCCCGTAATAATCGAATATTTTTGCACGCCGTTGAGGGTTTCCGTTGCATGCGTCTTGCCGGATGTACGAGTGTTCGCTGGGGAAATTCGGTCCGCCAGGGTCGTCCTCTCCAAGCCTATCCTAACCGGATTCAACATCTAGCTGAGCGTAGGCCGCTCTAGAGGGATACCATCTATGTACTTCTGCCGGTTGGAGGTAGGAGGAGTGTTGCAGTGGCGACGAAGACTGTTTGGAGGGGAGGAAGACTTGTGTGCTGGGCTTGAGGTAGGCCATGTAGTGACTGCCGAGGGCTTAACGACATGGCATCGTATTATTTGGTGTCTTGGCTATCAGTGCGTGACACCATCTGAACCAACCAGCTTCAATATCGGTACCCGTTATGACCGCTCCGAGCAAGGGGGGGTGGGAAAACAACGTCAGGGTTTGGTTTGGGGCTCAACCATCTAAGCCTCGCCTTCCCAGGTAACGGACCTTTCCTTGATGAAGGCCCTCAGGCTTCCCGCCTATTATTACGACTTTGGTACGTGGAATCGGACATCGTCCATTTCCCAGACCGTGTCCCTGTCATGCCAATCTTTTATAACCTTATTCCATTCCGCCTGTAACACCTCCGGTGAACCATCCCCCACTCTGCCACCCAGCACTTCCCGGAGGACCTCTCACAACCCTGGGATATTATCATCGCACGGAAAAGCAAAATGATCTCCCGCATTCTCAATCTCAAATTGGAAAGCCTCGGGTGCTCTCAGACACGCCTCTACCAGCAACAGGTGATTACGATCCTGGATTATATAAACTCCTGGCGCAAATAAAGTAGGTGCCTCACTTTCTTGCACCACAGTTACTGCACGCCGTATCAAACGGTCATCCCGTAGCAGAAGATTATTCAGAGTCGTGCCAAGTTCCTCGGCCATCAGATCCGCCATCGATGTTCTCTTCCTCAGAACCTCGATGGCCAGTTCAAGACAGAAGCCAACGCTCGTCTCGAGATACAAGGCAACCGGATAATCGAGGTAATGATACATCGAGGGAAAAGTAAGCGGGCTAACCTCTAACTCATAGGGTTGTGACAGTGAGTAGTCCCGCTCATGGTCGGTAATGTCCATGATGCGGAGCAAAGTAGTATTGCCCAGCTTGGGTCTCAGGCCCAACAACCTGTGTAGAACGCCCCCCAGTTGCCAATAATCAGTTAATCTTCGGCAACTCAACGAGTTGAGTGCCATATCTGCGACTGCGAGAACAGGCGTAAATGGAACAGCCAGTTCCACCAAGTCCTCGATAACACTTTGATTGGGGGTAGGAGAGTGGGATCTGGTGGCAAAGTAACCGGATTTCCGCGGAAGGACTTTGAAGTCTGGGTCGATACCCGGGTAACCCACCAGCCAGACCGCCATCAAAATCTTGTCGTGATTCTCTCGGCCCCGGTGTGGCTCAATGGCAGCAGCCAGTAGATAGCTCAGGTAGATAGCTCAGGTAGGTTGCGGAGGGCGCCCGATGTGGCTGGCCTTGCCTTTCAAGACGTTGCACAGCATCAGCGACGAAGTCCCTCGCGGCACTGCTCTTGGGGTTGCTCGTTTCGAACGCCGCGGCGCCCAAGAAGTCTACGTAATTTCTCGTTGCCCAATAGCCATCATGAAACACTCGGCCTCCATGACCAACCAAAGATTCGAAAACCGGCTCAGCCAAGAACATGAGCTTGACGACAATAGCTTTGGAGATCCGTCCTTCAGAATAGAGCCTGTATATGAAAGAAACTGCCTGCCTTGGTGATGTTAAAACTGGCCACTGGAATTTGCGAAGGCAATCACTATGGACGCCCAGCCAGGTGGCTGCAAGCGTTGCGGTGATGAGGCTTTCATAAAAAATTTTCCGTGGTAAATTCATCGTGAAGCAGAAGCTCACGGCCTTCCCCGTCAGTCGTCAGGTACTCTTTTGCTGTTCGATGAATAAAGTCCACACGCCACCCATTGGCAGGCCAATCTGATGACCTTTGGACGACTAGCATCCCAGAACAACGCGCCTCTAGCCGGGTTGCGAACAGCCCACATCGTCCGTCGAGGTTGTCTGGTATTCCCCGTGATTGTGATTCGCTCATTGTGGAGAGTATTTCCTCTCTGAGAGGACGGTCGCTACCAAGTAGGAGGTGGAGAGTTTCGAAAGACCCTCCTTCCATGGAATCTCTCGCGGAATCTGACACAAACTGGCTCTCTAGCACTAGCCCAAAATAAACTGCTGCATCCCTTTGGTAAAGTCCCGCATCATCGCTCAGCCGAGCCCACATCGCCTTGTACAGCTTTTTGAGGTCTCCTGGAAGTATCAAGAGGCGGTAATGCAGATCCGAAAGTGTCTCGCGCAGCTCCAGCCCTGTCCTCAGGCTGTTGAGTGCCAGGACGGCCCATAAGAAGACACCATCAGCCATATCGCAAAACTTTGCCAGAAATTTGTTAACTTGAAGGGCACTGGCCTGGGAGAGCTGAGCTTGAAATTGAGTTCTCAGTCTAGCCGAGGTAAGGTTCAAGATATCCCGACCGGTTAGGTTTTGAATAGAAAACATAGGAAGATGGCCTAGGTATGCTGGCAGAGTTCCTTCGGGGCGGCTCGACACGCAGACTTTCGAAAGCGGAATTCGACGAATCTGTTCTATGACATCCAGCGCATGCATCTGACCGTCTGATCCAAGAATCTCGTCAACCCCGTCGATGAACATGCAAGTGAGTCTTCGTCTTTCCTTTAGGGCGAAGAGCAAAACTTGCACCAACTCCGTCTCGGACCAGTCTGAATATTCGTCTTTCCGTATCACGTTGTCGCAATACTTCCGATAAATCTCAAGGCGCAAGGCTTGGTCATCGACAAGAAGATGATAGAGGAGTGAACACAGTATGCCTTTAACTGTCCTTTGAATTGGCTGAGGGCCAGAGGACCAGATGAAATGTGACAAGACGTCAAGCTGGGTGACAGATGGACCAAGGTGTTCCCTGACCCTCTCACTACCGGCTAGCATTTTCATAAAAGTGCTTTTGCCGGATGCAGCTTCTCCCGAAATTCAGAACGCTGTTTCCTCTGGAGACCGAAGCCAGGTGATAAACCGCGTGCTGGCTTTCCTTGCACGGGCGTCGGACGCTTTGAGGGCCTGCCTGAAGGAATGGGGGTAAAGGTCACTATTACCGTCATCCTCATCGCTTTCTTCGTCTTCGTTATCATCGGATACCCAATCTTCAGAGATGTCAGACTCTCCGAATATCCACACAAAGGTCCTTTCATGCGGACAGGAGATTCCGTTGCGTCGGTCGTTTATGAACCCATATTTGAGGCTTTTGAGAAGACGATGGTGATTGGCTTCTTCTAAGGCAAGAATTTTCGACTTTTCGAGATTCTCTTTTGTCTACACAGAGTCCACGACGAGCTGGCTGACGGCGACTTGAAGGCTAGCAGTATCCGAAGTAAGATGTTTGCCGGTAGTCTCAAGCTATGTTCTCATCCCCTCGTGTGCAGCGCTCGAGTCTATCGCTAGCTAATTGACATTTACCTGAATATCGGCGGCTTCCTTCTTGATCAGCACGTTTGTCAGCGCAAAGTTATCCTTGAAAAGGTTTTCCATGTGAGTCTGTCCAGCGGCAAATCTTTCAACGAAGGCTTGTATCGTGGCTGTAGTAGCGGCGAGCTCACTCTGCTCTATCCCCATGGCGTCAGTTATGGTGCTAAAACATACAACGGTTAGCATTTATTCTTCCATCCCCTTGCAGTAATCTTGGGTCAATGCTAACTCACCAAAGGCTGTAGAGCATTCGGGCATCCATGGCGCTCTGATGGGCCTGCAAGACCTTCTCAAGCTTCTCAACCTTCCTTTCCCCAGGGCTCGCCACAGATTTGACCGCGAGGACCCCCGCCTTGAAGAGATTCCCCTTCGTCTTGGCAGCTTTGGCATCCCTCCTCTCGACTTCATCCTTCAGCGCCAGAGCAGCTCCATTGCATTTCCTGGCGATCTCGATGACCTCGCTCACGCTCTTCGTCAGCGGGCGTGCCGCGGTGGCTTCGGTGGCTTCAATCTCCTTGAAGACTGTTTCAAAGTGGTCGACTGTCGTAGCAACGGCGGAAGACGGAGCTTGGCCCCTCTGGTAGGCACTGTGGCACGTCGTGCAGATTTCGCGGGCGAAGCTGATGACTGGGAAGACATTGCAGACGAGGCCGAGTGCCAAAGGGGCTCCAGGCCTGATATTGTCGCTGCGGCGGCGGCGGCGGCGGCGATGGTACGATCGCGAGAGGAGCTTGTCAAGGGAGTGTGGGTGATGTGTGCGACGAGGCTCCCATGGCCGCTCATCGGCTTCACCATGCATCGCTACCTGAGGTGCCCGACGGGGCTGAGGAGTACCTGCCTCGAATGATTGGTGTCCTGAACCTTAGGTTTTTCGACACGATAAAAACAGCCTGGAATTTCGCTCTTTCGTCTCAGTTGTGGAATGAACAGGAGACGTCGTCTTGGACCGAGTGTGGTGGTGAACTGGATCTTTACAAACATCCCTAAATCACAACAGAGACTTCTGCAAGTTATTCATTGAACCCATCGCAGCCGCTCCTACCATCGCAACCCCTTTCCAATCCTAGGCGGTTTGCCGGCTCACAAGCGGTTGATGTGGGGTTTGGGTAACAGTAGTTCTTGCCTCCAGAAGATGCAAGAACTTGAAGTGGGTAGAATCTGCCTTACATGTAGAATGGCAACCCAGGCATCCTCCATAAACCGTTCATGAACCGCTCTTGAGCTGAGCCGATTACCGCCCGCTTGATCAAGGGGTGGTCTTGGGGTGCACAAGCAACAGACAACAAAAGGGGTCGCCCGGGCAACATGCATTCTAGCAATCCTTCCACGGTTTTGTTCCGGGACGACCTTGAACGAACCGTGAAAACCCTTGATGCTGTTACAACAGGCAGTTAGAAACTTGAACTGCAAGAAGGCCTTTTCAGAATAAGATGGCTAGGACAGCAGCAAACACATGCTGCCTTGACAGTGAGAAGGCATCCTCTGTGCTACTACTGGCTGAGGGGATTCCCATGCGGTTCGTTTTGCCTGGGCCCTCATACTTTTCCGTTCTGCTGATAATAAAAGGGCCCAGCTAGTCGCGCACTCATCGTTTGGCTATTCGCGCACTCATACCCCTGAAGGGTTAGGGTTATGTATGGCCCAGATTATCTCGCATCCAGGCCACGCCCAAC
>Ga0247770_1002240_pt1 | contig 11282 bp, 17 predicted proteins | sample UWRJL136409B6_FD_179943 | JGI IMG/M metagenome (GOLD analysis project Ga0247770, IMG submission 179943) | Plant litter microbial communities from Arlington Agricultural Research Station in Wisconsin, United States - UWRJ-L136-409B-6 | ecosystem: Environmental > Terrestrial > Plant litter >... | reverse complement strand
GGTGCGCACCGGCTTGCCGGTCAGCGAACCCTTGGTGCGGGACCTGCCGGCCAGGAACACCCGCACGGGCAGCTGCTGCACCTCGCTCGGCGAGCTCATCGCGTCAACAGCTCCACGCTCGAGGCGGCCAGGTTGATCCGCTTGCCGTGCACGGAGCGCGGAGTCAGCTCCACTCGCATGCCGCCGCCGTAGCCCGGATCGATCACCCGCACGATCGTGGCCCGCGTGCCGCGCCACTTGCCTCGCTTGATCAGAACCTCGTCATCTCGCTGCATCCCGAACTCCTCGTCTCGCCGTCCTGTCAGTCTACCGTCATCTCACTCGGAACTCAATCGGTTGACCACCCTCTCCGGCGGCCAGGGGGGTCAACCCCACACCCCCTTGTCTCGCGTTAATGGTCTTGCGACTAGCCCCGGCGTTTCCGGTCCCGTGCAAGCTGTGCACGGATCGGGCCGATTTCCCGGCCCCCCTGCGTACAAGTACGCAGGGGTCGGGGGCCAGGAGGAGTGAATTTGTCTCTGTGCAATTTGTGCAACGCTGTGCAACGCAGCAGGTCAGAGGGTGTTTCTGTTGCTGTGCAAACTGTGCAGAGCTGTGCAGAAAACTGTGCACGGCTCTGTGCAGGCTGTGCAACGCCCCTGGTCAGAGCGTTGCACAGAAACCCCCTCTGAAGATCAAGTCGTGCACAAATTGCACAGCTTTTCTACTCGTCAGTAACATCGAGTTCCGGGTTGATGATCTTGCGTGCAGGGCTCGATCCGGCGACCACTACGGGTTCCCCTATGTCCGAATCGACCAGCTTCATGACGGCGGTCCATGAGCGGTCCCACGTCTGTTTGTCCACGCCGTTGCGCCCCCGCCCATCCTTGGCCGGACGATCGGCGTACCACCGCTCGTTGACCGCCGCGCGCACGCTGCCCTCGGTGCGCCCCTCCTGGCCGGCCAGATCCGCCAGCGTCTGCAAGATCTGCCGCTGCACGAGGAACTGAGCACCCTCGCGCGTCACGTACTTCTGCGTCCAGCTGAGCGGCTCACGCACCTGCACACTGCTGGCCGGATCGAAGCTCGCCGCGTCCGTCTCGTGCTCACGCCACGCGTCCGGCTGAGTCAGCACGAGACTGTTGATCGGCTCGCCGAACTCATTGACGCCCAGATCGATCACCTTGAAGCGCAGCGGGACGTCCCCGCGCTCATCCAGATCCTTCTGTTTCGTGATCTTCATCTTCCCGGTGAGGCTCCTCTGGCCGTCCGGCACGATGGTCAGCTCAGTACTCTGCGCGCCGTCCAGGGCGCTGCTGCCGCGCGCGTCCTGCCCCCTGCGGCCCGTGTGGTGCACCGCCATCACGCACGCCCCCGTGGCGTGCCTGATGGCGCTCACGGCGTCCACGAACACGCCCATGTCCTTCGCGCTGTTCTCCTCCAGGCCCACCGTGACGCGTGCCTGCGTGTCGATCACCACGAACACCGGCGCGATGCGCTGACACGCCTTCACCAGCGTTGCCCACGCACCCAGATTGGCCGCCTGAACCGGCCGCGGAAGGAAGTACACGGGCCCCATCTGGCCGTAGCTCTTCTGCCACGCTTTCACCCGCTTACCCGTGCCGCTGGCACCCTCAGCCACGATGATGACCGAGGGCCCCTGCATGGTCTCCAGGCCCTGCCACGGCCGGCCGAGCGAGATGCACGCCGCCATGTCCAGCGCGGTGAAACTCTTCTTGCTGCCCGGCCCGCCCACCATCCACGCCTCGCTGTCCAGCGTGAGCACGCCGCGGATGAGGTGGCGCGGCGCGGGGATGTTCTCGATCTGCGCCGGCGTCATCATCTCGGCCAGCAGCGCATCCACCGCGTCCGGCTCCACTTGTGCCGCCGCCTCCTGCGGCGTCTCCGCCTTGCGCACTGCCTTCCAGTCGCTCGGCGCCCGACCGTTCACCCCGGCCAGCACGTCGCGGAACTTCTCCGCCGTCCACCCACTGGCCGGGTGGTCAGGGTCGTACGCCGTCTCACCCAGCGCCGCCATGAGTACCGAGTAGGCGAACTCCTCGCTCCAGAAGTCCGGCACGAAATGCGAGAGTTGCGCGGCGGCGGCGTTGGCCGCCTCCTCGATCTGCCCGATCTCCGCTTGCATCAGCCGCTGCACCGTGATGTCGCAGAACTGTCGCGCCTGCTCCTCGGTGAACTCCCGGGCCGTCCGCTCGTCCGGCGCGGTGCTCTTGCTCTTCGTGCGCGCGGCGATGAGCCGATCCCGCAGGCCCTCGATCGAGTCGTCGCTGTTGCCGGCCTGACCCTCGATGCGAAACTCGTCCAGGTAGTCGAGATCCGGCACCTCGAGCCACCGGTAGGTGCACCTCTGGCCGGCGTTCTCCGCCGCCTTGCTGCGCCGCACGGTGGGCGCGATCCACACGAACGCCCGCCCCTGGCCGTCCGGAGCTCCACCCTGGTAGTCCAGCCCCGGCATGAAGCCGTTCGCCTCGCGCTCCCCGATGGCGCTGATGATGTAGTGGAAGCCGCCGGATGCCGATTGCTGGATGCCGAACAGCCGTGGCCACTGGCCGGCCGCCTTGAGCTCGGCCACGCTGGTGCTTCCGCCGTTGCGCGGATCTTCGTCCAGGAAGTCCGCGGTGTGCCCGCCCACGGCGCCCAGTGCCCACCCTGGCCGCCACCGCTCCAGGTGGGTCATGCTCGGCACGGTGAGCTGCCACTTGGGCGGCAGGTCGTACTCCTGCTGGCCGGTGTGCCCCTTGCGTTCGCACGTGCCGCCGTTGGCCGCGGGGCAGGGCGGCGCCGAGAACACCGGCACGCCGTGCTCGATCAGGTTTCGTGCGATGTCCAGCGCCTCGCGCTGTTCAGGGGTGACGTCAGCGTCACTCATCTGATATCCTCCGGTCGTCTTGAGCAGACGGAAGGGCCCCACTGCGGTGGGGCTTTTCGCTTGCTGCGATGATGTGCTACACGGTGCCGGACAGCCTATGCCCGTGGCCCGTGATCACTCCAGCCCTGCTAGTCTGGCCTGGCCTCCGTTTCGCTGCGATGGCAACGCAACCCCCGCTCGGTCACGGCCGGACGGGGGTTGCGTCATTCAGACCAGCGACGGAATGCCCTCACCTCGCTCCAGGTCTTCCAGGGACGGGCCGTAGGTGCGATTCGAGTATTCGCCGGCGTACGCCACCACGAACTGGCGCACCGTCATCTTGCGCTTGGCGGCCACCTTCGCCAGTCGCGCGATGCGCTCGGCGTTGTCCTTCTTCAGCTTCTCGATCGGCCCCTCGGTCATCGCCAGCCGGCCGGCACTGGCCCGGCTGCATCGCAGCACGATGCGCAGCATGTCCAGGTCGTCGACCACTTCCCTCGGCGCCAGCATGACCAACTGCTCCATCGGTCCCGCCATGACTGCTTCTCCTTCTCGCTCGTACAGGTGTACGACCACCGGCCCGTTGCCGCTGGTCTGACGGATCAACCATACGGCATACCAGTTGACTTGACAATGACATCCGAGTGACTCACCATGAGAGGCCACAGGCAGTGAGCAGCGAACGAAGGAGAGATCATGGCGCAGTGGAAGAACCTCGGGCACGCCGCGACGGCGCAGGGGTGGGAATTGTCGGTGCAAGACGGCCGGATAACTCTGACCTCGGTGGGTGCCGGAGCGTACGACATCGACGGCGCCCAGTTCTCGAAGGGGTACGGCGCGGGCGAGCTGCGCGAATTGGCGGAGCTCTTCAGCGAGGCCGCCGAACTGACGCTGCGCGAGGAGGCGCGATGATCATGGTTCTCCAGGTGTGCGCGCTGGTGGCGTACACCGTCGTGGCTACCTGGACGGGGCTCGATGCGCGCAGATATCTCAATCAGTACTACTCGCACTGGTCTCCGCTGCGCCGCCACGTCGTGGCGAGCACGCTCGGCTGGTTCTGGCCGGTGCTATTCCTGCTGATGTTCATCAGCATCGCGATCGACCTACGGAGGTCGCGGTGAACAACCTCGAGAAGGCCGTCGTCCAGGCGGCGTTGAAGTGGGAATTCCATCGGCGGTTCAGTAAGTCGAGCAACCAGGGGCTGACTGAAGCGCTCAGCGAGGCGGCGTGGGCGCTGAACGTCGGCTGTCCGGAGTGCAACTACGACCGGCATCTCTGCCCCGGGTGCGGCGCCTCGATCGGCCACGGGGACGGCGCGTGCGGCAACTGCGCTCCCGCGGTGGCCGGCGTCAGCGCCAGCCGCACGGACGGTACGGACCTGCTCGAGCCGCCGCGCATGAGCGAGTTGGAGAGCGAGATTGCCGAACTGGTGCTGGACATCGCGCAGGAGTGGCTTCGGTACGTGCATCTCGGTGATCGCGAGGAGCAGGTGCTCTGCACGTGGCACGATGACGAGGAGGGCCTGACGCTGCACGTGGAGAGCGAGACCGGCCACGGCGGACGCTTCAAGGTCAACGTCAGCGCGCAGCAGCTTCCCGACGAGCCTCGCTGGTACCCGATGCACTGGCGGCACGTGGTGACCGGCGATCGGGTGCGCATGCCCGGCACCGAACACACGGCCGAAGTGACCATGCGCTATCGGCATCGCAGCGAAGACCCGGAGGGCCTGGCGTGGCACGTGGTGCCCGGCCAGGGCGAGCACTGGACCGATCATGCGGTGCAGCCCGGCGAGTGCGTGGTGGTGCTGGACAGCGGCGAGCCGCGCTTCATGCGCCCGGACGCCGAAGTGGAGATCGAGTTCACGCCGGCCGAGTACGAGGCGGTGCAGCGGTTGATCCGTCTCGGCGCCGTGAGACTCAAGCGCCAAACCAGTTGACTTCTGAGTGATGGATAGGTAGACTGTCCTTATCAGCGAACGACGAGACGGAGGAATGATCATGGTGCTTTCATCGCTCGAGGCGGCCAACGCCGCCGCCCTGGCAACTCTGCTCGACAAGGTGGACGAGTCGCCGCGTGCCCTGTTCCTGCACTACCTGTCGCAGGAGACGGTGTACTGCTCCAGCCGCAAGGGCTTCATGGTCATCGCCGAGATGAATCCGGTGTACGCGCTCAACGCGGCTGAGAAGCTGCTCCGCACTGCCCGGCAGGCCGCCCCCATCGAGGTGCGATTCCCGCTGAGTTGGATGGCCGCCAAGCCGCTCATCCGCGCTCTGCTGGCGCGCGCCGGTGAGCCGCGGTGAAGCTGCGCGACTACCAGCAGGAGGCCATCGAGCACATCGCCGCATGCCTGAAAGAGGGTGTGCGGCGTGTGCCGCTGGTGATGGCCACCGGGCTGGGCAAGACGGTGGTCTTCACCGCCCCGGCGCTGCTGGACACGTACCTGAACGCCGGCCAGCGCGTCCTGATCATCGCGCACACCGACGAACTGATCGAGCAGGCGGCCAAGAAGGCACGGCAGGCCAACCCCGACCGCCGGGTGGGCATCGTCAAGGCCGGGCTCAACGAGACGCACGCGCAGATCATCGTCAGTTCGCGCCAGACGCTCGGCCACGCCACCGGCGGCCCGCGGCGGCTGGCCTCGCTGCGCAACGTCGGGTTGATCATCATCGACGAGGCGCATCACGCCGTGCGCACCAACACGTACGGCAAGATCCTGGAGCACTTCGGCTGCTTCAGCGATGATGATCTGCCGCACTTCGGCGATCATGACAACATCATCCCCGCGCCTCCCGTGCTTGGCTTCACCGCCACTCTGGCGCGCGGTGACAAGGCGAAGCTGAGCACGGTGTGGCAGGACACCACCGTGTACGAGACGGTGAAGCCGGCCGGCAGCCGTTTCGTCACTCGGCGCAAGCGCCCCGGGCCGTTCAGCCGGGACATCCTCTTCGGCATCAGGCACGGCTATCTGCTGGACGTCAGTGGCAAGCGCGTGGTGGTGCCGGACTTCGACATGAGCCGGGTGCGGCAGAGCGGCGGGGACTACCGGGACAGCGATCTGGGCGAGGAACTGGAGCGCACCTTCGCCCCGGAGATCATCGCGCAGGCGTACGCGGAGAGCTGCGCCGAGGGCACCGAGTTCCGCAAGGGCATCGCCTTCTGGCCGCTGGTGGAGACCGCGTACCACGGCGCGAAGGCGTTCAACGAGGCGGGCATCCGCAGTGAGGTGATCCACGGCGAGCTGCCGAAGCTGGAGCGGCGCGCCATGCTCAAGCGGCTGCACACCGGCGAGACGCGCGTCATCCACGGCGTGGGTGTGCTCACCGAGGGATTCGACGAGCCCACGTGTGACGTAGTAGTGGTGGCCCGGCCCACCCGCTCGGCGCCGCTGTATCAGCAGATGGTGGGACGCGTGCTGCGCCCGAACCTGGAGCTGCCGCCGGCGCAGCGCGGCAAGGCGCTCATCCTGGACGTGGTGGGTGCCGGTGCGCGGCACGATCTCCGCTCGTTGATCGACCTGGCTCCGGAACGCCATCTGCGGCGTGACGCCGAGGAACTGAGCCTGCTGGAACTGGACGAGGAGCTCATCGGCATCGAGGAGCAGCAGGCTGCGGGTGCCGGGCCGGGCTTCGCCGAGGAGATCTACCACGGTCCGGCTCAGGTGCAGGAATTCGATCCGCTCGGCCGCGAGAAACTGTGGGCCCGCACGCCGGACGGCGCGTGGTACATGAAGGCCGGCACGGTGGGGTTCGTGTTCCTCATCGAGTCCCTGGCCGGCGATCCGGGCACGTGGGACGTGGTGGCGTGCAGCAACAACGCCACCGCCGATCACCGGACCGGCCAGCAGGCGTGGGTGCAGGCCACCGACTACGCCGGCCTGCCGCTGGACGAGGCGCTGAGCTACGCCGAGGATGTGGCGATCGACATGGGCGGCTACGGCAGCAAGTCACTGACCAGCCGCAAGAGCAAGTGGCGCAACGAGGAGCCCTCGGAGGCACAGAAACGTCTGGCGTACGCGCTGGGCATCAATCCTGCTGGCCTGACCAAGGGTGAGCTGGGTGAACGCGTTGATGCAGTGAAGGCGGTCGCGCGCATCGATCCGCTGGTCAGGGCTGTACGTGCGGCCGTAGATGCCGTAGAGTGAGTGAGTAGTCAACGAGAAGGAGGATGCGAATCATGGGTCTGATCAACAACATGCGTGCCCGTGCGCGTGAGGACGCGGCGGTGATCGCGCGTGCGCAGGCCGAGCGCGCCAAGACCACCACTGAGCGCAAGAACCACAAGACGTACGCGAAGATCTGCGAGCGGCAGGCCGCGGTGCTGCGCCGCGCCGGGAAGGGCAAGTAGACTATGGCGTACAGCAGCTACGTCGAAGGCGAAGTGCAGTTCAGCCGGCCGCTCACGCGGCGCGAGGTGCAGCCGCTCATGCAGTTCGTGCAGGACACGCGAGGCCACGTCTTCGAGTTGGCCGAACAGAGCGACACCGAAGAGGACCCGGAAACCGGTGACGTGATCACGCGCACTCGGTACGTCGGCATCCAGCCGATCGACGAGGGTGGCGATCTGTGCGGCATGGGTTACGGGTGGGAAAACGTGCTCGCCAAGATGGTGACCGCCCTGCCGGTCGGCGTGACGGCAGAGGGTGAGTTCACCGCCACCGGTGATGACGGCCAGCAAGAGCGTCTCACCGTGTTGCCGTGTCCGGGGCGGGTGTGGAAGACGAAGCCGATCATCACCTGGCCGGACCCCACCGAGGGGACGTGCGTCCTGTGAGGGTCACCGATCGAGCGTCGCAATCTGCCGACGCCGAAGCCTGAGGAGGCGAACGACTGATGCGTTACCTGAAGATCCTCTCAGTATGGTTCTGCGGGTTCTGTGGAGGGCAGAACCGGAGCGGTTCCGGCGCTTGCGTCTTCTGCAACCGCTCCCGCTTCATCGGCGGTGCTCGATGAGCCAGCTTTTCGCGTCCAGCAGCGATCTGGGCGGCCAGGAGGGGAAGGTGTCCATGGCCAACCTCCCCATGGGCACCCGGCATCCGACCGTCGGCCGGTACAAGATGCCGCTGCTGCCCGACGAGAAGGGCACGAAGAGCGGCGGGGACTGGGTGCCGGGCGGCATGCAGTCCGCCACCAACCTGGCAGGCAGCATCAGCGAGACGCGCGCGCTGGGCATCTGGGAGCGTGAGCGTACGCAACTCGGCCTGGCACTGAACTACCCGCTGTACGAGCGTCTGGCGTTCGTGGTGCGCAAGGCGCAGCACGATGGCATCGATCTCGCCGAGCGTCTGCGCGACCAGCACGGCGGAGTGAATCTCATCGCCGAACTGGCTCTGATCCACGAGGAGGCGCGGCAGGCGTGCGGCGCCAACAACGCGGCGCTGCGCGGCACCAACCATCACGAGGTGTGGGAGACGCACGGCTTCACGGGCCAGTGGCTGGGCGCGCCGAAGGTGAACGAGAATCTCCAGTCCCTGGCCGAGATGCTGGACGCCGCCGGCCTGCGCCGCCCCAATCCGCCCATCAGCGAGCGCGTGGTGCGCAACGTGGCGCTGGACTGTGCCGGCCGATTCGACGACGTTCTCCACACCACACGGGACATCGTGTTCAAGGACGGCGTGGTGATTCCGGCGTGGACGATGCTCATGGGGGACCTCAAGACGAAGCGCAAGCCCTTCTGGAGCCTGCTCGAGGTGGGCATTCAGCTCGCGGTGTACGCCACGTCCGAATGGATGCTCACGCCGGACGGCACGAAGTACCACAACGGCCCGCGCTGGTACGTCGATCAGACGTGGGGCGTGGTGCTGCACGCGCCGTCGGACGGTTCGCCTGCCAGGCTCATCCGCATCAACCTGGCCGAAGCCATGGAGGATGCGCGGCTGGCCCGGCAGGTGTGCGATGCGCGTTCCCGCGGCAAGGCGGTGGGCACGCACGCCGCCGCCGTGTGGGCGGAGAAGAGCCCATGAGCCGGCCACGCTGCCCCGGCTGCACCTCGGGATGCCCGGCCAGCGTGGTGTGTTGTGGCGCGTGCTGGAATCGGGTGCCGATGGAGCTGAAGCACCCGTGGTGGCGTGCTCTGCATCGAGGCACGCAGCAGGGCGCCATCGAGCGCATGGAGGCGCGGGCGGCCATCACCCGGTGGCTGCACGCCAACCCGGCACCCATCCGGCCGGCACGCAAGGTCGCTGGTGCGGCCAGGAGCGCGAAGAGGAGGGGCTGATGATTCTGATCATCGGGTACCGGAACGCCGCCCTGGATTACGTGAGTGAGCGCGGCCTCAGGCCCAGTCAGTTCCGCTTCGCCACCTCGGACGTGATGAGCGCCCTGAACGGTCTCGATCCGGACGGTATCGAGATCGTGTACGTGCGCGGCAGCGATGATCCGTGCGTGCTCACAGAGCAGGCGCGCGCCCGAATCGAGTACTTCGAGGCGGCCAGGGACGCATTCCGTGACCCGGAACCCGTTGACAACCGAGTGGGTAGCGGGTAGCGTACTGGTCATGGGACGGGGTTGCCGGTACTACCCTCCTCAACATGTAGAACCGGATCACAACTGAATAGCGGGGGCGGACTCCGGCGGAAGGCAGCACTTGAGTGCACCGCAGGCTCGCGCCGCCCCCGCACAAGCCCCGCCGGGACGCCGGCACACGGCTAAAGCTCCTGCGGGCCAGGAGCGAGGTGGTTCAAGTCCACTACGGGGCACGACTGAGATTCCGGCTCTGTAAAGACACCCGATCGGTTCCAGGCCACCGGAAGTTCCCTGGAAGTGCGGGTGTACCAATCGCAGCGAACGAAAGGAGAGTGTGGTGGCGCAGAGCAACTGGAGCGCCCTGGACTCGGTCAGCGTCGCGCAGGCGCGTGACCGCAGGCAGGAGCGCGAGGCCGCGGCGAAGCGGGAGAATCAGACCGCCGCCGGCCAGGCCGCCGGACGCGGAAGGCGGCGCATCTGATGCCCAACGCCAAGCTGGCGTATCAGACGCTGGACTACATCGAGGCGCACCCGGACGAGTGGGACCAGGACGTGTGGTTCTGCGGCACGGCGGCGTGCTTCGCCGGCCGAGCCACCCTGCTGCACGGCGACAAGCGCGAACCCGGGCTTGACCCCGTTGACGTCATTCCGATCGAGGATCAGTCCCAGCGCGTGTACGTGAAGACTCGCGCCCGGCGGCTGTTGGGTATCAACTACATCGATGCGGATTACTTGTTCGACGCGTGCAACACCCTGGAAGATCTGCGGGAACTGGTGGCGGAGATCTTCGGCCCGCGCCCGGACGCCGCCGGCCAGGAGCAGCACGCGGGGGGTGCGTCCTGATGGCGCGCACGCACGGGCAGCTCAACGAGTCCACCGGCAAGGTGGAGCGGCGCAAGGTCAGCCGCCACAAGGTGGTCGACTTCCCCGTCACCATGAACAACACCCGGGCGAAGCGCGCCGCGCGCGCCCTGTGGGGCTGAGCCATGACCCCAGAGCAGCAACAGCAGGGCGTGCGGCAGGTCGCAGAGGCCGGGTATGACGCCAAGCGGCAGATGATCGATCGACTCAAGAAGACGGCAGGCGCGGCCGATCCGCGTCTGTCCCGCAAGGCGACCTGGCCGCTGCGGGACATCGGTAGCCACCTCAACTAGGCTCGGCAGCAGTAACCGTAGTGACCGCAACGAATCGCAACGCACAGCAGAAAGCGAGCACAGCATGACCAGCAACGACCCATGGGCCGCGGCTCAGGCAGCCGTACAGAACTCCGCCCCCGCGACACCGGCCGGTGACGGCGGCCAGATCATGCCGCAGGGTGGCGGACTGGGTGGCGGCGCCCTGTTCGGCAGCGGCAAGTCCATCCCCAGCCTGTTCAACAAGACGCACGGCGCCGGCACGGTGCGCGGCGGCGTCATCAAGGACGTGAGGGACGTCCACGCCCGCAACCACCCGCGCGAGGGTGGGCAGCTCAAGTACTGGCCGAATGGCCAGACGGGCAAGGGCGTCAAGCCGGTCACGGACGCGAACAGTCCGGACGGCAAGCCGAACCGTCCGGTGATGGACACGCACGTCATCCTGGACACCGAGTACCGCATGGACGCCGCGGAAGCGTCCGCCGTGGGACGCGAACCCTCCTTCATGCAGGAGGACGACGGCACCCGTACCTTCGTGGTGCAGGACTTGCGCGGCATGCAGAACGCCATCGGCGAGTTCAACAAGGGCGCCCCGGCTGGCCAGCAGATCGTCAATCCGGAATCCCTGATCGGCAAGCGCCTGGATGTCAAGCGCCTGGCTGCTCCGATGGAGCCGCAGCGCTGGGAGCACCGCATCTCGGCGTGACACAAGACCGGAGAGCGCGCATCGCACATCCACGGGACCGGGGGCGATGCGCGCTCTTCTCTATTCGTAAAGATCCGGCAGCGAAGGAGACAGCAGTGCGAAGCAAGAGCAAGGGGCGTTACGACGGCCCGGGG
>Ga0247770_1002238_pt1 | contig 11286 bp, 15 predicted proteins | sample UWRJL136409B6_FD_179943 | JGI IMG/M metagenome (GOLD analysis project Ga0247770, IMG submission 179943) | Plant litter microbial communities from Arlington Agricultural Research Station in Wisconsin, United States - UWRJ-L136-409B-6 | ecosystem: Environmental > Terrestrial > Plant litter >... | reverse complement strand
AGGTAACTAGTTGAATGATGCGGATAGGGTTAGGGTTAAAATATCGCGGTCCCAATACGCCCCCCGAGATTCGGAATACGCATGCGCTGACTGAGGCAGGGCAAATTCTCCACAATATGGCTCAATGTTCTCCAGGTGAGGCCCCAGCCTCAGCGCATGGTACGATTAAAGCGGCTCCTGCGCGTATTCCCGCACTTCGTCCCCTTTTGGGCGTTGTTGCTCTCCGGTCTCGCGAACGTGGCATGGTCATGTCACATTTGCTGACTGAACAAGATGTCGGCTTTCCCAGTCTAGGCTGATGCTAGACAAGCGGTCAAAGTTATACGCTCGTCATTTCTTTAACGCGGACTCGAATACGGAATTTCAATGTCAATCCGCCCCTATAAAGGAGGACCCGGACCAAGACCAAGATAATGCGAAATGTGCTTCTAGTGACTCAACAAACACTATCAGTTTCACAGCCATGGCCGCCGTTATAATGGCATTCATTGCCGCAGCCTTTTGCATCAGGAGAACCAAAGCCTCACCGACAGGTGACCCCCGGTCATGCGTCGAGATCGAGGTTCCAATCAGCGTCGACACCACGGCCATCAAATGGCTACAACCACGAGTCGACAGCACCATCGATGCCGTTGACTGGGTCAACTACCAGACAACCTGGACATCGCCCAACTCCACCCAAAGCATGATTGGCACCATCACAGTCAAGCAGACCGTCAAGATCAACGGCCAGCTCTGCGTTCCTCCAAAGGGCAACGCCAAGTCCGACATTCTCCAGATAGTTACACACGGTGGTGGCTTTGACAAGAGGTTCGTGTCCCCATCCGCCCTAATCTACACAAAACTTACTAACAATCCCCCGAAAACAGATACTGGGACTCCGAGGTCAAGCCCAAAGAGTATTCCTACGTCAACGCCGCCCTCGCCGAAGGATACTCCATCTTCACCTACGACCGCCTCGGCACGGGCCGCTCCTCCAAGCCCGACGCCTACACCACCGTCCAAATCCCCCTCCAAGTCGAGATCCTCCGACAACTCACCCTCCTCGCCCGCAGCGGCACCCTCCTCTCCTCTTCCAAGCTCGTCACTCCCCATCCCGCCATCACCTCCTACAAGGCCCCCTCCAAGATTGTCCACGTCGGCCACTCCCTCGGCTCCATCATCACCATGGGCCTCATTACCAACCACCCCACCCTCTCCTCGGGCGTCGTCGCCACTGGCTTCTTGTACACCAACATCCCCCTCCCGGGCCTAAACCTCGGCACCTGGGGCTTCGAATACGCCCACGAGCACAACCCGCGTTTATTCCCAGGCCACGGATCAGGGTACCTCGTCTCCGCGACCCCCTCCAACGTGCAGCTCAACTTCCTCAAGAAAGGCTCCTTCGAACCCACCCTCCTCGATTACGCGTACAAGATCAGACAGCCTATTGCCGTCAGCGAGTTCAAGTCCCTTACATCTGGGTTTGGGACGGAGGGAGCCAAGTTCGAAGGACCGTTGCATTTTGTGGTGGGCGAGGGGGATTATGGCGTTTGTGGAGGGGATTGTAAGGGGAGTTATGACCTGGCGGTGATTAAGGGGGCGATTCATCCGAAGGCGAAGGAGGTGGGGGTGTTGGTGCAGCCGGGGACGGGACATGGTTTGACGTTGTCGAGGAATGCGACGGCGGGGTGGAAGGTGAGCTTTGAGTTTTTGGGGAGGAATGGGCTGTAGTGGTGGTGGTAGTTCAAGAGGTTGGGGGGTCTGGGGTCTTTTGTGTGGATTCACAGTTTGGTGTCAGTGGTTTGATTTGGTCTCGGGGATAACGTCAGGCAGGACGCCAGGGGTTTTAATAGGTCGCAGGACTGTTTCATACAACTTGGTATAGTAGAGGAAAGGCAGCATTTAAAAATTTCAATGACAATGAAATACTTCACTGAAGAAAATGTCTGTTCCAACATGGAACCGGTGCAAGTGCTATGTTACCCCTGACTCGTCCCTCCCAATCACATATCCCGCACTCCACTGTCCATTGGTAATGCACCTCAAGCAATTCACTTCCCAAACTGAAATTTCTGCCAGCAAGTCGGCCCCAACTGACCTATAACCTCAACCCTAAAATACCCATTCCCATATGCCGCATCAACCCCAAAATCAGCCGTATGACGTGGCATCACTGCTCCGCAACTTCATGTTCGTCATGAGGTCTCAATGCGGCGATTAAGGGGAACCAGTATGTTGCACAAGATGTCGTTGGGTCAAGGATGGGGCCGTGAACCTTGCAGATGTCAACAGGAAGATGGATGCGCTATTGAACTGTAAAATGTAACCCCCGAACCTGGTGGTTGGGCGCCAAGGCTGTGGGGTTGTGAGGCTAGGCGAGAGTCCTGGTACTGACAGACCAAGGTCAGGGCTGATCCGAATAGCGAACAGCAGAAATTCATGGGTGTAAGTAAGCTTGGAGACCGAAAAGAGAAATAAGTCATGCCGTCAAGACGGAAACAGTAAAGTTGCGCAGACTAAATCTTGTGGTATGCAAGGTACCTCCGCAATACCAAGAGTCCAACTTTGTTGGGGGCGCGGCCCCCTTTGCCAAGTCTGTGTAGCATGGAGAACCAGACTTTGCTAGCTCCCAACTTCCCATACAACTAGCTGTTATCGCGTTAGTGCAAGTACTATTGCATGGGAATTCAGTTTTAATAACCAACAGCATCGCATTACTACCTTAGCACGACCATGGACAGGGACTTGAGTGGAACTTAAGAGGGCCCAACAACCCGCAGTATTGATCCCATTCTGATAACAGCGGAAGGATTCCGCACCTCATTCAACCCGGTTGTTCAGCACGGCTTGTCCCCTATATTGTTTTTTGTCCTGTCATTGTGGATTGGCCTACATGCTTTCAGCACGCTGCCTCCAGTCTTTAGGATGAGGGAGACGGACTATCAAGCTGCAAGAAAACCACCAAAACCGCAGAGTATCTGAAACATTCTAGGATTAGCAATGTGACGTCACTGATTGGGGGAGGCATCTCATACCCAGCTGTTGCCGCCAAGATCTCAAAGGGCCGCGAGACGGTTCCCCAGTTCAAGACCCCTAAGAATAGCATGAGAAAGGCCGTGATTATTCCCAGTTTCTGATCCATGATATCCGTTTTGGTGAGAATCCACAGCGGGGCGATCAACATGGTGATAGCCGCAACGAAAACAGATGTAGACGCAAAAGCGTTGAGTGGGCCATCGTCGATACGAGTCGTGGTGCTGTGAGCTGGGATCGAGGGGTCTTGGCCCGGTTTACGGGACTGAAAGAACCTTGTTGAGGGAATGATGATTCCCTGCTCCACCCAGCGCCGAAGTGGCGATTTCCGCGTTGGAAAGACTGAAATGAGGTCTGAGCAAGTGAGAAAGTCGGTTTCTTTGCTGTCGATTGGATGATTTCGGTTGGACAGCCATCTGGTGATGTGTCCAACGGTGGATGCTTGTATTTCAGGAGCGGCTTTAAGACGTAGATGGTTGCAAAGTAGTTGATCTAGTGTGGATGGTTATTAGTTCTCGCTGATCGGCTGTACCACGGAATGATGGAAAAGCACCTACCGTATTCGACCAATGCAGGTGCCATCTGTCTAAGGATGAGATCTCTTCTTTCAGGGACGTCTTCTCGTACCGACCCGTTGTCCACATCTTTTGCATCCCTTGCGCTCAAGCTTTCATCCAGCGAGTCAAGCTGTGCTTCTAGCTCACAGATATGAGCTTGTTTGTACAATAAGACTCGAGCGTGAATTCGGTCAAACCGGCGGATGGCGAAGAAATCGTCATCGGATGATATAAACCTGGCAAATTCTTTGTACCCTATGTATTTCCTAAGTAATTTTGAAATTCTTTAGCACAACCACCGGTTTTACGAAGCCTTCAATCTGTTGGTAAAGACAGCTTACCATGGCTTGTCGTCGATATCTTTTTGAGTCAACTTGTCTGGCTCAACATCCGGAATTGGTTGTGACATTTTGCTTGCGAGCTGTGATAAGGCTTGACGTAAAGAAAGCTGTTTGCTCTCAGAACCTTTCTAGAGAGGCGTGTGGGTGTGATATTCGAGAGGCCTCCTAGGTTAAGGTGTCAGCGATCTGCATACCCCGCTTTTGCTGCTGAAATCTAACCCAACCAGACATGAATACAACAAATGCGCAGACGTCTGCCTAAAAAAGCATTTTCACTGTGGACTGGAATTTCAGAGGCCGCCATGACAAAAACCACGACCCACATGCTCTGTCACTCTGCTTGGGTTCCCCTAGGCTTTCATTCAATGAGCACGATCGCGAGATTTCAAGACTGCCTGACATAGGTTCAAATCACAACATGACGTCCGAGGGTGTAAGTTCTCCACGTCCTAAAACTGAAATGAATGCTTTCCTCTGGGACACCAACTTCATTTAGTCGCAGGTAAGAAAAACTCGCTAACGCTGTCGGGCAGAGTTCACGCGGCAGTTCCTCTTCAGCCAGTACCAATAACACCACCTCTTCATCCTCTTACTCCGGTGGAAATTATCGCTCTGGCGCATCGTCGGGCTACGCCACGATAACTATCTCGGAATCGGGACAGTTTGCAGGGGGCGAAGGCGCACGACCTACTAGACCTCAAGCTCCTCTCCCACGACCAGGCGGCACTGGTCGTGGAGGAGGTGTCAATGTTGTGGTTGTGAATCATAGGGCGGGGCGGTCGGAGCCTCGAAGCAGTGATTATCCTACCTATAGTAGTAGTCGTCAGTCAAGTAGGAGGGATCGATAGGTGGAATGCCTTAACGCATGCATGATGGCTGGATCGGTGTCCAACAACGTCGAACTAGCGTACTTGGTCATCTTCTCTGATAATATATGTGGTGTTCACTGTAGAATATTACGATAGGATCACTAGGAAACAGGCTTTGAACCCTAGCAACGAATATCATTGATCTGCAAATTGGATCGACTTCGCCCCGTCGAGGGACACGTGCTATTCCAACCCGCCAGCCTGTACTGGTACAAGCGCTCTGCTAAAAGAAAGGGTCTCTTTCTTATCTCCGTGCAGAAATGCGTTCCTGGGATCCTCACACAACACAGGCCCGGAACGGCAAGACCTGGGCTAATCGCATTACAGACCTTCTTTAACATATAGAACGTCGTTTTTAATATCTATGTAGGTGTTCTCAGAATGGAAGATGGCTGAATAAGCGAAAGCTATCAGCGGTCTTTACAGTAACAAGGCGCTTTTCTTCCTAGCTAAGGGGGTCCTGTCCTTTGGCCTGAACCTTCGTACTCCGGCATCCCGCATACAAAGTTCTGGGCGCTGGCGTCTTGGATTTCAAAGCGAGAAAGTTCGCGGTAAAGGTAAGACAGGTCAACAATACAGAAACACTTTCCTAATGTAGATATCCTGTTCTCCGGCTACGAAACAGAGAAACGAGACGCGAACCAATACCAAGAGCATCGAAGAAAAAGCACTAAAGACGCAAGATCTTCGTTCCTATATCAAGCAGACCACCGCCACTGATCTTAAAGTCCTCCAGGCTTCCCACTTGGCAGACACCTTCATACCGAAACGTACTAACACGGCGGAAAAGTGACTCGCCCCCACTTCCTCTTGAGACAAACGACAACACCAAGTCACTACCATGCGCGGGCCATGTAATACCCTCGAGCTTGCTGCTAGGTAACTTGCGCATCCCCTCCTCCGATGTCCTGCTCTCACCCGAAAACAGCAACCATACCTTGTCTCCGATTGAAACTTCAGCCTGACTAAAGCACACATCGGGCTTAAAGTTAGTGGTGGCAAATTTGTCCCTAGCTGCCACGAGTAGCCCATCATGTGCCGACCCGTGATTTGGAAAATATTTTTGCTTCGACTTGAATACAGCCTCTGCCCAACCCCCCCTTAGCGTTAATCTTGCAGGATTCGTTGATGACCGCTAGATATGCACGTCCACCAGTTGTATCGCTACATTCTCCATACTAGCGTCCTAGCCACTAATTCCGTCTAGAGTGTCTCGCCTTTGTTGATAGGGTACAGATTCTTCCACATCGACCCGGACCCCAACATGCTCCCGAGGCTGTCACCGAGCCCCTCGTACGTGACAGGCGCAACAACCGACGCCCACGACCACGACGGCGCGTAATAATCCTCTTCGTACCGCCTCGGGTGCGATCTCTTTTTCACCTATTAGGGTACAAATAGACAGAGGCTACGGTGCACAGGAACTCAGCACAGATGACCTTACCCTGGTCATGCCATTGCCTTGTGGGCACCAGGGACTAGATAGCCACTGGCAGGACTTTCATTAAGCTGAATGCCAGAGCTGTCCCAGGGCAACATCGACAGGGCCAATCCAGCGTTCTCGCCGTGGTTCCAGGGACGCTGTTCGACCAACCCTCCATTTTACGACGCGAACTCCATCGATCGCCCATTTCCCGGACCTCGAGCTCAGTCCCCGGTCATATAACAGCTTGGTTATCTGAAACGAATCTGGGCACACGAAATTTCCTTTTTCGTTCGCAATCCTGAGCTGGGGTGAGCTGGGGTGAGCTGGGGTGAGCTGTGGCTGATTTGTCCTGAGCTCTCCCTGATTCTTCCCTGAGCTGGGGTGATCCGGTATACCGCGCCCCCGCACAGCCTCAGAGGCCACTTTTCAGTCCCCCCGGCTAAACTTTCCTATCGATGGAAAGCAGACAACGCGTAATCTTGAAGGATAGCTCCCACGTAACAATTCCAATTATGACGTACATGTGTACTGGGTGTGCGTGTGACTTGGCCCGGAAGCCCTATTATCAAAGACAAGCGACCTATATCTTACTAAGAAATTGAGAACAAGCCAAAAGGATTCAATCACAGCAATTTAAAACCTATAGCATTGCTATACTATGCTAAAGAAGGATACAGTACGGATGGAGTCGCTAACGACAGCAGCAACGTCACCTATCTGTGCTTTTTATCTAGTAAATGTTAGAAACGCTGCACCACTGCTGTGATCACTACTAGAGCGATCAGAAGGAAAGATAGTTCTAATTGCTTCTACTTTCTGGATGGCCGAAGGCCATCTTTTGTGTGCCTGAGTGCATGAACCGGATCCTGATCGACAGTTTGGTCACCGGCACCGTCAGCCACGTACAACCACTTCGTGGCTTGCACCCTCCTTTCTGACAGTTAATGAGTTATTTTCTACTATTAGGGATATACAAATAGCTAGAGAATTTTGTAATACTAGCGGTTAAGCTTATAAGATGGTTTCTATTTATCCCTTGTCGATACTCAGGACGGATAGTCCTATTAGTTACGTACTTATTCTGCCAGCAGAAAATTATATAGCGTCTAGCTTTCGTTCATCCGTATTTTATACCGTTTCTAACGGTGAAATATAAGACCCAGTTCTCGGCTACAAGCCTATATGTTGTCCCTAACACCGTAGGCTATATACTTTTCTACCAGTAGAAATTTACTGTCTAGCGTAAGCGACCCAGTTCTCGTCCCCAGCCCAGATCTTGTTTCTGAAAACTCGAGTTCGCCGAAAACAAGCAAGCCTGTCCCTCGAGACTGGATAAACATGCCTCGATTTTCCCCATAATCCTCTCGACGTGTTGTCCCGTCTCCATATATTCTCTTTTCCTTTCTTGTTGTGTTTTAACTTAAAGTCTCCTTCTGCTTCGTCAGACCCTCTCGACACCGATATTAACAAGATGGGCTCGCCAGAGGAAGAGTCGAATCGTTTCATCCGTAAGGTCTTGGGCCTACAAGGTGCCGCTTATCTGGTTATCGGTCTGAGGTATTTTTACCGCATCCACTCGATGGGATGGAAGAAGCTGGCCTGGGATAATACGCTGATGTTCCTAGCGACGGTATGTCTACCCCTTTTCCATGGTCTCTGAAAGAATTATATGACTCGTCCGAGCTAGTTTACACGGCCGAGAGCGTCATGGCGTGCCTCGTCGTCGCGTACTGGAAAGGGCTCGCCAACAACGCTATGACGGACGAGCAGAGGGCCGTGATCGACCCATACTCCAAAGAATACCAGCCAGGCGATTTCGACCTGGAAAGGGGTCAGAAGGGGATATTCGTCACCTACGAGGAAGCGGCCACGGAGTTGCAAACCCAGGACCGGGGTCTACGGAGGAAGGGGTCGAGACATACCTTTTAGGTTGCTTTCTTACATGCGTAGATAGGCCATTACTTGTACAAAACCTGTAACACACTTAAGTATCCTGGCCTCTCAATGCAATTACTAGCACTCGATTTGGATGCCAAGTGGGGAATTAGGGACAACAGTGGTCTGTACTCCCAGAATGAAGGAGGTTGTGGCCAAAGGCCACAACAACAAGGGGAAGGCTTTGGAAGACGCTAGATCTTGTCAATAGTGGCTATAAGCCGCGTAATGACACTACAAATAAGAGCTCTCAGGCATCTGCCAGAGATCTGAACAAGCAACGAATGAATCAGTTGCAATCCTTTTCTAACATTTCTCTGGCTTCTATGCCTCTGTCGGGTTTCGTCCTGATTTTGAATGTCCTTCGGGTGAGAGTGCGCCTCCATAATTATCGTTATCGGCCATTGTTGATTCGTTGGAAAAAACGGTGTGGGTAGTCTGTGCTTTGCCGATCGGTCGGGTCGCGGTCCCCGATGGCTATTTCCACAAACTGTCAACACTATACCTAGCGCAGACTAGCTTTACCAAGGTGGGCTGAGTCTGTTGCGCGCACATCCGCAAAACAGACATGGCATCAACAGAGGGCTTGCTTGCAAAATCTTTCAGCGGCCTTCAGTTCTCGCATCTGACAACTTTGTCCCTACAATCCTGATGCCGGAGATACCGAGACACTTCGTTGTGGGCTGTGGCTCGGCTGCTATCTCCCCAGTTACATTTTCACTATGGGGCCTGCAGCGGAGCTAATGCATGCGTCAACGCAGCTGGATGATGACGGCCAGGCCTGCTGCTCAGAGACCGAACCCGGGGGTTCCATACAGGTACAGTTATGACCTTCTGGAGAGAGAGGGAGAAAGATGGCCGGTGCTCGATACTAATATTTCATCGATGCTACTAGACCGATTCCGGTATTGGATTGGACGACGGCACAGGATCTCAATCAACGTTGGGGGGGCATATTTACCTGTTCGGACGCCGTTACCGTCACTGGGCGATTGCGCAAGACAACTGTGAGCGTACGTATTGCCTGGTCGCTCACGTACTGGCTTCCAGTACTTGTCAAGCGCTGTTGCCCTTAGAAGCTAATGGTTGGTCTTTGCCCACGCAGGATACTTCTGCCCAGACGACGAAAGAGAGGTTGAACAGCAAGAGGCTCAACACAACGCGCTCACCCTGCTCATGGAGGGCAAGCTGCACTTAGCACCTCTTCCGACCACATCGCCCATCCAGGTGCTGGATGTTTGTACCGGCTCCGGCACCTGGGCAATCGACGTCGGTCTGGAATGCCCGGAATGGAACGTGATGGGCGTGGACTGGTCGCCGATACAACCAAACTATCTCCCAGCCAACGTTAGCTTCCAATTCGACGATATGCGTCGGCTGCCGTGGTATAGGAGCGGCTGCGACTACATCCACATGCGGGCCACTATCCACACAGGATGCTGGAAGGATTTCAAGGCTGAGGCCGTTGAGCAGGCCTTTGAGTCTTTGCAGCCCGGTGGGTGGTTTGAGAGCCATGAACTCGGGCGTCTGGTTGATTGCGATGACGGCACACTGCCAGCGCAATCTCCCCTTGCGAGTTGGGCGCGCATTCTAGACAGGGCTGGTGCGTTAAAGGGCCAGCCTCGCCATGTAGCCGACAAGATGGTGCAGTGGTATAGGGAAGTGGGTTTTGTGGATGTGCAGCAGCGGCGTCTCAAGATGCCAATTGGAGGCTGGCCGCTAGATGGCCAGATGAAAGAGATTGGCTATTACTGGCAGGTGTCTTTGGAATTGGGGCTAGAGAGCCTCTCCCTACGTCTCCTTCACGAGGCATTTGGCTGGGACCTCCCCAAAATGATGGTAGGTCGCGCGCCTCGTCCGCCGTTTCTCACCCTGTGATCCCGGGGAGGGGATGTGCTAATTTTGTCACATCATGGTGGTAGGAACTGCTGGCCTGTGTAAAACAAGATATTCGCAACCGTTCTATTCACGCCTACACGCAAGTCTACGTGGTCTACGGGCGCAAGCCGACGCCGGGAGAGCTCCTGTCTGTAGACAAGCGCACCTACAACACGCCAGAGGCCGGAGGAGAAGAACCCGCGCTCAGTCCTCCATGCCCCTTGTCCGCAGAACGGGCGCCGTCATGGTCGCCGACCCTAGAGCCACCTCGTCCTAGCTCCACCGACTCCTATGGAAGCGATGCCAGGGATAATGCCGACAGTAGCGGTAGCGGCGGCGGGGGATCATCAGCCTCGGCCTCTTTGGCAGACGACGCCTCTGCCAACTCGAGTTTGTTTCGACAGCAACGCCAGGACTTGGTCAACTATTTGGTGGGTCAGCTCTGCCGTTATCTCGACTCTCGAGTTACCGAGGCGCAGCTGGTAAGGGCTGTACGCTCGCTGCACACGGACGAGGGATCTCAGCAGCGAGGAGGTGAACAGTCGCAATCTGCGACTCTTGAGGAGCGAGCGCTCCGAGTAGAGCAATCCGGCGAGGCAGGCGGCAGCGCGGGGGGGCGGAGCTACGGACGCGGGCTGCCTCCCCCGGGTCACGAGGGCGAAGAAGGGAGCGACGGGGGTGGAGACGACAAGAGGCGGAAGCGGCCCCGCCTTGCTTCTGCTTCCTCGGAGGAGACGAAGCGGTTCGCCTGCCCGTATTACAAGCGGAACCCTAGAAAATACTGCAAATGGACGAGCTGCCCTGGGCCAGGCTGGGATGAGATTCATCGTGTCAAGTTCGTTGTTCCCTGCATCCCTCGTCCCAAGGGATGAGTTTCTCGTTCTCCTCGGGAGGGGGCAGGCTACTAACATGCTACATGTACTCACTGCACAGGGCTCATCTCTACAAACGCCACGCGTTACCTCTCCAGTGTCCTAGATGCTGGGAGCCTTTCCGCGGCGAAGGCTTCTATCGGCAGCATCTGCAGCAGGATCCACCGTGCGTCGTGGAGGCGGTGCAGCGGAACATGCTAGACGGCTTCACAAAGGAACAGGAGGAGATGCTTCGGAGCAGACGGAGAGTACGTCCTGGCACGGGCCCAGCAGACAAATGGAGAGAGATTTACATGATTCTGTTCCCGGATGATAATGTCGACAACATCCCAAGCCCTTGTAAGCCAAATCTCGGGGGGGGGGGGGGGGGGAAATTTTTAACGGACTCACTTT
>Ga0247770_1002236_pt1 | contig 11319 bp, 12 predicted proteins | sample UWRJL136409B6_FD_179943 | JGI IMG/M metagenome (GOLD analysis project Ga0247770, IMG submission 179943) | Plant litter microbial communities from Arlington Agricultural Research Station in Wisconsin, United States - UWRJ-L136-409B-6 | ecosystem: Environmental > Terrestrial > Plant litter >... | reverse complement strand
CTGAAAGGATGGTTCCAACTGTATTCTTCGGTGCGAATGGGCGCTTCGCGGTCGGTATAGGTACCGGTGTTTTCTTCGGCGATCACGCTGGTATTGAAATAATCATATTTGATCGTGGAAAAATTGTCGTCCATCATCCACAGCGTTGGATGAAAATCCGCAATGTAAAAGGTACCGCCGCGTTTTAAAAAGTGATTTACGATTTCCGCCCATTTGTCGAGGTCGGGCAGCCAGCCGATGGTGCCGTAAGAAGTGAATACGATATCAAACTGCCCCTGCAAATTTTCTTTGAGGTCATATACATTACTACAGATGAAATTAGCATCGAGCTTTAATTCGTCATTGATCTCCTTTGCCAGGTCGATGGCTGCATCGCTCAGGTCCACACCCGTGACGGTAGCGCCTTCGCGCGCCCAGCTCAATGTATCCATTCCAAAATGGCATTGCAGGTGCAGCAAAGATTTTCCTTTTACCGGGCCTACGCCTTCCAGTTCAATTTTGTTCAGGGACGTTTTACCAGCTTTAAAAGCCGCGAGGTCGTAAAAGGCGGAATCTTTATGAACGCCGGTGCGTTTGTTCCAGGCTGCTTTGTTGGCAGTAAAATAATCCGCGTGTTCTTTTTCCATGAAGACAAAAGTAAAGGTTTAGAAGGTTTAGGAGGTTTAGAAGTTTAGGGTTTAGAGGTTGAAAGTTGAAAGTAGTTGAACGCATTCTATAAATAAAAAGTAGTATGCTTAGGGGCGACCAGTGATTGCTTTTATCTCAGCGAGGTCTTCGCATTGGAAGGTTTGTCGTTATAATAATGCTTACGCCAGCCCCATGTATTCAACTCACCCAATCCTGTTTTCTGCATAGATCTCATTCCATCCATGCTTCCAACGCCTATGGCTCCATAACCACATTTCAGGATGTGCGCGGATCGCTTCTTCCATAAAACGGGCATAGCGTAAAGTGAGTTCTCCTTCTTCTAAACCGGCAGGATCTTCGGCTGCAATGGTTAATGTAGCTTTATAATACCCGCGCTTCGGCTTTACAATCGATGTAAACAATACAGGCAAATTACCTGCCCTGGCTGCTTTCTCCGGTCCGGATACGAAGGCCGTGGGCCGGCCAAAAAAATCAGTCCACCAGGCAGTTGTAAGGTTGCCCGGACTTTGATCTGCAACAAGTCCCAGTAAGTATTGCGTGCCCGCGAGCGTTTCCCTGGCCTTACTCATATTATTCGCAGCAATGAATTTAGTACCATGCCGTACCCGCAGTTTGTACATTATTTTTTCCATCGCGGGGCTGCTCAACGGCATATACACAACGTTCACCTGGTAAGGAGTATGACTGCTCAACACATGGTGGCCCCATTCCCAGTTGAAGGTATGCCCCAGGTGCAACTGGCAGCTTCTGCCGCTTTTAAATAATGGATCTAATACTTCCCAGTTGGCGCTGACCCGCTTTTCGAGAAATGTTTTGGAAGCCGTTACGAGTTTAATCGTTTCTATGAAAGAGTCGATCAGGTTGTGGTAAAAAACTTTGGCGATTTTTGTTCGCGCTGCCAATGATTTTTCCGGGAAAGCAATGGCGAGGTTATCCATCACTACTTTTTTACGATAGCCGATGATGTAATACACCAACCCATAAATGCCATCGGACAGGAAATACAGCACCCGCATCGGAAGCAAAGAGATCAAATAAAATAAAGCGTATATGAAGTAGTACATCGTAAGCGAAGATAGAAGAAAGTTGAAAGACAGGATTTAATTACGCTTTCATTGGGGATACGAACCGGGCGGGCATAAAAAAGCGGGACAATTTGATTGTCCCGCCTGCTATAATTTTCAATACGCTTATTATCCTAAGGCAACACGTTTAAATTCGGTGAGCTTAAGGTCCGCGTTTACTGATTTCAAATAATCAGCAACGCTTTTACTGTTGTCCTTTACAAAAGGCTGGGCCAGCAGGGTATTGTCTTTTAAGAATTTGTTTACTTTACCAACGGCGATCTTTTCGGCCATTTCAGCAGGTTTGCCTTCGGCTTTGATCTGTTCGATGGCGATGTCTTTTTCACGGGCGATGGTTTCAGCAGGGATTGCTGATTCATCGATGGCGAGCGGGTTCATGGCAGCGATCTGCATCGCTACGTCCTTACCAGCTTCGGCAGCTTCCTGGTTCATGCCTACCAATACACCCATGCGGTTGGCACCGTGGATATAAGAAGCCACGAAATCTGCATCTACCCTTTCAAATTTTGAAACGGCGATCTTTTCACCGATGGCGGCCAGTTTATCGTTGATCAGGTCGGCTACGGTTTGCGCACCGATCTTCACGTCATTCAATTCTTCCGCGCTCTTTACATTGTTGCTGATGGCTGCGTCGGCAATGCTTTGTGCAAAGGCAACGAAGTCGGCATTCTTGCTCACGAAATCGGTTTCGCAACTGATGCAAACGATGATGCCTGCTTTGTTGTCGGCTGTTGTTTTAGCGATGATCACGCCTTCTTTGGCTTCCCGGTCGCTGCGTTTGGCGGCAACTTTCTGGCCTTGTTTACGCAACCAGTCGATGGCGGCTTCAAAATCGCCATTGCTTTCCGTTAATGCTTTGCGGCAATCCAGCATACCGGCGCCGGTCGTCTGGCGTAATTTATTGATGTCTGCTGCTGTTATTGTAACACTCATGGTAATTAGAAATTTGAAATTAGAAATTAGAACTATTTACGGGGCTTTACATACATGAAGTATTAAAAGCTTACGCAAATTTTCCCGTTTTCAGTTATTGGTAACTACAGGCAATTTACTTACCCGCTGGTTTCCTTCCACCTGCACCAGGACCTGGTACACGACGCTTCGGTTGAGCGGCTACGCCCCTTCCACCACCACGTTTGTTGCGGTCGTCGGTGCTGTCGCCCTTTTGCTCAAAGCGGGCTGCTTTGGCTTCGGCTGATTCTTCTGTATCGTTGCCTTCGTCGTCGCTGTCCTTATCTGCCTGGCGTTCCTGCAAACCTTCCGCGATGGCTGCGGTGAGGTAGTTAACAATGATTGCGATAGACTTGGTTGCATCGTCGTTTGATGGGATGGCAAAATCGATCTTGTTCGGATCGCCGTTCGTATCCACCATGCCGAAAGTGCTGATGTTCAGTTTTTTTGCTTCTGCCAAAGCGATGTGTTCGTGGCCTATGTCCACCATGAACAGGGCTGCGGGTACGCGGCTGATCTGCGCGATACCACCGAGCACTTTTTCCATTTTATCCTTATCGCGGGTCAACGTCAGGCGTTCTTTTTTGGTCAGGCTTTCGGCGCTGCCGTCGGCCAGCATTTTTTCGATGCTCTGCATTTTCTTAACGCTCTTGCGAACGGTATTGAAGTTGGTGAGCATACCACCCAGCCAGCGTTCCGTAACGTAAGGCATGTTCACGCGTTGTGCGCATTCGCTTACGATTTCTTTCGCTTGTTTTTTTGTAGCAACGAACATGATCTTTTTACCGCTGCGGGCAATGGCTTTTAAAGCCGCTGCGGATTCCTGCAGGCCTTCCACGGTTTTGTTCAGATCAATGATGTGGATACCTTTCTTTTCAGCAAAGATGTAAGGCAGCATCTTGGGATTCCATTTCTTTTTCAGGTGACCAAAGTGTACGCCTGCTTCAAGAAGTTGCTGTTGTAAGGAAGTGTTATTTTCCATTGTTTATTGTTGAAATAGTTATGTATTGAAAGTTGAAGGTTAAAGGTTGAAAGTTGAAGGTCGGTTGAACCATCAACTTTCAATTTTCAACCAGTATATTAACGTTTGCTGAACTGGAAGCTCCTTCTTGCTTTTTTGCGGCCTGGTTTTTTACGCTCAACAGAACGTGGGTCGCGCTTAAGCAAACCTGCTGCTTTCAATGCGGGGCGATAGTCGGCGCTTACTTCAAGCAGGGCGCGGGCAATACCGAGCTTGGTTGCTTCGGCCTGTCCTTTAACACCACCGCCGGTAGCATTTACCACCACGTCAAATTTATCAGTTGATTCAACTGTTTTGAAAGGGGCTTCTACCTGGTTCTGTAAATAAACCAACGGGAAATAAACTTTATAGTCTTTACCGTTGATGGTGATCTTTCCGTCACCTTTTGAAAGGAAAACACGGGTTACCGCTTCTTTCCTACGGCCGACTGCATTTTTTTGCTTTTCCATTTATATTATTAATTAGGAATTTAAGATTTAGAATTTCAGGTCTTTTGGTTGTTGGGCACCATGTGGATGTTCCGCACCCTGGTACACAAATAATTTTTTGTACATCTGGCGACCGAGGCGGTTCTTAGGCAACATGCCTTTAACGGCCCTTTCGATCAGTACTTCAGGGCGACGTGCCAGTAAGTTCTTGGCAGGTTCTTCCTTACGTCCACCCGGGTAGCCGCTGAAAGTATCGTAAACCTTGTCTTCCATTTTATTACCGGTCAGCTTGATCTTTTCGCAGTTGGTAACAATGATGTAATCGCCGCAATCAACGTGCGGGGTGTAATAGGCTTTGTTCTTGCCGCGCAAAATTGCCGCGATCCTGGAACACATACGACCAACGGTTTGATTAGTACCATCAACAACGTACCAGTTGTGCTTTACGGTAGCCTCGTTCGCATGTTTTGTTGTGAAATGTAATTTGCTCATTTTTGTTTTTTTAGTCCCGCGGGTGGCGGAACGGTTTTAAAATTCAGATCGGTCGACGCCATCCCGTAAACCGCCGTTAAGATTAAGGCATAAAAAAATGCCCTCCTGTTTTTCGGACGGCAAAGGTAGGGCTGAACAGGCTGTATTTCCAAGGAAAAAGGGAAGTATTTTGAAGGATACTTTTGTAAGTGATTGATTTTCAGTAAAAATTTTGACTTAATTTTTAAGTGACTGATGGCTTCACTTCCATTTTCCCTGTAAAAGAGGAGGCTGGCAATATATCGTGGCCTTATATCCGATAGGCGAAGAATAAAAAAAGAGGCAGCAGCGTTTCCACTGCCCCTTGAAAATGATCAGCAGATCCTGGCGGCTACGGCGTCCCCGGCAGCGATGACGATACCGATAGCGCCTTTGGCAACCGGGTTTTTGATAATGCCCTGTAACATTACAAGGCAGCTTTGGCGTTAGGCCATATTTCGCAGAATTTGTTTTTCACCGACGCAGGCGAAACCAGCGTGATGTCGGAAGCATTGGTAGTAATCGATTTTGCATTGAATGTTGCCATGTGTTTAGTTTTTTATGGTCAATAAATACATGGATAAAAATGCAAAACAGCAGGTGGTTGGTAAAGCGCGGAATAACGGGATTTAAAAGGGTGAAATCACGGTAGAAGAAAGGTGAAATGGCTATTGCATTTATGACGAGGAATGCAGACTTTAGCTACATCTTTATTATTACCCATAAACAACCCAACATGAAAAATTTATTAATTGTCTTTTTATCAGCCCTTGTACTTGTGTCCTGTAACTCTCAAGATGAAACAAAAAATGCGCCTCCAGCCGACAGCACAGTCGCTGCAAAAGGCAGCTTTGATTTTAACTTCGATATGTTTGACACAACTTGTATAATTAAGAATATTGTACCAACGGCGACGGCAACTACAATGATGGCAACCTTTAACAGCCTTTACAAACATGATACAAACGCTGTCCGCATTATGGCTATAAGAGACAGTTTTTGGGTTGATGCTTGCCAGTTAGGAGAAATAGTAAAACAACTTAAAGATCGCGCCAGCGATGGCTTAAGAATATATTTTACCTGTAAGGAACAGGAAACCTATACAGATGCACGGTTCAAAAATGAAACTACACTGGATTTTATCCCGACTTATTATGTTAAAAGCAATAATTCATACATATCTGAACATGTAGATGACAGTATTAGCCTAACCAACAGCTGTCTTGTTGGCTCCAACCACATCAACCCACCCGCAGATGTAAAAAAACGCATAGATAAATATAAAAATGTTTATAGAAATTATATTGTGCCAAACCGAAAGGAGGATTGCCTCTCAACCAGTGTATGGATAAGCCGATGTACATTCGAAGTGTTTAACACAATGGTAGAACAAAAGCCAGGTATAATAAATGGCTTTACCATATTTATGGGGGCTTATTCATCTGCAGTTCCAACACCCGCCGACATACAGTATATGAATCAAAGTACCGTTCTTCTTGTCCCCGGTCTAAACAGTGTTGCTAGCTGGTCAGCGCTAGATTATACATATAAAAAGCTGGAAGCAATTTCAAATGAAAAAAGGGTAAAGGCTATGTTTTTTAGCGCATTAAACCACGGCGAACTTTGCCCGCAAGTATGTAATACCGACAACTAATAACTATGTTCCCCCTACCTCCCTTCTATTATTTTGAAATCGGCGCTTTTATCATCAGCCTGGTGTGCCTGTATAAATTCGATAACAGGCCGCTGCGCTGGTTTATTCCCTTTCTTTTATTCATGATCTGTGCCGAATTAACTGCCAGATATATTCGTAAAGAATTAGGCCAGGTAAATACTTGGGTATTTAATATTTCAATCCCATTGGAATACCTTTTTTACGCATTTATGATCGGCAGCCTATGCATTACCCCACGCATTAAGCAAAGCATTTTTTTTATCCTTGCGGCTTTCGGGGTATTTGCATTGATCAATCTTTTTTTTGTGCAAGGATTTTATCAATTGGATACAGTTACGCTAAAAGTGGGCGTTTGCTTCATGATTCTTTGCAGCGGCTTGGGCATCATCGATATTTTCACGAACGACAACCACGAAACGCTGGCCTATAATCCTCTTTTCTGGATTTGTACAGGGGTGCTTTTTTTTAACGCCGGTGAATTTTTATACCTATTTTTCATGGATACTTTTTTAAGTAAGGGGTGGGACAAAACTGCCAAAGTCTTTGGATCTATTAATAACAAGCTCATTTATATTCTTTATACCTGTATATCAATTGCCATTTTATGCTCAAAGAAACCCCGGAAGAAAATATCGCTACACTGATCTTTTTAGGATCTGTACTGGTTGTTGTATTCGTGGCTTTCATCATATTGCTGGCTATCCTTTTTACCAACAAGAAAAACCGCCTGTTACAGGAAAAACAACTTATGAAAACCCAATTCGAACAGGAGCTCCTCCAAACACAACTCGAGATACAGGAACAAACCCTCAAAACCATCAGCCAGGAAATTCATGATAATGTTGGCCAGGTACTCAGCCTCGCCAAACTGAACCTGAGTACTTTTCAACCCACAGAAAACGATTACAATCAAAGCAGGATCGACAATACCAAGCAACTCGTAAGCAAGGCCATCAACGACCTGCGTGACCTAAGCCGCAGCCTCCATGGCGATAAGATCACCGAAACGGGTTTAAATCAATCGGTAATCAATGAATTGAAGATCCTGCAAAATACCGGGCAATATGAAACGGGTTTCCGGTTAACAGGTGAAGCCTACCGGTTGGAACCTCAAAAAGAAATGGTTATTTTTCGCATGGTACAGGAAGCCATGAACAATGCGATCAAACATGCAAAAGCAAAACATATCGTTGTGGAAGTATCATACAAACCGGGTGCCTTTACCCTTTCCATAGTGGACGATGGGATTGGTTTTGATGAGAACCTGCTGAAAGCGCAACAAACCGGCATCGGGTTAAAAAGTATGCAAAACCGGGCGGCCATGATCGGGGGCGTTTTAACCATCCAATCCAAAGAAGGAGAGGGTAGTAACATTACTATACAGGTAAAAAATATATTGTAATATGGCAACAGTAGCTTTAGTTGACGATCACGTTTTACTCCGCAACGGGCTGGCCGAGCTGGTAAAAAGTCTTGGCCACACCGTGCCGTTCGAGGCAGATAATGGCAACGATTTTATCAACAAGCTAAAACAATCTCCTTTACCTGAACTCGTCTTACTCGATATCAATATGCCGGAAATGGATGGCTATGCAACTGCAAAATGGCTTAAACAGCAGCACCCCGGTATTAAAACGCTCGCCCTGAGTATGTACGATAATGAAACGTCCATCATTCGCATGTTGCAATCGGGTGCCAGGGGTTATATTCTCAAAGATTCCGAACCCATCGAACTAAAAAATGCCATCACCGATATTCTCACCAAAGGCTTCTACTACTCCGACCTCGTAAGCGGGAAACTCCTCCACGCCATCAACAACATGAATGAAGAAGGCGACCTGAAAAACCTGGCACAACTGAACAACCGCGAACTCGATTTTTTAAAATATACCTGCAGCGAGCTCACCTATAAAGAGATCGCGGAAAAAATGTTCGTCAGCCCACGCACCGTGGACGGTTACCGGGATGCCCTGTTTGAAAAACTCGGGCTGAAAACAAGGGTGGGACTGGTGATGTACGCCATCAGGCATGGGATCGTAACGATCAGTTAAAAATTAGTAGTGAGGAATTAAAAATGTATAGACCTATCGATGTAAACTCATTCAATCGCCAATACTTTCGTTGTATAATTTAGTTTACAGGTAAGCATTGAACCCTTATATCCATCACAACTCATAACTCAAAACCCATAACTCATAACTTAACAGCATACACTTTCTCCCCATTGATGTAGGTCGCCAATACTTTTGATGCCAGTATATCCCGGGGTTGACAAGTCATGATATCGCGGTCGAGGATGATGAAGTCCGCGGCTTTACCGGTTTCCAAACTTCCTTTTTCTTTTTCTTCGAAAGCGGCTTTGGCTGCCCAGGTCGTCATGCCGCGCAAGGCCTGTTCGCGGGTAAGCGCCTGGTCCATTTGATAGCCACCCGCAGGAAATCCTTTGGCATCCTGTCGCGCCACGGCCGCATAAAAGGTTTTAAACGGGCTGATGTATTCCACCGGGAAATCCGTGCCCAGCGGTATCCAGCCATTCTGCTGCAACAAGCGCTGGAAAGCATACGCACCCTTCACCCGCACTGGTCCCAGCCGGTCGCCCGCCCAGTACATATCGCTGGTGGCATGCGTTGGCTGCACCGAAGGAATGATGTTGTAGGTACCAAAAAAATCAAAATCATTTTCATTCACTACCTGCGCATGCTCAATCCGCCAGCGGCGATCGTTCTTTCCCTTCAGCACTTCCGCATACAGCTTCAATATCTCCCGGTTGCCACTGTCGCCGATCGCATGCGTGCACACCTGCAACCTGGAGGCCGCCATTTTTTGAAACGCCGTTCTGAAATGCGGGATATCGCTTAATAAAAATCCTTTCCAGCCGGGCTGGTCGGTATAGTCTTCCAGCAGGCAGGCGCCGCGACTTCCCAAAGCGCCGTCGGCATACATTTTAAACCCGCCCACGTGCAGCCTCCCGGTTTTGTACGGACCGCTGGCGATCCATTTATCGTAATATTTTACGCTGTCGCTCAGCAATGCATATACTTTCATCTTTACCCTGCCGGCTTTTTGTTCGGCATCCAAAAGGTCGATCGTATGTTCCCCCACCCCGCAGTCCTGTACGCCTGTCAACCCTTCGGCAAAACAAATTTGTTCCGCATCGTGGTAATATTTTTTAGCCAGTTCATCGCTCACGGGTGGTACTTTATTATCCACCAGGTCCATCGCGTTGTCGATCAGGATTCCGGTTGGCTGACCATTTTTTAATTCAATGCTACCGCCATTCACCACCGTAGCAGCCGTGATGCCAGCCAGGTCAAGCGCTTTTTGGTTTACCAGCGCCGCGTGCCCGTCAACCCTTTTTAAAAACACGGGCCGGCCGGGAAACAAAGAATCAAGTTTTGATTTATCCGGGAAATTTTTAACGGTCCAATCGTTCTGGTCCCAGCCGCGGCCATAGATCCATTCCATCGGCGCGGTTTTGCCATAAGCTGTGATCTTCTGCAGGATCTCTTCAAAAGAAGTGGTGCCCACCAATTCGCACTTCCACATGTCCGTGGCATAGCCCGTAAAATGGCAATGGGCATCGATGAAACCGGGATACACCGTTTTACCTTTTGCATCGTTCATCTCCGTTGCTTCATATTTTTTCAGGATGTCGTCGTTACTGCCCAGGGCAATGATCTTCCCGTCCCGCACTACCATGGCTTCTGCCGTACTGAAATTTGCATCGGCCGTATAGATCTTTGCATGATGCACAATAAGATCTGCCTTTTGGCGAAACTTACACGCCATGAAAACGAAAAGGAAGAAGAGGATCGTTAGATATTTGCAGCGCATGAAAATAATTATGAGTTATGAATTATGAGTTATGAATGTATTGCATCTTTTTGGAAGCAAGGATATTTTAGTTGAGGAGACAGTATAAAATGTTATCATTCTAATCATCACTTCTGGTAAAATTATAATCTCTAAATAATATTAGGACTAATTCAACCATAAAACGTCTTTCCCGACTTCCCGGCAAACTTAATTTCGCGCAGCGAATAATTTATTTCTATACTCCTTACTGGTTAACTTCCTCGCGAAGCGAACTTTGCTCTCTTTGCCTCTTTGCGTGAAAAAGAATCCGTGCAGCGACAACTTCCTGCCTACCCGCCTTACCGGTTAATCCCTTTTGGCGAAGTGAACCCCTTTGTTACCGGTTAAATATCTTCCCGGTTCTTTTTAACTTTGAATATGTATCAACCTTTACAAACCAAAGCGCTCCAGGAAACCACGGCTGCTTTTTTAAAAGACCCCACCGCCATCGATGCAAAACAAATCGACGACCTGCGGAATATCCTGCGTTTTCATGAATACCGGTATTATGTACAGAACGACCCGCTGATCAGCGATTATGAATACGACAGCCTGTACAAGCAATTGGAAAAAATAGAAGCGACTTCACCTGCCATCATCAGTGCCGATTCGCCGACACAGCGCGTGGGCAAAGGTTTGATCAAAGACTTTCCGAAGATGGAACACCTGGTGCCGATGCTGTCGCTCGAAAATTCCTACAACGCGGATGACCTGGCGGACTTCGACCGGAAGGCGCGCGAACTATCCGGCCTCGCCGAAATTGAATATTGCGTTGAACCGAAATTCGACGGTGCGAGCATTTCCCTGGTGTACGACAACGACCTGCTGGACAAAGGCGTTACCCGCGGCGACGGCGTAGTAGGCGACGACATCACGCCGAATATAAAACAGGTGCGCTCCGTTCCCCTATCGGCCAAATTCAGCAACTATGGCATCGACCAGGTAGAGATCCGGGGCGAAGTGCTGATGAATAAAAATAATTTCAAAGCCTATAACGATGCGCTTATCGAAGAAGGCGTTCCACCGCTGGCCAACCCGCGCAATGCCGCGGCGGGTTCGTTGCGCATCAAAGACACCGCCGTGGTGAGTAAAAGAAACCTGGAAGCATTTTTATACCATGTAAGTTATACCAGCGCAACCGTGGGG
>Ga0247770_1002235_pt1 | contig 11320 bp, 15 predicted proteins | sample UWRJL136409B6_FD_179943 | JGI IMG/M metagenome (GOLD analysis project Ga0247770, IMG submission 179943) | Plant litter microbial communities from Arlington Agricultural Research Station in Wisconsin, United States - UWRJ-L136-409B-6 | ecosystem: Environmental > Terrestrial > Plant litter >... | reverse complement strand
AGCAGGATCAAGGGGCAATTCGCCAAAAAAGGGAGGGTTCTAAAGATTGGATCGTCTACCGCATTGCGAATCTGTACCGGGATAAGAGCAACGCCCTGGCCCGGCAGATCGAACTCTACGAAGCCTTCCTGAAGGAACATCAGAATTATCTGGATGATTTGAAGGAGCAGCGCCAGAGGGCGATCGGTGCCTAAACATTCTGGTGCGGATTGGATGTCCCGCATGGCCAAAGTCCCGTTCTCCCCCTTGGGAGTGCGGGTGGCTAACGTTCTAGGGCAGATGGGAAAGGGCATTTATCATTACCAAAACGATCTATTCGATCGCCGTGCCCCCCAGTGGCAACGCGAAGATGAGATCGCCGTTTCTCTTTACGGAGAGCTGGCCACCATTGACGGCTGCGAGCTATCGTCGTTGTTAATGTGCTGCCAGGCCGCAGGCCTCACCGTTGAGGTCTTCGGCCATTCCCATGACCTGGTGCACCTGGCCTTTACTCAAAGAGAGATGATTGTCCCCGATCCTACCCCCGAGCTGGTGGAGGGCTGCTCGCTCGAAGCGTTTTGGGAGCATCATCGGCTGATCGAACTGTCCCCAGCGGACATGGCCAAGCTGGCACGGAAACAGCTTCCGACCAAAAGCCGTATCCGCCACTTTGCTTGCTGGACCCCAGGAGTGGAGGGCGTCACCAACATCTGTTTTTCCGTCCCCAACTACAAGGTGATGGGGCGCATCTATCAGCTTGCAGTCGATGCCCACCAGGCCCGCATACGCTTAGCTATTTCGGGCCTGAGCCCCTCCAGCGTGGAGCTGCAGATCACCCGGCGACCGTCGCGAGATGGCCCCTTTTACGATCGCCATCCCACCTGGGATAGCCACCGAGAACTGTTAAAGCCCTATTGGGATATTGACTACGATTCACTGAGGTAACTATGTCGCATTACAATAGCGTTGGCATTGAGATTAAGAGCGTAGAGGGCATTCTTGCCGCCCTCGCCGAGTTAAAGCTGAAACCCATTGTCGTCGATAAACCCGTGGCTCTCAAGGGCTACGAAGGCGATAAGCGGGAGCAGCTAGCCCATATTGTGGTGCCAGGTCGCACCTACGACTACGGGCTGACCAGCGTGTCCAACGACCTAGGCTTCTACCGAGAAGACGACGGGCGTTACACCATGCACGTCTCTGAGTACGATAGCGGCATGCTGCACCGCCGATTCAGCCGCCCCTTTGGCGTAGCCTTTAAGCAGGCCTATGCCATGGCGATGGCTAAGCAGGCGCTGCCAGGCCTGAACCTGACCAGCCAGTCAGTTGCCGCTGACGGCACCGTGACCGGCAGCTTCACCATTGAAGTCCCTGACCAAGTTGTTTCTGTAGGAATCTAATAGACCATGGCTCAAATTGCAGTCAATTTCAAACTCACCCCTGATGGCGTCATGGAGTATGAGGTCAGTGGTGCCACAGGTCAATCGTGTCTTCGCCACCTAAAGCCTCTAGTCGATGCCCTGGGCGGCGAGCAAATGATCGTAGCCAAGCCTGAGATGTTTGTCGATGCCCCAGTCGGCCTGGTGCACGAAGCTCCCCAGACTATTCAGTCCTCAATCTAGACCGATCGCTACCGGGGGCTGCCGTTGTGCAGCCCTCTTTTTTGTCCTACAACCACTAACAATGTTTGCTTACTATGGCTGACCCAATTTCCCAAATTCAAGCCAAATTCGATGTGGGGCGATCGCTTCTGGTCGATTTCCCCGATTCCGAGAGCCTGCTGTTCGAGATGCTGGGCGAGATGATCTACAGCGATCGCCAGAATGCCTATATGGTCCCGCTCATTGTGTGGGACTTTGCCAACAAATTCCGCATGGTCCGGTGGAATGGGTCCGCAGGCGTTGCCTATAGCGACCCATCAGAGGCAGAGATGCCCGGCCTCAAGTCCTTTACTCAATCCTGGGCCGCCACCAATGGCCCGCTTAATATTGTCGGGGCGCTGAAATATCTTAACAGCCAATTCACCTCGGGGGGCACTATCGTGTTTCTCGATACGGCTGAGTATCTCAAGGTGCAGAGTGATATCGGCGTTGCGGTGCGCCGCCTGTTCAAAGACTTGATCACTCGCTGTTTGACCTCTGGCAGCGAGCAGGACGGTAAGGTGACCGTGCGGCGCATGCGCTTCATGATCGCTGGCCAGTCGGTCCAGGTGCCAGATGACCTCAAAATCTACCTGGAAAAGGTCACCTTCGAGCTGCCGACCGTCGATGAAATTTCCTTCGAGCTGCAGCAACAGCTAGCGGTTTTGACGGCCTCTGACCCAAGCATCCAAATCCCTGACTATGCCAGCGCTGCCTGGACTGACCTTTGCCGCGCCGCGCTGGGGTTGACCCGTCGGGAGGCCGGTGACACGTTCCGTGAGGCGGTACTCTATGCTGGGGCGATCGACGAGACAGTCGCCGAGGCACTGCACGATCGCAAGGTTCGCAACGCCAAAGACCTGGGGCTGACGGTGCCGGCACCTCCCAAGAATGATGTAGGCGGACTCGAAGCCCTCGATCGCTGGTTTGACCTCCGCCGCGACTTCTTCTACCAGCCCGGTGACTTTCGGCCCAAAGGCATTCTGGCCGTAGGCCCACCGGGTACGGGTAAATCGCAGCTCGCCAAATGCGCCGCTCAGCGCCTGGGCATGATGATTTTTGGCCTCCAGGCCGACTCCATCTTTGGGTCGCTGGTCGGCGAGTCGGAGCAGAAGCTGCGGCGTATTCTCCAGCAGGCGGAGGCTAACTCTCCCTGCATTCTGTGGATTGATGAAATCGAGCAGATGTTCAGCTCGGGCGGTGTCAACGATGTGGCCAACAAGGTCACGGGCATGTTGCTCACCTGGATGCAGGAGCAGGATAAGGTCTTTTTAATCGCCACCGCGAACAACCTCAAACCGTTGCCAACTCAGATGCTCCGCCGCTTCGACGAAATATTTTTCGTCGACCTCCCAGCGCTGCGGAGCCGCGAGAACATTTTCGCGATCCACCTCCAGCGATACGCCTTCAACCTGGACGTGGCTTCGCAGATGCAGTTTGCGGAGCAGGCGGCGGCCTACTCTAAGGATTTCTCAGGCGCGGAGATTGAGAAGGCGGTCAAAGTGGCCGTCATGGCTAGCAACCTGGCGAAGCGCCCCAACACGCTCACCCTTGACCTTTTGCTGGAAGAGCTAGAGCGGATGGAGCCCCTAGCCCAGCAAGATCCAGAGGCCATCGAGGCGATGCGGGCAGCGGCCAGCCGCTTTACTCGCGCCTCAGATGAGGTAGAGGTCGAGCAGGCCGTTATGACTGACTACTCTCGGTCGGTTGGGCTACGTCGCAATTCTATCTAGCCATCAAAACCGCCTGCCGGGTGCATGACTCGGCAGGCGGATCAGGGAGTAGAGATTCGTGAGGGACACCCGGTAGGCTTGATCGGATGATGAGCCCATTTCCAGATTTGCTCAAATCCCGAATATTATGCCGGCCTGCGATCGCCGCGCTGAGGAATTCCTCTTTGGTGGCCCAGGGATTGAACTCACACACCAGGTGGCAAAACTGGGGCGGGACGACCCCTCGAACAATGTTGTTATCGACTTGAAAAATGGTGACGGGCCGCCACCCTTGCATGACTTGAACAATCATTACTGTTTGTCGGAGCTAAACGTTAAACCATGATACCCAGACTCTCTACTTACACGCCGCTTCAGTGGCTCCAAAAAACTGTCCAGCATTCCGTTATGGTGGCCACCGCCGGTGTGCCAGCGCAGCTCTGCCATTTGGTCTCGGCCACGGGGTCATTTGCCCTAAACACAATTTTGGGGCGAGGAGACGGCACCTGGGCCATGTCTGCGGGCAGTCTGTCTGTGGTGACTGAGCCTAACCCTGCTGATGGTGGCAACCCCTATCGGCTCGAAATGGACGCCGACTCTGGGCTTACGGGCATCGAGTTCCACGCTTGGGCCCTTTGGGTACCCGAGTTGATGGGCGGGGCGAAACCAGACATTAAAGACGTGGTATACCTGGACTTCAACAGTAACTACTACCAACAATGGGCCGAGCGGACGGCGATTCCTTGGAATCGGCCAGACCTCGATTCATTCTCTCCGCTGATAGGCGGGCCGCAGTACCTGAATGAGGTCTACCGGGTAGCTTTGATGGCAAAACCCAACCTGGCTGAGATGCTTTGCAGCTTAGACCACGCCCCCATGATGGACTGTTGCCGGGAATGGTTGTATCTGAACCACCTGAATGGGTGGGATCTGCTGACTGAAGAATTTAAGACCCAGCTAGCTAAGCAAATTAGTGAGGTAAAGGCGAATGTCGCAGCAGTTTGTTGATGTTTTGGAAGATGATTCGGAGGGTCGCTACCTGATAGATCCTCATCAGCTACTGGCGATCGCGGTCGCCGCCCAAATCAACCAAATAGATCGGGGCAATGAGGCTGGCATAGTTGACCGGCTGATACAGTTTTACTTGGATAAACAGGACTGGCAGGCGCAAAGCAACAGCGATATTCGGCCTGCTGAGCTTGAGTATCTAGACCGAAATCTGGCCGCCCTGGCAGGCGAAAACAATACCCGAGAGGCAATTCTCTCTAACTGCCTCCGGGTCTTAAGGCCTGACACTTGGGACAACGATGAGGTCGCTGTAGAGTGGCTGGATAAAGACGATGAACCCGGCCTGATTGCGATTGCCCGCGCCGATGGCAGCGATCGCGCCTATGCCCGCGACGAGGCATCCATCCCCCCTGGTTGGGTGCTGACCGAGAAAATTCGACTTAAATCACCAGGACAAATGGAGCTAGAAATTAAATGACTGAACCATCTAAAGACAGCGCAGTCGAAACTGCTGATTCCCCCGACCTTAGCCACGACATGGACATCCAGTTCCCTCGGCTCCTATCCGAGATAATGGCTACCTGCGAACTGACCAGCACTCAGATTGATGATCTTTGCGACTCAATGGACTGCGATCGCGACTTCATATATTTCATTTTTGACAATGCGGATGAAGAGTGGCAGCGCCAAAAGCTGCTCCATTGCCCTCCTAACGGTGGGCAGATCTAACACCACCCACTTTCGGCTAAAACACCCATCGTCGTCTAAGAAAGGAACCCATGACTGAACCATCTGAAAACAGCGCACTCAAACTAACCTCAGAAGAAGTGGCCCTGGTGCAGCAGCACCGGATGAAAAGAAGACGGCAATTAACCCTGATAGCGATCCAGTTCGAGATTTTGAACTTGGCCGCCGCCTACGGCGAATGGCTCAAAGACAATCAAGCGGAGTCAACGTTTGACAATTTCAAGCTTTGTGGGGTTGAGGAGACGTTACTCCAAAACCTTGGCGGAGATCTCCAGGACGTTTATGAACTGATCGGCAACCTGCTTAATAGGGTCCGTCCGTCTGCTGCCATGGCAGTAGACAGGATGGAAGCTGGCACCTACGAAAATGCGATCGCGGATGCGCCATTTAGGCCCCTAGACCTAGAAGGCTTTGGACAGGATCTCAGCTAACGTCAACCACAAATTCCTAAACAATTGGAGCTAGAAATCAAATGGCCGAACTACCTACTCGAACAGTTGAATTGGATGCGGAAGAGCTAGAACTGGTGCAAAAACACCGCGAGGAAAAGGCTATGACCCATGCCCAGCATACTATTAGCCTTGAAATACTTAAGGTTGCTGCCGAGTTTGCCGAATGGGTTAAGGAATACGGACCCACTGACTATTCAAACTTCTCTAGCAATGAGGGGTTTGACTACAAGATGGATGGAGACGTAGTTACCGCAGCGGAATTTATTGGTTGCGATAGCACCCATATCTACAAAGCAGCATGCAGGCTCATTGAACAGGCCGATGAGCTGTTTGAGTCCATCAAAATAGCCGTTATTGTTCAGGGCAAGGAAGAGGCTTTAGAAAATGCTGTACCCATAAACTTAACAGCCTGGACAGGCATGGGCACTGGTATTGACGAATGATTTTTTGGCCCAGCGGAATCTCAAGCCCGCGTGAGCTACTGCTCGCCAAGCAGGCTGGTACAACCCGCCTGCTGGTGAGCTGTTTCAACCTGGAGCAGCCCTGGTTCACCCAGGGCTGGAAGCGCGACCTGTGGATCGACTCGGACGCCTACCCCTTCCACAAGCGGGGGCAGGAGCTGTCCCTCAAAACCTATTTCCTGATGGCCAAATGCTACAAACACACCTGGATCACGGCCCCCGATCGCATCGGCGACCCGATCGCGACCGCTAACCGCCTGGCGCAGGCCCAAGAGCAGGGTTTGGCCAACCTGGTGCCAGTCTGGCCCTGGCGCAGCAACTGGGAGCACCACATAGACGATATCTGGGAGCTGCTAGAAGCCTACCCCGTGGTAGGTATCGGGGGCTGTGTGCAGTGGCTGCGCCAGGAGCACAGCGAGGCGAAAACTCAGGAGATAGAACGGCTGGCTAAGCTGTGCGAAACGTTCCCTAACCAGTTCCACCTGTTTGGGCTGCACGATGTTCAGGCCTTCAACCGGCTTAAGGACAGCCTCTACAGCGCCGATTCATCCACCTGGGTGAGCAAAGCCGGCAAGCGGGTGGCGATTTTCGTTCATGCTACCCATGGCGGGCTGCGCCGAGTCCCCGTCGCGGAGGTCGCGCATTACCTGGGGCTGTCCCCAGACATTTCAAATGACGACCTGGCGATCTATAACTTAAAGACCCTCCTGAGCTACTGCCAGTAATGTTCAAACCCGGCGATCGCGTGCAGCTACCAGACGCCCCACCGGCCCGGCTTAACGGCCAGCCCCGGAAGCGGATGGGAACAGTGCAAACCCCACCATTCCACTTCGAGGGCCATTACCTGGTGCTCGAAGACGGCACCGATTGGCCTTTCTGGAAATCTGACTACCTTCTGCGATCGCCGGAATAAATAATCTGCCCAATACCTGGAGTCTTGATATGAAATCCATTTTGTTTGCTGGAATTGCCGCCAATCCCTTGCTGGAATTATTGGAGAAACATCTGGTCGGCAAGCCTGTCTACTATCAACTGGCGTTCGGCCAGCCGTCAGATCACAAGCCCGACTTTTTCCTAGGCAAGCTCGCCGAAGCCCGACGAAGGGGAGAGAAATCTCTTGATGTCACCCTCGCTATCGACAACAACAAGGAAGGCGAAGACTTCGACTGCCTTGTGACAACCATATCTTTTGGCTACGACCTTGTTCTGATGATGCCAACTGGCATTCAGGTCGTAAAGCAGGGGTACGAGATAAATTCGTTGAAGGCCCCATACAACGTCTGGCTGATTCAACTCGACTTCAAAACTATTGTGGGTGAAGGAATTATGACCCAGGCTGAGGTCGATGCACTTCTGACAGAGCCGACCTAACTCGGGGGCTTTCCAAAATAGATTGATTCCCAAATTTGCTCAAAAATGAAAACAATGTTCGCTTTCGCTAGGCCTCCCCCTGTGCAGTACAATTGCCGGAGTGACCTATTTCTAGCCGACAGCATCTCCTTTCAGGACGGGGAGATGCTGTCTTTTCCTGTATTAAGGCTGTACGCCGATGAACCTTGAACCTTCCAGAAACCCTGAATATATCGAGTCCCGCACCTACGGCAGTTTGCTGCGGGACACCCTCAACGCGATCGACCTCATCAAAACCCTTGGTAGTGGCGGTATCCCAGACGATCTTCAGCGAGGTTTGCTCTCGCAGTTTGGCGGCTTCGGCCCGATCGCAGAGGTGTTTCGCCACCGCGACGATCTGACCGGGCAAAACCTTGCCGCCCGCGACGAGCTAGAGCGGCTGCTGACCCCTATGGAGTTCAGCCTAGCCCGCGAGTCTGTCGAGACCGCCTACTATACGCCACCCAGTTATATCCCCTTGGTCTGGTCCGCCGCCAGCCGCCTGGTGGGCGTCAGCCATCCGCTGGTGCTTGACCCCGGCTGTGGCATTGGCAACTTTGCGATGAATAAGCCCCCCGCCGTTTGCGTAAAAGAGATCTACGGGGTAGAGATCGAACCCATCTCAGCTGCGATCGCCAAGAAACTCGCCTGGGGCCGCGTCTACAACAAAGATTTCTTCGAGTGGGGCTGCCCCCTCAGGTTTGACCTGGCCATAGGCAATATTCCCTTCACCGACGGAGTGCGGGCGAAGTATAAAGGCTTCGACAAGAAGGTGGAGCTGCACGCCCGATTTATCCTGCGGGTGCTTGATCTAATGCAGCTTGGAGGAGTCATTGCCCTGGCCACCACCACCGGCACTCTGGACAGCACCGGCCCCAACGGAGAGTACCTAGCTTTCCGGCAACACGTCAACTTTAAGGCCCGGTTTTTGGGCGCGGTGAGACTCCCCCAGGGCGGCTTCAACGCCTACAAAACTCAAGCTTGCGTCGATATCATTTTTCTCCAGGCCAGTCGTGGCCAGCCTGGAGATCCCCGCCCAGGGCTGGCTTGGATTACCACGGCCCCCACTGAGGTGATCAGCCACAAGACGAACAAGCCCTGCCCCATCAACAAATACTTTGTCGAGCATCCCGAACAAATGCTAGGTGAGCTGGCGCTAGACCGACTCACCGGTGACAAAGCTGTTGTGCTTCCCCGACCAGAGCAAGACACTCTCACCCTCCTGGGTGAGGCCCTAGACCGAATTATCTAACCACTAACACAATCATGAGCCAACCTACTACCGCCGCTGCCATCAAGCAGCGAGAGTTCGACGTGAAGATTTACCAAAATCCCAAGCGACCTGACATCAAGGGGATTGAGTTTCACTTCCCTGATGAACCACCCGCCGAAATCAAGGAGTTGCTATCCAAAAACGGCTTCAATTACCTGTCCCGCCGACGCGGGCAGTGGGAGCCCCGTTGGTTTCGGGCCCAGTGTGCAGAGTCCTGGCGCTTTGCCCAGGCATTCTGCCGCGACTACAGCCAGCTCTTTGGCCCAGCTCTCACGATTCCAGACGACGCTATCCCCGAGGAATTCCGCCATGCACCAGAACCAGAAGCTAAGCCACCGGGCGCGATCGCCAAAACCATCGCCCAAATCATCGAAGAACTGCCTCCGATCGAAGAAGTCGAACCCGAGCCCACGCCGGCGATCGCCCCTGAAGAGCCGCCCCAAGCGGAGACGGGAGATCCAGAGCCAACGCCGCCGCCGGTGGTCGACTACGTGTTGGACCTTGCCCGCTCCTACCTGGTGCATTCGTCTGACTCGGTAACGTTCGGCGCGATCGCTGCCGACCTCTTTGGGGGTGGCGGTGCCGATGACAAGGCCAACGATCGGCTACAGCAGGCCTTCGACGCGCTCATTGCGCGAGGCGACCTGGCGTACAATGGCAGTGCCTACACCCTGCCGCCGCTGCCTCCAGAGATAGAGGCAATGACCGATGCAGAACTTGTGGCAGCACTGGCCCCAGAAGAAGAAGAGCCAGTACCTGAACCCGATGCACCTATGCCCAAAAAGACACCGCAGAGCGATCTGTTCGCTCAGCTCTTTGACTTCGCCGACATCATTGCCGAGCTGGCCTCTGAGACAGTAGAGGCGGCAGATAGAAAGGTCAAAATCTGGGCATGGAAGCCGGAATGGCCAGGCGGTATGTACCGATGGTTTACAGTTCACCTGGCCCTGACTCGCCAGACGATCGAAGCTGCGATCGCCGTAGCTGAGGGTGCAGCGGAGATTACCTCCGCAAAAAAGACAAAGCCGACTGAAGCGCCCAAGCTTCAGTCGGCAGATGATGCAGTGTTACGACAACCAGCCCCCAGTGTAGCGCCTGTCGAAACAGTCGTACCACCGGCCCCCAAACCTGCACCATCCCTTCCAGCGGACCCTAAGCCTGCGGCTCCCCCCAAAACCCGCAAAACCAAGAAATCAGCCAAGCCCACCGTGATTCGCACGGTGACGAAAAACCCAATCATTGAGGGCGATCCGATCTTTCTCGACGACGATGAGTTGCGAGGCACCGAGGGCTACCCAGGCTGCTACGCCGACCTCGACGGCCAGGTCGGGCTGTCGTTCAAGGGCCTGGTTGAGCCCGTGACTTTCGAGGTCGGGAAAGTTGACTACGAGGCTCTGCCCGGCACCTTCCAGCCGCTAACGATGGAAGAGTTTGCCGCCGATCGCCTAAAAGCGATGTTAGTTTTAAGGGAAGCCTATGTCGAGCTGATCGACGCTGAGGCTGACCCCAGCCAGTGTGATGAGTTTGTGTCCGATTGTCGCCAGGTTTTGAACCAGCTCTACGACAAATTTGTTTTGGAGCATGGCCGCCTGGTTGACAATGAAAAATTGACCAACTTCTACGGACTCACCGACCATCGCTTAATTGTCCTGCTTTCGTTGGAGGTCAAAGATCCAGATACGAGCGAAATTCAAAAAGCAGATTTGTTTTTTCGGCGATGCGTCCATCCTGCCGGTATTCCCACCGGGCAAGTTTGTTTCCAGGACGACATGGGCGCTCGTTGCTATGCTGCTCTGCTGCGCTCGCTGGCTATTACAGGGGGTGTGGTCAACCTTCCGTTGATTGCAGAACTGGCCGGGGCCGAGCAAGAGGAGGTTGAGGAGCAGCTGCTCAAAGACCGACATATCGGTCGCGATCCCGACATCTCAGGCTCAGGCCACCGCGGAACAATGTAAACAATGTTTGCTATACCATGACAACCGACGAACTACCCATCCCATCGCACACCAATCAACTCACTCGCCTCGATGCCATGCCCTACGAGGGCGTGCTCACCGGAGCTGGCATCTTGAGCGCAGGCGTCTTCCAAGACACCTACATACCCATGATTCATGCCGGCGAGATAGAGTATCTTGCCCCGCCAGGGGGTGGCCCTCTCCCCAGTGGCAGGGTGCTAATCCTCGGCCTGCAAAACGTTCACATGCAGCCGGCAGAGCGCAGTGACGTGACGCTGCCCGCTGGCATCTACGACACAATCGGCTTCCTCGATGCCGACCGAATGCGCTGCCGGCTCGAAGATAGCGAATTCTCGGATTTCTGGGGATTCGTTTGCTCCTGCACGGGCAACAGAATCTACTGGGAGGCCTTCCCGAACCGGTCGATACTGTGCATCGATCGGGGGCGCGAGCCCAACCCAGAAGCCTGGTTTGGGCCTAAACCAGTATTTGCTCAGAGCATATCCATTGCTCGCTTAGCTCAATAGTCCACAGGGGCCGGGCAACTGGCCCCACCCACTAACAATCAAAGCCATGTCAAATCTTGCTTACACGCTCAGCCTCGCTGCCGACTTTACTTCAGGGGATGTGCGCAAGCGCTACGTGCGCGTCTGCGCTGCCGCTGCCATAGACCCTTCCTACAGCCGCGAAAAGGCAATGCTAGAGGC
>Ga0247770_1002234_pt1 | contig 11335 bp, 14 predicted proteins | sample UWRJL136409B6_FD_179943 | JGI IMG/M metagenome (GOLD analysis project Ga0247770, IMG submission 179943) | Plant litter microbial communities from Arlington Agricultural Research Station in Wisconsin, United States - UWRJ-L136-409B-6 | ecosystem: Environmental > Terrestrial > Plant litter >... | reverse complement strand
GAGGTGCTTCTCGATCTGCACCTCCCGGAAGGCAGTGACGCCGTAGCCAACTGCGACAAGGCCGGCAAGCGGGGGGATCCTAGCGTGGGGGTTAATTTTGGGCGGTGGTGGTTGCGGTGGGGGCAGGGAGAGAGAGGAGAGGGGAAAGGTAAGGGGAGGAAAGAGGGGAAGGAAAAAAGGGGACGAACCACTTCATGCCTGGCTTGCCGCGGGAGGCGGTGTTGATGTAAGGGAGGAAGCTGGGGTGGACGCGGGCCGAGGTGGAGAAGGGTCTGGAGGGCGGGAGGTTGCTCATTTTGGGTGGTGGTGGAGGACTCGGGGCGAGTGATTTGAAGTTATCTAGGTAGGTATGAGACGAAGAGAGGGGTTGTTCGCAGCGTTGGCGACGCCAAGAGGCAATGTGAGTGATTTTGGGCCGTATTTGGATCGGAGCGTCGAGCTTCTTATAGCAATGGTTTGTGATTGAGACAGGCTGCGTGAGTTAAAGGCGCATACAAGCTGGGCGTAGACACACGAGAGGTGTCACAGGGTTTGGGCAAGGAGCTGTTGGTGTACGAGAAACGTAAGGGGAGCGCAGGGGAGAGGAAAACGTGCCAGTGTCTCGACATAAGAAGACATGCGAGTCAGGGACAGCAACGGTGGGAGTTGGGGTAATGGGGGAGTAAGGATGGGATCATCGTCTGTGGTGGGGTGAGCGCCGGTTGAAATGGTCTGTTCAACGTGCGGCATGTCCCATGGGGTCGTGCCATCCAAGTGTGGAAGTGTGGAAGTGTGGGGAGATGTGGGGAACCTGCACAAAGAACAAGCCGACGAAGCCGGCCCCTCCCGCAGCTCGCAGCCATTTCCCCGGACGCGTTCCCCCTTTCCCCGGATTTGCCGATGCATTTTCGTCGCACCTGTGGATCCAGTCCCTAAGCCTTCGGCACCTGTGTCCGGCCCTGAATGAACTTATAAACCCGGACATCTCTAACCGTGAGATTCTGCCGTCCCAATTCTATCTCAACGCTTTTTGGCCCCTTGATCCCAGGAGTCTGGTTTCCCGACAACGTTCAACGGTGCTAAAGCTAGTGGAGCATATCCCCGCTACACACGTGGAAGCCGAGGCTTCAATGTCACGAGAATTTGTTCCGTCAAGCGGATAGGGTCACCCTGGCAGGGGCGAAGCATGAGGGACAGTCGCATGTAGCAGACGCCACTGGTGATACAGCGAAGAGATTACATGGCAATTAGATGGCATTTTGAGTGATTTAACACAGCTGCGAGGTCCTAATGGTGACACTTTCACTTAGGTGGCTGAGCTGCTGGTTGACCACCGACCCGACCGCAGAGGCACAACTGTCTCGGTAAGAAACGTCGGACATGGGCTCGAGACGCGCTTTGCGAGTCGGCCTTGGCCTTTTATTCTCTGAGCAAACGGCCAACGAGACCCGCATGTAATTGCCAAGACCGACCTGGTGCATAGTATTAACCACGAGAGCTGGAGATGACGAAGGCTGCTGGCAGGGTTGGATTTTGAAGCCATCATCAGGTACAACGGTGAAGCACCATTCAGTTCTTCCCATTAGAACCGCTGCACTGGTTTAATGAGCTGGCCCCAGACCGCCCAGGCACCGACAAGAACGTGTCATGGATGTTGAAAGGGTGGAATTGCCCCCTGGCACAACCCCTCGCGAGGATGCCTTCCCCGGCTCTATTTACTAGGCCTTGTGTGCCCGTGTCTTGGACTTTTTGCTGTCCGCAATTTCTTCCTCCTCATCCTCCCACTCTCCGTTTGCCTCCATGATGGCGTTGACTTGCTCTTCCGCATCACCCGCCAGTCCTTCGCTATCGAACCCCTCACCATCACTGTACATATCGCTATACTGATCCATATCCATCTCGTCGTCGTCATCGTCACCATTGCCGGCTGTGGGTTTGGCCGACTTTTTAGTGGCAGCCAATGTAGCCTTTTTCTTCTCCACATTCTCCTTCTGCTGCTTCTTCCGCGCCTCCTTCTCTTTCCTCCGCTGCTCCCATTTCCTCTCGAGCTGGATCTTCTCCTCCTTGGTCTTGTGCAGATACTGGTGCCACATAATTTTCCCTGCGCAGAGACCCTCCTCAACCTTGGTAAGGCGCAGACGCAGGCGCGGGCCAAGCTCAACCAGCTTTACGGCTCGGCGCTCGACGTTGTCATCTCTGCCATCTTCTTCGTCTCCTTCTCCCTGTGCTGCAGCCGAAGCAGCCCGAGCCTTGGTTGACATAACCTTCCTTGGTGCGGACTCGAGGATCTCGACCTCGGCGTCGGTATCGGCTTCGCTCCCGCTGGTGCCGTCCGTCATGTAGCCTTCCCCATTCTCACCGCCAATCATGAACTCGGAGATATCCTGTAACCGGCCGAGATTGGGCACGCCTCCCTTCCCGCCCTTCTTCGACTTCAAGAGCTTCTCAGCCGCGTCCAACCGCCGCAGCGGCTTCGAGAGGCCTACTGTTTTTGTTGTGATCGCATAGTGGCGGAAGTTCAGAACAAATGTGCCATCGTTCTCCTCCTCCTGCTCGCGATTGAGAAGTAGTACTCTTCGGATCGACTTAAGAGGGGTCTTCTGTGGGTTGATTGGTGGGAATAGGGATTGGAATGCGGTAGTTGCGAGGGACTCGAGCTGCCTAGGAGGCTTCGAGTTCGCATCAGAGGAAGGAGTGGTAAAGTTGTTCATCACCAGCTAAAGGGGTTTGGTATCAGTGACGCATATACAACAGGGGAACAACGTGGAACATACCAAGGGTGGGGATGTGTATTCTTTGCCGCCGCCTTTCGGGTGCCTTTGCGCCCTTTGAACATCCTTGGCCAGGGAGTATTTATCGACTCTGAAGTGGAAGGTAGGTCCGCGGGGTGTGAGGGCGAGGCGCAAATTTGTGTTCCCCGACTCGGATCTGGAGAAAAGGAGGAGATGCGAGACTCCCAGAGGTCCGCACATGGTGACATAATCTCTCAGCCTATTTGCCTTTCGCTCCCGCAGGCGTGAGGCTGTCCCGGGCTCCATGACACGTCGAACATCGGTTGCCAATTGACTGACACTGGTTCCGACCTCGCCTGCGCCAATGCGAATGACCATGCTCTTCGGGTCGCCCTTCGTGTTGATGTGGCCATTGATCGCCGTAGGCGTGGCGGGGTTGTTTGCGCCCGCATGGGTTCTTCTTTTTGTTCTTCGGCGCGCCATGGTGGTGATTTATTGCTGTGTTGCTAGTACAAAGTCTAGCTGGTGACATGAAGCTTTTCACCTGAGAGCGGCAGATTGGGAATATTTGCAGCCAGCAAAAAAAATCAGCGGGGCGGGCTTATCGCACCAGCCCCACTTCCGATAAGCCTTGGAATTTTGGCGACCCTCCATGAACTCTCGATAACGTTGGAGAGGAAACAAGGTTGATCTGACGGACCGAGCAAGCGCACAGAGAAAAAATGTCGTCAAAAAGAAGGAAGATCTCCCACGAGCCCGGCGCCGACAAAAAAGCGCCACAAGCTCCTGCCGTACCCAAGAGCAAGCCTGGTTCTGAGCCCAAGCCCGAATCCGTACCGTCGCCCCCGAGCTCAGAGCCAGAAACGGAGACACTCGACAATTCATCGAGACAGGAAAACGACGAGGTGAAAGAGATGGCGACCACTTTTAAGGAATTGGTACGTTGATACGCCGCCGTTTGTGTTGGGCATCATTTCTGACGGTCATAGGGAATTGTCGAAGCGCTGTGCGAGGCCTGCGACCGTCTCGGATACAAGAAGCCCACCCCCATCCAGAGGGAGGCAATCCCCCTCGCCCTGCAGGATCGCGACATAATAGGAATTGCGGAGACGGGCTCAGGAAAGACTGTCGCATTCGCCCTGCCCATCTTGCAGGAGCTTCTCAAGAAACCACAACCCCTGTTCGGTCTCGTTCTCGCGCCGACGAGAGAACTCGCCGTTCAGATCGCGCAATCCTTTGAGGCCTTGGGATCCCTGATCTCCCTTCGATGTGCTCTTATTGTCGGAGGCATGGACAATATGCAGCAGGCCATCGCTCTGGGGAAGAAGCCGCATATCGTGGTTGCAACACCTGGCCGACTCCTGGATCATCTGGAGTCCACGAAGGGTTTCAGTCTGTAGGTTGCCATTATATGTCGAAGTGGCCCTGTGTTTTTCTGGAAACTAACTGTCTTGTAGTCGCAATCTCCAGTACCTGGTAATGGACGAAGCAGATCGGTAAGCCCGTCTTGTATCCGACACCTTTTCCCACAGCACGCTGACTCTAGCCTAGACTCATCGATCAAGATTTCGGCCCGGTTATCGAGAAGATTCTCAAGTTCCTGCCCCGTGAGCGGAGAACATACCTCTTCTCGGCCACCCTGTCCAGCAAAGTTGAAAGCTTGCAGCGTGCCTCGCTTCGAGACCCCCTGAAAGTCAGCGTCTCCACATCAAAGTACGCGACGGTGTCGACACTGGTGCAAAACTACATCTTCATCCCGCACATGCACAAGGACACCTATCTGGTCTACTTGTGTAATGAGTTTGCTGGTCAGACCATCATCATCTTCACCAGAACAGTCCTTGAGACACAGCGGATTGCTATCTTGCTGCGTACTCTGGGCATGGGTGCCATTCCACTCCACGGTGGTCTCTCCCAGTCATCCCGTCTGGGTGCGCTCAACAAGTTCCGCGCCGGCTCACGCAACATCCTGGTGGCGACGGACGTTGCCGCTCGTGGTCTCGATATTCCCAACGTTGACTGCGTGCTCAACTTCGATCTGCCTGGTGACTCCAAGACGTACGTCCATCGCGTTGGTCGTACCGCTCGTGCCGGCAAGTCGGGTCACGCCATCAGCTTTGTCACTCAATAGTAAGTTCGCAAGGCTTTGGGTTAACAATGGGTGGGTATTTAGCTAACACACTCGCAGCGATGTGGAGGTGTACCAGCGTATTGAGGCCGCATTGAAGATAACCTTGGGACAACACCCTGTTGAGAAGGATGAAGTAATGATCTTCAAGCCTCGCGTGGAAGAGGCGCAGCGCCACGCAAGGAACGAGATGAAGACGTTGATTGATGACAGAGGCAATCGGGGATCAGTGCTAAAGGGCAACAAGAAGAGGGGCGCCGCACCACCACCTGGGAGGAGAGACAACATGGATGCTGAGGAGGGCTAAGACGCTTCTTGGCGTGGACCCCAACACTTTGCTCTGGTTTCTTCCACATTTTCAGCGCACTACTCGGGGGGGGGGGTAAACCCACGAAATTGAATGAAACGGCATGAAGTTAACTTGAGGCTACGTGGTGATTGTGCCTGCTCACTAAAGTTCTTTGTTAAGCCCCGGCCTTCGCGGGTCAGCGGCAATCCGTCCTCACACGGCGCCGGAGGTAGAAACAACATAACCTGCTCGTATCCACTACTCTCAGCTTCTCTCGCAAAAAAGTATCTTCCAAATGCAATCTTCAAAGTTGGGATGCAAATAGACGGAGGTTCCAATGCACATAGACACTCTCATGTAGTTTCACCATAGCAAGGCTCAGGCATATGCTCACATGTATCCTATTCCTCATCCACATTCCCGCTTATCAACCACAAAAAGACCCTATGCGCCACTCCTGGATCACTCAGTCCCCTCAGTCAGGACTCTCGTCCAGTCAAACTTCCTCCACCGCTTCTTGAACCCTTCCGCCCTGTCATCTGACCTGGTCCACCTTCCCTGGCGCTTGATCACATCAGGCTCACAGTCAAGCATTCCGCCGATGATCTCCCTCGCAAAGAGATCACCCCTCGGCCACCTCTCTGAGTCTTCAACGATATGGCCTAACCCACCATCAAGCGTGAACCACACGTGAAAATAGGGCATCTCCTTGGCGAGACTCCTTCGGAAAGCGAGCTTGCCCAGCCCCTCGCGAGCGCGCTTTCCGGTGTCAATGAGCTTCTTGTGTTGAGACCACTCCTCATCGGCGGAGAGTATGGCCTCGCGGAAGAACGCGGGGGCTGTGTCACCCAGGTCGTAGGGGATAGGTACAGCAACGAGTGCAGCATGGAGTCGACGATGGGGAGCCGTGGCGTTCTCGTAGAAGAGGACCTCGCGGCCTTGGTCGTGGTAAAGGCGAGTAAGACTCTTCATGAAATTGCGTATCTCTTCCCATTCATCGTCGTCGCACTCGAGGAGGTTGGTGCGGTGGCTGATGGGCGCGATGACGGCACCACCCTCGGCCCCGGTAAGTTCTGGGTTGGTTGGGAGGGTGAGGTAGACGCGTGTGGCGAGGGAGAGGATGGGTGCGAGGGGTAGGTTCTGTGGTGGCGCGCGGTCCTCGTGGTGGCAGAGCGGGCAGTTGTCGAGAGCGCGGTTCAGCTTCTTGTATTCGGCCACAGCGACGTTCTTGAGGCTAGCTTCGCCTTTGTGAACGCGCTTGGCAAGCTTCTCAGCATTTTCGTCGAGATATTCGAGATCATCGTCGAACTTGGTATCTTTTGCGATGCGCTCAGCCAGTCGCATACCCTCACCACCGGCCTGGCCACGGGTGCGGCGCTCCTCACGCACCATGTCTTCAACGCTCATGTCCTCGTTGGCTTCTACCAAGCCACGCTCGACACCACGTTTGTTGGTGATAGCTTTGACTTCCCCGCGAGAACCCGCTAGCATCCGGCTGTAAGAGGCATCCAGGACGACAGCATTACTCGTTGTCGTGCCATTGCTGAAAGCGGCCATCGCGGCATTGAATTCCTGCTCCAGCTTTGCCGCTTCAGGGGCATTGCGCAGCTTTTCCTTCATGAGCTGAGCGCGCATTCGGTTTAGGGCTGACTGGTCTATTGGCACGACCGGTTCCTGGACCACAACACCCTGCTCGAGCGGTGGTGAGAGCGAGATGTGCCGTCCCTGTTCCGTTTGAGCCTTGGCCTTCCGCTCCTCGTACAAATCACCCGACGGCTTTACCTTGCCAACATAACCCTCCCCGTAGACTTTCCTCCTGTCCATCTCGATCTTCTCTTCCCTCGCGTCGTCGAACTCCTCCAAACTCCCAAGTCTCTCGACTGCAACCTCGTCTATGGGGCGGTTGCTCTGCTCAGCAATGGTGTAAACGGCTTTCAGCTTCGTCATCCGCCATTGGGACCCCTGATCGCCAAACTTGTATTTCACCTCTCGTTTTTGTGATGATGCAGCATCCGCCGCATCTGAGTCCCCTCCATGGTCCACTTCTTCCAAGCCAGTATTCATCTCGCGCTCGTGGAAGACCCGTTTTGGCTCTTCCTTCACAGGCGGCGCGCTCTTTTTGTTGGATCCCCTGTGCACATAGTCGATATCGATGGCAGACGGGGCCGTCATCCACGAATCTCGCACAAGGGGCGCGTCGGTGGATGCTAATTCTTCGTCGGGCAGTGGAAGGTCACCCTTAGGATCCGATTTCTTGAGGTGTTTGGCATCCTTGCGATCGCCGTCCCGGGTTTCTGAACGGTCCCTGGACCTGTGCCTGTGTCGGTGCTTGTGCCTGGACTCCTCTTCGGCATTCTCGTCCCTCGAGTGGCGAGACCGTTTATTCCGATGCCCATCTTCGTCCGAATCGTGTTCTCGTGATCTGTGATGCCTGTCGTGATGCTTTTCTCTGTCCCGCCCGCTGCGCCTGTCCTTTTCCCGATCCCGATCTCCATCTTTGTCGCGACGGTGGTGTTTAGACTTACGCTCCCGGCGCTCTTCCTTCTCTTTTTCAGCGCGCTCCCGCTCGGCCTTTTCGGCGGCAAGGGTTTTCTCGAAATCGTCGAGACTATCCATTGTAAGTTTGATGTGCCTGCCAGTGATAGTGACGGCACTGCAGCGCCGTTGTCAATTGAGGTGAAATCGTGGTGTGACGTATGGCCAATTAGCTAATCCACAGCGATAAGATAAGAGTTCGAGCTCTGAGCTTGTTCCACTGTGGACCCCTGCACTCCACCCCTGCACGTCAACTCCATCAAGTGGTGGGAATGAAACATGAGAAGCTCAAGGAGACCTGAGCAAAAGTCCATAAACCGCCGCAATCTCTAGTCGTTCCGCGAATTCTTTTAAACACCAAGAATGAGAGCATACGACTGGAACTCAACTAGTCTAGCAAGCCAGTGAAATTCATAAGAGTCGAGTAACAGAAAAGGAAACAGACCAACGCTAACACAACTTTTTTCAGTCTCCGGGGGTATCATTATCTTGTGAGTCCTCCGGACGGAACACTCAAGCGGGGACGCCCATGGTGGAGGATACAAGCCAAGCAGTCAAATTAATTTCTACGAAGTACTTTCCACCGTGACCTTTCTCGCTGACGTATCTTACCTAAGGTACTACCTACGTGGAGGTACGTAGATTCTCAAACTCTCCTATGGTAACCTCCACCTTTCATACACATTCAGTTCTCACATAGATACCTAATATTTCCGATTGATTTACTGAAAGTACCTGCTCAGGCAGGTAATATTGATTTCTTTTTCTTTTTCTTTTTCTAGGATTCAGGGTTAGGGTTAAGGTTACTCCTCTAAATCTCCGTCTCCCTCATCCAGACATGGCCCCGATCCGGGAAGACCTCTTTCATCTCCCTCAGGTGCCACCACCTCCTTGAGATCGTCAACCCCGGATTCTCAGCCATCCGGCCCGCCAGGTCCCTCAGGTCCCTCCCCAAGGCAACCCAAAGCCCCTCAATCCTCGTCTCCATCTCAACCCGACACCTCAAGAAATCCCTATCATACAACGGCTTCAGGAGCATATGGCACACCATAGCGTGCGTCTGCCCGTCTAAAACCGTTGATAGGCCCTCCCACTCCATCAGGTAGACATCAAAGTATCTCAAGACCCGCTCCGACGCAACAGCCGTGCGGCCTTGCATGCCGAAGTCGACACATGCTTGTATGACCTCCTTGACGAAGTTCTCCTGGAGTAGGACATACTCCATGGAGCGCGTGGTCATCTCGTTGAGGCTTTTCAGTCGCCTCTCGGACTCGAGGGAGACTTCTACGTGGTGGGTGAGAGTCTTCCTTGTGCCCGGCTGCCCTCGCAGGGTGCTCTCGAAGAGCACGCTGACGAATGGCTCGAGCATCTCGATGACGCTTTCTACGGAGCTGCCACCCTTGTTGGAGTGACGGATGTAGGAGTTCATCGTGATTGGGAGAGAGATCCTCGATGCCATGCTGGGTTGAGCGGGGAGTGGGGGAACAGAAGGGTTGGTATCTTGGCAACCATGACTTTCCCCTGTTTATATGTGGCGGGAGTGTAAGTGCCATCCTTTCACTCGGTGCCCATAATGAACAGTGACATTGTGAAAGTGAATGCCGAGTTTCTTTGAGTGAGTTGATGATTGGCATTGTTCTTCGTGGGAACACAAAGGTCACTGTGACTGAAGCGTCAAAGCCCTGGCCCTGTGATTCTTACGAAGTCATAGTTTTGATTCCGCTACTCGTCCCCATCCTCCGCACACAAGCGCTTTCTCGGAGCCCTCCCTTCCTGCTGCGGTGGCGTTGCGTAGCCATACACGCCGTTTTTAGAGGATACAATGTCCTGCGGCTCTTGAAATCCTAGGGAGCGCATTTCCAGCGCGGTAATCAAAATCCCGGCCTCCTTGAAAGCGATACGCACAGTCTCAACACCGTTCTTGTCCTTGTCGCCATTGTCATAGGGATTACTGCGGGCAACAAGAAGAGCTGTGTCGTCTTGAACGGAACGCGCATCCGGGATGATAAACAGCTCATACTCGGGGCCAAGCTGGCGTGATACTGCTTCTGCGTTCTGGCAGATGAGGTTATCGAGCTGGCAAACCTCTGGCCTGAGTAATGCCAAGTTTTGCGTGCTTCCGGGGGCCAGATCCTCGCAGTTCCGGGGGGACCTCCGGCAACACGGCGGAGCAATTACAGGTGGAGTTTGCTCCGGCTGAGGTCATGCAGGGTAAGCTCTTCTTCACGGCGCAGTTGGCATCTCTGGCCACAGTCACCGTGAGCATCGGTGGCGTGTCCCAGTCGGCAGAATGGTCCGATACCCAGCCGGCAACGCCGGGCTTTATCATGGCAGTGTTCCATTCAACGGACGACTGGGCGAGGTTGTGATCACCGTCTCTCGTGGGGGGGAGCGTCGTTTCCAGGGGAACCGGGAAGGCCATCACCACATCTTGCCCCAACGGCTTCACTAACTGGAACGCCTGGGTCGGCCAGGGGAGCAGTTCATCTGTTGGTGCCACATCAGTGTCGTCGGCAGGCTGGGGCTGTATTGCAGGTACCGTCATCGGTAACTTTGCCAGCCTTTGCGCGTACTCGTGCCAGTATGGCTACTGCCCTCCGGGTGCCTGTATCTGCACCAAGATGGGACCTCCCAAGACAAAGCCGACTTCGCTGAACGTCCAGGGTTACCCAGCCGCGGACCTCGACGAGAACTACTTAGGACTGTGCGCTTTCAACTGCAACTACGGATACTACGGATACTGCCCTCCTTCGGCATGCGCCACGTCTCCACAGCCCCTGACCACGCCCACGGTATCACCCTTTGCCCCCCCCTGCGTGCAGAAGCGGTACCGGGAGCGGCAACTTTGGTGGTCTTTGCAATTATGCCTGTAACTTTGGCTTCTGCCCGCGGGGAGTATGTACATGCTTGAGCCAGGGGGCGCTGAACGTGCCACCGGCAATCACCAAGAACACCAAGGGCAGGCCCGTCGCCGGCGTCGAAGACCATGGACTATGCGATTTTTCCTGCCCACGTGGCTACTGTCCTAAAGGCGCGTGTCAAGAGTCGGCCGTCATCGCCCCCGGAGCGGCTGGTCCTCCGGTCACGATTGACCCTGCCATTTGGAACATGCCAACCCCTACAGTCTCATGTGTACCGCCCTGTGTCGTTGTCCTCCCGCCCTGGACACTCCCCACCCAAACTACCATCTCCTTTCCGCCCTTCACAACCACCCTCACCGCCAGCTGGGTGGCAAACTCCCCTGGAATTATCACCACCGTCACTATTTCATGCTCAGCACGCACCACCAACATCATTCCCGTTTATAACCTCAACATCACCGCCTCGGCTGTCGCCCAGGCCACCTACACCGTCTCACCCTCCATCATATGTTCCCGCCCCGTCACCGTCTCCCCGCCACCTGGGATCGACTTTCCACCAGTAACAATCACTATCACCTCACGCCCGCCCGACAGCACCGCCACTTTCCCGACGCTGACCATGTCCCTCCCGTCCACCATATCCTTCACCTCAGCCTCTCCAGCGGGCCCAACCTGCACCTCCGGTTCCGGATGTGGGACCCAATGCACCGAAAACTGCAACTCGTGCGGCCTACTCTGCATCTGCCCCTGGTTCATCCCGCCCCCCTTCCCCTTCCCGCCCCCTCCACCAGACGTCTACCATCCAACCTGG
>Ga0247770_1002233_pt1 | contig 11335 bp, 6 predicted proteins | sample UWRJL136409B6_FD_179943 | JGI IMG/M metagenome (GOLD analysis project Ga0247770, IMG submission 179943) | Plant litter microbial communities from Arlington Agricultural Research Station in Wisconsin, United States - UWRJ-L136-409B-6 | ecosystem: Environmental > Terrestrial > Plant litter >... | reverse complement strand
GGTGGGTGGATTGGGGGGGGGGGGGGGGGGGGAGGGGGAATAGGGCGAGGATTGTGGATGTGGTGTTTGCGCAGCCGGGACATGTCGTGGGGACGCCGCTTTGTGTGAATATGGTTAGTGTTAGGGAAGGAGGGTTGGTGTATACTGTTACGTGGCCGAGGGGGGCGTTGGGGGTGGAGGATGAGGAGGGGTTTGTGGAGGGGATTTGTGAGTCGGTTAGGGGGGACTTTGAGCGCTTTTGAGTTGGGAATATTAATAGACTGAGAGAGTTCGGTGCTTGTAAATATTGGGTAGAGATAGGAAGCTTCCATATTAATCATTCTGAAAAGGAAAGTAGGTAGGTATAGAGGGGGCGTAGTTAACACGACAAAAAGAGGAAAAGCTAAACCATTGTCAAAGGCAAACGGGGTCCGTCTCGGCACCCAAACCCTTGATGCCCTGGTAAACAACACCAATCTCATGTGTACTCACACATCACTGCTGTCCTTCTCTTTGACCTCTCTTACCACCGCTAGGCTGCTTCGGTCGATGCGTCTGATTTCAAGGTATGTCCATGCAAACCAGGCCAGCAAAACGCACCCGGTGACCGGGATGGCAACCCCCCAATACACACTTTGGGGCGGGGTGGTCTCAAATATGCCTGGTGTAGCAAATAGGGTCTAACCATCACTCTGTCAGCTAGCTCATGGGTCTTGATAGGGGCCATAGAGGTCATAACTCACTGCGATGAAAGTAGCAGGAAGAAAGACCATTGTGAGCACCACGATCGACTTCATGACTGAGCTATCCTTCCTTGTCTCTTGGGCGATTCTCTGCGAGGACTTTGCGAGTGACAAGCTGATATCGTTGTTTCACCACCCCAAAGTCGACAACCACCCATACTTGTAGTCACGTGATTATTTGTTACGTTTAATCAGTCCAGATCAGCCCCGGTTCAGCTTCGGCTAATATCTGCCCACCGAGCTGCACAGCTTTGCGAGAAGGGGCAGTTTTAGCCAAAAAGCCTAAAAATGGTCCCGTGTAAGAGTGGGGGCTCAGAACTAGGACATTTAAACCTCTGTGATAGTTACCTTCTGAAACTTCATGTCTTACCAAGGCTAATGATCCTACTTTTAAGCTACTAAACTAAACTCTAAGCTACTAATCCTCATTTTAAAATATATTAATATATGTTATAAGATAGTAAGGGATATCCTAGCCTATGTCGTTTAATAGAATGGTTCTGTTCCAAAAAAAAAACCCCCTCAGAAAAAACCTAAAAAAACAAAGTGTGCTTTACCTTGCACTTGACTCTGTAAAATAATGTTCCCGAGGTGAATCGAATTCACTGCCTCTCGGCTCCATAGCTCCGCATCACTGTCACATGCCTTGCCGGCGAGGCGCGAGGTCGCAGGGAATGCAGGCTGAAAACTCAAAAGTGAAGATGCGCTCCCAAGAGACACAAACACAGGCCTCGTTTTTGCCTTGTATAATTTTTGAAGGGTTCCAGGCATCCCCCCAAGACGCCGACTTATCTACTCACTCAACTAGTTTGCGGTTTGAGAAGGGGACTTGAAGGGGACTTATAATATTTCCTGTGCCATTACGAAGGAGTGGAGGTGGCTCCAATTGACGGCGGCGGCTAAGGAGATGATGAGATGAGAATGCCGTCGCCTCGGTTTGGCGTGGGAGAGAAAAGTGGCCGATTGATGCCTAAGGGTGTAGAAGGTTTCCTGAGAAGTCCGATTTGGTGAACTGAATGAATGGCAGGTAGAAATAGGAACTCCTGAAGTCTATTCCAGAAGTCTACACTAATTGCTACATTTTGACCATGGACACAATGTGGGACTACATTCCGAGGCATCCTTGCCTGACCGACTATCATGCCCTGAAGGAAGCCTTAGGATGTATGCTTGATGAGACAGAGGATCTCCAGAGACACATTTTTTCCTCCAACCCATCTGGGCGTGTTTGGGCTGTCTTGACTAAAGCTTGAGCAGCACCTCCGAACCAGCCCCACCAACATACTCTCAGTGCTCCTTTAACCAGACCCCGCTATCACGTACATTCGAGGTACCGGCTAGCTGTCGAAGTATCAATTTACTGGTTGAAGATAACACAATAGTCCACATTTCCGGTATTTGAGGCCAAACTCTATTTTATCTGGCGGCTGAGACAGGACATCACAGCAGTCTTAAGATAATCCTAGGAGCAGCATCAAGTCTGGAGGCAGTAAATCCCCGCGAAAAGATATGTGCGACAAGATTGTGGCAATATGGTTTAGGCAAAGTCCTGAATGAGTGCAGGACGAGGAACGGAATCTGAGTAGGTCTCTGGTACCACCCAGTTCTGTGAACAATATCTCGAAATGGTCGACTATAAGGGTGGGACTGCAATTCACTTCGCTAACTGGGCTAACAATATCCCTCACGCCAAGCTTCTTCTAATTAATTATCCAAAGTCTTTGGACTTATCACTCCTGGCTCAACGTTTAGCCGTTGCATTGCTACCTTTGGCCGCAGCGGCCCGTCTTCATAATGATAGGGTCATCATGTCGTCAGCTCAGAGCTTCTTCCTTTGCCAACCTTTAAGAGAGGATAAAATGCTCCACTTTGAGACCTAACTCTACAAGAACATCAGGTTGTACTCGGACGGTGTTTCTCAAAGACTTCGGTAGCTTCTCGTAGCGCTGTTTCAGGCCAGATCCAAAATTCTTTAAGCGGGGGTCCTCGAGGATGAACTCGCCAGATGCCAGACAATAAAATCCATCTTTCCAATCATTCACCTGCACATCCCAGCGCCTTTGTGGCTGGAAGCTTGCTGGGATAGGTCCGAGAATCGCCTCTCCAAACTGGACGTGGGACAGAAAGCAGGCCCCGACGACGAGATAGCTGCCCTCTGGGTCAGGCCGCAGCAGCATCGGTCGGTCGCAGCCGAGAAGCACGCAAATCCGGTCGCCTAGATCAGAACTGGCTGGGCCAATAGCGAGGCTTCCATCGTCGGTAACAAGGAATTTGTTCCCTTGAAGATAGAATCTGCAACGAGTGAGAGCCGCTGTTGACTCCGCCGAGATCTGCTTGATCACCTCATTGTCCCCGCTTGCGCTGGCAAGCTTCTCAACGAGTCTCAGGCTATCCGCCAGGCTAGGAAACCCGCCTGGAGGGGTGTAAAGCTCCGAGAACCTGTCAAGAAACAGAGTGCGGGTGAACGAGGTGAGGAACGACAAATGCTGGGCTGCGGTGTCGCTGAGGGGTCTAACCTGGCTAACAAGGCGGTAAATCTCGGCCGCGATGTGCTCGCAAGTGCTCGAGGAAACAACATCATGGCCCACCATATGCTTGACACTGCCGATAGAAATACCGGCAATTTTCAGCAGGCCGGGCGTCGGCTGAGTCCAGTATGCCGCGAGCAGACCACTCGCCCGGCTGGCACTTGGCAGGAATAGCTCGCTCTCGCCGCTGCTCTGCCAGTTAGGCACCCAACTTGGTCGAGGGTTGTCTGGGAGGTATTGGCACTGAGTGAAGATGCAGGCGTCAGCGGAGTAGGTCAAGAATCCCAACGTCACGTCCCGAAAGACTTCAGATACGGTTTTGCTGTAATCGGGCCGAATATCCAGCGCAGCACGCTCTTTTGCGTCTAACATCTCCAAGAGTCCATATATCCGATCATGCCCATCTTTGCATCTTGCCCTGCTGACCATTTCTCGGAGGTCGAGAATGGATAGACTCCGTGGCTGGTGCAGAAAGCCATAGAGATTCCCCATCAGTTCGGTGCACTCCGGTAAGAGGCTGAACGGTGGCCAGGGTTTGGCGTACAAGCAGTACCAGGCTTTACGGAATATTGACCAGGGAATCAATTTCGTCCCGCATTGAACCACGGCTGAGCTTGCCAGAAATATCTCTTGTCGAACCCATAACCTCTCGAACCAGGGCCGGGACATCAAGTGATATAGTGCGTTGAGCTGCTGCCTGCCGTATGGGATCTCCATATTTCTATCACTCATGCGACCGTGGTCTGCCTTGTCGGAGGGTATCATCGTATAGTGTTCAAAGTCGACCTCCACCTGCTGGCCTATATCGCCCATCGTGTCCATGGCGAGGTCGCTGTCGTTGGATGTGGGCCCTAGCCACACCACAACGCGGCTTGCTAGGCGATAGATCTTGCCCATCATTGCAACCTGCGGTCCCTTTTCGGAATCGTCGGCCTGATTGATGCAAACAGCATCGACCCATACAAGCCGAGAGTGATTCTCAATGCGCAGATGCCTTAAGGCATCCAGGAGGTTGTGCGTAACACGGAGTATTCCTCGATTTGTTGAGCTACCGACGGATATAGCGTGTGGATCCTGCTCTGATCCCCAGACATAGGACAATGCTTCGTAAGGTGGTGGATTGTCTATCTCCAACCGGAAGGTGCGTAGAGTCAGCTCAACCGCGTCCATGGGCTTTCCTGGGTGGATCGTTGCTAGCCGTATGGAGGGCACCGTCGGCAGAGCTTCATAATCGTAGTATCTTAGCTGCGGAGCCATCTGTGTTTCATGGTCACTACCGGGCGCCTGTTTGTTATCATTTTCTAAGGGAAAGGAGAGAGGGGGGGGGAGACAAAAGAGTAATTTACCATCTTGTCAGTCCGTTTAACAGCCCTGGGTAAAGAACTTAGAACTTGATATAGCCGGCATAGTTGAAAGTCGAACGGAATACTAGCATGCGAGTTCACCGGATGTTTGCTTCAGTTCATTTATTTATTTCTCCTCGCCACCTGATTTAACAGCTCCGAGGAAATCTTAACATACGTGGAGACTGCTTGCGATATAAAAGAGTGTCTAGACTGAGTCGAGATCTGCTGATGCTTCTCGCTTTGACTAGTCTGACGAGACAGTGGTCTGATCATGTAACGACAATCACGTGCTAGGCGCGATGTCAGGCAATTCGTACGTTGCATAGGAGGATACTATCAAGCTATTGTAAAAAAAAACCAGACTTAATACCTTAAAGTACCTTGCCACAGGGCTAATTTTCTCTAGAATCTAGGTGCCTCTCTGGTACCGCACTGTTAGTATCCAGTCACCTGACCATCGCCGGCTAACGCAGCCTTCATTCGCTTTACCATTCAATCAACCATCTTACTATGGAGATGTGTTGTAAAATTGTTAGGGGCTATTAGCGTAAGCCACATCACACCATTTCCACTATCATTGTAGTCTGGTTGTTTTTTTTACCACAGCTTGACTATGTCTTGGTCCCGGAGAAAGTCTTCATGCATCATTTCATCGCTTGGAAAGAAATGCAACGCTATGCGCTGGTGCCGGTGTTGCGTGTTTGGCAAGCCCGTTTGGAACCCTGGCTCCGATCTTCCAGCGTCTCAACGAGCCTCAAAGAATATTATAGAAACCATCCTTTAATACCCCATTCCCGTTCAGCATTATCTTCAATATAGGTTGCATCTTAACGAAGAAATGATCTAACCGGCTTAAAACGCAGGCGGTATCCTCCGGCTTGCGCACGTGACAACAGGGTTATAACACTAGGCGTAACAGGGATTAGAGATAGTGTTAAAATAGCAGGTTTTTTCTCTGTCGTTTAAGTGAAGGAGAGCGCAGCTAGCTAGTGGAGGAGGTAGTGGTAGTGGTGGTGATGGTGGTGATGCGAGGACCCAAAACTGGGTCTTTGTGTAGTGGACGTCAGTCATGGAGTGACGGCAGCGTTACTCTAGTGCACGCACCTACAATTTTTCATCGTCAATCGCGATCTAATCTGTGATCCAACGATCTAAGCGATCTGATCTGTAATCAATCTGCGAGCAATCTGCTAATACCAAATGATGTTGTTAATTTCTAGCCACTGAGTACCCTGTACCGGGTACCCTGTATCGTGTACCCTATAAGTGTGGTTGCGTACCCTGAAACCACCAGCTGAATCTTCTAGAACCCCAGAGGGTTCCAGAGGATTCCAACACACTCCAGGGCCCCTTGGGGCCCCTGGAACACTCCGAGCCTTCTGGAATTCAGGGGGGGTGGAACCCCCTGAATCAACTAGAACATCACAGTGGCCACGTCAGCTACTACGTCAACAGAACCATGTAGAATGGTTCAGAACAGTACTATTCCATTATTGTATTAGTTAGTTCCACTTTACAGAAGGCTCTGCGCCAAGCGACGGCTCTGGTAGGAGGCTCTGTTGTCGCAGAGACAATCCGTCCCAGAGCCGCAAGTTACCTCCGGAGACCGTAGAATAGATACCATCATCGTGCCCACGATGCGGCGTGAGGATTCTGGTTCCCCACGCAAGTAATGTCATTGTTCATTGTGTCCTACTATACAGACCCTCTCTGTATACTATAGCGACAACGGCTTACAGTGACAAGTGACAGACCCTTGTTGAGAGCCCTTACGTACAACTCCAGCCCTGATCCCCTGCCCTACGGTGTTGCCTCATTGCCCCTCGCGGTGACTCAACCCGGCGACCTGTCTTAACCCCTTCCGGAGTGCAGGCCGTAACGCCCATATACAGAATATTAGGAAAGATATTTTATAAACGAGAGCCGAAACCTCCCTTCCTTAGCTAAGAAGCATCTTATATTATGTCTCCTTGCTTTCTCTCTTCCCCTACTCGCACATATCTGCCCAGCAGCGAGTATACCCCTGCATGATTAAATGCAGGCAGCAATGATAGCTATACGATTCAGCACTCCTTAGTACATTCAATACGTCGATGCTCTCGTTCTATCTCAGGCCTTGCACGGCCTCCCCGCTGATGGTGGACCCGAAGATGCGGTAATCTGTCGAAGAATTGCGAGGCGTCTTGTAATGCAGTTCGTGGGGATGTGGTTTGTTCGATAGTTAAGGATGGGAATAATCGAGATAACGGTACTGGGGATGGAAATGTCGAAGGTAAGGATATTAAGAGCAATATTAAGGGCGTAAGAGATAGAGATTGAGAGAGGCTTAGTAGGGACGGCGAGAAAAATACCGAGGATGCAGATATAAAGTGGAGTAACTTTGCAGGTAGACTTAACGACGAGATCAACGTCTCACCTGCACAGACGTGGAATTCCCATACGCCTTTGCCGGAGTCGATCAGATCAAGAGCGACGAGTAACGTGCACATCGTCGAGCCGCAATTGAACCCTGCGGTCGAAGAGCAAGCCATCGCCCAGGCCCTCCACATGGGCCAGGGGCGTCCTCTGACGGTCGTCAGATACGTAGTAAAGAACTCAATCAAGGAGGTCAGTCAAATCCACACGTGAACCAAAACCTACAATAGATGTTATCTAACGTGTGAGGTAGAATATCTTCCAACTCCAGAGGAAGAAGCGGAACCTAGCCAAGTTTACACTGGATGGGGTTTCGCAAGATGGGGCGTCTTGGACACTGGATGTAAGTGAACGTTGCACTCAATATACCCCAGGAGCTGTTGGGCTGATAGCTTAACGCGATAGAATCTGCAGTTTCTGTTGGAGCTTGACTTCCTCGGGTAGTAGATAGACAGTTATTAGCTTCAGGCTGTCTATCATGCTCAAGTTGACCGCCAGCTGAGACGCGCCTAGGCCACCAGCCTTGCTTGGTGACCAGTGGGTCACGACAATGGCAAACACCATAATGGCCAGAACCACAACGCTGCAGACCTAGGGGAAGCAAGCGCAGTTCTCGTAGGTCACGAAATTGGGGTCAAAGGTGGGACCAGCGGCGCCGAAGTACCTAGGAGGTTTTGAGCAGACACCGGGCCTGGTCATGCAGGTTGCGGAGGGCGCATTAGATGAAAAGCGAAATGATAGACTAGAGCTCCAGATTTCGGCATCGACGGACCAACCCGCCTTCAGGCTGCGTTGAAAACACTAGTATACGACTTACACATTGCCTTCAACATGATCCTCACGCCCGGAACGAAGTCGTTCTCGAGCATTGCGGCAGGCTATATGTACAGCCTAGGTCAAAGCCTTGGTGGCGATACTTCCAACAACAGCAATGAAGCAACAACCCCTGACTACATCACTTGCTTCTTTCGCTGGCTTGAAGAAGATAGAAGAGGGCGATCAGATGATCAAATTCGAGAGTTGTTCATGGGCAAGCCTGACTTAGGTCCTCAGGCAAAGTAGAAGAAAACCAAAGATAAGTTGACCCAGGGAAAAAACAATTACCAGATTGTCTACAGCCCCTCGAGGCTTTTCACTAACTCGCTAAGCGGCGGGCACCTGCTCGAAACGGAGGAAGGGGCTGTTCGGGATGGCTTCTGGGGCGGTGCGGCAGGGCGATGTCATATACATCCTTTTTGGATGTCCCAATGGCCATCATCATGCGAAGGGCGGGAGACCACTAGAGGATTATCCAATCTTACTATGTTCACGGCATGAATGCAGGCGCTTCGCTACAGGTAGAGGAGTTCAGGATCCTGTAGTATGTGGCTGTCTCTACACACATGGATTCATCAAGGCAAGCTGTCTGTAAGCTGATTGGAACCTTTTAAATGGAAGGACTCTAAATTACTACCAGGAATTCTATGAAGTCGTAGCAATCGAACCTAAGGGTATGCTTTCTATTCCCGGCTGGTGTCCGGCCGCTATGTCCTGGCCGTCTCCATCCGCGCTGTTTAGTAATGTTACCTGGTGAGTAAGGCCTCCCAATGCCAGCCGAAGATACCGAACGAACAGTGGCGGCCAGGCTTGGTAAGGGTGATCATCAGCCCATTGTCTCTCAAAATGGGATGCCCGCCACCAAATGATCTTGAACCCGTGACGGAAACCAAGCACAATCCCACCAAAGAAGAGGACATAGAAGAGCTGCGTAGAAAGAATAATCGGACGGTAAACAGCTGCCACCCTTTCCTCGTATGCCTCCGTAACGCCGACTGGGATAAACCCATTACCGAACGGCCAGGCCGAGCTCCAGCATTGGCAACTGTTGTGAACGCCGATCACGGACGCAATGGGCCATCCGACAGTGTTAGCAGCAACCAACAAATCCTTCAGACAAGTTAACCCCCAATACCAGCTGCTGTTTCCCATGAGGAGGTAGAGCGAGCTAGTCAGAATAGCGCTCAAGCACCATAGGAAATAAACCAAGAGAACCCAAACATGACGGCACGTAAAACCCATGGGTATGGCGTAGTAGATAATCCAAAACGCCCCCAGCATGCTGACCAGGGGAGGCAAGAAGGCGATAGTCGCCATGATGGCCTTCAGCGCGCGATCCGATCTTCGTGGCTTCCTGCGGTACGTGACCTTCCACGGACGAAAAGTATGCATCGCTCCCATCCATACTGCTGAGTTGAAATACGTCTCCCATGTGCGAGCCACGAAGGCGCTGTCGTCATCGCCATTCGCAGCCGCAGGCGTAATGTCCTCTCCGTCAGCCAGCTCCAAAAAACTCGTCATGGTCCTGAGGCACCCGACCTGACTCGAACATGAACCCAGGGTGTTGCTGAGAAGCGCCAGCGGAACCAGCCAAGAAAGAAAGATTGCGCATGCGATCCTCCCCCCCGGTGGTGTTCCGCCTCCACCTCCGAGAGTGTCGTACAATGCGCTGGTGATCCCAAAGTAATATACGGCAATGCTCAAGAAAGTCTGCAGAGGATCGATCGTGCGGCCGATAGCCAACTGCGCAGCCGCCTCGTTCCATTTCTGCCGTCGCACCTTGTCAACGTCAGACATGGAGCGATCCTCAACCCGGTAGTAATCCCGCACAACTCGACGGTATGGCGCCTCAGACAATATCACAGCCCCAGACAGCTCCTCAAGCCCTGATAGAACCGTAGCAACCACTCGTACCTCCGTCGACGCAGCCGCGTCTCTGCCCGCGGCCGCACATGCGTCTCTCTGACGTGCCCTATCAATTTCTTCATGTGCCACGTGCCAGAGACACCACCAGACATAAGCCTTGTGCACAAGACTCCAAAAAGAATCAATCGGATCGCCCAGGGCATGCAGGATGGCCAGAAACCGCTTGACGCTCACCGGCGCCAGTTGAATATTGCTGAGCAGTAACAAGGAAGGAATCGTCCAGACGACCAGGCGAGGCAGCCAGTCATGGTACACAGTCGATGTGCCACAGAAATAATCGCACCCCTCCTTGTTCAACTCAATCATGGTAGTTTGGTTTCTTGATGGCGTGGAGGCGAAAAAACCCGAAGCGGAGGCGTTGTTTGTCTCCGTCTTCAGCCATTTTGATACGTTCTGAGCGCACGTCGCGCGGTCGAATCCTCGATAGTCTAGGTCGCTAAGGTCTTTGGCCAAGGCGGCAATAATGAAGAAGCAAAAGTGTATGAAAACTTTAGGCATTGTGAGAGATAACGGGGAATGGCGTGTGGATAAACTGAGACATGAGGCTTAACATCTAAGGGACGCACTAGGCTCCTGAGCTTAAAGCTTAAGTGTATACGTGGATCGGTAAAGTTAAAGTGGGAAGAGCTGCGATGATAAAGGTGTTCGTGGACGAGGGAGTGTCTGTAATGTAAGGATTTATGTCTCGCTTGAGAGCAAGGCTGGGCTGAACAGCCCTTGCTCCGAGGGGTTACAGTAGGCGGTAGTCGAGACCTAGTGCTCGTACGACCTTAACAACCGAATATTCCACCGTCCAATCATCCTCAAAAGAGCAGCCGCTGGAAGAGCGCCTCTAAGCGCACCTCAGCCTGGCGAATGCCTAATCGGGGGATCCTTGCAGTCCTCTTGCTTAAGTTCATGCACCAGCCGCATTTATTCTTTTTAACGCAGAGTCTGAGTGGTCACAGCAAGCCACCCCAGTTCTGGTGGGCCGGTGCGTTGAATGCAGCCAATCAACGGCTAGTGGATGCCGCTCACTAGCCCGAACTGTGATAGAACGTCGCTGTGCAGAAAGTTAACACTCCCACAGTCGCGCAACAAATAGCCAACAACAGCGGCAGCACGCTCCGTCTCTCTCCGCTACCCACGTGGCACGCCTAAACCTTCCTCGCCAACAAGAGCCGGTATGCTATGGGCAGAGAAAGCCTAATATCCTCCGCTATCCACCTCTCTCACATCCTGCGCCGTAACAGTAATTCATAAAACTACATATTACGGTGTGCCCTCTCTACGTGACAGACAGTCCGCCTCGTATGAGGGAGATACCTCAAGGGACCCTCTCCCGCCGGCAGTGTTGTCTATATAGTTTCCTCAGCTAGGCTTTATTTGCCTTTACTAAAGATGAGAGGAAAAGCCTGCGCTCTAGGTAGTTCGGCGTCATTGCGTGAGGAACGGTGGGCAACGGGCTAGTTAACGTCTGATGGGGTTTATGGCCTACAGATGGATGGTAGCGTCTAGTGTTAAAGTGATGGCCGATACGGGAATATGGTTGGAAGGCGCAGGAGGCGCTGGTCAGGCCTCTATAGATCCAGCAGAAATTTGC
>Ga0247770_1002231_pt1 | contig 11345 bp, 9 predicted proteins | sample UWRJL136409B6_FD_179943 | JGI IMG/M metagenome (GOLD analysis project Ga0247770, IMG submission 179943) | Plant litter microbial communities from Arlington Agricultural Research Station in Wisconsin, United States - UWRJ-L136-409B-6 | ecosystem: Environmental > Terrestrial > Plant litter >... | reverse complement strand
GTCTTGCATGTTCGGTCGAATATTTTGGCTTGACGGCGCAGTAGAAGTCCCGGAGGATCGTGTAAACAAGCAGACACCTAGATAAAGGCTAGCAATGAGTGGCGTAGCATTTGGTTAGAGGGATTCTCGGTCGTTCCCACCTGCATTGGTAATATACCTAAGGTATATCGTTCTCTAGAGGGGTTACGCAATTGAGAAACCAAGCAATGAGAAAGTCCTCCTAAACGAGGCATCAAATAATATTGCAACGCGCACGTTGCCGGCGACATTTCGGCTCAGGGCTACCTGCGACGGGTTTCAGTCACATAAAAGGAGCCGCTGACGAAAATCATGGCTCTCCTCAGCGACACTGACCAAACCACCGGAAAATCAAGGCTATCGGCAAAACGCTCCTTCTCTTGCCGCTTTCGATTCCCGCCAGGTTTGTCAAATCACGTTGCTCTCCTCTCATCTGGTAGGTAGCAAGCATGGCCACCCTTCGATCGCTCTTCAGTAGCCACCCGCGACCGTCGAGACTATGCTGTAACACAGTCAAAGGCACGAATGTGGGCGGCGCGTGCTGCTGGAACAAGGGCGCCTTCTGGACCATGGCCGATGCTCAGAATCTCTCCCTGCGACCGTCGGCTATAAACCTGCCCCCCTGAGCTCTGCTACTCCTGGGCGCCTGCCCATGAGTTCGTCAGTTGGGGGATATTACCGGTGGCGCAGGAAGCGTTACTACCGAACACAACTTCGGAGCGGTCCCGCGGTTTCCGGTCTACTGGGGCTGGCCATAGCCCCGAGTCTTGGGCCACGTAGCTGGGCTGGCGGTCGCGTCACGTAATAGTTCGAGAGGAGGTTGGTTTCTATCGACTCCTCAGAACTCGCGATCGTCAAACGCGGTAGATTCGTCGAGCCGTGGCATGACCTGGTCCTAGTTCTTGCTACTCTGAGACTCGGAGTACCACGACTGTCGTGGTAGCCCTGAATCCTCACCCCCTCCGCCTCCTCTTATGGGTCGTGCCCGGTTCACTGTGACGCGTATGCTGAGACTTAGTTGGACATTGGTTATCGGTAAGCGATCACGTATTAATCAACGCAAAGGTTCGCGCGAAGGTGATGGTGGACGCTTCCTTCTGCCAGTAAAGAGATTTTCACGTGTGGGGATGATAGACACTCGTGTATTACATGCCTTTAAACCCTCTCAAAGACGATACCGCTGGGAACATTAGACAGCACTGCATAATAGCCCCCAAGCCTGCACGCCCCACTATCAAATATTGTCCCCCCTCTCCCCATCCTCCCCAAGCACTTCATCATTACCTTTTATCCTCGTCTTAAAACCCTCGCCCCTAGTGGCATCAGGCCACAGCGAATATCACCAACCACCGACTTAGCACCATTCGCCCCTCCTTCAAGTCACCAAACCTCATTCTTTCTAAAACCTCCACCCCAACAACTTCGCAAACCCCCAATCTGCCGTCGCGTTATGCGGCTTAACCAAATCGCTCTTCATCCAACACTTATGCTCCAGCCCCTTCTCCCCATTCGTAACGCCCCACCCCGCCCCCGTACATCCCTTCTTCTTCGCGCAGGCCTCGGCACACTCACCCAGGTTCTTTGCCGTGACGTTGTCGATATCCTTTGCTTCGCCTTCGCCGTAGTCGATGCCGCAGAGGAAGAGAAAGCGTTTTGTTGTTGGTGTGTTAGTGTTGGTGATGGCGACGCTGCCACGAGAGGTAGTGGGGGTTGCGCCTGAGCTCGAGGTGATGGTCGCGGTGAAGGTTGTTCCGTTTATAGAGGGACATTGGATGATGGGCGAAGCGATGGCTGTGGCGGTGGGTGTGGATGCTGGTTTTGTAGGCGATTTTTTAGTTTTTGGGCCTGGGGCAGCCTTGCCGTAGACGGTGTTGTCGCGGGTCTGAAATGGCTTGGGTGTTAGGCTATGCGTCACTGGGAGCAGATGTCTCTTTTTCGGACTGACATACCGTAATGCCATGGCTGACATGGACTCCTGCATGGCGACGAGACTTGATTGGGTTTGCTGGAGACTGTGCTGGCTCACGCCGATTCCGGCGGATAGACCGATGACGGCGAGGAAGAGAACTACAAATATGGCGAGAAAGGTGCGGACGAGACTTCGTTTGATGCTGACGAGCGAGTGGACGTGGTCATCTTCGGGCTGCGGTGGTTAGACGACTGGGTATGCGAGCTGCACCATAGGGTATGGCTGTTATGGAGGAATCTGGGGAGCTGGTCCGGGGTATTGGAACTGGCCTGTTTTGTCGTCGTGTATTTGGGCGTATTTTCCGGGCTGCGGTGTCATCGGCGACATGAACGGGGCGGCCATTGCGATCCGTGTGAGTTATTACGTTGACCGGACTCGAGGCCGGGATGAGAAAGAAAGACACGGCGCGGACCGAACATGGCATGATTGGAGATTAGAGTGATGGGGCGACAGTAGATATGGCCGGTAATAACATGTGCTTGCTCGCGCCTTTTGGCAAACCGACCCCTGAGATGTTAAGCCCTAGCGTTTCAGGAACACGCCGACAGTCAAACGTTGAATTGATGTTCTGAAGCCGGATCATATAGCGATTCCGCCGACAGAAGGCTTGATTGGGTGGTTTTTGAAAGTACCCGCCGACTAACTCTAATTTTCTCGACAAACCACTCCTTCATGTTTTGACGGTTTTCGAAGGAGCAGCTGGATGCGTGGGCGAGGACGAAGATGAGACGACCTATACAAGGGGTAAAGCGAGCCTTGGCACCGCCTTGGCAGACATCAGACGACCTAGACTGTGCAATCAGACGACCAACGTAGTGACATCAAAATAGATACGGGTTCGTGGCCGAGAACTAGGTCGCTGACACTGGCGGTAAATTTTCTACCGGCAGAAAAGATACATGGCCTGCGGTAGCGGGGACAAAATATGGGCCCGTGGCCAAGAACTGGGTCTTGTATTCTGCCGGTAAAACGGTACAGGATACGGAAGAACGAGCGTCAGACGCTGCAAACTTTTCTGCCGGCAGAATAAGTGGGAGAAATCCGTACCTGAGTATCGAAGAGGTTGGAAATTTTATCTTATGAAGATGGAAACTTTACCATAAACTTAATCGTTCACATCACTAAGTTCTCCAAAATCTTAGCAGAAACCAAAGTTGGAAAGACAGCCTATATATCCCTAATAGTATTGTAGCGAATGACTTATTAACCAGATAAGAGCACAGACAGGTGATGTTACTGTTATCGTCAGTGACTCCATCAGTACCGCATCTTTCTGTGGTATAGTGATGGTATTAGTTCTCAGCCTGGTTTATTTTGAGTTTTTGGTAGGTATGGGTTGCTCAGCTTTGACAATGGTTAGGCCGAGTATACGCACACCTAGTACGTGTGTAGGTTGTAATTGGAATTGTTGCCTGGGAGCTACCCGTACAGATTACGCGTCGTCTGCTTTCATCGAGAGGAAACTTTAGCCGGGGTGACTGAAAAGGGGCCTCTGAGGCTGTGCTGCAGAGGCGGATAGGATCACCCTAGCTCAGGGAAGAATCAGGGGAAGCTCAGGACAAATCAGCCACATCTCACCTTAGCTCAGGATGACAGACGAAAAAGGAAATTTCGTGTGCCCAGATTCGTCGCAGGAAACCAGGCTGTTTCTGGTGCAGCGGCGGTGATTCACTCGTGGCTGGGTGATCCAAGAAGTCGTACTGAAGTGCATCGAGAATGAGCATGACGTTGTGGTTGTATCTGGATCCTTCACCACGCGTTGGAGTGAGCTCCTGGAATTCCTAGTCGCTATCACCAGGATGGACTGGAGGCGAACTATCACAAGGCGACTCTCCCTGGATCCAGTGACAAAGCATTTCAGCTTGAAAGCATTCACTTCGACAATTCAGTGCCTGCACACCCTCGATCGGATCCAGACCGAAATCAAAGGCAACTATTATGGCTTGGAAGTTTCACCAGACGTCAAACTCAGCTACGGGTCGATAAGCGATGCGGAACGGGTGCATGTATTGTCCCTCGGCACGGTGAGGCGAATGCGACAGCACGCCTTTACCGACAACTGAGACACCATATACGGGTGCTACGGCTTGATGTCTCGTATTCTGTCACCTGGTGTCTCTGGCCCCATGCTTGCGCCAGATTACCGACTCAGCGACACTGAAGTCTACATACAGGCAGCTTGGGAGATTATCAGGAACACCCCATATCTCGATCTCCTAAGTATAGTTAAACAACCCGAACGCAGGAAGCTTCACACCCTTCCGTCTTGGGTGCCAGACTTTTCCGTCAGTTTCATTGGGGCACCTATAATAAACACCCAGATAACGCTGGCCAGAATGGATATGCCGCTGTTTGATGTTTCAGGGAAGAGGGCGCCAAGAGAAGCTTTTCGCCTCACGGACCAGAACGCCCTCGTGCTCCAGGGTGCTAAGCTCGCACAGCCCACCGCCCGCTCTCCAGACTTTAATTTACAACGATCCGATCTGGACTGGGGCTGGTTCATGAAGATGCTGCTCTCGCACAAACGCCGAGAGACACCCGACACCGAGGAGAGTGTCGTCGAAGCTCTCTGTCGCACACTACTAGCCAACATCTGGCCCTCACGTATTCCCATCGCAGCGTACCCTGAGGCGTGAGGGAAGTGGTGGGCCGAGATGCTGGTAGAGCGAATACAGCGCCTTGACGAAGCCATCGTTGGCAGCGGGGCGGTCATTCTGGATCTGGTGGAAGAGCTGGGAGACGGCAGTGGCTCGGAGTGGCTTCCCTCCCTCGCCGATATTTGCGATGCTATGGCGGATGACAATGGACGACGTGCCGTGACACATGCCAGTCCGTATCTAGAACAGGTGAGGCATAGGCTTTGTATGAACACGGTTTTTTCGTTGATGATATCGGGCGCTTTGGGATGGGCCCGACGGCTCTCGAGCCTGGTGATGAGGTGTGGTTGTTGGAGGGAGGGAGGACGCTGTTTATTCTCCGACGGCGGCCGGGTAGTGAGTGTTACCGGATGATTGGAGAAGCATATGTTCATGGCATCATGCACGGGGAAGCCATGACGGCTGATGTTGTTGGGAGGGTGGGGCCGGTCACGATACTTTAGGGCGGATTGGCTATTGATTCATGTTGTCAAGTCAGGGAGAAATCTACGGGCATAAGCACACAACGTCCGGATTGTTTGAGGAGAGTTTCAGCCTTTGAGTTCCAAGTCAGTGATTTACCAAACGAGACTTGTGGGCAGTTTCATCGCGCATGCTGTCGCACAGCTTGTCTTCTTTCGTCGATCTCGACCTCGCCCTCAAGGCGACAGTGACCGTTGGCCGCATTGGCCTTGTGAAAGAAACCACCCTGCTCGCGGAAAGCTTGTCGCTTATTCCTGGCTGAAGGCCTGAGAGTGAATGGAGTGGGCACAAGTGAAATTCAAATTGCCCGTTACCGCTTAGTATCTACGATACACGAGAATCTATCTACTTTGTGGGCGAAGATAGCGGCCTGCAGATTCTATCGATAGCTACCTTCGTCAATCGCGGAGAGCCCGAAGGAGTACCAAAATACAACCTGTCCACCACAGAGGACGTGTCGTAAATGAAGGGCGCAAGCATCGAGACAGCCGAGCTAGGAGTGCTGCTTTGTTCGGCGTTAGTTTAGTGTGAAAGCTACTTGGCTGGATGAACTCGCCTTCCTCCTGATGAGGAACTTGAACTGGATAGGCTGCTTTGCGCCGGAGAATCCATTACTTGGGAAAAGGGGTTGAAGTAGACTTGGTGATGACTGTCTCGTCCTCAGGGGTTAGCTCCGGCCCGAAAACCACCGCAAATGGGGGAGAGGTGTGCGCTTACGCCTGCCGTTGCGTTGAATGCCAATGTGTTTGTGCGAGAGAACATAATTTCCTGGAGCGACTCGGAGGCTCAGAGCGCAATTTGTACCCAGTGAAGCAGCATTTCCAACCGCTGTCGTCTCAAATTATAACATTTCAATCTGCCAGGACCCCTTTTCCACGAGAGTGAAGATGCATTGATTTGAATCGCATACCGCTGGTGACGCTGCTTAAGTTGTTACGGTTAAGCATTTGGGATTTCGTGACGTGCATCTTGAAAGAAAACTGGCTGACCCATTTCTGGTTGATGCGGTTTTGGTTTTGCAGGGGGAAGTTTAACGTTCGGCCGTGATCCTGTAAGTAGTTTCGGCGTACTCTGGTGCCGGAATTTGTACCAGTTTCTCTGCCAAGTTGTCGTGAGATGAATTATTACTCTGACGATGGCGAACTTAACGTATGTCGGATGCTCTGATAGCAAATGGAACAATATATCTGAATCTTTTTGTTTTCCATTCTCAAAGTCAATCTTTCCGAACTAGCAGTTACGTGCCTGTCGATTGCCTTTGCGACCTATGAGATGGCGACAGCGAGCTAAAGTATCTTTTCTGCCAGGTGACACCCCGTGACATCCAGTGACTTCTGGCGGCTGGGTTGACACCCTAATTGTCTCCAGCGTAAGTCGTTTGTGGTTTAACCAAAGGCGCGTGAGCAAGTAAGAACCTCAGGTACTTGGTACCTAGGGTGGCCTCTCTGCCAGCTTGATTGGGGGGGGGTTGGGTTGGACACTTTCTCGCTGGGACGAACCTCCTACCTTGACGCCGGCAAAAGCAGCTGAGCTGCTTAGCAATTTCCAATACCAGACGTAGCTTTGAACATGAATTGCTGCCCTGTTGCGGTTCTCCGGAAATACCTACCACTTTACCTAATTCAGTTACACATGTCTCTATTTAATTACATATGTATACTCTAGGGGACTTTGACTCCCAAATGGGCAATAATGGGGTGGTGGGATTCGAGGGCGCGGGACAGCCCCGACAGTTCGGGAGCTGCCGGCTGCCCGCCACAAAATGTTTGAATCTTGGCGTTGGGGGAAGGGTGTTGGGCTACAGTCGCTGATTGGTTCCCACACTTCTGTTTGAACCGTCAACGCTTAACCCCCGAACGTGTTTAGCCAAGCTGCAGGGCCGCATCGGTGGCTTCACATCTTTTTTCGGGACCCCAATTGGTGTGTTGACTGAAACAAGACTGCTTTAAACAACTCGAGTTAAGTCTTGGGCGGCGTAGGCCATAGGCAATTCGAGATAGTTTACGGTCACACCCCGGCCTCGCACATGTCACAAACTGGGGGGCTTTGCTGCGACAATTAGATCACTCGGTCTGCACTTTCCGAAATGATAAAATTTCCATTTCTTCATGCATCACACGTATCGAACCCTTGTGTGTCCACCATCTGAGCGTTACAGGGCAACATTGCCTCGGCGGTTGAGACTGTCGAAACTACTACAACTATTCCATTCCCCGTGTTTTTGCCCTAGTTCTTCAAAATGGCACTCAGCACAGCACTCTGGAATACCGGGCTCAACCCCTCCATCATCCATGACAGTACCAGCAAACCCGAGGACAACGCTAGCAGAGGCGTATCACCTGTTCCAAGCATCACCAATTCGGTCACAACGGTCGACCCTGACTCGGAGACAGAGGGCAGGATGGGTAACGCATTGCCTATTCGCGCCCACCAGCTCCCACTTTCGAATGTCACGAAGCACTACGACCGGACGGTCTACTCGGCCGGCGGTCGGCAGCAGCCCTCCGGTGACCCTAGCGTGGGCGGTGCCGTGCAAGGAAGGTCTAGCCATGCTGATCCCCAAAAACCATGCGAGACTCAGAATGGCGACAACGGTGGCCGTGGCGAGGACGGCGACGGCAGCGACGAAGGGACGAATTGTCCCCGACAGTCTCCAACCCAAGAAGCTGCGACCGAGGGCCCCCTGGAACGCGAGAAGCGGTACGCTTGCCCATACCGCAAGAGAAATCCCGTGCATTTCAACATCCGTGACCACAAGGGATGTTCGTACGAGCCGTTCAGCGACCTTGCGGGACTCAAGTAGGTTCATCTTCTCTCTGTATCCTCTCTCCCGCCCTATTTACCTCCTTTCCACGCCTATTTTCAATTTGTGGGACGTCACTCTAATCATCAATTGTGCGCAGAGAACACCTCAAGGTTGACCATGCTCCACGATCGAACCACTGCGATCATCAGTGCCACGCAGATAACGCCGATGGAGACACATGCGAATGCGTATCGATGACACCATCCACATCGCAGCTCGACGGACACATGAGCGTCGAGGCAATGGGCAAAATTATCCGAATCGACAGCGAGTCCCATGATGGCGACCAGAGCTGGGTGACCATCTACCAACTGTTGTTCGGAAAGTCCGAGTTGGTACCGACCTCAGGTCAGTATTCAGCCTTCTTGATCCTCCACTCGATCCGCACAGTAGCCGGATTGAGCTTAACTGACAGTGCTCAGACTGGGAAGCCCCGATTGAGCTCGAGGAAGTCTATATTGAGATGCAGCAGAACATGAGCGGGCTCCGATCGCGTGTTGAACTCGAAACTAAGAAGTTGATTCCCCACTACAAGGATGCCCAGATGGAGGTGTCGTCCACTATGACACAGACCATGGCGCTTTTCCTGGAGCAGACACTTTCGAACTGCCAGCAACGAGTCAGGGGTAACTCATCCATCTCCCTGTCTGGCCCTCAGTGGCCTGACCAGAACGACCGGACCTCGCATGATCTCCAAGGCGTGGGGTCATGGCCGCAATTTCTCCATTACAAACTGCTCCCCAGCGCACAGCTCGTGCATGGCGGCTTCTGTGCCCCATCGTCGATGATGCTCGTAATGAGGGACGGAGGGCAAGAGGTTGTTTGCAGAGTTGACTGCACGAAGCAACAGATGCTAACCCTGTTGGGATTTAATAAACAACCGACAGGCCATACCTGTCAGGCCCTGATCAGCCATCATGAGGAGCAAGTGTCAATGGACGCTGATGGTAGTCCTGAGATGGTTCCGGATTGTTCGCCGATGGATATGTCTGGCTCTCCACGACCGACGGCATCGCCAGCCGGCACCTCACCATCGAGTATTAACGAACAGTCCTCATGCTGTGGTTCTGACAGCACAGACAGCGCAGAAAGCATTGCCGATGAGCTTATTAGCCGGCTATCTGACATTATACTTGATTATTGTGGAGGGCCAGCCATCCACGGCAACTTCGATGTCATCAGCCAGGCAGTCGGATCCGCCGTGGCCGATTTTGTCTACGAGCTTCTCGACGAGCTGGGCACTTTCCCTTCCATGAATCAGTGCCCTGACCGTGGAGGTTCGGATTCCACATTCTCAACTCGTTTCGGTGGCGATGAGGAGGACCCTTCTAGAGGAGTCGATGGGCAAAGTCTGGGGGGGCAGGGTGCCCCCGACTCCGGCGGTGGTATGCAGCAGCGAGGGACGGGAGGGGATGGTCCTCCAAATCCGAAAAAGAGCGGCATCGCGACCAGCGGGGATAATCCCTCCAAAGTGTTCCGGTGGAGCTGTCCATACCGGATGCGGAACCCCGGTCGGTTCAACATCAGGGACCACAAATCGTGCGTGATCTATGGCTGGATATCGTTTGAGAAGCTCAAGTAAGTCCATTAACCAGCCGATATCCGAGTACCGACAGAGCTGAAGTCAATAACTGCTAACATCTACCGTGAAGGCTGCATATCAGAAAGCATCACGCGAGGCCCAACCTGAATCGTCATTCGTGCCAACGGTGCAAGAAGGGATTCGGTGCCGGCGAAAGTTTGCAGCGGCACGTCGAGTCTTCCCTTTGCGACTTTGTCCGGGAAGCACCGGTGGAAACCTACGACCCAGATGACGGCATAACAGCCGAGCTAAATGACCGCCTAGCTGCCAGAGCGGCTGCCAACAAAATCTCGACTTGGTTCACACTTTGGAGGGCACTTTTTCCGACTGACAGACCTGAGGACATTCCCTCTTCAGGAGGTAAGATATCTCCCCTTGTAGCCAGGCCTGTGCGTGTGTATTTAACTGACACTACCGACAGAGTTCGAGCCTCTGGGAGAGAACAACAAGAACGTAAAAAAACGATTTCGGGACAACGAGCCCGAATTAAAAAATAGGCTAGCGAGCTTCATACGTCCAGACGTCATCGAGCGCCTCATGAAAGTGTTGCGCGACCAGCAGGACGAACTCTTGCCCGACGACGAGCCTCCCCGGCAAGGAATGGAAGGGGGCAAGCGGCCTTCCTCTAGCAGCCAAAAGCCTCCGAAACGCCAGAAGGTAACTCAATCCCACCGACCGCTTGCTCCGGTGGCGGATTTCTTGCCAGAGACCCGGCCCTTGTTGGGTGACGAAAGCTGGGCAGTGGTTCCGGCTGCCGCGCCCAGCGCCCCCAACGGGCTACGATCTCAGCTCTCCGCCAGAAACCCGCACACCCAGACCTTCGGCATTCCAAACACAGCCATGTATATGCAGCCTGAAGCGGCTGCATTCACTATTGCTGACATTCCGACTTCCGGTGTAAGTCACCTTCCGATCAGTGAACATGACGCAGGGGTTGGTTTTCCCGGAAGCAACGTCGGCTACAACAACCTGAATATGCCTGGGCTCGAGAACTGGGCACAAGGCTCGATGGTGGACTCAGATGGGGGTGGAAGTAGTACGGATCACTTACAGTATCACCCTAATTGGACGGATGGCAACGATGGAATACTGGCCTTTAATCCAATGTGCGGACACGCCTTTGGGGGGAGTCAAAACCAACCGCCCAGGGATTAGGTATCTTTAAGCGGTTTGGCCGAGGTTCTATGCCAGGGGGTGTCTCGTTAGTATCTTCTGTATTTCTTATTGGTCTCTCTTGCGCACCTTGTCAGCTCAATCCCTACAAATTGATATGTTTCCTTCGACCGGAACACGACGGATGACTTGTGCTTTTGCAAGAGAAAGGAATGAAATGAGCAACTGTAAGCCTGACTCGCTGAATGATATGTCACCGATGGTTTGATCACTCTTCAAATCTCCTGAAACCCATTACCACCGAAGCATCAGTTCTTCGTGAGTTAACAGACTCGGGGAGGAGGTGTCGTAAAATGGCACGACGGCGGTACCGGCCGCGAATATCCTACTGCTAAGCCTCCCCAAATAGTCGTCCAATACCCCACAAAGCGCTTTCCATCCCATCCGACCATGATTCTTCCCATAGCGACATCACGCGTGACCACAGCTCTCAAAAGTAGCCTGTACCGGGGCCACTACCCCGTCGAGAAATTGCTTCCGAAACGGTTGGAAGCTAAAATCCTTCGTGACATCCCGGCCGGGAAACTCGCACCGCAGACATCTCCGTATGGCGTCACCGTACAGCTCCCCTTCTCTCAGATAGATCTCGTCAATGAGTTCCGTGGCGATCTCATATTCGCTTGGCGGCGGCGGCGTGGACGATGTCTCGGCGATTTCGGGTAGTGGGCTCGAATCGGT
>Ga0247770_1002230_pt1 | contig 11348 bp, 13 predicted proteins | sample UWRJL136409B6_FD_179943 | JGI IMG/M metagenome (GOLD analysis project Ga0247770, IMG submission 179943) | Plant litter microbial communities from Arlington Agricultural Research Station in Wisconsin, United States - UWRJ-L136-409B-6 | ecosystem: Environmental > Terrestrial > Plant litter >... | reverse complement strand
AAGAACTGAACGGATGTCTTTGTTTTTTTTTTTTTTTGTTTTTTGGCGCCGTGTCTGTGTGATATAGCGTCCTGACCAAGTCGCAGGTCGAAAGCCGCCCTGGGAGCCCTTGATGAGGCCTTAGCCAGCTCGCATATTGGGTAAATTGTGGTGATGTGCAAGCACCAGCGGAAGGCAGCGAACGGCCAGCAGCCGTCCGCGTCGAGGGTCCGTTAGTTTAACCGATCAGAACCGAGACCAATCCTCCTAGACGCGGTCGAGACCAGCAGATGTGTGATGAACGTAAGAGCAGGCGTAAGACCAGTTAGGGGGGTTTCTTGTTCACTCCGGAGTAGACCCAGCAAGCGGGGACTCGGAGCGAACGAGGGGAGGAAATCGGCTCGTGGTTAGGGTCCGCCAGCTTTCTGATTGTGGGAGGGAAAGAAGTCGCCGTGTCTGCGACGTCGTCTCGGATGCGAAGCGCAGCGTAAACAAGGTGCGCCAGAATATGTGCGGGTTTGTCTCGATCTCGAAGGAGAATGGAACACTTAGTCGGTGAGTAGTTGAAGAAATATCGGTGTTACTAAGGGCGGCTGATCGACGGCAGCAGGGGCAACGTGGAATCTGCTGGTGGTGTCCAACCGTTCTCTCCGATGATGACGTCCTATGTAACCCGAGACTCTCTCCGGAAAGTGATTGACAACTGTTAGGGGAGAAAGGGAAGACAGATTAAGAGACTGCACCGCTGTGTAGGAAGATGGCGAGCACGAATAATGCGGCGTAAAATCCTTGTAATTTGGTGTGAATGTGAATCAACAGGAGTCGGTTGTTCTCACCCCAAAGAAACGAATCCAATTTGATGGGGCAAATTCAATGTTGGTTGGGTCAGCGAGGGTGGCCAAATACAACTCAAAGAAAAAGTTTGGCGATTAGCGCGGGTCCCCTTTAGTCATCCGAGCCAAGGCTCTCGAGGCCGAGCAAATCGTCTATTGAACGGGTATTCAAGGCCTACATTTGTCCCGAGGCAACGGCTGGGCATCCTGAAAACCACGCATCTGATTAGGTTGAATATCGCTCGGCAAGTGGACAGTTAAGTTGACCACACTTCACATGCGCGCTAGGACAGCGCCGTATCCAAGTTTACGATGGATGTTGCAATCAAGCCGCCATGCTATGCTGAGCAAGGAGGATGGCGCTTGTTGCTCGCAGCTTGTGGATTCAGCCTCAGCGCAGGGGTGGATGACAGGTCTGAGCAATCGTGGTAGTTGCCGAAAAGTGGGGCTCGCGGCCGTGCTGTGATTTGCTGGTGGCTGCAGCGTGGGACAAGGGCCAGGTACGTGCCTGGAACATCGATGGATGCTCTCCAGAAGCCACGTACAGGCCACTCCACCCAGCAACAACTCCCTCTTGTAATCCAGCAACCAGCCTCGTCTACAAGCGGATTTTGCATCTATCGTGTCGCAATGGCCGAGCAGCTCTTAGAACAGGTTCGCGATGTTGTGGATGGTCAAATTGTGGGTGTTTCCGTGAAACTGTGCTGAGGGCAGCTGCTGATCTGGATGCGCGTGTGCAGGACTTCGAGGGTCAGAAGCTGGCCGAGCTCATTGCCAACGTCGCCTTGTCGCTGTCTGGTGTACGTTCGTCCATTCTATACCCCGATGCAATACTTATCAATTTCGGGTAGATTATCGCGTTCGTTGTCGGTTACTATCTGCAGGACATCAAGCTGGCAGTGTGGATTGCTCTAGGCGGCACCGCCCTCACCTTTGTCGTTGTCGTTCCGCCATGGCCATTCTTCAACCGCAATCCCGTGAAGTGGCTACCTGTTGGGGGTGGGCAGAGGGCAGCACAACCAGTAAACCTTATCTTAGACGAAAAGACTACGAGATGATGCACGCGGGGGGTAAAGAAGGGAACAGTTAGCAGGCTGATCAATTACTGAGCTTCATATTCGCTATGTTGTGAGATATCCCTTCTGCTGGGCCCTGGTGATCCGGCATTATGGAAGCCAGCACCGCCCTCTGTACCAAATCATGACTGTATGGGACCACTACGGGATACCTCTTTTCCGCGTCCCAGACGGAATACACCGCCGTTTTCGCCTTGGATTCTCCCAATACTCTTCATCGGCCGTACTTCTGGAACTCCCAGTCACGGTTGTCCAGCGGGCAGACCTGGCGAGCCTTGAGCCATCTCGAGATGCAATGAAAGTGGAAGGCGTGCTATCAACTTTTAGTAAAGACGTACCCAAGGATATGAAGACTCGACATACATTGCAAATTCCCCAAGCAACGGTGCACTCTTCACTAGTGGCCGACGCCTGGTTGGCTTGGCATTCAATGCCTGATAGGTGACGTGAAGTATAAGTGAGCTGTAGCAAAGAAGAGCATGAGCAAAAGCGGGAAGACTCACAGAGGTCCATGATGTGGTTACGACAAATGGCACAGTTGTCCACCACTATATCCCACGCCCAGAGGGCAACAGCGTTCCACTATGGCAGCCATTAGTAGAGATACGGCAAACATCGAGAGCAGAAGCTCCAACTTACCTTCTTCACCTCGAAGCGCTTTTTACCATCGCTTTTGCTATCGCCATCAGCGGCAGCACCGCCCTTCTTCTTGACGACGGGGGCGGGCGCAGGCGCAGGCACAGGGGCATCGGTCATGTCGACGTCGGCCATGATATTGAAAAGCTGGTCTCAAAGTATTTTTTGGGGGGTGTTGTGGGGGACGTGTACTGTGTATCTCTTAGAGAGAGGTTCGGAGGAAGAAAAGGACTCAAGTCGAGAAATCGCCGGCGAAAGTGAAGGTAAACCGCGGACGGAAAGGCCTGAAAGGTGCTCTGCGCCAGGCAGCACAGCAAGGTCAGCTTTTGTCCTCCCAAGAAGGTAAGAGCTGCAGCATCGGCTCACCAGCACAAATGAACACCGATGTTCACTTAAGGATCCAGCCTGCACGTCAGAATTTGTATACACTTGTTGCAGGGTCGGTCTCGCTGACAACAACGAGAGCACTCGAATGTGGGAGGCACAAGAGCCCCGCCACTGCCACTGACGGCAGACGCGCCAAGCAACAAGGTGTTTGGGGTAATGCATGAAAAGGGGTGGGGTACGCCCCGGTATTCACATATTCGTCACAGTCATCCAGCTGCATCGTCCCCGATCGACCTCCCATCGCCAGCCTCAACCCTTCAACGAACCGCCAAACAGAAAATAAAACCCAAAAAAAGACCCAGTACCAATATGCGCAACACAGGCACACCCAATTTTGATATTTGTCTTTTGAGTAATCTTATTTCTTCCCCAGCCAGCTTCTGCTCCCCAGCCCATCGAATCGCAAACGGATCAGGCTCTTGTCGCATTGCATCACCCCACGCGATTCCATAGCCGTGGGCCTCACCAGGCGCCAGGCAAAGAAGCAACTCCACGCTGCCCCCCGCTCGAGGCTGCCGTACAAACCCAAAAGGGTCCCTCTTTCCTCCCAAACAAGCTTTTACTTGACTTCGCATCTTTCTCCACGAGCACAGTTTGTGGCGGGTCCAGCTCCACGACATGCAACAACACCAGAACTACAGAGGCACGCCCGGAAGGCGACGGGGTAACAGACATTCAGTCACCTCTCCCGGCCGCAAGATATATGCCTCCGAGAACGACATGCCGATGGATGTCCCGTTTCCCATTGATTTTGGCGCCCCGAGCCCATACACGCCACAGAAATTCGCTGCGAACAGCGCAACGCCTAGCTCGCTGCCCAACAACGTGAGATCAAAGCCGCGATCGGGGAACAAGCCGCGACCAAAACAAGGCACAACATCCCCAAGACCAACCAAGCAAGGCCGTACCACCCCGCCACAGTCAACAGTGGCGAAAACTGGCGCCGCTGCCGCCTTTGCCGGCGCCACCTTCCACGCTTCTCCTGCCCCCTCGTCTCTTCCGATCCCCAGCTTCCTTGCCAAAGCCCTCGACTCTCCTGGTCTTAAAGACACAGGGCAAGCAAGCCAGGAACCATCACCCCCAGCAACTGACTCGGAAGCACCGACCCCGAAGCACCGACCACTCGTTTCGGACATCGCTCGAGAAGAGTCCCCGCTCGATGTCTTCTTCCGCGCCGACCGTGCTGAAAAGGAGAGAGCCCGTAGGGCGAGCTCCGCTAACGTTTTGGCAACAAACCCCGGGCCGTTTTCGCCCCCTGTACAGCCAATGTCGCCTCATGAACCGAGGACGCTACCAAATGGGGTTGGCGCGTACCGCCGAAGACCAGTGGCCCAACGAAATCCATCGACCGGCATCTCTTCGAACGAGCTTGATGGTACACCTGGTAGAGCTATGGGTCCGGCTTTCTCGACTCCCTATCAGGACCGCATTCGCGCGGCCGCCCGTTCGAGTGAGAAACAAGCCGAACCGACCCCGACTCCCAAGACAGCCGCCCAACAAGCTAATGATGCCCTGGGCGAGAGGCTGAAGAGATTTCTTGCTGTCCCCACAGGCTCGGATCAGACACAGCAGATGCCAGTGGCACCGCCAGCACCTACAGCCGCCAGCCAAGGCTGGGCCGCCCCAGGCTTTCAGTTGGCCCCCGCATCGTCACCCTTCCCAACTGGCGTTGATGGAGGCCGTCCGTTGGACTTGCTGCATATGGAGGATAACCTCCGTCGAATGTTGAAGATTAGCCGAGGACCAGATCTAGGAGCAGCTCCATCGACTAGCTACCAGAGCTCCTAACTACCAAACATCATATTTGTCGTCCAATCCCGCTGACAGCGGGCTACGATATATCCACAGCTCCGTTTCAGAGATCGGACACTATTTTCCCTATTTTCCCGGTTGCACTTTCTCCCGGCGTTAAGAGGCTTTTTCCTTGTATGAGCGGTTCTGGGCGGGCATGCTTTGATATCTAACCCTATGGACTTTGGCGGATTTGTCTATGTTCGGAAACGGCGGGCGGGGAGAGGCTGTATACCAACTCACATTCGGTTTTGGCGTTTATTCTCATCATCGGTTACCGGTCATGACTGGAACTCTGCGAAACGGCGACAGGCGGGCGGGCAAGCAAGCATCTTTCAGTTCGGGGAAAACAATAGGGGGGACGCTTATTTCATGTCTCCTCTTTCTCCATGCGCGTGTCTCATTTCTTGGGGTTTAGGTTTCGATTCAGCATGTGGTACGGGTATGAATCCCATTTGACTGCTGCATTCAAGGCACTGGTTTTTTGGGTGATACCTACGCCGTTGGCTTAGAGCTAAAACGGGCAAGATGATATGAAGCCGCTTGGGTTGCTGGCACCTTTATTATCAACAACGACAAGAATATGTTTTGGAGAATATTGGCCGAGCCTAGCTCGCTAGGGATGACATAGTTTCGGAATGTCAGCAAGTCATATTTTTCCATTTTGTTTCACCCTCATTGACTGTTATGCGCGAGTCTCGTGATGACCTCCCTAGAAATCGCCGTGTTGACGGGTAATTGGGTGCCGTCCTATTTGTATTTCAAGTAATCCCTACGCCCGGATGCGGAGTCCGGCATTATTGGTGTCACAATCCGGGATACCTGGTAGCAAGATGGGACAACGTTAGGCGGTGATGGCAGTGGCGGATCAACCAGTGTCCAATTGTTCACAAACCAAACAGGAGAACAACATGCGCAAAGTTGCAGTCGGAACGTGTCCTTCTGCCTCATTAATGAACAGGGCAAGGGCTCCCCTCACGAGACAGCCGGCGCCGGACCGGAAGTGACACATATTAAGGGGGCTCCGAGCCACCATAAAGTTTATCCTGAGATATCTTCTTCTTCTACCGAGGGCAGCTTTTTGTTATCCTCCAGATCGCGAGCCCTCTCCCCCCCACCACTCGAGCCAGGGTATTCCAAACGCCGTCCTCCCCAATGTCTAAGTCATCAAGATTTAAATGCCGAGAATGCCGCCAAACTTCCCTAAACCGTAACCCATCCAATCCTTTATTTTGTAGATATGGGTCCAGCCACGTAGCCGAGAGCGGCGCCACCAGGTACGTCCCATTTTTCTCTTTCAGAAATTCCATGCTCCGCCGGTCCGCCGGCGTATCGCACGTGGCGAGCTTCTCAAGCTCCTCGAATAGCTGCTCTCCTGCCATGCCCATGACGTCCTGCGTGCGAAGCACCTCGTTCTTGCCATTCAGCAACCAGATTGGTGGCATATATGTCTTCCACCAGATGGCATGCGTAGCGTCGGGCTGTTTGCTCATAAACACCTGCGCTGGGACTATCCCGCCCTGATGATAGATGCCCATTAGGGTCCCAAGCGCCATGTTGAAGATAATCCATGAGGCCACCCAGGCCTTCAGAACGTTCTCCCGCTTTGGCAGCCGGACTGACGATAAGATGAGTGGTACCGTCGGCAGCAAGAACCTCGCTTCTTGGTGCTGGAATATGGATAGAACAAATATGCCCGAAATGGCCGAATACAGCCGCAGGGAGATGTGTGGCCGGGTGAGGAACAGAAGGGCGGCCGGCCCGAGCAGCTGGGGGAGATTAACCAGTAAGTGCTGGTACCACGGGTGTAGACCGTGTTCGGCGAGATTAGATGTTTGAATGTTGTACAGGAGATTATTGAGTGGTGTAACTACGGGGTGCAGCACCAGGTCGGACCAAGAGATGGAGTGCGGCGTGTAAAAGGCTGTATCGAGCGCGATCGCAAGTGCGGTCGTACAGAGTCCGGCCAGCGCCAAAACGGCAAATGACCAAAGACTGCCGGTTTGTCAACAAACGCTGCGGCGGATAGGGGTGTCCTCGATATGGTAGACTCACTTCTTTGTGTAATAGGGCAGAAGTCGAAGCCCGGGTATCAAGAGAAAAGCTGGGAAAGTAATTCGGTTGAAGACACCAAAGACCGCCACGATACCAAGCACTGTCGAGGCGAGAAATGAACTCCGTTGCTGGTTCAAAATGTTAGTCAGAACCCATCATGACATGGGCACCCCTTAGTAGCCTACCGGGCTTTCAACGATGCGCTCAATAAGCACCAAACACCACGCAACAACCAGTGTCTCGACTGAGTTCGAAAAGGTATGTGTCTGGTAGGTCCAAGTGACGTATGACGAGGCCACCAAGAGGACGGCGACGCGCCGATGCCGTGTTGACTGGACCAGCTCATGAATCGCCCAGTCCTCCAAGACGAAGCTGATGATGAACATGAGCACCCGAAGAGTCCAGAAGACAGCTATCGGCGGGATCTCTCCGTCGTGCCCGTTTCCTATCCACAGCCATCGCAAGAGGAGCATCGGTAGCCCGTAGACCGGCCATAGCGGAAAGACACTGCGGATCGGATGGTCAGTTGTGAACTCCCAGGTAAGGCGCACTGGGTAGCTAAAGATCTGGCCTAGAAAGCAGGTAGCAAGTCAGCAAGATGTGCTTGTCATACTTGAGGTTCAAAGCCCGTAAACGTGTTCGGTCGCATCTGCATGGCGGTTGGAGCCCAACACTCGGTGCGCAACCCGAGCGCGACGCCTCCATCTGCACGATGAGGGACAACCCTGCCGAAGCGATGCGCGGAATGCGACCAAGGACCCAAACTACCGGGACGTCGGGAACGATGCGCTGGCAAGTCGAGGAGAGTGTGGAACATACCGGCGATGACCTCGGGGCCTTGAAAGTTCTCGTCGGGGTGCAGGTAGCTAGGCGACAGGGCGAACCACAGCCGGACGAGGACCAGAAAGAGGTACGTTCTCCGCCACATGGTCGATTTACCTCGCGCGTTGCGACCGCAGCTCGCGAGACTGGTGCATCCGTTTGTTGAAGAGCGCGCAGCTGAGATGCGTCGACGAGGGCATCACTGGAGGAAAAACGCGGAGGAAAGCGCTCTTGACGTCGGTGACATGATGAGATGGTCCAAAGAGTAAAAAAGGAAAGAAACAGGAAAAAATCGAGGTGAGCCCATCCGGATCAGATGGCAATCTACGGAGGAGATGAGCGTGCCAAATCCCGGAAGCTATGGACCCAAAGACCACATGGCCGGCGACAGCAAGCCAGCGACCAGGTGTTCAACGGGAGGCCCTGACAGGGGTGGTGGGCACACTAACATCCGGTTGTCTGTCGACTCATGCAGCCTGGCCGCTGCTGCGTGCCTGTGGTGGAATTCAGGGGCATTTTTCTGGAAACATCCTCCAAAATGCTTATAAACGGAAGCATTGGTGCTTCGCAACTCACAAGGAGGCCACAATAACCCGACGCAACCGGATTCAATTTTCCTTGTCCTGGGTAGGGCTGACACGATAGGTAGCCGTAAGCGGCAATATTCAGAAACATGATCTCATGTCTTCATAGATGCATGTCCCATCCCCTCATGATGCATAGTGTGATTCCGGAGACACACATTCCACACGACTACTGGAAGATATCAATGAGCCAGCGAGGCCAGCTCATCAGCTAAAGTGGAGATACCTTTCAATGATTTTCCAATCTGGGGTTTGAGCAGGTCACGAGAACGGATGAACCAGTTTCTCGAAGGATAGATACGCGTCATTTCGGCCGAATGGTTTACTTTATCCTTGATGCCCATGTGGCTGGTTGACTGCCAACACAACAACGGCTGCCCGCCCAGATTCTTCTTTTTCATCTGTTCTATTCTCATTTTGACTTAAAGTTCCGATCCTGTTCCCCCCCCCCCCCCAAATGCTTTCGCAGTTTAATCGGCACCTGTTATCAGCAAAATAAAAGCCCTTCGCTCGTCGTTGGTCTGCCTTGGAGGTCTCTCTCAAGCTGCCACCACTTCCCCAACGTTCGATTGCCATCATCTACGAATCAAGATCTCAAGCCCCCACCACCAAAAACAAAACAAAAGACACATCCCTGAACTGTAAACTATTTGTTCATTGCTGCTTTGCTTCGAGTATCTCCAGGAGCGACTGTGACGCCTTGCACCGCGAGATCTAGGCACCCGCCACTGCCTAGGAAAGCACGCGGTGAAAGTAATCGCTTAGCATTTTTTGGCGGGATTGCACCCAAAATATGCCAAGGCATTTCTTTCACCGCGTGGAAAGCTGAGGACTGAAGTGGCCCGTGCCTGCCCTCAAAGTGATTGCCCCACCTCTTGAGGCAACCACCGCCACTTTGGTCCTCACTTCCAGGTCATCACCGCCGCAAAGGAAGAGTCAACCTTAACCACAAACTACAGTTCCTTCTGCGTTTGTCATTCACTGCGCTTCCTACTTCCTTTACCCACAAACTTCCTTCCAGATAACCCTCCAAACCTCTGCTCCAAACCTTCAGGTATTTAACAGCGCCTGCTCCTGCCCTTTTCTTCCAACTCCTCCCCGCACCACACTGCACTGCACATCACCGTTTGCGCCAGTCAGAACAACCGATTTGACCGATCACTGGAATCATCCACAAGACTCTGTCATCACCAAGCACACATCACGCGTCGCTATCTTCCGCTTTCAGTTTTCTAATAAGCCCATCTCAATAGCAGGCAAAGATGTCCGACACAAAGGCTACCCAGAAGGTTACCCTTCAGAGCAACGATGGCCAGCACATTGAAGTTGGTATGTCCGACAGCCTCCTTGGCCCCGAATTAGAGAATATTAGCTCACTGGATTCTAGATCGTGCCGTCGCCGAGAGGTCCATGCTGATCAAGAACCTGATCGAGGATTTGGGAGATGAATCCGTCACCATCCAGCCCATCCCTATCCCGAACGTCAACGAGCCGGTGCTGCGCAAGGTTGTCGAGTGGTGTGAGAAGCACCGTGGTGACTCTCTCCAATCTACCGAGGAGGAGAACGAGACCCGGAAGAAGACCACCGAGATCGACGAGTGGGATCAAAAGTTCATGCAGGTTGATCAAGAAATGCTCTTTGAGATCATTCTGGTATGCTCTCATGTATTATTGTTCTCCTCGCGGCTCCATAACTAAAATTCACGCAGGCTGCCAACTACCTTGACATCAAGGCTCTCCTTGATGTTGGCTGCAAGACTGTCGCCAACATGATCAAGGGCAAGTCGCCAGAGGAGATCCGCAAGACGTTCAACATCACGAACGATTTCACTCCAGAGGAGGAGGAGCAAATCCGGAGGGAAAACGAGTGGGCTGAGGATCGTTAATCACCCAACTCTAGGCGGGAAGATAGGTTGGATCGGGACGCTGCGCACATGTTCTACACGTCATGATTGCAACCTGAAAACTCGAGTCCATTCAGACTTATATCCAAACTTACCCCGATTGATATGGCATTCACATGGGCGTCCGGTCTTTGGTGCGGTGCTTTTACGGTTGTTTTTTTGGGGCACCGCGGTTTGGGAGCTGGGTCAGTCCGGAGGGTAACAGAACCTGAGACATCAACTTTGAGAGTAGTAGTACATTTTGGGCGGCGATGTGCCATCAGCCATGTGCCATCAGCACGGGGCCATTGCATTACCTTCTAGGTTGCGATGTAGCGTTGTGTTCTCAACAGGCTTTTAGGGCCTTTCATAGTGAGCAAACAGCGAATGAAAATACTCTCAATACCATTCTTACCTGAACTGCATCCTCGTTCCACACCATCGATGAGCATCTCACCAGCTAGAAATTTCCAGGGATTTCCTCTTCATTTCTGGACCAAGACCTGGAAACCCACTGCCGGCAACGCGGCGACCAGATCAGGAGCTGACGCACAGTGCAATCTTCCACTGTCCCGCCCATTTGTGACACAGGTTCCTCACTGAATCCCACACGGGAAACGGCTCTTGATATATGGTCGAAGCACTAGGCAAATCGGCACAGCGTCAAGAGGTTCACGGATGTGTATCCCTCTCGCATCACGCACATACAACCCATTTACGCATCAATGCTGCTCATTCCATTTTCCCAGACCCTAAAATGCGTATCGCATACTCCGGAAGATAGTTTGCCCTAGGTTGCCCAGCGAAATCAGAACCACCCTTTGCACGACCACCGCCATTCCAATCCCCTTCTCCACCCCAGAGTCGATCCCTCGTCAAATCATTTCTCTCATCGAACGCGGTGGCTGTCTCGCAAGTATCGCGAACCCAAGAATAGGGAAACCAGGCGGGTTTAGGGGTAGTGAAGCATCCCGAATGAGATGAGGCGATAAGTTTAGATGCCGAGACGAGTCTTGCGCCAATGTCTCCGCTTGGCGTTATATCTGTAGGGAAAATGTCAGCCCCTGTCGTTCCCTTCCAACCACTTCGGGCGGGTTCCAGTTCCGCGGGTTCCCAGGTCAAAGCAAAGTCGCTCGCGCTGTCAAGCAGCAAAACGACTTCTGGTTCGACTACCTGGCTGTCGGGATGGAAAAGGTCGTACCTGATGGTGTTGCCGGTGCGAAGACGAATCCATTGGGGAATGGGACGATTCTGCTTCTGCGCCTTGGCAAGCTTTTGCTTGGTCTTGAAAGTCTTGTGGCT
>Ga0247770_1002229_pt1 | contig 11350 bp, 16 predicted proteins | sample UWRJL136409B6_FD_179943 | JGI IMG/M metagenome (GOLD analysis project Ga0247770, IMG submission 179943) | Plant litter microbial communities from Arlington Agricultural Research Station in Wisconsin, United States - UWRJ-L136-409B-6 | ecosystem: Environmental > Terrestrial > Plant litter >... | reverse complement strand
TGAGGAGGGGAGGGGGGTGGTGTCTGGGGTGGGCGAAGGGGAGGAGGTGATGGTGCTTGAGGGGGTAGAGGTCGAGAGGGGGTCGGTGGCCGATGAGTGGAGGGTGCTAGAGACAGGAAGGGAAGATGTTCCGGTGGTGCTGGAAGTTGTGGAGGACTCGTACTCAGGAGTGCTGTACACACCTGTGCTTGAGGGAGTCGGTAAGGTGGTCGAGTCACTTGCGGACGAGAGAGGGCTGGAGACGGGAAGGGAAGATGTTCCAGTGGTGCTGGTGGCTGTGGAGGACTCGGTCTCGTAGCTGCTGTACACAGCCGTGCTTGAAGGAGTCGGCCCGGAGAGTGGGTTCGTCGCAGAAGATTCCAGGATGGGGCTGGAGACCGGAGAGGTGACCGTGCTTGAGCCACTCGTAGCGGTGGATGACTCGTAGTCATAAGTGCTGTATACGGCTGTGCTTGAAGGAGTCGGCCCGGAGACCGGGTTCGTCGCGGAAGACTCTAGGATGGGGCTGGAGACAGGGACGGTTGAGGTTTCAGTAACGCTGGTGCCCGTAGATGACTCGTAATCATAGGTACTGTACACGGCTGTGTTCGAGGGAGTCGGCCCATTGAGGGGATCCTTTGCAGAAGACTCGAGGACGGGACTGGAGACGGGAAGAGAAGCCGAGCCAGTCATGCTGGTGGACGACCCATAGCTGCTGAAGCTGGGTGTGCTTGAAGGCGTGGCGGTAGCATCAATCCCAGAAGACACCGAGGTAGGGCTGGAGACGGGGACGCTCCAGGTCCTTGTGATGCTGGGCGCGGTACCGGGGAATGATGCATTGATGCTGGCAGAAACGTTTCCTGACCACGGAGGATAGAGACCGCTGGTGTTGGGTTCCCACGAGGTGGCAGTGCTGCTCGGCTCCGTCACAGTGATGAGGCCCGTGGAAGTCACCCTGATGGTCGAGAAAATGGTCTCATCCGAGGTCGAAGGTACTGGGCTGGGTCCTGACAAGGGATCGGTGGACATCAGCGAGCTTGGCACAGTCGACAATGGGACAGGCGTGATGACCGTTGTGGAGGCCTCGGAGTAGGAAGACCCGCTAGACGGATAGATCACAGAGGACAGGCCGCTGCTGCTTCGAGTCCATGATGTGGGAAGAGACCTGGTAGTCCCAGTGCCAGTTAACGTCGGCGAGGTCGTTGAAACACCTCCAGTATAAGATACGGCAGTCGAAGTTACCGTCGTGGATCCAACGGGAGTTGGGATCACGGACGTGGAAGACTCAATGGGGCTGGAAGTTGTCGAGGTCTCAGACGGCTGGTAAGTGCTGTAATCATCAGATGACTTAGCCGAACTGAGAGGCGCGCTGGAGAGATAGATGCTGCTCAAGTGCGATGGCCAAGTGCTCGTCAATGAGCCGTTTGAGAACGGAGCGGACGTGGTACTGAGCTGCGTGGACGACAACAAGGACGACACAGCGGTTCCCCATGTCAATGAAACCGTCGTGGAGCTGTAGTAGACCCCACTGGTCGACGCCAAAGAGGGCACGGAAGCAGTTGAAGAGGCCGTGCTACCAATGGGCAGCGCTGATGAGAGGGCAGAGGACCAAGGTGTAACACCGGAGGTTGGGACCGAGCTTGTGACACTGGTTGGGATACCATGAGTCCGAGAACAAGTGGTCGTGGTACTGTTTCCGTAGCCATGGACAGTGACGGTCACGGTCGGGGAAATCGCGCACGAGGGTCCGCAGACGGTAACGGTCTCGGTTTCGGTCACGGTTGTATAGTCATCGGTATCAGCCCGATCTACATATCTTTTGTAGGGATGCAGGGCAAAGTCATTGGGCAGGGCGACGGCAAGGCCCAAGCTAGTTCAAAACACTCGTCAGCACGCCAATTCAAGGGCCGAGGGAACAGAAGCCAGATGCATAACTTACCTCCAGCAAAGGAGCGCAAGACGGCTGACTTCGCGCATGTTGGCAATGTTTCCCGGTGTCTGGTTTCAAAAGAGTGTCGAGCGCCTAGGAAGAAAAGACCGGCTCACCAAGCGTGCTGAACGATGAGAGAGAATCCGGCCAGCTCCTTCGTGCTTTTATAACTGAACAACGCCCAGCCCGCTCGCGTAGAGATATCAGCATCAACGCCGAACACGACCCATGTCTCCCCCCTGCAGTCGATTTGCTGCAGCCGTGGGCGCATGCAGTGCGTGTCACGTATAAGTTATTCGACGGATCGGATTCGGCAGGCGGGTCGGAAGCTTGCCTGCATACCCACGGGAGCGCTGCATCTTCCCATGTAAAAAGAGACGTCAGAACCTGAATAACGTAGTATTGGGCTCCGTGCGTGGTCGTTGGCTCATTCAAACGGCGAGGGTGCCCAAACTTCCTCATGTTGCCTAGCAAGGGGCAAGGGCAAGGGCAAGCAAACAAACACGGAAGCCATTTGTTTCCACACCAGGGGCGCCACAACCAGCTTGACAAACGCCCGAGGAAAACAACAGAAGAAGTTAAGGAGGGGGTGGCTGCCGCAGGAACCCTGTCGCTGCGTCTCCCCACGAGTTGACCACCCCAGCGCAGCCACTGCGCGATCGGCCCTATGCACCACCCTACGCCATTCCGATCAACCGAGCTTTCACAGTCCGGCATCGGTGGCGGTGAGGAACGTCCTCTGTACGTCGGCCGAGGGAACACCAGGTCGCGCAATGGCTGGATTCCGGAAATCCCGCTGATGAAGAAGCTTAAACGTGAGGCTGGGTCCCAGAGACACGGCTGGAAGCTTTTGCCATGTTGTCGAAGAAAGGCAGACAGATCACAGATGTTCGGAAATGAAATTCAAGGCGCAAGGGACGGCGGGTTTCAAGACAAATTGTCTCGGAGGCAAACGGAAAACTTCTTCGCCGCAATTGGCTGCGCAGAATCTGGCTTTATGATCTACCCATTTTGCGTGCCTAGTAGTCAACAAGGTCATCCCAACCAGCACGGGTAGCATGGTCTCATACCTAGCGGGAGGGAGCGCTGTGGTGCTTCGTTACATCCCCGCCTCGCGATATATCCCCTTGACCAAGACTACAAACGCTTTGCAGCCGGTTTCCCTGTCAGCTCTCGCGCACAGCCTTTCAGATTCCGTCATCGGGAAGTGATTTGCCCCCTCGAACGTGCGATCTGTGCGAGTACAGCAGAGCACTACCTGCTCGGGTCCAAAAAAACACCGCAAGATCGAAGTGGAGCCAGGCCTCAAAAGAAACGAAAAACACGTTGAAGATAATGATTGGAACGGCCTTCTTCCCGTCCCTATGGCGGCTGGATGCGAGCTCCCGCACGCGATGTTGTACCGGCTTTTTCTCCTCACACCGCGTGGCAGAGTCTCACCAGTCTATCGATATCATTGAGGGACAGCATGACGCTGTTCAATAGGATCAGCGGCAAGACCCGCGAATGGATAAGCGGTGAGTCCTGGGCCGTGTGGTCTGCGAGATCTTGCATCGTGACAGCACCTCCTCCTAGCAGCTTGTCAGTATGCAGTCAAGCAAGCCATGCGTGAAGGGCAAATGGCGTGCTCGCGTATTAGCCACTCGTATGTTTCAAACGAAATGAGAGAAGTGTAGAGTAAATGAATCTGCCAGGGCAATGCGGCTTCAAGCATAAACCATGCACCAGCCCCAAAAGGGCAATGGTGGGTTTGGTGTGTAACGGCCCGTCGACCTGGCTTGGATTCATACCACTGCATAAGCAACAACATCAAATAAGCTGAATACCTAGTGATATGACTGAGTCTCGTCCTAGGTCAAGTCAATCATGATCACTCCGCCTCAGCATCACAAACGAAGGGGCCCCAAAAATCAAAGCGCCAACTTCAAAGTCTTGAAGACATCCTCACGGGAGCTGAGAAAACGCTCTTCCGCCGTCTTCCAGTTGATGACGTTCCAAATGTTCTCCACATACGCCGCCTTTCCATTGAGGTACTGCAAGACAAACGCGGATCAGCAGCTGCAACATCTCAGACGCTGGGCTGAGACAAGGGTGCTGAGGGATCACAAACCTGAAGGTAATATGCGTGCTCCCACATATCCACACCGAAGACGGGCACCTCTCCCCCCACGACCGGGTCCTGGTCCTTGGTCGTCACAATTCGCAGACCGGCTCCGGCGTCCTTCACGAGCCAGCCCCACCCGCTGCCCTGGATGCCAAGCAGGGCGGCTGAGAACGCCTTCTTGAACTCGTCGAGACTTCCCCAGGCCTTGGTGATCTCCGCAGTCAGCGAGGGGGCGACATCGGGCTTTGCCTCTGCAGACTTGGGCGGGGTGAGGTTCTGCCAAAACAGCGAGTGGTTGATGTGACCGCCGCCGTTAAACTTGATGGCAGCCTGCAGGGCGATCTGGGCCGCAATGTCGCTGGATGTCACGGCAGCGAGGTGGGACTGCAGGGCTTTGTTTAGGTTCGCCACATATGCGGCGTGGTGCTTGGTGTGGTGCAGCTCCATGATCTGGGCCGAGATGTACGGCTCGAGCGCCTGTTGCGTCGCGTTGTTGCGGTCAGGCACGGCGCTCCCAGGAGAGGCGATCATGCAGAGGGGGTCCTTACATCGTAGAAGTACGGCAGGCTGGGGAGCGTGTACACGGCCATGCTGGTTGCGTTGAGCTGGTCGCCAGACAAGATCTGCTGTGGCGATTGCACTGCGAGGTACTGCAGGAGATTGCCGAAGTTGACCATCTTGGCGGAGCGTGCTCGCGGCCGAAAAAAATACCGTGCTACCTTATAGGGCTATCCAAGATGGTAAGAGCGAGTTGCGCGCGTTTGCACTTGCCGCAATTGAGTTTCGCTGTGTGTGTGGAGGTGAGATGAGAGGTCGTCGCGTGAGAGGCTCCCTTCGCTTCCGCTTGGATGATGACACGCGCCGCGTGCGTGCGTGGAGATTTCCCGCGCAAACATGCTCAATCGCTCGCAAAGGAATTTGAGACCCCGCGTATCCCCCAAGCCGCCATGCAGCCACCTCCACTGAAGCGAACCCGACACAGCGGGCGCAACGGTCGCCAGGGACGAAAGAGGCAGTTTGAGGGGATTTACGGCGTTCCCATTGGCCCTTTTCACATCGGCCAGCAATGATCGCAGCGATGTCCCCTTTCCCAAGAGAGCCTCCCAGCCGTTGGTATAAGTCCAGCTCCTCCGTTGGCACCATTAAACCACAAGTATGAGACTACCTTCCCAGCCAGCAGCCTCACACTCCAATACCTACACCACCCCTCCCCGGCACCGTCCCAACTTCATTCCTCACCCAGGCACCAACCAACCCACCAACCAGCAGCCCTCCAAAATGTGCGGCGACGACCTCTCTTCAACCCCCCGCGTAGGCGCCCGCGTCGACTTCTTCTCCCAGCACACCGGCCCCCTCGGCAACCTACTCTTCCACAACCCCACCACACCAAGCAGTCCCCTCGCGACACACGTGCGGTTCAGCCCGCTCGAACGGATTGCACCCGACGATGATGGCCTCCTGGTATCTATACAGTGCGTTTTGGTTCTCCTTTCCAGGTGTGTTCATTGCTAACATGGTCAGTTTGACGGGTGATTTGACCAAGCCTGTTGCGGAGAGCGGGTTGTTTCAGCAATTTACGCTACTGGGGTCGCTGGGAAGGGGGGAGGTAGAAAGAGATGAGGGTGTTGAGATGGCGCTTGGGGAGTCGGTGTCGCTTGAGGTTGGTCAGGATGGGATCATTGGGCGGAGGGTTTCTGTGACGAGGAGGGGGGTGCTTCTCGCTGACGGCATCGTGGGGTTCAACTTTGGGCCGTCGATGTCAGCTTCGCTTTGATCGAGGCTGGATTGGGTTTATATTTCAGGGATTTGGCGAATGGCGTGTTGACGACCCAGACCTGGCTGGTACAGAGCGAAGCGCATTTAGGTATCTTCACATGACGGCGTTTTAGGGACAGGAAGGGTCAGAAGTTCAATGTTGTATTGCGTTTATGCGTACTAGGAGTGAACTCGCATCTTTGGTCATCAACCCACACTGTCGAGGCGAGGACCATATGCTCAAAATCCTCGCAAAAAAAGCCGATAAAGCCCTGTCAAGTGCTGCTCCCGAAGACAGCACTTCCTAAAGTAATGCCACACCCCAATCGACAACCCAGATATATGCACAAGAGATAGAGCTGCCGGCTTACCTAGCCAAGTTGATGATAATATGTCGTGCCTCGTTGGCTCATAACTTCATGTGCGTGAGGTCCCATAGCATTTACCAAGACTATGCTTGAGCCTCGTTCCAATCAGACCACCGCCGAACAACCTCGTCAACATCGGCAACGGCCTTCCTACTCGCGCCCACCTCAAACCACTCACGGTGCTCCCTGCCGCACGTCGAGCATTTTTGTCGATCAGCAACCCTCAGGCCGCGCCCAGCTAGCTCGATGTGAACCAGTCGCTCAACCTTGTGGCTGTGCGGTATCTTGCGCGGTACCGCGGCGGGGCTGGCGGAAGAGACGTACGGATAGAACCTGATCAGGGATAGGTTGTATCCGCACTGGCGCTGCCACTCGTTCAGTCGCCGCTGCACGTTCGTCGCCCGGCCGATTTTCAGCAGTATCTTCTTGTCGCTGCCCCCTGATGCACCAAGACCTCTGCTAGTTGTGCCGTCTGGCGACGAGGCAAATGAGGCCAGCACATCACTCGGTCGCCGTCCGTTGGAGGGTCGTGTGGGGGTAGGCGGAGAAAGCAGAGACCGCGCGGCCTCCGCGGGTGGAGTCGAGGGCGCGGACTCCGACGTCAACCAGAAAATGTAGATGTATCCCGCTTCGTCCTGCTGTGAGACAGGCTTCGCAAGTTCTGCAAGTAGCAGCGAGGCGGTCTGGGGCGAAGCGCTCTGGGGGATAAGCGACATGTAATGGCCCGTCTGTGAGGTGGTCGACGAGCGTCGGTGCCCAGGAGAGGGCGTAGAATAGCTTGGCCGAGGTCGCGACGGAGAGGGAGAAGGTGTCAGGTATGGGTTTGCTTGTTTCCTCCCGCCGAGTTTCGAGGGCGGCGTCGATACGGTCGAAGGCTGGACAGGGTGCGGCTTTGGGCGCGGCGGCGGCGTCACCTCCTCTATTGGCACGCTGAAGCAGCAAAATTGAAGCTCCTTCTTGGGTTTTGGGCGCGACATCTTGGAAGGCCGCGTCTTCCCACCAGACGAGCCACCCATCCGTCCCCCATTGTGCTTTGATGCTTTCTCCGATTTCGCGGTGATAAGGCCCAGGCGGTCCGCCAATGTGTCCAGACTCGTTCGCTCCTCGAGAATCGGGGTATTTGTCGTCCTCGGGCCAGGGCTGGACTTTGCAGAGTGGCTGGCCTGTTCCTTATGCTGCCAGCAGTAAAGGCTCTCGTCGGTGGCGTCGTCGACTCGCAAATTGGCCCGTTTCAAGCGCGGAGGAGGCGTCGGAGAGGCATCGGCGGCCGCAACGGGGCGCCTACACGGCCTCCCGCTGGAGGTAATCCCCCGGCATGTCGTCGAGGGGTTCTTGGAGTCGGATCGGTTGATGAGCGATTCGGGAGTATTGGCGAAGAACGGCATTGCGAACCATGGGAGGCGCACAGAAGTGGAGTGCGAAGGTGGAAACCGTCAGCAGCCAGCCATCAGCCCACGAAGAATGCATATATCGCCCTAAAAGGTGAATTCAATGCTGGCGCCATAGTCACCCAGCGACGTGGCGCCTCGAAACCGCGTTGGTGACTCGACGACGGCCTCGAGAAATCGAGGGGCTGGCGGCCGTCCAGGCTGAAGCGTGGCTGGTGGTGGGGCTATGTGGGCCCAAATGCCTTGGCGAACCCCTGCAACGTGCCAGCAAATCAATCGAGCAGTCCGCCAACGCGCTCTCACGTGACTGCGTGAAGGTCGCATTTGTTCGCTGCTGATCCCTCCTCGTGAATCCCACCCCGGGTTCCCAGCAGGACCGACATTTGCGTGCTCCCATAGGATTTCCCCCATGCCTCCCCCGCGCGGGTGGTTCTGACTGCCCACCCAGGTATTTACGTCATTCGCACCGCAGCCAGCAAATCAAGCTTTCGCGCAAGCTTTCCTGGCGAAAGCTTCTTCACTTCCAAAACCGACGCATCATCGGGCTTGCAGATTCCCGAGATCTTACCCTTGTGCCCAGCGTCCGGATTGGTTCCCAATTGCTGGCGATCGAAAGGCACCTAATGGCGCCATCAGCTTCAATGCTGGTAGGCTCGCACTCTGTGACTACAATGGCCGACGTGCAGAGGAGCCAGGGCAGCAGGCCCGATTGAGCACGGATCTGTGTTCAGCAACCCCCTCCGCAGATCGGTCTGTCCGTGTCTCCCAAATCCTCTGCGGCTCTGGCTTTGACCTACCTCCGCTTTTCGGGCTCTCAGCAGAGGCGATCCTGACATTGCCCCGTTGCTTGGTCTCACCCCCACTCTGCTCGATTCCATTGCCCACATTGGCTCCCCGTCTTCTGAATGCCCCATTATAAATGGAATATATACTCCGGTTCCCCACAGAACAGAGTTTGAGACAACCATTGTTCTCACCGTCCCTCATGCGCTGCGAGATCGTTTGTGCTGTGCCAGTTCTTGCTTCACAATGTCTTCACAAGCGATAACGTATTCAGATGAGAAGCCTGCGGTCGCGGCCGACGGCGATGTCGACTCTGACGAATCCCCCGGCTTCTCCTCATGGTTTGGGGGCAAAGAGGTCAGAATCGGGCCACGGATCGGCCCCGTGCTCTACAGCTCCACCATCGACATCTCCAGCAGTGATGAGAGCAGCGATGCCATTCTGGTCAAGCAGCGGGAGCTTGAAGATGGCAATGCCATTCAGTACCGCACGTGCAGCTGGCAGAAGGTATCCAGGATCAGATCCTAGGCTGGGTCTCGATCATGAGCCGACAGCTAACCACGATCCCGTGTTAGACTGCGGCGTTGCTCTTTTCCGAATACATCTGCCTGGTAAGCTTACGGGTTCTCGCTTCCTGCAAAACATATGAGGTGGTACTGACTCAGCATTCAGGCCATTATGAGCTTCCCCTGGTCCTATAGCATTCTTGGACTAGTACCGGGGTATGTTCTCTCAACGACAGGTTAATGCCATCGGTTGTGGCTTACTGATTGGCGGCTCATAGGCTCATTTTGACCGTTTTTGTTGCTGGCGTGGTGCTCTATACGTGGGTCATCCCACTGTTATTCTTCAAATCTTGGCAACGACCACTGACAGAATCGCAGCTCTCTTGTTCTCTGGGAGTTCTGCCTGCGCCACCCTGAGGTCCGCGATGTCTGTGACATTGGCCAGATGTTGTTCTGGAATCAGAAGTGGGCCTGGTACGCCACAGCAGTTATGTTCCTGCTGAACAACACAGTGAGCCTTCTTTTCCGGAAAACAGGTTTATCAGATTGCTAACGAGCTCATAGTTCATTCAGGTCTGTCCAGTCATGAATGGCTGATGAGAGCTTCACTGACCCTACGTAGGCGTTGCATGTGCTGGTCGGTGTCAAGTACCTCGACACGGTGACCGGCGTGGGCTCTGTCGCCTGCCGCCCCGTTGTCTACGGTATCATCGTCATGCTGGTCTGTTGGCTTTGCTCCCTCCCCCGGACCTTCAATATGCTATCGAAGCTCGGCACTGCCTCCGCTCTCTTCACTTTCATCTCGGTTCTCCTTGCCGCCGTCTTTGCCGGAGCGCAAGGAAAGCCGGCCGGCTACGATCCGCTTATCAGCGGGGAACCGATTGTAACGGCGTTTCCAGTTGCTGGAACAACCTTTGTCGCAGCTTTGAATGCGTTCCTCAACATATCATACACCTTCATCGGCCAGATCACGCTTCCAAGTTTCATCGCAGAGATGGAAGACCCCAGGTATGTGACTTCTTGAATTTCCTCGAATTCTCCAGAGTGATATGCTGATAGACATGTACAGAGACTTTCCCAAGGCTCTCTGGGCCTGCACGATCGCGGAAATCATCGTCTTCAGCATTGTCGGTGGTGTCGTGTACGCCTATACCGGCAACCAGTACATGACGGCTCCCGCGTTTGGGTCTCTCACCGAGGTGTACAAAAAGGTTGCTTTCTCCTTCATGATACCTACAATCATCTTCCTCGGCGTGCTGTATGCTTCGGTCTCGGCTCGATTTATCTTCTTTCGGATCTTCCATAACTCCCGCCACAAGTCGGAGCACACTGTCATTGGTTGGGCCACTTGGGCTGGTATCTTGTGTAAGTTCTCGTTTTGCCACTCTTGGCATCAGATTGCTAACATGCATGTCTCTGACACAGTGGCCACTTGGATTCTGGCCTTCATCATCGCCGAAGTCATCCCATTCTTTTCGTACCGTAGGTTCCCCGACAGGATTACATAGCTGAATTTAAACTAACCAGTTGCAGTATTGTCTCTGATGTCCTCCCTCTTTGACAGCTTCTTCGGCTTCATTTTCTGGGGTGTCGCGTACTTTCGAATGCGCAAGGCCGACGGAAACCTTTCTCTGCTGCACAATCAGACGGTAGGGGGGTACATTTTGGGTGCTTTCAACGTGTTTATCATTCTTGTTGGCATATTTTTCTTGACTCTTGGAACGTATGCGAGTGTCGAAGGCATCATTGAGGCGTTTGAGGCTGGAAATGTTGGAAGCGTATTTGCGTGCGCCAGTGAAGGGCTCTGATGGCGTATTGCAGGGTTTTGTGGCTGGGCGATGAAGTAGGAAAAACGGTTGGATATACCTAGATAGTATATGGATTGTGGCGGCTCCAGGAGTAGGAGCTGGGCGGGTAGCATGTGGTTCATAGCGAGCCAGTGTCTCTGTGACTATGTGTCCGTTCCACCTCCCATCCCCGACAATCCACCAACTCTCTCTCCCACCTATCACAGCGGCATCCCCCTCGCAACAAACGTCCCCCGCAAACCCTCCCACACCAAATCCCACCGCCAGCCCGGACCCAGAACAAAAAACACCAAATAAACCCAAACATACCCAACCACCCTCCTCATCAACCCCGGCCCTTTTCTTCTATCACTCTTCCCCTCCATCCTTGTTCTCCCCCTACACGCCCTCCCGACCACAGTCTCAACCCAGCAAACCCCAAAGTTGGCCATAAAAAACTTCATCTCCCCCAGCATCTCCGGCCTTCCATACCGAGCGACGTTCGCGGCGGCATGGAACAAGGCCGAGAAGAAGAATACCCAGAGGGCGCGCAGGGCGGGAGGGACGGGAGTCTTGTCGGCGGCCTTGGCGTAAGGGCCGAGGGGGGAAAGGAAGGAAAGGATGCAGGGGAGGTAGGCGTCGGCGAGGTTGCGGTTGAGGGTGTGCCAGAAGGTGCCCCAGAAGCGGCGGAGGGAGAAGGCGGAGAGGGGGGAGCAGTAGAGGGGGGGCCATTCGGAGGGAGTGTCCCTG
>Ga0247770_1002228_pt1 | contig 11361 bp, 5 predicted proteins | sample UWRJL136409B6_FD_179943 | JGI IMG/M metagenome (GOLD analysis project Ga0247770, IMG submission 179943) | Plant litter microbial communities from Arlington Agricultural Research Station in Wisconsin, United States - UWRJ-L136-409B-6 | ecosystem: Environmental > Terrestrial > Plant litter >... | reverse complement strand
AACAACGTAGAGACTAACAAAGACAACTGGAAAACCTTTGAGCTTGACTGTGACGGTCGGGTAGTGTCCGTTACTGTTAAGCCAAAAATATGGAAGAAGCTTGAGGATGCTGCTGCTAACTATCCCATGTGGGTGGCTGCTATCGGTGGCAAGATGGGTGAATCAACCTCTAACGGCTTTGTGCTATCAGAGCCAAATATCCAAGTCTTTGAGAAAAAACCGAAAGAACCTAAACCTGAAGCAGAGCAGTGAAAGAGGTTCGATCGGCTGCACGGTCGGTACGGTCGGAGCGGTTGTCTTAAGTGCGATCGGCAAGTGCCGGAGTGTGGCTGGTGGCAAGGCGATCGGGCTTTTTAGATTCTAGTACGAAAAGTCTGATCGACGCGGCAAAAGCTGTAATGCTGCGTTGATCGGCTGCACGGTTCAGTCAGAATAGCCCATGTGTACTGGTTGAAGCCTAACCTACCAATATCTAAATTGTCAGGTGGCTGATGGCGGAAGCGGCAAGGCTCTCTGCCCGTTGGTGGCTCTGGCGCAAGCTGGCTTCAAGCTGGTCGCAGAGTTGCATTAGCTCATCGACTTTGGCGACAATGCGTTTTTGTTCAGCAAGGGGTGGAAGTGGAATCAACACTTCATCCAGAATGCCTAAGTTAATGTTCTTTTGAGCAGTTGAAGGCGCAAAATCTTCAAGTCTACTCTTCAAAGTTCTTATGAAAAACTCGAAATATCTTGAATCTGGAATTGGTTTAGTTGGTAGAAATCCAACAATGCTATCGGGGAAACAAGCATCAAAGCCTAAAATCGCAGAGTCCCCTATATTAGCCGCTATAGTGATACAAAGAGTACCTTTTGACCAAAGACGACTTTGAGCAAGTCCTTGATTATTATAAAGGGCGGTGTATGTCTCAATTACCCCGTTTGCGCGAGCTACATCTCCAGTTTGTACCAATGGTATAGAACCATTTTCGTAAAGTACCGAATCATTTCTTGGTCGATGCTTAGACTTTCCTCTGTCTAGCTGACCAATCTCTGTAAATCTGCACCAAGACCATCCAAACGGCAATTCAAAAGGCTTATCTACATCCTTAAGGGGAAGAAGGTCTTTTGGCTTCCTGAATTTTTTGGCGTAACTAGCGTGCTTGGTAGCAATAACCTTCAACAATTTTTCAGCAGGTTCATCATCAGGATTTTGAGGAACAAGCTTGCCACGTACAGCTAAGTGAAGAAGGGTCTGCCGTAAACTGTCTATGTCTTCAGGATGTTGGCTAATATTGTGCCAGTTGTCGCGGACAAATATCCAAGCAGCACCCAGTTCTTCGTCAGTTTCGGCGTTCATGATAGAGGCGATCGCACTTCCCCTCAGTTGTTGCCGCAGGTTGTCTCGCGTTTGCCTGGCGGCTTCGTAGCGATCGCACAACGCCATCAACTCATCCACTTTCTCAACAATCCGCTTCTGCTCAGGTAGAGGAGGAAGGGGTATGACTAATGAAAGGAGATGTTCTGTGTGCATTGAAGGAATATGTGCTCGTCCCGATGCTGCAAGCAGTTCTCCCTTGACATAGATACTGCCAATCAATTTTTCTATGTAATCTCTATATATAGGTTGTAGTTCAATCACTTTACAAATTGCTACATTAAAAGCACCTTCAACGCTACGGGATAACTTTCCGATATGCCGATAGGCAGCCATAGCAATCTCACCTTTGCAAACATATTTAAGGTTATGACTAACTGGAACATAGACTGCTGCCCCATCCGTTTTGAAGTCGGTAATTTGGATAAATCTTACATATCCTTCTCGCGGTTCATTAACAAACTCTAATTTTGGTGGATTATGACCACGATAGCAGTCAATAATTTGTCCAAATCGGCACCAATTCCATCCTTCTGGTAAATCGTGAGGTATCTCATCTTTTTCAATTGGTTTGAGTGGCTTTTTTTGGTGTAGTTTACCACGCTCAAGCAAATGCTTTCTATTCAATTGAACTTTTTGTAGAAGAATTGAAGCAGGTTCATCGTCTGGATTTTGCGGCACTAACTTTCCCCGCATTGCCAAATCCAGAATTAACTCTCGCAGTTTTGGAATACCACCAGGAGCTTCTGCGATCGCATCAAAGTTTTCTAAAAATGTCTTGAAATTCATCAACTTTCACCTCGTTCCAGGGCTGCTACCAGGCTGTTTTTTAGAGCTTGGCGGTCATTCTCTGCCTTAATAACAGCTTCCTGATATTGCTTCAGCAGCGCTATTGGGTCTTCATGGATATTTTCTGGGGCGTTAGGGTTCTTGATATCCAGGTTGTAGCCGTTGGAAGCGATCGTTTCAACAGACACCTTCCAGGCATATTCAGTTTCCTCGCGGTTCTCCCACCAGGCTTTCTCGACATCAAACTCCTCAATCCGCATCGGCTTGGTCTTGTTGTAAGACTTCGCCCCCGCTGGGTAAGGATGCTCGTAATACCAAACCTCTGTAGTAGGTTCGCCTTTGGTGAAAAACAAGACATTGGTGCGAATGCTGGTGTAAGGACTAAACACCCCATTCGGAAGCCGCACAATCGTGTGCAGGTTACAGTCGCGCAGCAACTTCTGTTTAATGCGGTTCTTGATGCCTTCTCCAAACAACGTACCATCCGGGAGAACGATCGCCGCTCTGCCCCCGTCCTTCAGCAGTTCCATCACCAGCACTAAAAACAGGTCTGCCGTTTCCCGCGTCTGAAACTCGCTAGGAAAACCCCGCTCAATTCCATCCTCTTCCATGCCACCAAAGGGCGGGTTCGTCACCACAATATCCACCTGGTCATCGCGCCCATAGTCCCGGAGCGGTTTGCGGAGTGTATTGTCGTGCAGCACAGTCGTCGGCACCTCAATGCCATGCACCATCATGTTCGTCACACAAAGCAGGTGAGGCAGTTGTTTTTTCTCCACACCCAGAATGCTTCGTTTCACCCGTTCTAACTGTTCAGGGGAACTCGCTTGTTTTTTCAGATGTTCATAAGCACAGGTCAAAAAGCCACCCGTACCGCAGGCAGGGTCAAACACCTTCTCGCCCAGTTGCGGATTCACCATATCCACGGCAAACTGAGTCACCGCACGAGGCGTATAAAACTCTCCGGCATTCCCGGCACTCTGAAGGTTTTTGAGAATTTGTTCATAAATGTCACCAAACACATGGCGGGTTTGGGACTGGTTAAAGTCGATGCTTTCGTTAATCTTGTCTACCACCTGCCGCAGCAGTGTGCCCGACTTCATGTAATTGTAGGCATCCTGAAACACACTCCGGAGCAGTTTCGCTCGTTCTAGAGCAACTCCTTCCAGGTCATCGACTGCCAGTTCCTTGAGTGTGGGAAACAATTGTCCATCAACTAATTGCAACAAGTCCTCTCCCGTGGGTGCATTCTTGCCCAATTTCTTGCTATCTGCCCACTCATCCCAGCGCAAATTCAACGGCAGCGGTGAATCGTAGTTATCATCATTTAACTCCAGCTCGGCATCCTGGTCGCTGAAAATTTTATAGAACACCATCCAGCCAAGCTGACCAATGCGCTGGGCATCGCCATCCACCCCGACATCTTTCCGCATGATGTCTTGAATCGATTTAATGGTGGCAGATAGAGACATAGGATTTCCTCAGAAGCTATAACGATAGGCTGTTTCCAGCGAAGTACGGTCAGTTTTTTCTCAAGCCTAAGCTAGCATATGTCGAAAATGCCCTAATATATCGACATATTTTTGAAATATGTCGATGCAATCAACATATCGTGATGGCTAATTTTTCTCCAGTTCATCCCTATAACGACTTACCCCTGCTTCCTCCGCCTGTTGATGTCGAAACACGGCCTATCCTCAAAGCTTGTATTGAGGCTCGTGCCGCCTTAGCAGAATTAAAGCAGGCGGGTGCGCTGATTCCTAACCAAGCCGTTTTAATCAATACTATTCCCGTGTTGGAAGCGCAGGCTAGTTCGGCTATTGAGAATATTGTGACAACTGCTGATCGGCTATTTCAGTTTGCCCAGCTTAACGAAACGCAGGCTGATCCAGCAACCAAGGAAGCCCTACGTTATGGTTCAGCCCTTTCTTTTGGGTTTAAGGTAATTCAGACGCGACCGCTGGTAACGGCTACTGCTATAGATGTATGTTCAATAATCAAGGGCGCTGATATGGATATCCGGCGAGTCCCTGGCACTACTCTAGTGAATGGCACGAGCCGTGAAGTTATTTATACACCGCCTCAAGGTGAAACTCTCTTACGAGAAAAATTAGCAAACTGGGAACAGTTTATCCATCAAGCTGTAGAGATTGACCCTTTGATTCGGATGGCGATCATGCACTATCAGTTTGAAGCTATTCACCCCTTCACTGATGGCAATGGGCGCACAGGACGAATTCTGAATCTACTCTTTTTGATTGACCAGAAACTGTTAGAAATCCCGGTACTTTATCTCAGTCGCTACATTATTCGGCACAAAAGCGACTACTACCAATACTTGCTAAACGTTACCACTCAAGGTGAATGGGAAAACTGGATTTGTTTTATGCTGAGTGCAGTTCGAGAGACGGCTCAGTGGACTACAAACAAGATTCGGGCAATCCGCTATCTAATGGATCTAACTACAACCTTTGTGCGAGATACCCTACCAAAAATTTACAATCGGGAGCTGATTGAACTCATCTTTATTCAGCCTTATTGCCGCATTACGAATGTAGTAGATGCAAATATTGCAAAACGCCAAACAGCTTCAACTTATCTGAAAGGATTATCTGACATTGGTGTGCTAAAAGAATGGAAGCTCGGTCGAGAAAAGTTGTTTATCCATCCCCAGTTTTTGAAACTGCTAACGGCTGAAGATCATCAGGTAGAACCCTACCTGCCTCAAGCCCCGCGCTCGCTATAAAGCATTTGCTCCAATTCCTGAATTGCCGTTTTATACTGTTGCTTTCCCCCAAAGCTGTGGACGAGTTCCATCGGAGTTCCCAGTTTTGCAAACGGGTCAAGCTGTAAGACAGTCGTATCTTCGATCGCGATGATGCCCCGATCGGCATACTTATCCAATAGAGCATTCAATACAATACAGGCAGTTGCACCATATTTGGCAAACACATCCCGCTTCCGTACTTTATCGGCCCGTTCTTTACGAGTCAGGGGTGGACGGTCAAAGGCAACATGGCAAACTAAGTCGAAGAGGTCATAGTCCTTACCGACCATATCTTCTAAAGCTTCTAGAATCACCCCATGCCCTTTCAACTCATCAAGAATGGCTTGTTTGCGATCGGCTTCGTTCCACTTATTGAGAAAATGGTCTAGAGACTGGTATGCCTCGCTGACAGTGCGACGGGTATAATCCTTGAGCGACTCTGTAGTTAGTTGTCCATCCTTGTTGTAATAGCTCACCCGCTCCTTTGCTACCTCGAACTCCTGCCGACCGACTCGATACTTGATGCGAACTGACAAGTCAGTGCTGGCGCGATCGCCATTATCGCCTACGTCCTCGCCATCATCATTCCCTTTTGCTTCTGTATTAGCGACCGTTCCGGTTGGTTGACTCTCTGTACCAAAGTTTTCATCCTGAATCGGTGGCCCGTCCCAATCCGGGTCATCAAAGAGTTGGGTGGCGTTGCGGAAATCAATAATCGTGAAGAAATTCTTGCCATAGTCCGGGCGTAAGCGTGTACCCCGACCAATAATTTGCTTAAACTCCGTCAGAGATTGGATACGGCGATCCAAGACAATCGCATGGCAGGTTTGGGCATCTATCCCCGTCGTCATTAGCTTAGAAGTGGTAGCAATCACCGGATACGTCTCTTTGGGATTGATAAAGTTATCGATTTGAGCTTTACCCTCCTTCTCATCCCCTGTAATTTGCATGACGTAACGGTGGTCTTTGAGAACAAGCCCTCGATTCAGCGTTACCTTAGCCAAGGCTTCTCGCATTCGTTCGGCGTGGTCAATGTCCTCACAAAAAACAATGGTCTTCCGCATTGGGTCGCCATCGTGAAGAAACTGACTGACATATTCCGCGACCCGTTGAGTCCGTTTGTCAAAGGTAATGTTTCGGTCATAGTCCAGCAGGTTATAGTCCCGCTCCTCAATTAGTTGACCGTTATCGTCATATTCTCCTGCTTCAGGTGTCCAACCTTCCAGGTCTTTATCTAAGTCAACTTGTATCCTGCGGAAGGGAGCCAGGAAACCATCTTCGATTCCCTGCTTCAGGGAGTATTCAAAAATCGGCTCACCAAAGTAATCAATATTTGAGACGTATTTGGTTTCCTTTGGCGTTGCGGTCAGTCCGACCTGAATTGCCTCTTTAAAGTAATCGAGTACCTGTCGCCAATTGGAGTCATCTGCTGCGCTGCCTCGGTGACACTCATCAATCACCACCAGGTCGAAGAAATCTCGGTCGAATTGCTCGTAGAGGTTATCTCGTTCTTCATTGCCGATGATTGCTTGATACAGTCCCAGATAGATTTGATAGGAGGTAGTAATCTGCCCAGTTTCATTATCAACCAGGCTGCGGTCTAGCTTGGTCATGACCTCACCAAAGGGGCGAAAGTCATTAATAATCGTCTGGTCTACCAGTGCATTGCGGTCGGCCAGAAACAAAACCCGTTTGACAACTTTTGTCTTCCACAGTCGCCAGATAATATTAAAGACTGTGTAAGTTTTACCCGCTCCGGTTGCCATCACCAACAAACACCGTCTCTGACCGCGAGCGATCGCTTCAATTGTGCGATTGACTGCAAGTTGTTGATAGTAGCGGGGTTCCTTCCCGCCAATCTCAACGAAATAGGAGGACGTTAGCAAATCCTGATTAACGGATTGTAAATCTTTCCCCTGTTTATAGTGCTGCCATAGTTCCTCTGGTGACGGAAAGGCATTCAGGCTGAGTTGCTGTTCTATCTGAGCGTAGGTTCCACTCTTGTCATGAAATAAGAAGCCATCCCCATTCGAGGAAAAGACAAAGGGAACTTGCAGAGCCTCTGCGTAAGCAAGTGCCTGTTGTATCCCTGCTCTCACACTATGGTTGTTGTCTTTGGCTTCAATGACTGCGATCGGCTGATTTGCTGGGTAATACAGCAGGTAATCTGCCCGTTTCCTAGCTCCTCGCCCCGCCATCTGACCCCGGACTATCATCTGACCGTCCGTAAAGCCATATTCTCTGCGAATCTGACTCTTTTTCCAACCCGCCTCATAAAGGGCAGGTGTAATGTAGCGATCGCAAATCTCGGCTTCACTCAGGTCTTTCTTGTTCATTCTTTGTTGCCTGAAAGTCTCTCTATAAAGTATTCCTAAGAAATTAGCTCCCTCAGCACTTATGAACCTAGCTGACGGAAAGGCTTTTGGGAGAGGTTATATAGAAGTTAACTCATTAGGCAGTATCTCGTACCTGGTAAACTCACGGAATTTTGGTAAGTGAAATGGCTGAAGCGGAGTGACGGGGCGATCGGATTTGTGATTGTTCGCGTTATTTGGCGTGTCTAACCGTTAAATATGTTTTTCGTATAGGAAATTTGTCTGTAAAGTTGTCAAGGTTATCTCCATCCGGTTAGCTCAAGTTAATCCAGAAAAATACTTGGCTCAAATAGCTTTGTGATATGCACTCATCCCTCCAAAAGGCAACCGACACCGCTCACAACACCCATGCTCCCACAACGCCGGAACCTTAAACCTAGCTCCACAGTTGGGACATTCCGATAGCAACCGTAACCCATGCTTTTCGCACCCCGGAGTTTGCTGAAACTGCCACTCAATCTTGTGGCAAGGCGAGTGGGCATAAGAAAATATAAGAAAATATAAGAAAATATAAGAAAATATAACCAATCAAGACTTGATCGCACCACGCCGGGGAGTTGCGGCATTATGTAGACTTTATGTAGACTTTTTGCGCTGCAAAGACGATCGAACCGTCCAAAAAGTCTATTTACTGACCCGATCGCGCCCCCACCCGGAGTTGCCGTAAATGCACTAAATACACTGCACAGCCGATCGAACTGTGTAAAAAGTGTATTTAGTCCGCACCCAGTCCCAGATTGTCAGGAGCTGCGGGCGATCGGCTCTAAAAATCAAGAAAAGTCAAATAAAGTCAAAATAAATCAACCAACGCAATCCTTACCGACTTACCGGGGTTTAGTTTGTCTTTGCTGCTGCCGTGATGCTGCGGTTGTCGGCTCCACATGATGGCGAAGCCTTCCACATCAAACCGATCGCGCATAATTTCCCCGTAGTCAGCACCGAAAAATCGCACAGCAGCAATATGTAAAAATTATGCTGATTTATGCTGATTTATGCACTTGCTGCCTAGTTGCCTCCTCAGAGCTGAGGACGGAAGAGGCAACCAGGCAGCAAGTTACGGGCGATCAGCTTCGTTGTTAGAAATTGTTAGCTTTTGTAAGTTTTCCGACAACCACCGGAGAACTCACAAGTTGCTCAAACCGAGCAAATTCAGCCGCGCCGACAACGGCTAGAACATCCACCGAGGTAAGCTTGCCGGAGTCGAGCGCCTCCACAAAAGCCGCCACAACAGCAGGAGCAATGTGAGCAATCGGCACAGTCGAATATCGGGTAAAAATAAAGCGCCTTGATACCTAGGATTCCCCCATTCATAAGGGTGCATTGTTTTTGTTTCTGCGTGTAAAAGTCAGGTTTGTACGGACAAAAACATTGCTTGCTACCGAGAAAGAACAGCCATAACCAGCCTCAACAAAGAAATGCACGCTCGACACAAAAAAGCAGTAATTTGGCAGGAGATTGCAGGCGTTTGCAGGATATTTTCAGGTAAATGCAGGTAAAATGCAGCCCCTACAAATACCTGCATTTACCTGATTTTGTACTGCAAACGCCTGATTTTATACTGCAAATTCCTGACTTTAGGGCACACAAAAAATCAGCTAATTTTTTTGGTGGCGGCTTCGATCGACGGTGCGGGGAGGTCAGTAAAATATTTTGGGCAACGCGCGACCAATTCCTGAAACTCTAGGAAGTGCCGATCGCCGACAACCTCCACCACATCCGCCGCCACCACTTCACCACGGTCGATCGCCCTTTCCAAATCAGTCTGAACCGCACCAGCCACAGCCGGGGACTGGTAGCCAATAGTCTCTCGGATTCTGCGGGCAAAGTCACGGGCAAGGGGCGGCGGGCCCAATAATTCTTGGAATTGCTGACGTTCGATATCGGTCAGTTCCAACCAGATGGCGACGCGATCAGCATAGCCACGCTGGCAGACATCTTTGAGGATGGCGGCTATCTGTTGGGCGAATTCGTGATCGTTTTTGGCAATGGCGGCGCGGATAAATTCAAGGCATTCGAGATGGGTGGCGGGGTCAGTCTGTATGCGCGATCGAATAGCTTGGACGCATTCGGTGGCTAGGGAATTATTCGACATCTTCAACCACCTCCGGGTCTGTTGGTTCTGTCTCTATCTCTGCCTCTGGCTGTGACTGGGAACTGGTATCAGATATCTGAACTGGTGACTCTACAGGTTGCGGCTGTGATTGTTTGCGTTTGGCATTAGCCAAACTCCTGAAAACTTCGTTCTCTTCAGGATTTAGAAGCTTTTTGATTGCTTCTTTTAGGCGACCTGTACTGTCCAAATTGATTATGTTCCTTGCAATTTCGTTCGCCGCTCCCGCGTCATTTTCTGCAATGGCTTTCTGCACTTTGGCAACTATCTCGTTGACCAATTCGGCATCAGGTTCTGGCGGCGCGATCGGCGGGACTGTTGGCGGTGTTGGTACTGTTGGTTCTGCGGACGGTTCCAGATGGGCGATCGATTCCTCTGGCGACGAGTTGACATTTTCCGAAGAGTTGACACCAATAGTTGACGGCGTGTCAACCTCTTCTATCTCGCACTGGCTAAGGTTTTCAGTGCCAATAGTTGACAAGTTGACAACATCCTTAATCATCTTAGGATTTTCGCCGCTCAAATCTGGGATGTCGATCGGTTCTGCTGTCTGGGGGGGGGGAGTGTTTGAATCAAGAGTCTCAAGTGTGTCAACTTTGTCAACTGTTGGATTTTTTATGTCTTGTAATCCAGATTCTGCATTGGTTTGACTCCATTGACTGTTTGTCAATTTTTTGTCAACTGTTGTCAACTCTTTTAAAGAGCTATCCTCTAGAACATCCACAGGGTAAGGTTTGTGCTGTTTTTGGAGTTCTTCAGAATTTGTCAACTCCTTAGGGATAAGTGCAAGCTGAGCGCCTTTACCTTGCGTCTCGGCTAAGCCCATCATTTTTAATTCAAGAAACAACTGCCGCACCTTATTAGCATCAGTTTTGCGAAGATCTCTTATTGTTCGCCTTGCTTGGCTAGCTGTAAGAGTTTTTAAGTCTGCTACCTTATCCAGCAACTTCCGCAGCGTAGGAGCTAGCTCACCATTTTCAACATCTCCATCGCCCTGCAGAATGGTGACTTGACCGAGATAAAAATCTGCTAACTTGCAACCAGATTTGACAATGGCAAGGGGAATTTCCTCTGGAACTTCAGCAGACCCGCTGGCTACTTCCCAAAGAATGTGCAAAAGTCCAATTAGTCGAACAGCTTGCCCCGGCATTTTTGCGATCGCAGCTTGCAGCCCTGGTCTAGTCTCAGCGCGTTTCTGTTCGTCTTTTTCATCGTGCCAATCGTCAAAATACGTTTGCCCAAGCTTTTCAAAATGAAGCTGTATGACGGGTAAGGCGTCGATTTTTTCGTAGATGTCTGCTAGTAACTCATCTAGGTAATAGCTCGTGTCATCACGCGGTATTTTGAACGGACGCATCGGCATACTGTAGAAAAGGAAGCGGGCCCACTCACCTTGAGAGTCGGAGAAGTCCCCTAGTAAGTCGCGAAGTTTATCTGGTTGAATGCCGCCGGTGATGGACAGAGAGTCGCGGGCTAGACTCACACGCGAACCATCACCCGCCCGGTTCTTTTTAACTCCCCCTCCATTCCAGCCTGAAAGATAACTTTCTTTATCCGCACCTTTGCCACCTTTGTAAGCGCCATGTGATGCGAACAAACCGCTAAGCTCGTCTTTGATTAAAGTTAAGCCGTTGTCAGGCTGTTGACATTTAACTTTGTCTACAGATTCAACAGTGGCGTTGTCAAGGTAGAACTCGCGAACTGGTTTTGGTTTTTGTGGAAACTCACCGCCACCGTTACCTTTGCTATTTGTTGTTTCCTTGAGTGCTTGCAGTTCGGCTTCATACCGTTGTAATGCTTGCGAGTGCTTTGCGTCTTCAGCGCTCTGGAGTTTAACCAATGGTTGTTTGACAATATCTAATGTGGGAGTTTTGCGCCCCCCTGTTACTGCTACAACGCCAGTGTAAAGCAACAATGGTTGGACAAAATTAATGCACCTTTTGGCAACGACGCGGGAATTGGGATT
>Ga0247770_1002227_pt1 | contig 11372 bp, 5 predicted proteins | sample UWRJL136409B6_FD_179943 | JGI IMG/M metagenome (GOLD analysis project Ga0247770, IMG submission 179943) | Plant litter microbial communities from Arlington Agricultural Research Station in Wisconsin, United States - UWRJ-L136-409B-6 | ecosystem: Environmental > Terrestrial > Plant litter >... | reverse complement strand
AGGGTGTGGTGGTGGTTTGGGGGGGGGGGTGGGGGGGGGGGGTTGGGTTATGATGGTCTCAAATGGACTGGAGACTTACGATGGTCTAGAATGGACGAGAGGTTGGTTCCCGGTTTGGGTTTCTTCCTGCGCCTTAGGAAGTAAAGCACTGGGTTTATCATCCGTATATGTTTCTTTCTCGTTCAGTTGTTGACTTTGAGTTTCTTTGAAAGGGTTTTTGGGGTCTCTTTATCTGAGGTGTTGCGTTGCTGTGACTGGATTGGTCTTTATTTACTTTCAAGGGGCGAGTTTCAGACTCGTCTGAAACTCTTAAGTAGTTCTTTAGTCACGAAATGTACAAGTAACAAGGAAATCTTGTCTACCCAGGCGCAAAGAGTGGAGATCTCGGGTACGCAGATAGTTCCGTGTCTTTCTCATCGGCTGGCGATTCAAGACTCCATCCTTTGTAAGTTGACCTTACCGCTTGCTAATGAGTAACGACTGATGCATGTAGCTGCCTCATTATGCCGAACATTTCCCTCCTCAACATAAATGCTCAGGTAGATGAGCTGACCTCTGAGATATTTGACCACTTGCGCCAGCTCATTGAGCATGACAAAAAATACAACAGGTTTGACCGTTGCCTCGGCAAAGCCAACACCCTTGCAGGGCATTCTGCAATCCTCTTCGACAAGATGAAGGCTGTGGAGCAAGAGGCTCCCACAGAACAACCGGTTACCTCAGGGAAAAGTATTCTAAACTTTGCTTCGGAGATCTACCGTGCTTCCATTGTTCTGAGGGGAGCTACACGCCTTCACTCATCCTGGACGCATTGACTCCCCGTCTGGAATGGCCAGGGAGACACTCGTTCGGAAGAGCATATTCATGGCAATTGAGCACCTGTTAAAGGTCGGGTTCAGTTCAGGTTCTACCTCCTGAAGACAATCAACGTTGACGGTCGCCTCGGGAACCTCAGTCACAACGAGACACAAGCTTTCCATGCCCTGAGCAACCAAGTCTGGCTCTTGATAAACTCAACCGAGAACATCCAAACCAGCGAAGCAAAATGGCGACAACACTTCAATGAAGCCTCCTGGCTCCAATGGGCCAACACCATCTTTGGGTTCCCCAAGCCCAAAGTTCACCAATGCCGCACAACAGACAATTCCTCGCCCGTCTACCTCACCATCTCCTACCCCCTATTGCTACGCACATATACCTCCATCCAAGCCCTTCTCCACGCTCTACTCAACCGACTAACAGACCAAGGAATCAACCCCATTGGCCACCCTCAGCACCGTGACCCATTCCTGGGGCCGAGACCTCGAAATAGGCTCAAGGAGTGGATACGGGATGCTGGCCCCAAGCAGTTACAAGATCTTCTGTTCGAGATGTTGTTAGATTCTCAGGCTTCTATTAGTATCTTGTTGGAGGGGCTTCAGCGTATTGAGGATGGGGAGTGGAGGGAGGCGATTATGAGGGTTGTTCAGATGCTTTGTGGGGTTATCTCGGATTCAGAACTGCTTCACTGGCGGGCCCGGGGGTATAAGTTGCTGTATTATTGAGATAAATTAACCCATTCGGCAAGCAGATCAACATTGAATCTCGTCTGCCTCGGGTGAAAACGACCCTACTGGTCACGAGGAGCAAAATGATACTATTCCCCAGAAAACAGGGGACGGTGAGACTAACGAAGTAACATGCGCCTGCTGCTAATTCAAGTGCTCCCGAGACCGCACCTACCGTAATTCCCGGTGTTGGGCCCATCTTTGAGAAGCCGCAGAAGCTGCTCAGAGGACATTAAAATTTCACATCTTGCTCAGTAAATTGCCCATATTTTCTCTGGAGAGGGAAGACTTAAGGTGCGCCAGGACAGTCAGATGGCGCAGGAAAATTCAAGTTCGATTGTGCAAATGGCATGTATGTATGTGAGCGGAAGGCAAGTGGTATGTAAAGTGCTGCTCTTGTAACGAACCTCACCCAAGCTCACATTACACCAGGAGAACCCGAACTCACAGAAAGACAAAACCTGTATTTCGCTATTGGCATCTTCGACCCATGGCAAGACAGCCCTCGTGAAGCTCTCATCAACATTGACATTGGGAACAACTCAAAGGGCGACAACTTTTCGGATGATCTGACAAAGGGTGTTAGGGCACTCAGGGGTATATGGCGGTTTGTCTCTCTGAAATCAGTTGCCGAGTTTGCCGTCTACAAGGTGAGATATTTTCCTGGTCTAGTGAGAACTCACGGAAGCAAGTGTAATCTTCACTTTCATTTCATCAATTCCGCTGCCTTTGGTACAGTGTGGAGAAGGCGGTCACCACACACATATCAAAGACCCGCAGGCAGAACACTACCTCCGCACGCTTTTCCAAGATTGGCAAGCAGGCATAGTGCTCAAGACCAAGTGGAGGGATTGGATTATGAAAAATCTGAACCGCGGACATTGAAATGTATTATGCGCTATATGCCTACCTACTTTGTGCATGTCCGCGGACCTCTCACAATGACGCGAAGAAAATCACATAGGGTTGCACCCCTTCGCTGCATCTCCGCCTAAGGCGTGGTTTATATTCGTCCACCAGTCGTCAGATTCAAGATTGGCACTTCCAGAATTATTTTTAGGAGTCTAATCCCGGCGTAAGGATAGCGTGGTTCGGCGGGAGCGGCACAGCAGGGCTGAAACCGACGGCCTACAACACGGCACAGCTTTATTAGCCGATCAAACCAGAGCATTGGCGGCTATGCATGGCTCGTGTTACCTGTCACAGAGCAACACTTAACCTCCAACCCCCGCATCTTGCTGACTTTTCTGCCCAGGAGTCGTCTCTCCATCTGCAGATTTCGTGCCAGGCGGGCGAACCCGCCGTTGTCGCGATGAAGTCCCCAGAGGCCGCCACGGGCCCCCCTCCCGCTAAGGAGTCGAATAGCCGCCTTCTTGACAGCCAAACCAGTGCCGATGTCCGGATAGCCAAGGCCACGGCGGCAAATCGGCCCGTGTCCTTCTACCTCCGCAGATGTTTTCTCTTGGAAATGGCGGTGTTGTCTGTGGTGCTCATCGCGGCGTTGGAAATACTCAATTTTCTGTCGAACAGAGACCAGGGCTTCATCACAGCAAAAGCACGCATGCACTATCTTTGGACATATGGGCCGACGCTCGGTGAGTTCGATGGCCGTCACGGCGTACGTAGCTGACATGTTTAGCCCTCACCGTTGTTTCTGGTGTCTGGAGCCAGCTTGAATACCGACTTCAGGTCGCGATGCCTTGGATGGAACTAAGCCGCAAAGCCCAGCCTGCCGGCCGGAATCTCCTCATGAACTACATCAGTCCGCTGGCAGTTGTGTCGCTGTACAGGTCTGGGCTCGCCGGACATTTCCCCGTCACACTCGGCGCGCTTGGCGGCTTCGTCGCAAAAGGATTAGTTATCGCATCTACCGGCCTTTTGGCCCTCGAAACAAAGCCGCTCACATACGAATCAGAGTTTCGCATGGTGGATCGTTTCAACTTCACAAAGCCTGGTTTCAACGCAGCGGACTACTCGGTGACGTACGATGCCGCAGTGATGCTATGGGCGAACAGTCAATGGGATGCCCCCTTTCGGCCGGGCGTGACCAAGGAACAGGCAGTGCTGTCGTTTGCGGTCAACCCCGATCTGGGGCTTGGATCCGATGATACCCTCTCCGCCAACAGCGCAGTCTTCGCCGCCAACCCCGAATGCCAACCTTTCTTCTGGACGTACATCAAAAGCAACGAGTCAGAAAGGAATACAACGTTTGGCAAGCTCATGCCGCAAACCGACTTCGACATCCTGTCACCGTTTTGCCTCATTTCAGGCATCGCCGGCACGTTCCCCCAAAAGCGGATCACCGAAACTCCACTCTACGTCCTCAACTCTACGATACCCGTCGACAACTGGTGCCCTACCAAAACCAAGACCGACTTTGATCAATACAAGAACACGCATTTGTTCGCCAATTTGGCTTTTGATTGGCCAAACGGGACCACAACGGTTGCAGCTTTGCTTTGCCGTCCCCAGTACTCTCTCACACGTCGGTTGGTCAAGACAAGCTCCGGGAACCCGGCAGGAGGTGATATTCTGGAAGTGGGCGACATTCTCGACACCATGGCTCTCGAGCTGTCGCCCTTTTATTTGACGACGCTGGTATTCAGATCCATTCTCCGCTATCAGATGTCTTTGACTAACAATGGCGATGCCACATGGGTATCGCTGATGAATTTCACCGCGTCTGCGCCTAACCTGGAGGCGTTTGCGGATCCCGAAGCGTTCCGACACGCCTTTCAGACAGCCTACAAGGCGGTTTCTTCTCTGGCGGCCAAGTACGCAATGATGGTCCCCGCCGCGGAGGGGGAAAAGCTACCTGGCCTGGTCACGCAGCACACTCCGCGGCTCGTCGTCACGCAAATATCACTACGAATCATGGAGGGATTTTTAGCCATCCTCGCTCTTGTGGCTTTCCTCCTAAGCCGCTACAGTTTCAAGTCGGTTCTCGCACGATCATCCTCGATCGCAGACGCAGCTATCGTTTTGGCTCACAGCGAGCCCGTAGCAAAAGTCCTGCCGGTCGGTGCCGCACTCACTGCGGAGGCACTGGAGACGAAACTAGACGGCCGCCTCTTTTCATCGCCACCAGATCTCAGCGCAATCGAGATGACAAACAACGATGCTCAACTCCACAGGAACAACATCCAACAGGGGCAATTTGACGACGACGACGACGATGACGACGACGGCGACGCCGCCGCTCAGTCAACAGCGCCCATGGTCATCCAGTCGTGGCGACCATACGCCGTCACCAGGACCGCGGGGGTCCTATTGATCATCACAACCATCGTCCTCTTCAGTGCGCTCGAGATCCTCTACCAACTCTCAACAAAACGGGGGGGGCTCGCCCAAGTCAACATGGAGGGGTACGCACGATATTACTGGGTCTTCCTCCCATCCGTGGTCATGGCGGCGCTGGGCCTGGCCTATGGATCCGTAGATACGGGCATTCGGAGGCTCTCCCCTTTTCTGCAGCTCAAGAGCGCCGCAAGCAAGACGGAAAGGCGAGACGCGATAGACGCTGACCCGTCCGCGAGCGTTGCCCTGGTGGCTCTGGCACGGGCGCTCTGGCAACGGAATCTGAGAGTAGCCCTTGCCACCTTGGTCGCGGTCCTTGGAAGCCTGCTGACCATCGCGGCCAGCGGCTTGTACTCGACCAACCAGCCATCTGTCGAGATCGAGTTCGACGACCTGGCCCTGGGATCGTGGTTCGATATAAGCTCGCATCACGGAGATTTCAAGGATGGCGACAGCTCAGGGACCGAGGATATTTTCACCTACGCCGTTCAGTTCCAGAACTTGTCCTACCCAGTAGGCACCTACAGCGATCTCGCGCTTGCCCTGCCAGATCCAACCTCGCTGCTGCTGCGAGCCGCCACCCGTCTTGATCCAACGTCCAACGGCTCCGCGACAGTGCGCGCGACCGTGCCGGCCGCCCAGACCCGGGCCAACTGCACCTTGCACCAATTTTGGGAGAAGCAGGCCATAGCGAATGCCAGCCGCTACGAAATCGTCGTCGATCCTCTCCCCCCCGGGTGCCGTAGCGGTACCGACGACAAAAGACGCCTACAGGTGGGCCGCGGTTACCCAGAGGAGGGCTACTTCGCCTACCTTGCCCTCGGGCAATGGGTGCTGAGTCCAGGGGTTGCTGCTGATAAAGCCGACACGGAGAGCGAACAACCTGCGGCCAGCAACAAAAGTGCCACCACCGGCATCAACCGCTCCCCCTACGCGGTGTGCAACGACAGCGTCCAGCACGAGTTTTTCGCACATGGCCGCGTGATGCATCAGACGTTTTACAATCTGACCTTGCTGCACTGCGTCCCGTACGTCCAGGCCCTCAGGGTGGAGGCAACCTTCAAGCTCCCCTCGTTGGAAATCGACCCGGACTCGCCGCCGCCCACCATGGTTCCCGGAAGCGCCGCAACGCCCTGGAACCATCCAAGAAACCCCGACAGAAACAGCATCGCTCTGTTCGAGCCCTTGGTGGACGGCGAGGATTTCCTCCCCTTCTTCAGCGTGGCCTTGGCCGCCGGCAAGGACGGAACCCCGCTGGACGAGTTTTCCGGGCGCGAGAGAGCGGACGCGCTGATCCGGCGCGTCGACAAGCTGTACGGCGAGATTGGCGCCCAGGCGCTGCATTTCAACTTCCGGCGGGACATGGCCAACATCACGGCCCTGCGCGATGCGGCCAAGGCGGGGAATCCGATTCCGGCTCGGACGGTCAAGGCGGTGATGAAGGTGCCGCTTCCCGCCGGCCAGGGCCGCCTCGTGCAGAGCGAGATATCGACGCGGTTGCTGGAAGCGCTCTTGCTGGCGCTGGCCGTGTGCGCTGCCATCTCGTTCTGGCTGATGGGCGACGGCAAAGTCGTCCCGGTCGACCCCGGGTCCATCGCGGCACGGATGGCGCTGTTGGCCGGGAGCGAGCTGGTGGCGAAGGTGAGAGATTGGGGACGGGAAGGGCTCGCCGGAAGAAGGATCTCGCTGCGCTGGTGGAGGAGGGGGACGACGCCCGTGTACGGGATTGATGTCGAGCCAAGGCCCGAGACGGTGGTGTGGCTGGGCGAACAGGCGTACCTTCACTCTCCTTGCTCGCCGGGAACGCAAAGGCTTGGGGAATATGGAGGGTGGAAAATGGGTTATGTGTCTCTGGCTACGACGACGACAACGACGACGACGACCGAGGTCTCGAAAGGGCAGGGTTCACATGCAGACCGTAGCTTTGAGTAGATAGATCACCGCCGCGGAGCACACAAATAGTTTGGGCTTCTCCAGAGCAAAAACAAGAATTGGTCAAAATTACGATTCTACCCGCCCAGTTTGACACTTGCAGGGTCTACACAAAACCGAGGATCTCTTGAGTACAGCATTCGACCCAGCACATGCCAGCAGCTTTACTCATGCACGATTGGCCATTCGCACCCGTTTCACAATGAGAGCGTGACCGACCAGACCACTCGACATTCATTCATTGTTCTGTCCCACCGAAACACCTACCACACTCGTACAGCAAAAGAGCCGAGATTGGGGGGTGGGAAGCATGATTTTGCTATATTTCGGGGCCCCCAAAGTGGCGAATATTGTTGACGAAGGGCAGAGGGCCTAGTGTTTCCTGTCTTAGTATGTAACGAGGTATTCGCATTATGCATCATGTAGCTTTATGAATTAGTACTGTAAATCTCTGTTCTGGCGATAGTGATGTGCTTGTTTGGCGGTTCTTGACCAAGCGACGAGCCAGGGGCTTGTTTACGACCCCTTCTATTTTTACAACCCCTGTCCATCAGTTACTCAATCTCCGGCCGGTTGTAGAGCAGGTGTTGAGCGGCAGGAAGCGGCAGACAGAGACACTAAAAGAATGCCGCTCTCCTTGGCTTTCAATTGAGCAAGCTGCATGGTCTCGAAGCGGCTATTTTCCCTGCAGCCTCAGCAATCTGCAAACCGACCATTTTGGTCAGCGGTGGCAGCCCGAGACTGGACGCCACTGCACCAAGTCGATTGTTCAAGTCAAAGTCATCTGCAGGGTGTGGCTAGCTGACTAACCCCCCTCGCTTCTGGTGTGTAGCACTGCATATCCAACCCATCCAACCCAAGCCACTGGGGCCACACACCCTTCCCTTTTCCAATGCGCTAGGTGCGGTGTGGCTGGCTGACCCGCTTCCCTTCTTCTAGGTAGCTTTCCGAAGACCGAATTATCATCACCTTCGGGTGAATGAGGGCGCGGTTGATTGGTTTCAGCCTTTATCGTCTATACCGGAGGCGCCCCAAGCTGAGCTGAATCTCCGGACAACCCCGAGCATCGCTAGGATGGGACAAATGATGGCGCTTTGTGTTAGGGGAGTATGCCCGTGGGGGACCAACATAAGAAGCCTGCCTGTCCACCTTCATCATTTAGTCCTTTCCCTAATAGCCTCTTCGTCCTCCTTCAGCACCCACCCATCTTCATCTCACCGATTCTTTCCAACAACATGCCGCCCATCCATCCGGAGATTATCTGGGACCCCAAGCCTCAGAGCAACGCCGGGGACCCGAACCTTCCCGAGACATTCTACCATCTCAACTACAACGGCCATGCTCTCATGTTCACCGTGGATCTGTGTGGGAAAGGAGTCAGTCTAGACACCAAACGCTGCCCAATGTGGATCTGCTTGCATGGCGGTGGGACGACGGATTCGGAAAACAATAACGACACAAATTGGACCAAGGCCCGTGCAGGATACTTCGGACACATGGTGAACAAGTACGCAGAGGATCACGGCCCAGTCATCATGGTCTGCCCACGAGGTGTGTCAAAAACCGAACGCGGCAAAAACACGGCCGCCTGGGACGATTGGAACCTTCATTTCAGACAAGAGTCGTATGTTCTCATGGAGCAAATGATCATTCAGCTCCTGCAGACCAACACAGTCATTGACGCCTCGTACTCTGTCGATCCAAACCGTGTATACCTCTGGGGTTTCTCGGCTGGGGGAGACGGCGCCTTCAATATTGGAGCCCGGATCCCCGACCGCTTTGCTGCTGTTATTGCCAACGCTGGGCATCCCAACGGAGCCCCTTTCGTCAACTTCGCCAACACGGACATGATTCTTCAGGTTGGCGAACGAGACGTTCTCAAGGGCGCTAATGATAGACGGATCTCTCGAGCCAAAGTATACCTCGAAGAGGCACGAGCTCCCCTCATCACGCTCAAGCAGACACAGGACCCTGACGGACGTGACAATCTTTATCGGTTTGAGTGCATGGTTGTTCAAACCGAAGATGCTCCCGAAAGTAGCAAAAAGGGCCTCTACTACCACAACAGCTGGTCTTCGCGAGACACGGGTACTACCTTGAAAGTGACGGCGCCTAAAGACGGCGGTGCTGTTGAGGCCTGGCTCGCACAGCAAGACTTGCAGGACGTGGAGTGGCTGAAAAAGAGGGAGCAGGAGCGGATCTGGACCAGGAAGCAGGGCGAGTGGTGGAACACCTCAACCACCATCAATCCTCTGATCCTGGTCAACAGCGACAAACACAAGTACACGCGAAACCCAACCCCAGCCCGCGTCATCTGGGATCTCCATTCGCGGCCTCCTCGGCCTGAAGGGTCGCCAAAAGGGTGGGAAAAACGCATGTTTTATTGGTTGTATGTCCGCCAGAGCCCTTTGGACACAGTGGCTGAAGGGCTCGTGAAGCTGGGCCCCGAGGATGCGAGACTTTTGACCAAGACCAACCAGCACCTCATTCACGTCGCCCGCCCCAACAGCCACATGGGCTACCTGCTCAAGGAAAGTATGATCACGGGCAACCAGACAATCACACTTCGAATCAACGCGGCTGGCACTACTAAAGACTTCCCGTTGGGGACGCTTGCTGTGCAGTCAAAAATCAAGGCGCAGACAAGGGACCTGAGCGGCGATCCTGAGCTTGAGTTTGCCGCAATGGTGTATCTCACAGGCTCGAAGGATGATTGGAAGGCGGTGGTTGCTCAGAGCTTGGATGGTTGAACGTTGAATTTTTGCAGGATTGAGAATATCATCAGAGTGGTTGTTTCTACGCACAAATTTCTTTGCTCGTTCCAGCCCCCTTCATGTCCCATTTCTATCTCCCCTTCAAAGTCAAGCAGCGTCACATCATTGTATGACAGCTATCTTGTTAAATTGGGGTGTTGTCAGAAGCCGTATCATTATTATCCTTTCCCAAGAATTACAAGTTCAATGAGTCAAGTGCAGCATCCGTAGTAGACGCCAATGGGCCACGGTTACGCGGACGGTTACGTGGAGGAATGGCATTCAACTTGTGCACGGACCCATGGTGTCTTGTGTAACCCCAGAAAGACGCATTTGATATGGCACTCCTGAACAGTTTAGCCGTTGCATCAGCCATCACCTCATGCGGCACAGGAGCACCACGTTCTTCTCTTCAACATTCCCCCACGAAACGCAACTTTCGAATGACCAAACCCCTTTCAGCACATGATCCCGATCGCTCTCGCCCACAACAACTGAATGGACTCAGACACAGAAAGCGAGCCCGGCGTCGAACACACCGAACACTCCCCGCTCTTGCGCCGCGACAGCGACACCTCGTCCCACAACACCACAGACCCCACCCACCAACCCAAACTCCTAACCAAAAACCTCATCATCATCGTCGGCGCTTTCTCCTGCAAATTCCTCTTCTCCCTCGGATCCGCCTTCGTGGAACTGCCCCTTCTCCAGCTCCAGGAAGACATCCTCTGCCGGCACTCAAGCCCCGCCGGCCCGCCAGACTGGCCCTGCAAACAAGACGACGTCCAGAAGGAGCTGTCTGTCTTGCGGCAATGGCTCATCATGGCGGATCTCCTGCCGACTCTGCTTGTTGGCGTGCCCATGGGGATTGTCGCTGATCGATATGGGCGGACGATTGTCTTGGGGTTGGCGCTTTTTGGGGCGACGCTGGCTGCGGGCGCGGCGGTTCTGATCTGCGCGTTTCCGGAGGTGGTTCCCCTGAGGTTGATATGGCTTACCCCTGTGCTCACGCTCATCGGGGGAGGGGAGGTGACGGTGTTGACGATGGTTTATGCCATGGTTGCTGATGTCACGGATGAAGCTCAGCGGTGGGTGCTACTCATACTCATCACTGCGATTACGTGGATGATCGTTGCTAATCTCAGGGTGACTCTCAGATCCGTCACCTTCTCCCTGTTCACCGCCGGCATGGCAATCGGCGGCATGCTCGAAAGCCCACTCACCTATCTTCTCATGAAGAGAAGCCCGTGGCTGTCGATATACGTGGGACTGGCCCTCTCCGTCTTCTCCACTCTCCTCGGCTTCTCCCTGCCGGAAAGTCTTAAGAAGGGCTCTCTTCCCGAAGACATATCCGACCCTCAGTACAATGAGGATGACACCGCCAACGGCCATGATCACAGCAGCTTTGCGCGAGCAGTTGCCCAAGCCAAAGCCGGCGCAGCGCGATTCCTCACTTTCCTTCACCTCCTTTTTACAAAAGAACGCCAAGTCGGTCTCTTACTCCTAAGCCTCCTCTTCACGACATTCGGCCGGGATGCAGCCCTGATGCTGATCCAATACGTCCACATCCGCTTCGGGTGGGAATGGAGCGAGGTAATCTCCCTCTTGTTTCTGTACACCAACAGCTGTACTGACCCCCCTCCAGGCAGCGCTCCTCCTCTCCCTCAAACAAACCGTCTCTTTCGCTCTCTACACCCTCATCATCCCCCTGCTGACAACCCTCCTCTCCTCTCCATCCCCTTCTTCCCCTACTTCTTCCACATCCCCCTCTCTGCTCCCCACCCCTCCCCCCCGCGGCCGCTCCCCCCTCTCGATCGACCTCCTCCTCCTCCGCACCTCCGGG
>Ga0247770_1002226_pt1 | contig 11374 bp, 14 predicted proteins | sample UWRJL136409B6_FD_179943 | JGI IMG/M metagenome (GOLD analysis project Ga0247770, IMG submission 179943) | Plant litter microbial communities from Arlington Agricultural Research Station in Wisconsin, United States - UWRJ-L136-409B-6 | ecosystem: Environmental > Terrestrial > Plant litter >... | reverse complement strand
AAGACCACTAACATCCCCCACCTACAGAACCAACTTCACTGCGCGCCCCATCCACAAAGTCTACCTCAACCCCAGCCAAGACGAAGTGATCACCGTCCCCCTCATCTACTCCTCCGGCCTCTACAAGCTCTCATCCCCCTTCGGCCCCCTCCGCGGCCGTCTCACCTCCCCTGTCCCCGCTCCCTCCCCCCTCCGGCGCCTCCACACCCAACTACCTCTAGGCCTCCCAGCTCAGCGACGCCTACAACTCCCCCTAGACCCTCACCCGCTTCCTCTAGCAAGCCACCTCCCTTAAAACAACCCTCAACCCGTCCGGCACCAACCCGCCTTCCTACGACCCCAAGGACTCCACCCCCTTCAACCGCACCCTGCAAGTCTCCCTCCACAACTCCGCCATCAACCACACCGCCTCATGCACTTTCTCCTCCCCCCTGCTCGACACCGAATCCTCCCTCTGGTGGCCCTGCTTCCCCGACCGCTTCTCCCTCCAAGACCCGCAAGACGAGCACATACCCCCGCTCCAGAAGGACATAGAGACCTACATCCAATTCATCCCTGCCACAGGCGAAGTCCGCCTCAACCAGACATGGTATTGCTCTAACCCTGCTGGTCTACAGGCCGAACCCTTTAAAATCACCGCCCAGGGCCGTAGGGCAGTGTACCGCGGGCGGGGTGAGAATACCCTGCAGGGGCAGCCGTGTCCGGTGTGGATTGTTGCTAGTTGGCTTGGGTCGTATACTTGTGATTTCACGTACTTTGCGAAGTGGCTTACGCTTGGGGAGAGGGATGGAAGTGTGGCGAGCGGGATGGAGTCGCCGAGGGTTATGGCGGAGAATTTGACGGTTACGCTGCTACCTCCCGGGTCTTCATGTTGTTGATGCTGCCCTGGCAACCAGCAAACTCACGGCTCTGCGGGACCGCAGATGTTGGTTGTCGTCTTGCATGGACAGGTGGCATAGGACTGGAGATCGCCACAAGGTCAATGGATATCATTCCAAATAGGTTGCTCTAAATGGGTCGCTTTCAATAGGTATCGTTCCAAAAAGGTTACTCTAAATGGGGGGTCGCTCCAGCTCCAATGGTGTGCCTTAAATGGATCCCGTTCGCCCCAGCTCTAAATGGGCCACCCTAAATGGACGGGCTGCTCTAAATCTAAAATGAATCGCTATAAATGGGTCACTCCCACTGGATATCGCTCCAAAAAGGTTACTCTAAATGGGTTGCTCTAGTTCGACACTTCGAGCCCCTGAAGCGTCCCATCCGCCGTTGCAGTGTCCCGCATCGCACGCCTGCTGCGCACCACACATGGTCGTCGTTGGTAAGATACCCATGCAAGCTTAAACGGCGTATTCCTCCGATAAACACATTTGTCCTGGCCACCCATAAACAGAACTGACGCAAAGCCTGCCATGACAAAACACCCTGCACTGCGTATAACACCAACACCCGCATGCGCGATATCATGATTGATGGCAATCGACACCTCCCCATTCTACCCCCCTCCCCAAGCACACATCAAAGACGGATGCACGCACACCAATACCCGTCCTGGACAGCAGCGTGCGACGAGTGGATGGTGCAGTTCCAAACGCTCAAGGAGATGCAGAGGTGGATGCATAATGCCGCGTGGAAGATTGCGACAGGGATTCACCTTGGGTACCCAACTACTCAAGGTACCTACCTAGGTTTCTATCTACCATGGTACATGTACATGCACCTACAACCTACCCAACAAGAAGAGAATAACAGGGCACTACCTACATACCGAGCCCACCAGCAAAGAACCCCCAACCCAACCACAACCCTCGAAACGGGCCTAGAAAAGATAGATACATGTAGCCACCACCCCTCTCGGCGCCCCAGCCGTAACAACAATGGGGTGCCCCCTCCCGGCCTCCCTCCTGAACCCCCGTGTGTCTGAACCCTCGTGTGTTATATGTTCCCGTCCCATAACCCTCACATCCAAGCTCGCCGGCGTGGAAGTCTTGCCACGGTGCTTGGCGTGCCGATTTCAGCGGTCGGAGCCGCACACGCCCGATGGCCAACCCCATTATTGTCCAACGTCACAGCGCCGTTCCGGGCATACAGACCCCCATTCACTGTTGCCCCCGTTGAGGCAGTGATGGACTTGAGCGCTAAGATGCTGCCGGCAAACACAGAGTTAGTGCCGAGAGTGGCCGAGCTGCCGATCTGCCAAAAGACATTGCAGGCCGAGGCGCCGTTGATCAGGCGGACCGACGAGTACGAGACCGTGATCAGGGACGAGCCTGTCTGGAAGATCCACACGCTCTGGGTGTTGTTTTGGGCGTCGAGCGTCAAGGGCCCGGTGAGCTGGGCGCTGCTGTTGAACGAATAGACACCGGCCGCGAGTGTACGACCGCCTAGAACGCCCGTCAGGGGTGTTGATGGCCGCCGAGCCGCCGAGTCGTAGGCGGTCACCAGGTCCAGCTTGGCCTGCAGGACTACTGCGTCGGCACTGTGTCTCGTGCCTGGGGAGGCGACGGTTCCGGGAAGGAATCCTGAGATGGATGTGCCGGGGGAGACGCCGAGATGGCCGTCAACAATGGTCAGTCCCGTGTTGGTGACTGCCTCGCCGGCAAGCACCGCGAATGGTAGAGCAGTCCCAAGGTCAATGATGGCCTGGGCTTTGATGGTGGCTGCAAGCGCAACGGCTGCAGTGACGAGAAGGTGTAGACTGGGCATGATGTTGTGAGGGGGTGAAGTGGTGGGGAGAAGGAGTGATAATCATGACATCAGAGTAGAATATGGCTGGGTCCACGCGACATATTTGTAGCTGAGGATATTTTGTTGGATCATGGTACCTACGAACCTGGAAGGTGTTGTCCTTCACGGGGACCGATCATTCGGGGGCCGATTATTCGGCGCGGAAGGTGAAAAAGGGGGATGCGCGATTATCCTTTACCCGTAACATTCTACCCGGACAGTGGTGTACGACACAATCAACGCTTTAGGTCGCTATGTGTCGATCCCATAGCATTCATCCTCCAACCGCAGCACGTTTTAAGGGGATCTGCAAATATTTATGTATACGCCGTGCAATTCGACCGGGCAGGGACTGAGTCCATTATTTTCATCCGTGGCGTTCCGTAACTATTCTTCTAGCAAGGACCAGTCCTTCTCCCCTAGAAATGCTTTACACGGCGTGAGGGATCTTTTAAGAGATTGCTGGGAAATAGTCAAAGCCATTACGGCTCTCCGGGGAAGGTGAACAGGCAAGCGGGGAAATCCAGGTTACCAACACAGTGTTAGAACCGGCTACAAGTCGTGCGATGGCTTCTGTCGATCATGAACTTTGAGACAACGCCTGCGGCTGGCCTCGCCGCCTACTCCACGTCGACACCCTTGCTAGCCATCCTTGGCATCCGGGAAACTTGTACGACGGCTTCAAGTGCCCCGCGTACAACGTCATTTCATAGACCTGGGGCCGCTTTAAAGTAAGGGCAGCCGAACCGCTTCATCCCAGCGTCACACCCCAGCCCGTCAAAGGCATCCCAGAAGAACCGGACGGGCGGATTGGCAACCCCTTTGCCCTCCTCCAGGATGACCAGACTCCCAACGGACCGCGTGTACGGCATCATGCACGTCTTTGACCTCCAGCTCGGCAACTCAACGCCGGGTTACGAGGCCAGGCAGCACACCGTGGACGAGTTGACGGACCAGCTCGGGCACGCCATCCTCCGGAAGTTGCCCATCACCCATCCGGGGATGAACATAAAGCTAAGGTGACTAGGCACGGGGCACGGGCTATGCGCTGCTCACGGAACAAGAATCGGGGGTATATCCGCGCCGTGTCCTTGTTGAAGAAGTCGCCTAAGGTGCCCGATGCGGAGGAATACCTGAACGGTGGGGGCGCAGGGTGGCAGCGGGTCGTGGACTATCGCTTTGGGTAGTTGAGGGTGGCAATCACTATGTTTACTTCCACAAGAGCCACAATTATCGTAGACTGTACTCTCACCGGTGACGGCGACTGTCACATGTCGAGGCGTGCTCGCGGAAAACTTCAACCGCACTCGACTGGGGCCCTGCTCTGCAAATGTGAGTCTGGTAATGTGAGTCGGCGCTGGAGCTTATGGTCAGATAAAAGCTCGGCACTGGGCGCAAAGACGGTTGGATAGGTATCCTGATGCCAATTTTACCTCCTGGAATTCGTTGGTGTAGTGCGAGGGCTTGGATGAGTCTCCTTGAGGCATGGCGAAGGGTGATTTGAAAGGTTCCTAGCTTGAGATGTAACTTCATGTGTTGTGGGCTGGAAAGATATCGGGTTGTTTCCACCACAGTTTGACGGGACTTGTTGATGTTATAGGGCCCGGGGTAGTCAAAGGGGAAGGCGGTTGAGAACATTGGTGTTCACCTCATGACGTGTTTGTTCGAATTGACGATCGAAGCGATGCGCAAGATCCGACCTAAAGAGGTCCCTTGATATTAAAGACAACCTATCTGTACCTCGTATGCTGTTCTCCAACCCACAATGTACACTACATCAGTCGTCAAGTTTGTCCTGCTGACGCTGGTCACGCTTCGCCCTCTTCCGCCCAAAGTAGATCTTGACGGCCAAACCGAGTAGGCCGATGACGACCGAACTCACGGACGCGATGATACCAATCATAGCACCCGTGCTCAGCCCGGAGGTGGTCCCCGAGCTGCCTGGTGTAGGAGAAGCACTGCTTTGGTCTGTCGTCGCTGGCTGGTTGTTTCCGGGCTGCTGCCCCGTCGTTGCTGTGTTTGTTGGACCGTTCCCTGAAAACGAAACACATTAGTTCAACGTCCATGGCCAACTGAAGGCTCGATCACCCACCTTGGTTTGTCTGCGTCGCTAGAGTCGTCTTCGGTGCCACCGCCGCAACGGCCGTCACATCGAATCCGTTGGCGACACAATACGAATTGTACAGGCCGATGGCGGTGGAAATATCGACGCTCGCAGGACCCACGGTGCAATAGGCCGAACCGCATGTGCTCAAGTGCTTGGAGGCCGCGGATGCGAGGTCCGGTCGACACAGACACTCGTTCTGATAGGGGTACACACATCCCAGCTCGCCGATGAGGTCGATGCTGCCGTTCCAGACGAGACAGTCCCGGGCGCATTCGCGCATGGCTTTGAAAGCGGGCTCGTCGCGGATCGAGACGACGGTTGCCAGGGAGAGCTGCACCTGCACCATGGCCGTGGCCAGGAAGAGAAGGGGATTGGAGATGCGGGCCATGTCGAGTTTCTGAACAGCAAAAGAGTGTGAGTAAAGGTTGAGAAGGAGGAGAGCGCCCCAGCGTTCGCTGCCGGGGAGACACCAACATTTATCGTGCTTCTGGGGCACCAGAGAGGGTCCCAGAGATAAGGCCATGCGGTCTAGAACAGTTGTGTTGGCGACAGAGCAAGCGCTCAGCTTCAGCCACCGCGTTGCAGAGTTTCCTCTGATCTTCTGGACGTGTCGCATTTTGCGCCCCTGTGACGAGAGCACTGGGAGTTGGCGCAGTTGAACATCAATGCAGCGACGCCACCGTGTTGGAGCCCCCGTTTCAGGGGAGGTGCGGCTGAGAGGTGCGTTATCGGATGCAGGGCGTAGGGGTACTGCACATGCAGTGGTCCAAACCACTAGCAGCGCGCTATGTTATCGCAAAGCCCTGCCAGTGATTGGAAACTGCCAGGAATACCGTGCCGGTTGCCAAGTCCCCATACGTGCTTTCCAAGCCAAGATTCGGAAGGCGGTGTCACAGCACCCGAGTGGTTGAAGAGCCGGGGTTGAGATTGGCGCGAGATTTCGCTGACCACCTTCTCCCCTACACCGCAACACCAACTTGGAAGCCGACGACCAAGGCTTTTTCACTTTTAACATCCAAACATGTCGCGAGGTGCAGAGGATGAAGATGACGACCAATGGGCTGGCGACAGCTCTGCCACGTCCAGTGCCACGCACGCTTGCGACCTTTGTCCTGCCATTACAGCAGTGGCCTTGGTCTCCGATGATGGCTTTGCGCCTGTGGTGAAGGTGGAAGACTTCAAAAACACTGCATCAAAATGTCAATTATACAGAATCATTTACACCAACTACGCGGCGTCCGCGACGAAATAACTGGGCAACACCCATCTCCGGCTCAAGGTCTACCCACCACTGGCGCCCCCGATAATAGATAGTTCTCTCGAGGTCACAGCGTTGTCGTTGAATGCTGCGGGAGAAACCAAGGCCGAGGGGTTACGGCTTTCCGTGGTGGTTCCATTGGGTGAGTTAAAACCCTATTTCGTTTCATCTATTGACGTCCAGTGGACTGAAAGATGAACTCCCGGCATTAGCAATTAGGTATCTTCAGGCAATCCAGCGGCCGTATCATTTAACTTTGCTAAGTCATCAGAAAACTCACTAATACACGATCCGACGAAACATTTACGTTTATTCAGAAGTGTATCAATGGGTATTCAGAAACACATAACTGCTCCCAGCCGCTCTCAGAACTCCTTAGCATGAAGCCAGGGCTTGTTACGACATTGTCATCAGGCCTGCCCGCGCGCCTCATCGATGTCACATTCCCAGTTATAGAGGACACAAGACGAGACGAAATCCACTTCGCCCGCCTCGTTGACGTCGAAACCACATTGCCTCCGCCTTTGGCGCTGGGCCCTTATTGCCGCTATCTCACGCTGAGCCACTGCTGGGGGAGCAGTTTGTTGGAAGATGATAAGACGGTGGCTAGTAGCCTCGAAGAACGGAAGCGGCAAATCAAGGTCTCCTCTTTCTGCAAGAATTTCCAGGACGCCATTGAAATTACCAGGAGATTTGGCGAGCGGTACCTCTGGATCGATGCGTTGTGTATCATCCAAGACTCCGACGCCGACAAGGCCATCGAGATTGCCAAGATGGGGGATATCTACAAGAATGCATCTCTGAATATTGCGGCGGGGGTAAAAGGGGATAGCTTAGGCGGATGCCTCAATAGATAGAGCGACTCCACCCTCCTAAGGACTACTCACCTTCTGTTTAAGAGCACCAGCACCACCCGTTCCGGTACTACGCCAGCCGTCATACCGAGTAACCTTGACAAGCATACAGCAACACCATCTTCCTTGCTAGACGTCGTCCCCTTAGCCAAGCGAGGTTGGATCTACCAGGAACGTATTTTCTCGCCGAGAATACTTCATTTTACAGACAAGAGACTTATCTGGGAATGTCGATCCGCTACTAGATGGAGGACATAATGCTCGTTCAAGACTCCGACCCCATGGCAGAGATAATCCTACAGGACATAAAACTTGACCATTCGACGAGCGACTAGGCCATACATCTTGCCAACCACTGGTACCAAAGTATAATTGGCGAGGGGTACACCAGCCGAACATTCTCGAAGCCAGAGGACCGACTTATTGCCGTGGTTGGATTGGCCAAGATGTGGGCACATCGCATAAAGGATGTGTATTTGGCAGGGCACTGGGAAGGCACCCTGGCGTCCAGTCTGGCCTGGACGCGGGACCTAGGCTCACGGAAAAGGCGGCGGCGAACCACATGGCCCGTCAGGATAGTGACAAAGAGTTGGCTTTTAAGATGGAAAAGTTGGACGGATTGATAAAGGCGGATAGGCAGCATGTTCTGGATATGATGCGTGCCGATAACAGCCTGGTTATATAAGACGAATCTGGGCGTACGAGATTTCCTTTTTTGTTCGTAGTTCTGAGCTGGGGCGAGCTGTGGCTGATTTGCCCTGAGCTTTCCCTGATTCTTCCCTGAGCTAGGGTGATCCCACACGCGGCCGCTGCACAGCCCCAGAGGCCCGTTTTCTGTCCCCTCGGCTGGACTTACCTTCCGAGGGAATGTAGCGGTGTATGTGTGCACTATTATTGATGGTGTAGATGTAAGGTACGAGACCGAGACAGAACTGCAGTAAAAGTCGCTTAATTACGTTAGTTCTAAGATGAAGGAGAAAGAAGAGAGCTATAAAGCCGCCGCGGAAGGACCTATATAGTGGGATGTGGTGGCACCGTACCAGTGAACTATCACACTAGTGAATTCAGGTGTTAAGCCTATTGATGGCAATACTGTGAGAGTATATCTTAAGCTAGTATATTATGTAATAGTATATTATGTAATAGTATATTATGTAATAGTATATTATGTAATAGTATATTATGTAATAGTATATTATGTAATAGTATATATTAACTTACAATCTTATATATTAGTATTTATAAGCTAGTATACTATGTACCATATTATAATTCTATAATATACTTAGGATATTATATACTCTCTAGATTTTATACCAGGATACCTTGCACTCTCTTACAAAATTGACTAAGGAGTTATGCTCTATCCCGCACTGTGTACCACTATATCTCGGCCCAAATCCTAGACTTAGTTTAACTAGCATTTAGGACCGAAACCGTAAGATATTCCAATTAGATAGGCGGTCTTCTAAGCCCTCTTTTGTTTCTGGTTCCATCTACGTTAGCGGGGTATAAGTAAGACACTGTAATTAAATCAGCCAGATAATAAACCAAGGTAAACCACTATAAAAACTTCTAATTTTATAACCCTAGTGGAAAGACGACATGTATTAATTAGGTAGGGTGCTGGAAAAACATTAATTGAAACTTGCCCTGCTGGTCTAGCTGCGGCCAGACCATCTATTTATATAGTAAAATGCAAGGTGTAACACTGTGCCGTATCGTCCTTGGGACTCGCGAACGTCCCCACCTTCTCGGAGGAGAATTCTCAGAATATCGGTCCTCTTCTCATTCACGGCAACCTGAACTGCAGTCCCAACGTGGCAAACAGGTTCGTGCAGATCTGCTTTCATCCCTATGAGGAAAGAAACAATATCTGCTGATCCGTGAAGGAGAGCATGGTTAAATGCTGAGCCTTGCACCGCATCCGCGTCAACGATTCTGTTTAGGTCGGCCCCCTTACCGACTAAAAAGCTGATGAGTTCCTGTCGAACTGCAGCGGCAGTTCTTGGCGCTCAGGCGCGCAGGCGCCTTACCGCTCCAGGCTAGGCTGGAGCGCATGAGCCTTTGGTCATGTGCTCTCCTCACACACAGGGAGCTTTCTTTTGTATTTAGTCTGGGAGAGCTTCGCTCCCCCCTTTTTACCTAATCAAGTCACGTTGCAACTGCACTTCCGCTGCTCCCATGAGCTCCGTACCCTCAGTGAAACGTTCCACAGTTCCTTATTTTCCCTCTCAACAGCACAGGTCAAGGCCGTCTGATCGCCAAACCTTACGTCCTCTATGTCGCGCTCGCAGCTTTCTACCGTACCTAAGGCATCTTCCAATCTTCAAGGCCCGGAATCAACAAACCAAGCCCCTGAAACTACTAGCCACAATGTCCCCCACCCTACTCCACTCCTGCACACCCTCCGCATTCCCCACCCCCACCCTCTTCGGCGCCTCCATCCTCTCCATCTCTGATTCCATTGTATCCCACTTTTCCACCTCCATCCCCGCCACCTTCCGCTTCACTCAACCCTCCATAGACATCCACAATGCCACCTTCTGCAACGTCACCGTGACATAGACCTGACCCGGATAGCGCGGCGAAGCGCACGTCGAGGCATGGCTTCTAATTGATCCGGCCTGGAATGGCTGGCTGCAGGCGACGGGCGGAGGGGGTTGGGCGGCGGGGAGGTACGTGCTTTCGTATCAGAACATGGCGGGGGCGATTGGCGATGGATATGCGGCGACGACGACGGATGCGGGGGTTAGTACGGATCCGAATGGAGTGCGGGAATGGGCGTTGCTGAGTCCGGGGAATGTGGATTTGAATGTGGTGAATCATTTTGGGTCGGTGGGGTTGGATGATTAGGTGGGTTGGTAACCTTATAATTTCTCCTGAGAAAGTGGGGGGTGGAAATGTTGCTGACGGTTGTAGGCGATTCTTGGAAAGGCCATGCTTTTATGGAAGAGATGCGTCGTTTTCCTACTGGAATGGGTGTTCGCAGGGCGGTCGATAGGGCGTCATGCTCACGCAGCGATACCCGACTGCATATGACGGAATCATGGCTGGGGCGCCGGGTATTTACTGGCCAGAGCTCATGGCAAGTGGTCAGTGGTCAGTGGCCGCAGCAGGTTATAAACACATTGGCGTCGTACTCCTATGGCTGTGAACTGGATGCCATTACGGCGGCAGCCATTGCGGCGTGTGATGGTCTAGACGGCGTGGCTGATGGCATTGTGGGTGAGGTCGATGCTTGTCTGGACTCGTTCGACCCCTTGACCCTGGTCGCTACCATTGTCGACCAGTGCCCTCAAGCTCCAAGCCGAGCATCGGTCCTTATCAGCCAGGCAGCAGCTATAGTCGCCAGTGAGACATGGAAAGGGCCAGTCGGCAACGGCCACCGTCGGCTATGGTACGGTCTCAGTCCCGGTGCTGACCTCACCGGAAACGACCCCGCCTACCAACCCGGCCCAGACGGCTTCGCCTTCACAAACTGTAGCGCCACCGGGAAATGCACAGGAAATTCAAAATCGAGCTTCCCATGGTTTCAGCTATTCATCGCAAAGGACCCATCCTTTGACGTGAGAAACCTCACTGACCAGCAGTTCTTCGACATGGCGCACGCTGGCACACAGCAGTACGCCTCTATTCTCGGCACCGACGACCCCGAAATGTCGCGCTTCAGGGATTCGGGAGGCAAGATGATCACTTTTCATGGACTGGTAAGTTCCTACTCCTCCACTTGTTTTGTGTGCACGCTGTCGTTCGCTAAATGTGGTTACCCCGTGTAATAATACATACAGGCAGACCAAGCGGTTCCACCAAAAGGCACCGAACACTACTACCAAGCTGTCACAAGTACTCTGCCAGACGTGAAAACATTTTACCGCCACTACGAGGTGCCCGGTCTAGGTCACTGTTTCGGTGGCCGAAGCGGATCACCAACGACCCTCTTTGAGCAACTTCGCGCGTGGGTCGAAAACGGTACGGCGCCGGGAACCGTGCCTATCGAGGTGAAAGGATTGGAAAATGAAGTGCACAAACGGATTCTGTGCCCTTATCCTCATAGAGCTGAGCCCAAAGCAAACGGAACTTGTGAGGCGGCGGCGGCGGCAGACTGTTGGTCGTGTGTTGACCGTCCACGGCCCTCCTTGGGAGCCAGGGTAGCAAAGGAGGAACTTTGAACTAAAATATACTTGCTCTCGCCCCTACTGTCCTGCCAACTGCATCGTCGCAACACATGGAACCCTGTTGGTCCCTAGACTGGGAGGATACTTTCACACCGCAAGCCTTCCAGCCATATCCTTGTCGCTTCTTTGTGACCCTCATGGCTAGGTAGCTAGTTTTTTCAGGGCTGCGAACGCGAAATAGCCAATGATCAAACACTTTATCCTCTTTCTTTATAGAGCTTTCTGCAGGATTCTGGCTTCGTCAACGTAGTGG
>Ga0247770_1002225_pt1 | contig 11391 bp, 10 predicted proteins | sample UWRJL136409B6_FD_179943 | JGI IMG/M metagenome (GOLD analysis project Ga0247770, IMG submission 179943) | Plant litter microbial communities from Arlington Agricultural Research Station in Wisconsin, United States - UWRJ-L136-409B-6 | ecosystem: Environmental > Terrestrial > Plant litter >... | reverse complement strand
CGAGCGACATGACTTTTTTAGTCGGGCCGTCGATCTGCTGCCCGTTCCAGTCGATGGTAGCGACCAGGTTATCTACTTTATGATGCGCTGCAAACATGATGGCTTCCCAGTTCTGCCCTTCGTCCAGTTCCCCGTCGCCATGCAGGGAAAATACAGTCCGGTCATCTTTATTGAGTTTTTTAGCCAGGGCCGCGCCAATAGCCACGCTCATGCCCTGCCCCAGTGAACCGCTGGCCACCCGCACGCCCGGCAAATGCTCGTGCGTGGTAGGATGTCCCTGCAAACGGCTGTTCAGCTTGCGGAAAGTGCCCAGTTCTTCCACCGGGAAATAGCCGCTGCGGGCAAGTACGCTATAAAAAACAGGGGAAATATGACCATTGCTTAAAAAGAAAATGTCTTCACCGGTACCGTCCATGTTGAATTTCGGATCGTGTTGCATGATGTCGAAATACAGGGCGGTCATATATTCGGTGCAGCCCAGCGATCCGCCGGGATGGCCGCTTTGTACGGCATGCACCATGCGGACAATGTCCCTGCGGACCTGTGATGCGATCTCTTTAAGGTTGCTCATATTGATTATATTAATGAATTACGGTTAAAACGAACGGTTTTCTTTTAAAAACGGCCTTTTTTCGATGCAAACCTACTGTAAATCAGCCGACAGGCAAAGTAAAAAAGACCTTCAAACACCCAATAGTTAATAATAAGTTTATAATTTTTGCGTTATTTGCATACCAATACCGGGAAAAACCAACCCCTTCATTAAAATCTCCGGTATAAAATTTAAGGCAGGCAACTCTTTGGTAAAAACTTATGTCTAGTATAGGGATTTAGGTTTTTATGCCTAGAACATATTCGATACTTTTGCATAAACCGGGAAGATTAAATTTAGAGAATGGATAATATTTTACTTAGTGCAGCATTGGCTTTCCTGATCACTTTTTTTGCAATACCGGTGATCATCCAGGTGGCGAAGGATAAGAAATTATTCGACGAACCCGACGAACGCAAAGTACATAAAACGGTTATTCCTACCCTGGGTGGACTGGGCATTTTTGCCGGTTTCATCATCGCTACCTTAATGGGTGTTCCCTCGGGCATCACTTCCGAACTGCAATATTTTGCAGCGGCGGCTACCGTGATCTTCTTTTTAGGCATCAAAGACGACATATTGGTACTCTCTGCCAGCAAAAAATTCATCGGCCAGTTGATCGCTGCCGGCATCATCATCAAATTCGGCGGGGTTCAGCTTAATAATATGCATGGGTTCATGGGTATTTACGAGATCCCGCACCTGGCCAGCATCGTACTTTCTATTTTCACCATCATCGTCATTACCAATTCCTTCAACCTCATCGACGGTGTTGACGGTCTGGCGGGCAGCCTCGGCTTACTTACCACGCTGGTATTCGGTGTTTATTTCTTTTATGCCGGTCAGTTAACTTACGCCGTAATGGCTTTTGCCCTCGCAGGCAGCACGATCGGTTTTTTAATTTACAATTTTTCCCCGGCCAAGATATTCATGGGCGATACGGGTTCTCTTTTACTCGGGCTCATCAATTCCATACTGGTAATCAAATTTATCAATGTGGCAGGCAACCCCGCCTCCAATTTCCCCGTAGAAGCGGCTCCTGCATTGGGTTTCGCCATCCTCATGATCCCCTTGTTCGACACGCTGCGGGTATTTGGATTAAGGATACTCGACAGGCGTTCGCCTTTCAGTCCCGACCGCACCCACGTACACCATTTTCTACTCGACCTTGGCCTCAGTCACCGGGCCGTAACTTTCACCTGCGTGATCATGAACGTAGGGTTCATTGCGCTGGCCTTTTTCCTGCGCCACATGGGCACAACGACGGTACTGGGTATTTTGTTGCTATCTGCTTTCATCTTCATCGGCACCATTTATTACAGCCGTCCCAGGCAAAAAGCGAAACTCAACGAAACCATTCCCAATGCCGGCATGCTGAAATCGCATAAAGTGCTGAAACTGGCTTCCGCGGAAGCAGTGGAAGCCGACTAGGATCGGAATTTATAGGTTAAAGATTTACAGAATTACAGCTTTTTAAATACTTGTACCTGCTTCGTTACTAGCAGAAAGATTATTGGTACTATCTTAAGCATGTTTCCTTCAACTATTTTCAACAACTTTCAACAGCTAAACTTTCTAAACACCCTCAACGTTTTAAACCCTGACCCTTTAACCTCCTACCCCCTAACTCCTAAACCAACTTCCTGAACTTCTAAACCGAAAATCACCCTGATTTTCTATAGCTTTGCACCCAATCAATCATTTCGTATATGCCTGAAGAATTAGATAAAATATTGTCCGATACAGAAATAAGTATGGATAAAGCCATCTCGCACCTGGAAGCAGAGTTGACAAAGATCCGCGCAGGCAAAGCCAATCCAACTATGCTGGACGGCATCGTGGCAGATTATTATGGAAGCCCGACGCCGATCCAACAGATCGCGAACGTAACGGTACTCGATGCACGCACCATTTCCGTACAACCCTGGGAAAAGAACATGCTGCAGCCCATTGAAAGGGCGATCATCATGGCCAATATTGGCATCAACCCGCAAAACGATGGTAACATCATCCGTCTTTTCCTGCCGCCGCTAACGGAAGAAAGAAGGAAAGAACTGGTGAAACGCTGTAACGGTGAAGGAGAGCACAGTAAGATCGCCATACGCAACATCCGCCGCGAAGCGATCGAAGGCGTTAAAAAATTACAGAAAGACAGTATCCTGAGTGAAGACGGCAGCAAAGACGCAGAAGCCACCATACAGGCCGACACCGATAAATTTATTTCTTTGGTAGAAAAGCACCTCGCAGCAAAAGAAAAGGAAATAATGGCGGTGTAAAACGGATGCTGCATGCTTGATACCTGCTACCTGATACTGAATACTGGAATATGCACTCCTCCCGTGAATTTTGGTTTTTGTTATTTTCCGTTCCTTTATACACAATACTCATAGGAACGGAATTGCTGTTGAGCAACCTCCGGCAAAAGAAATACTATCGTTTCAGCGATACTTTACAAAACGTTTACCTCACCCTTTTAAATGCCGGCCTCGACCTGCTGCTCCGCTGGCTTTTTTACATCAGCGTACTGGCATTTTGTTTTGAACACCGGGTCTTACAGGTCAACAATGTTTTCGCCTATTGGTTACTGTTATTCCTGCTGGAAGACATCGCCTTTTACATCGAGCACCGGGTAGAACATCATTGTCGCCTGTTCTGGGCGGTACACGTTACCCATCATTCATCTGAAGAATTTAATCTTACCACCGGCTTCCGGTCTTCTGTTTTTCAACCCGTTTACCGGTTCCTCTATCTTTCCCCGCTGGCTTTCCTGGGCTTTCACCCGCTGGATATTGTTTTTATGTACTCAGCTACGCAAACGTATGGAATACTGGTGCACACGCGTCATATAGGTAAGTTACCGCCCTGGTTCGAAAGCATTTTCGTAACGCCCAGTCACCACCGCGTACACCATGCCAGCAATACCATTTACCTGGATAAGAACATGGGCATGTGCCTCATCATCTGGGATAAATTATTCGGCACTTTCCAGGAAGAGTTGAAGGAAGAACCGGTGCGGTACGGACTTACAAAAAAGCTTGAACACCGCAACAACCCGGTGAAGATCATTTTTCACGAATGGCACGAGATCGGGAAAGATATCCATCAAAAAATACCGTTCTTTACAAAACTGAATTACCTGTTCATGCCGCCGGGCTGGAGCCACGATGGCAGCACCAAAACGGCGAAACAACTCAGGGCCGAAATCAAAAAAAATAAATAAATGTTCCAGGAAGCTATCGAAAAAATGTTGCAGTTTACCCGGCCGCTGCACAGCATCAGCCGTACATATAGCGGTTTGGTGTTGCCCGGTAGTTCCACCTTTTTTTTCGTGAACGACAACGGTATAGCCGTTACCTGCAAGCACGTGGTGGACATGATCCAGAATGCCGATCCCATCAACAACAGTTACAACAGTTTTAAAACAGAAAGACAAAAACTCGTCAACGATAATAAATACAAACGCAACCTGCAGGGCCTGGAGATGAAGTACCATTACAACGCGGATTCTACCGTGCAACTAAAGCACAGTTTCCTCAACAGTTTTGACAAGATCGATTCATTTACCTGCCATACGCATCCTTACCTCGACCTGGCGATCATCGAATTCAAAGGCTTCACGAAAACATTTTACAACAGCCATGCAGTATTCGCAAAAGACAGTTCCAATATAAAACAGGGTACTTCACTTTGCAGGATCGGCTTTCCTTTTCCCGAGTTCAACAACTTCCGCCACAACCCCACCGTAGATGATATTGAATGGACGCAGTCGGGCAATCCCAATTCCCCTTCCTTTCCCATCGACGGTATCGTCACCCGTTTTGTAGGCGATCAAAACGGTAACGGCATCAGCGGCATCGAAATGAGTACCCCGGGACTGCGCGGGCAAAGCGGCGGCCCGTTGTTCGACGCACAGGGCATCGTGCATGGTATGCAATTCGCCACCAACCACCTGCACCTCGGCTTCGACATGAAAGATGTGGACATGATCGTGAACGGCAAAAGACAAAAAGTTTCCAACAACCCTTTTCTTCATGTAGGCATCTGTGTACACGCAGAAAAGATAAAGGCTTTTTTGAGGGAGAAGAATGTGGGGTTTACGGAGGTGTAGGGTTTAGTTTAGAAGGTTTAGGAAGTTTAGAGGGTTTAGTTGGAGCGTAATGTTGCTAACTCCCTTCTCTTTTGGAGAAGGGTTGGGGATGAGGTTATCGTTGAAATTGTTGAATGTAGTTGAAGAAGACATGACCACTTGAACGCTTCCTCGTAATTCGTCATTCGTAATTCGTAATTATTTTCTCCTGTTTGCTATATAAACTCCTGCCAATATCAGCGCCAGGCAGGAAACTTCTTTCCAGCCTACGGCTTCGCCATAAATAATGCCCCAGGCATTGGCCACGATCGGGATGCCATAAGTGACCATCGAAGAAAAAACAGCGCCTGCCCTTTTGATCAGCATGTAAAAGATGATGGAAGCGAGGGCTGTACCAAAGATGCCCAGCATGGCAGCATGACCGGTGGAATAGAGCACACCGGGATCTGTTAATGCCATATTGAAATAACCGGAGCAGTACAAAACGATCAAAGCCGGGATGGCATTCAGGCTCAGCGCTACGGCGGCAATTCTTAAAGAACCGATGTCCTGCAAATAACGGTAAACCATGTTCACATTTACCCCATAACTGATGGTAGCCAATACCACTAAAAAAATGCACCAGAGGTTACCGGGACTGTTGACATGCCCGCTGCTGAACAGCAACAATACGCTGCCCGCAAGCGCAATGACGATGCCGAATATTTTACCAGCCGGGGTTTTTATCCGGAAAAAAAGTGCGCCGGTTATGATCACGAAAATGGGCGTAAGGGAATTCAGCGTACCGGCCAATGCCCCATCGATGTCTTCTTCTGCTATGCAAAAAAGATATGCTGGCAACAGGCTACCCAGTACACCCGAGAGAAAAACAATGACGATGCGGTTGCGCGGAATTTGCCGGATGTGTTTAACAGCCCAGGGCAGTAATACGATGCCCGCAAAAATGATCCGCAGCGATGCCAGTTGGTAAGCGCTCAAATGCAGCAACCCTTCCTTCATCATGATGAAGCTGCTGCCCCAGATCACAGAAAGCAGGATAAAAATGAACCAGCTGAGGAAATCTTTTTTCAAGTTGCTTTGGAATTGCCGCAAAGGTAATCGATAGGAAGGAGTTTAGAAGGTTAGAGAGTTTAGTAAGTTTAGTTTGGAAACGAATGTTGCTAACTCCCTCTCTGCAGGAGAGGGGTTGGGGTGAGGTGTTGAACATCGTTGAAAAAAGTTGAAGGAGACTTTTAGCAGTTAGGGGATTAGGAAGTTTAGCAACTTCATCCAACCGAAGAAAATCTTACTTCTTAAACCTGCCATCTTATGCCCCTGTTCAAAATTATCTTACATTTAAATCACCAAGTTCATTTTATAACCAAAAATATCAACCATGGGATTTGTAAAAGAGTTTAAGGATTTTGCCATGAAAGGCAATATCATCGACCTGGCAGTAGCCGTGATCATCGGCGCAGCCTTTGGCGCCATCATATCGTCGCTTGTAGATGATGTAATAACGCCTTTATTACTCACCCCCGCCCTCAAAGCAGCGCATGCCGAAGACCTCGATAAACTTACCTGGGGCGCTGTAAAATATGGCAAGTTCATAGCAGCGGTGATCAAATTCATCCTCGTGGCATTGGTATTGTTCCTTATTGTAAAAGCCGCCAACAGCAGGAAAAAAGAAGCAATTGCGGCACCTGCAGAACCTTCTTCCACCGATAAACTGTTGATGGAGATCAGGGATGAATTGAAGAAATAATTATCTTTGCACGCACCTTAATAAGCATTGTTTGTTCCCGCAGCAATGCTTTTTTATTTTATCAAAATCAACGTTATGAAAAATCTGCTGCTGCCTGCCTTACTCCTGTTAATGACCATTACCGTGCATGCGCAGGACGCGACTGTAAAAGACCTTCAAAAATCAGCTTCCAAAGAATTGAAAGGCGCTGATTCAACCGGCTGGAAAGGCTTCGGTACTTTTATTTTTAACCTCAACCAGGGAGCGCTGCGCAACTGGGCCGCAGGCGGTGAAGACAATACATTGGGCGTGAACAGCGTATTGAATTATACCTTAAGTTATAAGAATGGGCGGCATACCTGGGACAATTATTTCGACCTGGCCATCGGTTTCCAGAATGCAACGAGTTACAACCGATTCCGCAAAATGGACGACCGCATCGACATCACAACCAAATATGGTTATCAACTGGCACCGAAATGGTTCGCAGCTTTTTTAGCCAATTTCAATACGCAATCGCTGGCGGGTTACAACTATACCGATACGCTGGATACGAAGATCTCCAACTTTTTGGCGCCGGGAAAAGTACTGCTGTCGCTAGGCATCGATTTCAGGCCGAATAAGGACCTGTCCATCTTCATTTCTCCCATTACCACCCGCTGGATATTGAAACGGGACAATGATTTTTACCTGGAAGAAAAATTCGGCGTACCCGCTTATAAAAGGTCCTACAATGAAGTAGGCGCTTATTTCACCGCCAAATACAATAAGGCCATCACCAAATGGGCTACTTACACCGGCCGGCTCGACCTTTTCAGCAACTACAAAAGGAACCCGCAGAACGTGGATGTATTCTTCACCAACCTCCTCAGCATGAAATTCAACAAATGGCTGGGCACGAACGTGAGCCTGGACATGATCTACGACGATGATGTGATCCAGAAATTACAATTAAAAGAAATATTAGGCCTGGGGATTACTTTAAAATTGTAAGCATTCCATTAAACTTTTATTATACCTGGCTTTGCTTTCAACTTTGAACCTTTCAACAACTTTCAACCCTTTGTCCACATTGTACGCCCACCGGGCAAAGCAGTGAAAAACATGCCCCTTTAATCAATACATTTGCTCCCTTGCGGTGCCTGAAACCGCTATTGTAAATCATGAATACGACTCAATACCAGATAAAGCTCGACCAGTTTGAAGGGCCGTTCGACCTGTTGCTTTTTTTCATCGAAAGGGACGAACTCGACATCTACAATATTCCCATCACGAAGATCACGAACGACTTCCTCGATTATATCCACAGTACCGAAAAACTGAACATTGAACTCAGCAGCGAATTCATTTTGTTCATTAGTACGCTGATGCGCATCAAGGCGAAAATGCTGATCCCGCGCAAAGAGATCGATGAACAAGGCAACGAGATCGATCCGCGCCAGGAACTCATCAATAAAATACTGGAGTACAAGAAATTCAAGGAGGCCGCCGCGCAAATGGCCGAAATGGAAGCCATGCGCATGCTGATGATGAAACGCGGCAACCTGCAGAAGGAAATTTCCATCATCGGCGAAGAAGCCGGCGAAGGCACCGAGATACAGGCCGTAACGCTTTTCAAGCTCATGAAAGCTTTTGAAAAAGTTGCGCTCCGCATCCACGAGCGCAACAACCGCCCGGTTCACACAGTGGTGCGCTATAATTACACCATGGAACAAAGCCGCGAATACATGCTGGATGCGGCCCGCACAGAAAAGAACCTCGCTTTTGAAAAGATCTTCGACATCTGCGAAAATAAGATCCACGCCATTTTTCTTTTCCTTTCTTTACTCGAACTCGTTCAGCAGCGTTACATGTCGCTTCTCACCGGCGAAGGCCGCAATAACTTCATCATCGAATGGAACGAGAACCGCGAAGACGAAGTGGAGGGGCTGGACCTGGAGATACCGGCAACGCAATGGAATTAGGAGTTTAGAGGGTTTAGTTGGAAACCGCTGATGCTAAGTCCCCTCTCTTTTAGGAAAGAGGTTGGGGGTGAGGCTTTCAGAAAAGTTGAAAATCGTTGAACGGTAGTTGAAGAAGATTCTAAGTTTAGATGGTTTAGAAGTTTAGTTGGAAACGAATGATATTAACTCCCCGTCTCTTCCTGTCCCATCTGGATAATATCCCGGTAACCACTTTGTCCCTTTATAGCGCTGCGTACCGTAGGTGCGCTACAACAGGATAATAAGCCAACCAGGCTAATCAGGGTTCAGGCAATCTTAAATCTTATATCTTCCCGCTTACATCCAAAAGATTTGCTATTTTGTCAGCCTCCATTACTGGTATATTATTTGATGTTTAAACATTGATTAAAATAAAAATCATGAAAACGTTATTATTTAAAGCAGCAGACAGGGGTTCGGCAGATTATGGCTGGTTGAAACCCAATTATTATTTCAGCTTTGCGCAGTACCACGATCCTTCGAAGGTTCATTTCGGCCTGTTAAGGGTATTGAATGACGATTTTGTTGCCGGCGGCGGCGCTTTCCATACCCACCCGCATGATAACATGGAGATCGTAACCATTCCTTTTACCGGTGCGCTGAAACATAAAGACAGCACGGGCGGCGCAGGCGTCATCAAAGCCGGCGATGTACAGATCATGAGCGCAGGCTCAGGTGTGCAGCATTCAGAAGCGAATGATTCGGCAACAGACCCGGTAACACTTTTCCAGGTATGGGTATTCCCCAAAGAAAGGAATATTGCGCCGCGCTATGACCAGCGGACCTTCGATACAGCGGAAAGAGATAACCAATGGCAGATCGTGGTATCACCCCGGGAAGCCGACAAGGCGCTTTGGATCAACCAGGATGCGCGGTTTTCCCTGGCCAACGTAACGGCCGGCAAGTCCATTCGTTACGAAAATGCTTTTGCGGGTAACGGCGTCTTCCTCGTAGTGATCAACGGCAGCGTCACCATAAATGATACGATCCTCGGGAAACGCGATGCCATCGGTATTTCTGAAACCGACAGCTTCAGCATCACGGCGTCAGAAGATGCGGAATTGCTGGCGATCGAGATCCCAATGAATTAAGTTTCTTAAATGTTATGAGTTATGGGTTATAAGTTATGAGTGCTGGTAAGATGATTGGAAAACACTCAAAACCCATAACTCATAACTTATAACCTGCATTAATTATATACCCAAAGAAGAACAGGCTCCCTCGATTGATCGATATACGATTGCAGCGTACTCAAAAACGCCGGCGCTACCGTAGGACAACCCCAGCTCTCGCAGATCAAAGCGGGATACACTTCTTCACCCGGTACACAACTGTGCGAATGGAGTACGACAAATCTTTCAAAAGCCTTGTTGTTGCTGCTGTCGAGCCCATACAATTTATACGCCAGCCCGAATTTTCCGTTATAGGATTTGCCTACTTTATATTTACCTATGGACGTTGCCAGGCTGCCGGGCTTGTTGGAAAAACAAAGGGTGCCGTCGCCTTTTGATGAACCGCTGCCATGGGTAACGAGGCCGGCTTTTTCAACCGAATCGCCTGCAAGGTTATAAACGAAGAAACGATTACTGCCGGAGGGTACGGACATATCGATAAGAAAACAGTACCGCTGGTTGAAATGATTTTTTTTGACGAAGGCATCGAGTTGAATGCCCTTTTCTTTTAGTTTCAGCACCGCCTTATTACTGATCTCCCGCTTTCCTGGTTTTAAAGTCCTGGTTAAAACTGGATGGTTGCGGGTTGATTTACGGGTCGTATAATAACCCAATGCCGAAACGGCGGTAGCGCCGGTCAATACGGCCAATAGCAGCGTAGCAGGTTTCATGAAATTGTTTACCGGGTGTTGATGCGAAACGGTTTTCTTTCCATAAAAAATATTTTATACGCTGTTAAATAAAATTTAAAAGAAATTAAGGCATAAAAAAAGTATGCGTGATGCATACTTTAAAAATCTTACAGTGCAATTATTTTAAGAACCGATCAACTGTGTAACATCGATGACAGCCATGGCCCGCAATGCTTCCGCGATGCCGTTCGCGTCGATGCCGATTTCATCGTAGAGTTGTTTGGGGGTGCCGTGTTCCACCAGCCTGTCGGGTATGCCCATGATCTTTACATCGGCTTTGTAACCATGCGCATTCATGAATTCTAAAATGGCGCTGCCGAAACCGCCTACTACCGTTCCATCTTCTATCGTGATTATCTTTTTGAATTTGCCGAATACTTCGTGCAACATCACTTCATCCAGTGGCTTCACAAAACGCATGTCGTAGTGCGCCGGGTTAATGCCTTCTGCTTTTACATCGCGGATGGCCGCGGCGGCAAAATTACCGGGGTGACCGAAAGAAAGGATCGCGATGTTCTCACCATCTTTTAATTTACGGCCCGTGCCTATCGTTATTTCCTTCATCGCCGTTCTCCATTCGGGCATCACGCCTTCACCTCTTGGGTAGCGGATCACGAAAGGCAGTTCATTCGATTCCAGTTGCGCCGTGTACATCAGGTTCCGCAGTTCACTTTCATTCATCGGCGACGAAATGATCATGTTGGGTATACAACGCATGTAGGCGATGTCGTAGCAACCGTGGTGGGTTGGGCCATCCTCTCCTACCAGGCCGGCGCGGTCGAGGCAAAAAACCACCGGCAGCTTTTGTATGGCTACGTCATGAATGACCATGTCGTAAGCGCGTTGCATAAAGGAAGAATAAATGTTACAAAAAACACGCATGCCCTGCGTAGCCAAACCGGCACTCAGGGTAACGGCATGCTGTTCGCAAATGCCCACGTCCACGGCCCTGTCGGGCATCTTATCCATCATGATCTTCAACGAAGAACCGCTTGGCATGGCCGGCGTAATTCCGAAAATATTTTTATTGCTTTCCGCCAGTTCCACGATCGTATGCCCGAATACATCCTGGTACTTGGGTGGTTGCGGCAGTTCAAATTTTTTCTTTTGAATCTCACCCGTCACTTTATCGAACAAGCCCGG
>Ga0247770_1002223_pt1 | contig 11405 bp, 13 predicted proteins | sample UWRJL136409B6_FD_179943 | JGI IMG/M metagenome (GOLD analysis project Ga0247770, IMG submission 179943) | Plant litter microbial communities from Arlington Agricultural Research Station in Wisconsin, United States - UWRJ-L136-409B-6 | ecosystem: Environmental > Terrestrial > Plant litter >... | reverse complement strand
ATAAAGGTGCAGGGCATGGAGTGTGGGAGGGGCCAATGTTTGGGTTGCGATGGTGGGGGAGGGGGGGAGGACTGGATAATGGGAAACAGGGAGACAGAAGGTATTGTGTTGATGTGTTATGATAACGTTAAATACCCACGTGTGTAAAATAGGCAGTATACTGGTAGCTTGAGAATGGTTTTTTTTTTAGCTCATATGTGTTGGTGGTAGTGCTATAGTGCGGTGACTAAACAAGGGAACGCGGCAGGCAGGACACCAGGGCATCCCCTCATCATCCCATCACCCCCGGCCCCCGACCAACTCGATCTTGTACGTAGGGCAGGGAAGGAGCAACAACATTTCTGGCCGTGGAGTGCGGGCAGCCGGGCAGATTTCCTCAAAATTTCAAGCAACCAGCTCGCTGCTTCAAGCCCCATGCCATTCGGATTATCAGATCATACCCCCAATTTTCTAACCAGTTTTTTTTTTTATCAAGCATAGAACACCCTCTTGATACGCCCAGACCCTCCCCAGTGGCTTCACCATGAGTGACACCGTTCCTCTGCCTTGTGGGTTGTCTGCCGACTACCTACCTATGCAGGCTCGATGGTTCACACCCCTTCCCCCCTGCCAAATGCCGAGATTGCCCCGGACTACTGACATGTATCCACGAATCAAGCGTCCAGGCGACCTTTCAATGAGGAAGACGGTGGGTTTACAGCCTGTTTGGGTCGTCAACCGACACTTGTATTTCAATCTTTCCACTGGGTCTTCACTGTCCCGACAGCCAGCTGCGAGCATGATTTAGGAGAGTTATCCCAAAGAAGTAACCACCAGCGAGCTGCATGACCCAACTTCGTGACAATAAGGTGATAGGCGGCCCCAAACTATCTGCCGGCCTAATCAGCTCGGAAATGGCTTCAGCCGCAGCTGCAAGGCTTGGGGTTCAGCCAACTGCAGGCTTGGAAAATGCGCCACAATAGCTGCTGCTCGGGAGGTATCATGCCACTACGCCCGAAGGTCGTGGTGAGCCGCTTTTCCTGGAAGAACTCATACCTTGGAGCGTGTTTCGGCTGACGCTTCCTCCTACCGCAAGTTGACAACCCGCGATCACGGCTTCTGTGGCGAGTTCGAGTTGTATTTGACTCTCCCTTCTCCACAGTCTTTGGTCCCCAATTCAACTTTTCGCTACCGTCACACTGCAACACAGGTACCTATCTTGCCGCGACCACACATCACCAATCACATCATGTGGCTTTTCATTTATCATCATGCGTACTTTCTTATTCTTATCCGCCTAGTAGCTGCCTTGGGTGGCAAGGTGTTGCTGCACCCTATCCCATGCCACAGTTGGCTCGAGCCAGGGCATCGTACCGGTGGCCATGGAGGGCACGGGAAAGAGGGCTACACTGGCAGCAATCTGACGGATGTCGACTTTGAGCTCCGAGGTAGCGAGCAGTTGCTTTGGGGATCACCGAACGGTCTGTCACCGGCCCCCTGCATGCTTCCACGTCGGCGGCCAGAGAGTGGCGGGCTTCCAACACGCTGACAGATACCTATAAAAGACACCAACAATGCACTCGTCTCCATTGTCATCAAGCCCTTTCCCGGCCAGAAAATCATAGACATGGAGAGGTTTGCAGATGGCATCATCGAGGCGACCTGCTCCGAGAACATGGTCCTCCAATTTGGCCAGCGCTCGGTGTTCGCCACAGCCCGGAAGCAATGGGAGTGGGTCAACCAGAACCCTCAAAATGCTTTGGTTCTCGTGGGTGACCCTGTTCTTTGCAAGTCCGGTATTTCACGGGATCCATGGCTGGCGTCGCACATCATATTTGATCCGGCCACGCTCGTTGTCCGACTGGATGCAGCCAAGAAAACCTGGAGCGAGGTGACCGACGAGTACGAGATCGACTTTGGCGCAGCTGCGACAAGGCCGACCCAGAAGCGCTCCTTTTTGGACGATGCTTACGATCTTGCGTACGAAGTCCCCCTGGCGACCAAATTTCCTACGAACCTCTTTTCCTTCCATACAGGCAACCCCAGTGAATCCGAGATGGATTTCAAGGTAAACTGTCAACAATGCGGCATCTCCGGAAAGCTTTTCTTTACTGGCCGCATCGCAGGCAACTACCTAACAGGTGTCACGCAACTGGATCTCTCCCTAGTACCCGTTGGCATTGAAGTAACCCTTAATCTGGAGTTTCTATTCGCTGGCGTGTACAAGCCGGGCATGTACGGACTCCCGGATGCCAAAGCGGTCCTGGACGTCTACGATGTGTCGCTCCTCGATCTGCTTCCTGCCGGGTGGTTGATCTCAGGTCTCATTGATCTGGGACCTGGCATCAAGATCCAAGCTGGAGTTGAGCTGGATTCCCTGGAAGGAACCGCCCAAGTCAGAACAGGATTCACCGCCAAGGTTCCTGAGGACTCTGTTGCCCGACTTGCTCTCCGGTCAGAGGATGTGGTCCAATGGAACGGATGGCTCCCAAACATCGAAGTTCAACCAATCGCCCTCGAAGCCGAGGTCTCGGCCCTCGTCAAGTTCTACGCCCAGATCGTGCCAAGTTTCGACTTCGTGATATTTGGTGAGTAGAATCTGCCGCTGGCCCTGAATCAGGATAATCTAACCGTCCTTCCAGGGCAGCATGGGTTTCGCGGAGGCTTGCCGTTCAAGATCCCGAAGTTGGACCTCAACATCACCACCGGCACGGGTGAGCACCCCACGAAACTCCTGCTCTCTCCCCTTTTCAACTTTGTGGCGCTGACGCAGCACCACAGACCCCAACGGCTTTTGCCCTGGAGACCCCAATCCCATCGGTATCTCGGTGCAAGCATCCTTTGGAGCAGAGCTTTCCGCTGTTGCAGTTGAGAGGATGGCACCAGGAGTTTCTCAGTTGTCTGGTAAAGCGAAAGATAACGTTCGTCTGTTTGAACCGACAGTGAAGGAGCAAATCCATCTGGACAAGGACCTCATCACGATGCCCCTGGCATCTCGAAGTCTTCTCCCCCGCGTTAGCCTTGTCAAAGGGGAGATCACCATCACAGAGACGAAGATATTCGACAAGACGATTTACCAGATCGAGCCGTGGTGTCGCTCCCTGCCGGGACAGCCGTGCTCATTCGTCTTGGAGGCCGACGATCAAGAGTGGTACGACATTGAGATCGACAGCGCTGACATCGACTTCAGTTCAGTAGCTCCTGTAACTCCCCGAATGCTGCTCTCCCCTCGTCGGGTGTCACCAAAGTTTATGTGTGGAGGCGTTGCCACCCCGTACAGCTCGAAATCATACCCCGGGCCTAAAACGGCGAAAGATAATTGGCAGGCCGGTGGTGTTCACGTCCCAATCATGCTTCCTACGATAAAGTGTGATAGCAAGCTCTGCCCAGCCGACAACTGGGCGATGGAGTCCAGAACCGACCACGAAGTGGTTGAAATTCCTGAAGGAGAGGATGCAAAGAGAACGATCTGGAGCAGTAAGTCTTTCACTCTTTTGAATGATGACAACAGAGGGCTATTGACATGGATGCAGTGGAACACGTCTATGAGCTGAATTGGCTGTCAAAGTTCTGGACCGACTTGAACGTGACAGGGAAGCTGACGTGTCCTACTCTCACACTGCAAGTCTTGGGTCTCAACAAGGCAGACCGTTACGCGGAAAAAATGCAATATGCGATTGGGAACACGAAGAACTACTGGGAGACGATGGTACTTCTCCCAAAGAAGGAAAATTCACTCAAGCATCGCGTTGGCCTCTCCACCTTTCACACGGGGTTGTTGCTCTGCTAACAAGGTGATTTAGATGTTCGCAAAGAAGAGCCTCCATTCCAAGTTCAAAGACCCGGCTACCACGGCGCATCAAAGGGCATGCTCCATGGGGCGCATCGTTTCTGTTTGCAGGATGATGGATTCACTGGAGACCAAATCACAGTTGTATCATACACTCTCCAATCTCGACAGCGTCATGTAGGTGGATGGTTTTCGTTGATCTTGGTAACCCATCGCACTAACGGCCCCCGTCCCAGGAACGCCATGCAGATGGACCCCGATGCGACAACTCCCAAGCTGCCGAGCGGTGAAACGTATCTGTCTGCGCACCAGAGGTGGTTCACAGACCTCTACAAAGAAGGCATCGAATGGACGAGAAAAACCCTCGTGGACTTTGCCACCTTCATGTTGGCGGACCAATCTGGCATCAGGCTTGAAGGTCTGGACGAGAAGACCAAACACGCCATCCAACTGATTGCGGGCGCCAAAACCAAAGCTCAGTGGGAAGCGTTCTGCCCGGACAATTTCCAGTACCCAGGATACGAGCCGTGAGTTTCCGAAAGCCCCTTTACGGACAGTACATGTGTTCTAAATGCACAACAGGAGCGCCAGCGTCCCGAGTGGGTGTGGGAACCTTGGGGATGATCCAAGTAATTGCGGGAAGTGCGGTAACAAGGCAAGTTGCATTAATGGCTTTACCCTCCGCGAACATCCCAGCCCGCACAAATGGCGAATTGGCCTGACTAACTACCTAATGTACCAACAAATCTTCAGTGCCCCGATGCCAAAATCTGCTCCAAAGGCAGCTGCGTTGACCGCCCCGCCGACCCCGCCAATGCCCCCTTCCAAGCGCCCCTGGTAGCTCCACTGGACGGCCTGGTGTCTGACTGGAGCATCCTTCTCCTGAGCAGCCCATTCCTCAATACGGGCAGCTATATTCTCCCCAATGACATATTTGTCCAATACGACGGAAAGCTCACACTCAATACCAGATGCATTCCCGTCTCTGAACTTTCAGGGGCCATGTCGATTCAGCAGGACTACCTTGACTCGAATGCATTGTTCCAGTGGTCGCAATCCGATTATGGGAAGGAAGATTCCTGCTGTTTAGTGGCGTTTCAGGGAACGGGCTGCCAGGCGGGCCAGAGACAGGTGTTCTGCCCGAGCGGAGAAGACTACCGTATTCCGTTCAACGTGTATTCCTTGATGGTTTATGGATGTCGGGGTCTCAAGGTTGCGCATTAAGTTTTATATTCTCGGGGGCTCTGGGACGGCCACACCGAGCGGCCAGTCGGTTACAGTCTTGAACTTACCTTCCCTCGGGCTTGTGCTTTGTGGATCAGGCATGCAGTTCATCTGGTGAAGTTTTAGCCGACGGAGCCAAGTAGTCAGTTACTTAAAGTCATCCCCCGTCATAAAACTCTAGTGTCTCAAATAATCATAAACCTCCCCCTCGGCCATTCTTCGGCCACCACCTCCTTATACGCCGCCCCTTCAAGACGACTGATCGTTTCCTCCCCCATGTAATTATCATCATCATACTCCCAAGGCTGCAGCTCCAAGATCCCCACCCTCCTATACCTCACACCCTCCGCCTCCGCCTCCGCCTCCGCCTCACCCTCACACTCAGCCCTCCTCAACAAAAGCACATATACCACATGCATCTTCCCATACGCAATCTCCGCCACCCGTAGCAGCACAACCCCTTTCCCCCATAATTCCACGTCTCCGTCTCCCACCGAGCGACTGCTCTGCGTCGAAGCAAGCCACTCCGGCCGCGTCAGGACAATTTCTACCAGCTTCTTCGTGCTCGCCATAGGCCCGAGACGCCTCAGTGCTCGGTGTGCCGCACCTGTCGGACTGTATGGAGATGCTCTAGCGTAGCTTCCTAGCCGCAGATGGAGATGGCGGTATGGTGCTTCCAGGATGAGCTCGCCGCCTGAGACGAAGCCAAAGTCATTGTGTAGGGCGGGGTGGGTGGTGACGCTGAGGACTTGAGCGGGGTAGGTCAAGGGTGTGGGTCGGGAGGGCCAGGATATGCCGGTGGGTGAGGTGGCGGCTCCCGCCCAGCTCCAGGACGGGCTGTTTTGTGTGGTAGCGGAGGGGGTGGGCGGTGTTGGGGCGTTGAGAGTCTTACGGCTGGGCGTGTGGTTCTGGTGGCCGAGGAGTCTGAGGCGCGCGCGCAGTAGCGGATGGCCGGGGATGCCTTGGCCCTCGGGGCCGGATCGGACGCCCCAGAGGAGGCCGTAGAGGAGGTCTCCCTTCCACAGTCCGGCGAGGTATTGGTCGCTGACCTGGGCGTGCAGAGACTGGGCGATGGCGGCGATGGCGGGCAGCCGGTCTTTGTCGAAGGTGAGTTGGCGTTTGGTGTAGCCCTCGACTAGTTTGTACCAGACTTGGTAGGTTTTGGCCGTGAGAGATTCCTCCGGTGATGCCTCCGGGTCGTCGAGGCTCTTGGATTGATGGACGGCGCGCTTTAGCTGAGAAAACAGCGAGAAGTCTGTGTTGTCGCGGCCAGCTGCTTCGATATCCATGCCAGCTTGGCAGTGCCATATCATTCGTCCCGTGGTGTAGCAAAGTAGCCTGTTGGATAGCAGTCCCTCTTGGAATGTCCAGCCCCTGTTCGCCCATCGCGAGCTGTCTCGCTTCTGTTGGTCCGTGAAGCCGTCTAGCGGGGCTCGGAGGAAGACATGGCATGGGGAGGAATCTTCCGTGAGTGTCGAAGTTCCCAGCGGGCGCCACGGGATAGGGCAGTTGAAATGGGGCTCTCGTTTATCGAGGAATCCATCCATCACGGTGTCGGCACTCGTCGCGGCAAGGGTGACGATAGCGCCGCTGTAAACATCGCCCATTTTGGGCGCCTCGGCCGCCCAGTCCTCGATGTCGTCCTGGAAGATGCAGAGCGAGTCAATCCAAAGGTAGCGCACCCCTAAAGATCTCGTGACGACCACGGCATCTCGCAGGGTTGGTGGCAGATCAGAAAGAGGGATGCCGCTCCGGAGTGATTCGGAAGAGCCTGCGTCCAGAGTGAAGTTTGAAACTCCACCCCAGCAATAGCTCAGGGCGACCCATCTTCCGAGTTCTCCCGCCTCGCTGACGTGTAAGCGTGGCAGGGTGGATGTGTTGCCGACATCGATGACTCGTGTGGGAAGCGGGACGGACGCCTGGTGGGATTCTGCGCACTCTTCGTGCTCTTGCGAGCACTTTTCAAGCCACTCGAGACCTGTAGAGAGGCATTGTGCAGAGCGCAGGCTCGATGGCATTTCGTCCAGGGCCATGTACTCCAAGAGGTGCAAGTCGTCTTGGGGGAGTGGCGCGCCCTTGGCAGTGCTGATTTCCAGCTCGGCAAGCCAGTGCCCAGGCATGTCCTTCCACGGGTCATATTTGACGGCTCGCACAGGGGGCAGTGGCTGGCCATTTGCCATGACCACTACCACCAACCTGGCGCGAGAGCGCCAAGATGACTGGCCACCCATGTAGACGACAAAGCGGACGGCTCCGACAAAACGGGCACACATGCAGTCATCTGCGACATGGCCGTCATCGTCGTGTCGATCCCACTGCCTGCAGTGATATGTCCATATCATCGCACACAACCTGCAACCAGACTTCCTTGCATCTTGAAGAGCGGCCAGACTGGTGTGGTGGGACTGAAAATCGGGAGTGTCGTGGAGATAGGGAAACCAACTCGACGACGCATTGAGGGCTGCGAATGCCTTCGAGTTGCGGAAAGACTTGAGCAACGCCCGGATGTCGATGGCTTGGCAGGTTTGACACAGATCCATCTTCAACGGCGGTCAAAACTACCCCACGGGACCACGTCGGGCTGGCGAGCTGGCGAGCTGAAGTTGGGAGCGTGCGAACTGTCACACTTGGGCGCACGTTGAGTCCCATCACGTGGGGGCTAGCTCAATTTGGGTCGGACATGCAGATCTTGTCGCTGGCTGTTTTCGCGCGTTTCCGATGCTTTCATTGGGGAAAGCCATTTCGATCGTGTGGTTGGAGACATCCTTGGAAGGCCGAGCCAATGCAGGGGGACCTGCGCGAGGGAATGGAGAGGGCAGCCAGCTGTTGTTTTGGTGGCAACCTAAGTGCGGGAAATTTATCAGGACACTGTAAGCATGCCGGTTGACAAATGTTAGTTAGTGTTGGGGGCTGTTTCTGCGTGTCGTATTAGCAGACTTCAGCGTCTCATGAGTCGCTTTTCGTTGGCCCGCCAAGCCTCCCAACCGATGCAGGGGAAGGTGCGGCTGGTTGCCTCCTTCCCCTGACCACGACCACGACAGAAAATTTCTGAGCTGAACATCGACTCTCGACCGGACTGCGTCCTCGAACTCCGTCTTCCCGAGCAAAAGCCACATCCAAAATGATGAGCCCGGACGAATACGGCGAATATGTGAGCGCCCTGGCCACTGACTTTCCGCATCTCAAGCGTCTGAAGAAGTTCATGGAGCCTCGCGATGACGCGTTTTATCAGAACAAACAGACGGACAGCATCACTGTGTTTGACTTTGTCGGCCAACGGGATGCTGGACAAGGCGCAGTTCCGCACTATTCGCGACGAGAGTGGCAGAAAGGCGCTGGCAGACCAGCTCAACGCCACCCCGAATGACCTGGCCTCCCGCGTCGTCAGTGTGAGCCACCTCACTCCGGACACCGCAAAAATCCTCGGATCCCGCTACGACCTGAGCGCCGATTTTCTGAATGCACATCTCCCCACCTATAATGAAACCGAGCCCAGCATGTTCCTCGCCACCGGCTCGTCCGACACATTTCACGTCGACTTGCTAGAAGCGTACTTTGTCGATGACGCCCGCACCGTACCAACGTCGCGCTGGCCGACACCCTCGAACGGGGAAGTTTCTGTCCATGTCCTCAACTTTGAGGGGTTAGAATGGATCGTCAGCCACGTTCGAAGAGGCTGGCTCTACACCCCTGGTTCTCCGTTCCCCGCCGGCCTAACGCAGGCCGCGAGCCGCCGGATGTTGTGTGGTTCTTGCTGCACCAGCGGGTATCCATCCACATCGCCCGAGAGGAGCACGCTGAGACGGTCATCGTATTGCATTACCCACCGCCAAAGCCGGTCTACGACGGCTTAGCTAGACCTGCACGGACCAGGGTCGAGACGATGGGCACGCCGTCTAGGTGGCAATCATCGTCCGCTACTAGCACTGTGGGAAAACTCAGGCCGTCTTCTTACCTTGACCAGCATCTCAGCTCGCTGCTCGAGCGCTGTTTACCCGGGGCCCTCAATGGCTCTGAAACGGCCGTGGAACAGATCTTCACTGCTCTCATGTACAGTCTTGTCCCCACCACCGCTCTGTTACGGCAGCGCATTGCCGAGTTGGGCGATCTGAGTATATTCAGGTCGGCCCAGGAGAAAGACATCCAGCACGGCGACCACTTGTTACGGATCGGGAAAACAGCACAGCAATACCAAAGCTGGGTTCGGGACGCCGTCGAATTGCTCGAGCATGTCCCCCGCCGTGGCCAGACCACCAGCCAGGCCAGCCCGACAAGCCCGCTATCTGGAGTAACAGTGCTAGGCGCAGATAGTAACAACAAATACAGACGGGGATTACCCCTGCCCCAGAGTGAATATTCCCCAGGCTGGCCCCAACCCAGCAACCCTTCAACGGCAGCAGAAGCAAACTTGGATGCTGAATGGCGTCGTCTCAAGATCCAATTTCGGAAGATGCTTGAGACGGTTGAAAGTCTCACAGAACAAGCACTCCAGCTCTCGCAAACACGATTGGTGTACATGCAGATCGCGGAAAGCCGCAAAGCCATTGATCAAGCCAATAGCGTACGGCGTCTAACGACACTGGCGTTCATATTCATCCCCCTCACATATGTTGCCACTATCTTCAGCGCTAATATTGCCGAGATGGACGGCAACCGCAACGCGAAGAACTTCGCCATCTCGTCCCTTGCCACGACTGTTGGAGCGATTCTCGCCGCCCTCTACATGGAGCAATGCCTGTGGCCTATTGTGAAGCGCCAGCTGAATGCCTGGAGACAGTACGTCTACACAGCCTTGGTTGCAGTTGATTTCCGGGATAAGACGTCCTCTGTTCTCGAAAGCATATTGCTCTGGAGGACCTACCTCTGGGGCCCCTGGAACCTCAGCGACAGACCTTCTAACTGGGCGCTTCTTCCCTTGGCGACGTTGGACTTGGGAAGACTGCGGCTGCGGATGCTGTTCCGAAGGCGTTTACGCCAGAAACACAAGGACGAGGAGGGCGGGGAAGAAGGGGCGTGATAGCTGGGACCCTTAATGTGTCGGCAAAGGTGTATTCAGAATACTAGGTGAACATCGGTCAAAGTCCCGAACAGTGCCGAGTGCATCCGCTGCACGCCTTGAACAAACGCTAAGAATCTTCACTCACGAGGATGCCCTGTTCTTTTGAGCAAACCTTCGCCTAAATCATTGGTGGAAGTCATTCCATGGCTACTGGCTAAATCTGGATCAACTACCGAGCTGAATACGAGCCCAAGCTGAAGCAGTTGCAGGCCCAGCCAACTTTATCGGTCCTCTCGCTTGCGGGCATTCCCGACGTGGTTTCTATCTCCGCTCTCCGATGGAATTAGCTGAATGAGATATATCGGCAGTGACGACATCCCGTGGTATTTTCAATCTAACCACAATCTCAATGCGACCCAATCGCCGGCTCTCCACCCTCACCGGCAAGCTCACCGCTGGAAATTCCCCGCAGTCCCAGCCCTTTCTCCACACATCGTACGGAAGGGCACGCGGGAGCAATGAGGAATACGAGATGCTTGGCATTGCGGGAAGCACCTATTGGCCGGCATCCCTCGCTACCTATCTTTGGCACTCGATCGTTACGCGACAATTTCCCAGTGGTGCACACACGCCACAATCATTCCACGTCTAAGACGTGATATAAACACCGCCGTTTTCCTTTTCCCCCACACAATTCTACCCAGAGACAGCTTCAACTTCTCCAACTTCTCCAACTTCATCGACGAGAAACCACTGCCCATCATGGTCCGCACACCTCTCATCGCCGCCTCTATCCTGGCTAGCAGCAACGGCGCCCTCGCCGCATTGCAAACATGCGGCCAAGCCCAGTATGACCCAGCTCAGGTATGTCCCCCTCCCACCTCCAACTTGAACACCGCCCACTAACTCCCACCTCTAGTATGTCTGCTGGTCCAACCAATTCCTCTGCCCCATCAAGGCCGGCGAGCCCCTCTCCCCCTGCGCCGGCGCCTGCTACAGCAAATTCATGTACACCTGCTCGCGCCAAACTAATACCCTCACCCTCCTCCCCTCCCTCTCCAGCGCCACGCCTTTCAAGCTCTCCGTCTCCAACCCCTCCGTCCCCGCCATCAACGGCCTTCCCATCTCTGCCACAGGCCTACACCTCGTCATCGGCGGCCCCACCTCCAGCTACTGCCCCGTCGCACAGGTCGGCGACGCCTGTCCCGCAGGAAACACCACCCAGCTCGTCGCGTACGACGGCTACGTGTCCATGAACGTCATGGTCCCTGGTGGCCAGGCGGCGTATCTGGATCCATTCTCGGTCATGGCGTATACGCAGGCGCATTCGGCGTATATCCCGTCAGGGAGCGTCAGGTCGGGCTTTGGGGCGTATCAGGGGGGTGGGTTTGTGAATCTGAATAGTGGTGGGTG
>Ga0247770_1002222_pt1 | contig 11421 bp, 7 predicted proteins | sample UWRJL136409B6_FD_179943 | JGI IMG/M metagenome (GOLD analysis project Ga0247770, IMG submission 179943) | Plant litter microbial communities from Arlington Agricultural Research Station in Wisconsin, United States - UWRJ-L136-409B-6 | ecosystem: Environmental > Terrestrial > Plant litter >... | reverse complement strand
ACTGCCAACCTCGTATTCAGTCAGCCAACCTCGCTTCGCAGAAGCGAGTGTGGCCAATGCACTCCGTGCACTGGCCACCCTCACGGCTATAATAACACGGCTTCCACTCTCGAAGATAGAAAGAATTCATCACCTTCAACACACACTGCTTTCCAATGCCTTGACCCCTTTTGCATTTCAACAGATATAAAGAAGACTGGATTAAAAGGGGGAGATATTACAGAGTTACCCTTAAGCTGTTAGCGCCTTAGTCCCGGTTGAATCCTAGGGAGCTGCTTTGGGCTAAAGGGGTCTTCCTTTCTATCCCAGACGATAAAGGAGGTAACGTAAGACCTTTAAGCCATTACAGTTAAGGGGTATAAGCGTAGCAGGACTGAGAACGACCCATTTACACCCCCATCTTACTTATAATACACGCTAATATAAGGTATTAACCCTATGACCTGTTACCGCGTTTAGTAGTCGAGATTAAACCACATATATTTCAGTAAGATAAATAGAAGAGTGGGCAGGGTGGAAACACCCCGACCACGCCCTGACAGTAGATAGTTAGCAGTAGAGGGACCGTTTACCCTCACGGGCAGAGCTTTCAGCTCCTACGGTATAAGACAAATAATAATAATACTTCACTTAGGGAGAGTTATATAAATAAGTAATAAAGAAGTAATTGAAAGCACTTACAGCTATATAGCGGGCTAGGCTGCATTAGTAGCTGAAAACTATTAGGTTTCTTAAACCAACATACGTGGATAACTTTAAGATTAACATTATTAGAATCTTGCAAAAGTGGAAGAAGTAGCTAATACCTTAGGATTACCTTTCTTTTGACTACAGACTGGCTAATAATAAGGGTAAATACTGCAAGTCTAGCGAACTGGGGTTATAAAAGGCCGTGATAGAGATAGCTGATAAGGCTATGGTTATGGACTTCCTTAACTACCTTTACGACACCTTTAAGATTACCTTATTACGCACGTTTTAGGAGTATTTCCGCTAATATAAGCAGCTGTACAGTAGTGTCTCTGGCTGTTATATAAACATTAATAATATTAAAAAAAATCTGTAAAGTAAGTTGCTATAATGCCTTTTTTTATTCCTCACTGCTAGAATGTTAACAGGTGTGCGTTCCTAATGGCATGACGCTGTTTTAGTTCCCCTGTATAACCTCTAGCCACTTAATGTAAATGGGAAGCTGGTATTTAGTATAGATAATCTGCTAGCTCTCCTAACCTTTAACCTTACTTATAATATAGGTGTATTCCCTCTTAAGGCATATTGTGTTTAGCTAGATGGCATATACCTGGGCTTTGTTTATATAGGGGTACGGCCTGTGGAGATTGTTAATAATGAGAAGAGCAGATTAAAAGATGGATCTTGGGAAGAGATATTTAGTCCTAATCTTATCGTTAATGATAATTCAGATAATAAGGCATAAGATAACGCTTTACAGTTACTTAAAGGAATGCTCTGCTAAGAGATTACTGGCTGTGGGCGTTTTAAGGCGCTTTATTACGAAGATGTTTTGCTAATGGTTATCCACTATCTGGATACCGGGGCAGACGTGCTGGCTATATCTATCAAATTTATCCACCATAAGGGGGTGGATAATAAACCAAAGCTGTAAGTATGCATTGTAGTGAATCCACCTAATTATTATCTTTTGTATTAGCATGTATTAACATATACCAAGACTATATTCTTTTTTATTATAGCGAGAAGGGTAATACTGTACCTAATTACTGTGGTTATTAGCTAGGTATTATGCGATTAAGCATTTACTGTATGTAATTTAATTAGTATAGGGGAGGTTTTCCAAATTAAGAATAAGAGTCCAAGTATCTGTATAATACTCTGATAGAAGAAGTTTATGCTTAAAGTTCTTATTTTCCACAGTCCTGAGGGCAGTATTTTCTCTAATTACTGCCCACTTTTATATTATAAGTTAAGAGATAATATGGAATAACAGACGTTAGATGCTGGATTTAAAAGGTTATTTAACCTGAAGGTATTTTATAGAGGAGCTGCTAATGTAGTTAATAATGCGTTTAACAAAATTATAAATTACTGCTAAGTGTTAAAGCTAATATAGTATTACTGTAGGTAAAGTATTAGATACTGTCTGTAATTAGATAATATGCTATAACCTAAAGTGGGTCACCTTTAATAGCGCTTATATTAATAAGAAGGTTTAGTTCGATATTTAGAATACTATCTTAAATAAACCGTCTGAAGATGGACTTATCCGTCTGTTTATATATATAAGTCTTATACGTAATCCCCGTGTGGTTTAAGATATAGTTCTAGAGGAGGTGTGGTTATCCCTGCCTCCAGATCTGGAAATTAAGGAATTAGAACAGCAGTAAGCAGAGCTTAAGGGGGGTTTGTACTGGATTAAGGGTAGTGATTATAAGGGTATAATTATTGTTTGTCTTACACTGTAGGAGCTGAAAGCTCTGCCTGTAAGGGCAAGCGGTCCCTTTACTGCTAACTATCTACTGTCGGGGCGTGGTCAGGGCGTTTCCACCCCGCCCACTCTTCTGTTTATCCTACTGAAATACATATAGTTTAGTCTCGACTACCAAACGCGGTAACAGGTCATAGGGTGCCTTATGCTAGCGTGTGTTATAAGTGAGATAGGGGCGTGAGCGGGTTGTTCTCGGTCCTGCTGCACTCACGCCCCTTAGCCGTAATGGCTTGGAGGTCCTACGTCACCTCCTTTTTCGTCCGGGGTAGAAAGGAAGACCCCTTCAGCCCAGGGCAGCTCCCCGGGGTTCGACCGGGACCGAGGCGCTAACGGCTCGGGGGTAACTCCGTGATGTCTCCCCCTCTTAGTCCGGTCTTCTTCACACCGCTCCAGCTATCGCCAGTTTATGGTTCTTTGTTCGTTATAACTTTCGGTTCTGCGCTCTGCTGGCTCGCTTCCTTCAGGCCGTTATCGCTTCGTTCCTTCCGTCTGGGGTCGCCGGCGTGGCCGGCTGACCTCCGTGTGCCTCCTCTGTTGGCCTCGTGGCTTCCATCCAACCTTTTTGTTGAGGCTGGCTGGCCTTCACGGTTCTTACGGCTCCACTCTCCAACCTCTATAAATTCTTCCTTCCTCTCCGGCCTTCCTTTAAGATGGTATTTAATATACTAGTATATTATATAAGTTTGGTATATATTATGTTAAAATATAGCTACCGTTGTCCTATAGGCTCTCTGTACTACAGGGAGCTTACAGAAGGCAACTGCTGTAAGCAGTTGCTCTGCTACGGCTGTGTACCCTGCAGTCACTGTTCCAGAAGGTTCTGGGGCCCATAGGGCCCCTGTGGAGCCTGGAAGGCTCTGAGACCTGGAAGGTTCCAGTGGGGCAAAGCTCCACAGAACCCTTTAGAATTGTATTAGTAATAGAAGGCTCTGGAATTCTTCCAGAGCCTCCCACAGCTTATAATAGGCTCTCTCCTCTCCTGTATCTAGTTTTAGCAGAGCAGAGCAATTCAACTCCTCTCCCTCAGTACTACTGTTATAATACAGAGCCTCCGGCTCTGTACCCCCCTTTGTGCAGTAGGCTCCAGCCACCTGTGTGTGCACTTTCTTCCCCTGAGTGCCCTGTAAGCCTTCTGTACTATAGAGGCTTACAGCCTCTGCAGCACTATAGTATAGTGCTCAGAGACGCCAAATTTAACATATTAGATTAACACTTAAAATATACTGATATAAAATATTCCCTGTAAACCCGATTTTTAGTCCTACGTTAGCTTAACTTTATGGCTTGGAAATAAGTAAATATATGTGGACTAGTCTTATACTATAACTTAAAAAGGAAATTACTTTTAACTTAAGGCGTTTATTAAGTGGAGATCTTAGGAACAGTTAATAAAGACAACTATAATAGCTATACTAATCAAGAAGGGCCTGGGTAGGAGAACTTAGAGCTTAGCTCCTTTAACACGACTGATACAATAGACTTAAGGGTCGGGTCCGGTAGCTTAGGTCTATTAAGATATATATACGCTGGAAGACCTAGTCGTACAGATAGTTTTCTTTATTACGGTAATAACGATAATAACACTAGTTTGTATCGTTAACACCACTAAATGTTAAATTACCCACGTTAAGGCAAGCACCTAACTGTGGTGTGGATCTGCGTTTAGTCGTACGTGTACCTTAAAATAGTGATTTTTAAATCAGTTTAGAGAGTTAGAAACTAAGAGAGAATAGAATTAAAGGCGTGAAAACTACTTAAGTTACTTAAATAAAGTTAGGTGAAGGCAATCATTCCCTTTTAAAAGACAGGGATTAATTTTACCATTTTTATAAATAGGATCAGTTCTGGGCTCGCTCGGCAAGCCTGAGCAAATTCTTAGCCTACCCTAAGCCGGCCCTGAGCCAGGGTGAGCACCGTCATGTAGTTGAGGAACGAAAACGGAAATTTTATGTGCCCAGATTTGTCGCACAAAACAGGTTATCCCCGCAAAGGTTCTTCGATTACGACGATGGCTTTGACTATGAAGATGAGAGCGGCCATTTGGAGGTGGGTGTCAGCGGCGTTTTCGCCTTACAGGTAATACAGTGCGTAGGTTACGGCCAGGGCATTACTGAAAGTCGGGGGCTTCTAGTGCGTAAGCTGGGCACCAGTGATTCTGGTGAGTTCAGAGAGAGGCTGGGATCAGAGCTCGCAGACCAGCAGATGGAAACTTTTCAGCGAGTTGGCTACTTTGAGGTGGATGAGGCTTTCTTTCCGTCATCTGTAGCGCATCAAACCATCGTCATAGTGTAATCTAGGTACTAGTATGTAGGTAATAGTAACTATATGGGCAGGCAGCTAGCTGGTTGGGGAAGAAAAAAACACAGTTTGGCTTCCGAGGTTGGCTACCCGCCATTCTGCATCGGCAAGACTATCAGGCGTAGGATTGGCCACGCTTGATCAGCGGAAATGAAGCAAATAATACCTACTAGTACACGCGGACAGACTACTCTTGGCTTCTACCGGAGATAAAGCTCCAGCGGACAACACCCGACAACGCCAGGCGACAGGAGTCCAGACTCTCGACTTGACCCCGCACGCGGAGTGTGGTTGCATTGCAACAAAAGCCGCGCAGATCCGAAGCTGCATGAGAAGCTTCAGCCAGCCCTGCCAAGTCACGGTGTCGTCCAATTGGCCCCGATGTAGGCTGCGGCGCTGTGTTGCAGATGGGAGGGTGGGAAGAGCTCATCCTTTTTAGGAGGAGATGTCCGATTGTCTGCAGTCGGATGCAGAATCTTGAGCTGCGGCAAGAGGTTCAGCTAGCCCCCTGCCAAGTCCGTGGCATTTTTTTATTGGCCTCATGAGATGGCGGTAGCATTTCTGTAAATGCAGAGCCCTTTGCTCATCCCCAATGGGTAGTGCGGGGACCGCTGGAACAGGGACGGGGTTGTGCCGCACAATGATGGTATTGGTAGCTGGGATAGCCATCGGGGTCCAGAACAGACCGAGCGGTAGCTGTGGGTTGGCCTGTGGCTTGCTGAGCGGCGTGATGAATGCGAATGTGGTTCAGGATGCTCAGATGCCAGTGCCATAATGTCCTCGTTCTCACCGCCATTCTTGCACGGGAAAGTGTATATGAACCTGCGTCGTGTACCGCACACTTTCAGAAATCACCACCGGACATCTCACACACTTTCCCCACTCTAAATCTTAGTCACCATTCCTTTCAGTGTTTCAAACCAATCCACTAAAGCAAATCCAAGCCAGACCATCCAAAATGACCAAGAAAACGCTTGCGGACCTCGAGGAAATCATCAAGACCATTGACCCTCATGGGAAAATGAACGGGGTTTCCTACGAGAAGACATCCAACAACACCCTAGGTTTCGGAAACTCCCCTTCCACCTATCATATTGCTATTCCCTACCCCACCTTCCCCCCAGGCGACAAGTCCACCTGGAAAACACCCGAGGGAGTGAGCATCCTCCAAGAGGCCTTCAAGGACGTCCTGAACGGTGGTGCTGCTTCACTTCTCAAAGACAGCGACAACAACGTCCCCCACGACATCTCAGGCACCTTTTTCATCGATATCAGCCACTTGCAGGGCAGATTCGGCAATTGGTTCACCCAGAAAGCCAACACCGACGGTCATACCGTCGCCGACAAAATTGTCGATATCGTCAACGGGCTCGAGAAGTACCCCAATGTCAAGCCTGTCATTCGCTTTCTTCAAGGCCTGTGGGGTGATAATCTGGACAAGGTTGGCCAGAAAGCTTGGGATGCAGGTGAAATCAAGCAAGACATTCAGGCCGTGTTCTGGAACGGTGACAAGCCACGCATCGACAATCCGAATGCTGAGATATATCTCGGGCTCTACGGCCCTGACTTCAGCCCAAAGTACGATGTTTCTGCTGCTCCCCTCTTTTCTTCTTGCAACATTTGCTCACCACTTAAAACCACAGGAAAGACGAACTCAACAAGACCAAGGAAGCTCAGGATTTCGAGAAGCCAGCCAAGGAGGCAGCAGCATGGCTCAGGAAACTGATCGATGAGTGGGAGGGAATGCTCGCAACGTTTGGAGCGGGAGGCGTCCTCGACGCAGCCAAGAAATGGGACGCCAAGCGCATGGTTGACAGCCTCCTCAGCAAGGAGCTGCAGTCCGTCAGCTGGAATCACGGCAAGATTCTAGCCGTCAATGGCACCCATCTCATGACGGGTGGGGCCAACTACTGGGGGGACTACGAGATTGGACATGGCGACGTCTACGACACGTCCACTAAGATTCAAGGCAGTGCTGCTTTGTCGGCACACAAGTACCTGGACTACTTCTGGGAGTAAGTACCATCTATTCTTTTTTTCTCCTTCCTCTACTGACACTGGGTGGCGATAAACAGCTACCTCCAAGGCGAGCTCGGAACAGACGGCAGGTCTCACCTCCGCATGGGCAAGCTCAACAAGAACTTCCCAGACGCCTGGACGGTGAGAAACGACAAGACCATCGTGCCCGTCCCCCTGTTCTTTGTCACCACCGACAAGACAACCAACCCCCCTACAATCAGCAAAACCAGTGTCCCAGCTGTCGATAACAAGGGTGACAAGACGGTGCTCACCGTGGCCAAGCTCGGGGACTGGCACGGAGAGATGACCAATATCAGGTACCCCGTGCAGATGATCGATGCCCTCCGAGACCTCGCTGTCAACGTCGTCTGGCACTTGACTCACCAAATCGGCGGCGCCGGTGATGGTCCCGTTGAAAAGGCCAAGGAGACTGAACATGGATTTTTTGACACACTATGGGACTTGGCCGGACGCCTCAAGGACACGGGTATCAGGACTGCAGCCATAAAGTCACTATGGGACTTCGTCGAAAGCGTCAAGGACACGGCTGTCCTCGACACTCTCGGCGAGATGCAGATCCAACCTGCTGCCTGGGCGAGTCGTCACGTCCGTGTAGAGGCCATTGCCGCCGCAAAGAGCACCGTCCGAATGAGCGTCGAGCACCTGGTGTATTACGACCTCGTTAAACAAGATGAATGGCAAAAGGTCATGACGGAGGTGAACAACATGACTGCCGGCATTCATAAGGTCAAGCCCGAGAGTCTGGATGAGAAAAGCAAGTGGAACGGATGGCTGTGGCCGTATGGTAAGTTCCCTACATACCTACTAGCACCTATCTACCTTACCCAGAGACAAGACATGCTGCAGTGCAGTGTCACTGACGAGAACAAAGATCTCCTCTTCGCATGGGCCAAGTGTATCGACAATGGCGCCAAGGTCCAGGTCATCGTCACCAAGTTTGACCAGAACGGCGGATACGGAGATCCCGTGCATCTGGAGACGCAAAAGACTCGCGTCGCCGAAGTTCTGGCTGCGTTCAGACATTACACATCGGCCTGGGACCCTGGGTACGCCAAGAGCTTGGTCGACAAAAACTTTGAGATCGTCCGCCTCAGAGACGACGATGGCAAGATCAACCACTCTAAGGTTGTCTGCGTCGACGACGAGCTCCTCTATATCGGCAGCGATAACGCGTACACGAGCTTCAATGAAGAACATGGCGTTTGGATTGATGACGAGACGGCCATCAACGCCTGGAAGAAGGGCTACTGGGACACACTCTGGGAGCAGTCACAGCACAAGAAGGCTGCTTAGGATGTTTCTAAGTACCGGAATTTGAGTGGTTTTCTTCCCTTTTTTTTTCACAGGAGAGATGGATCTCGAACATGGCTTCATCTCAAAACAAAGAAAACAGAAAGGTGGGTGGGACGGGGACCAAGGGTTGCGATCACAGGAGAGTTGTTTTTTTCCCGCTCTGCACACTCGTTCCACCTCGTGTTCCACTTGGTGCCAAGTACATGTACCTTCATTCAACGTCGTGTTCTCCAACCCCACAGTTTCCACTTCAACTTCCACTCTAGTTTCCACTCTAGTTTCCACCGTTGAGGGTTCCATATGAGTGATTTTCCAGGTGCTGCTCATCACTTATCAACAATCCAAGCGCCAATGGTCTAGTGGTTAGGATTCAACCCTTCCAAGGTTGAGGGGGGGGTTCGATTCCCTCTTGGCGCATCACCACCAACATTCTCCCTTCTTGTGTTCGACGAAAGAGAAATTTTTAGATATCCAATGCGACCTACACAATTATTTTTGCCACCAAAACTTTTGCTACGCTCAAACAAAAACCGATCCACAAAACCCCTGAGAGGCCCCACTCTTATTTGTTTACCTCACCCCTATTCATCACACCAAGGCGCAAACAACAATTCCACCCCCTCCGCGCTATCCCTCCTCCTTCTCAAACTCCCATCCTCTTCCAAATCCAAAATACTCATCCCCGCAACCACCCCCCGCGCATTTTCCCATAACCCCTCAACATCCACACCCGCAACTTTGGACTCGGCCGCAACAAACCCCTTCGCCTTCTCAACCACCAAAACCCACAACCCCCGGCACGAATCGAACTGTGCCTCAAGCAACGCCACGAGCATTACTGTGACACTAATTGTCAGAGGGGTGTCGGCGGGCATTTCAGCCTTCACCTTGGTGTAAAACTCAGGTCCGAGAACGGTCTTGATTTCGGAGCCACTAGGGAAGATGAAGGCGCCGTTGGAGGGTTGGTACTGGATGATCTTTTTGATGAAAGCGCGGGCGGCCCTTGGAGGGATGGTGGGTGGTGTGGGCATATCCGGCGTGTTCATTTTCGGTGGTTGGGGCGCCGAGACCGTGTTGGATGTCGGGGCTTTGACGGCTCCTGTGCCGGGGGCTGGGGATTCGACAGGTGCGACGGTTTGCTTGCCTGGCTTGGCTTCGGGCTTGGGCGGCGTATTAGGGGCGATAGGGGTTGAACTCGTGGTGTTGGTGTCCTCCCTTGCGCTTGAGGTTGCTGGTGGGCTACCAGTGGTGTCTGTCGTGGGCTCAACATCGGTCTCAGGCTTGGAACCGTCCTCAGAGGTGCTTGACTCCTTGCCGAAGGACGAGAACTCGCCCGAGAATTTCTGGAAGATAGCCGAGATCTTTTCCACCGTGACGGACACGGACACGGACACGCCCTCGCAAGGGACTGAAGACTCGTTGTTATCTTCAAAATTGCGAACAGTTTCAGACCGATTTGGGTGATACAGAATCGGGTCATTCCCAGCCCTGATCGGGCTTGGACTGCGTGGCCTGGTCGGGCGGCTTAGACTACGTGGCGCACCACGCCACGTATCACCCCTCGTCGCTGCTCTAGTGGCAGACCTGGCAGATGAGCTCGGCGGATGTCTTGACTTGCTGACCTCTGCTGCTGCTGGTCTTGAGCTACTGGTAAGCGGAAGTTGCCCAAAGCTGAGCGGCGCTGCACTTGAGGATCGAGCTGCTAGATGTACAGGCATGTCGTTGGCATCGCCGCTGGATCCCTCCTCGGTAGTATCGATTCGAGGGCTATTTCCGATACTTGGTGCTAAGGCTTGGTGCGGCGAACTCCTATCTGCGGACCTCTTCATTCCTGACGCAGTGTTGGGTGACGATGAAGATCGTGAATGGGGGGCAGCGGACTTGGGCATTCCGAAGAACATCTTCGGCCGAGGCGCAGACGCAGGGGCAGGCACTGAGAAGTGGTGCATGCCACCCCTCGTGTCCGTGTCGGAGTCGCCAGATTCGGGCCAGCTATATGCATATGCGGGTCCTCTCGCGCTGGCTAACGGTGGTTCGCCCCCCGATAACTCAGCTGCCATCCGTGATAGCATTCCCGAGACGGCCCTTCGTGAACCTGAGTCAACCATCAGCAGCTTATTAGGGCTCGGCGAAGCTCTGCGCGGAGGTCCTTCCATCTCATCGGCTGGTTCCTGTTCCTGCAAAGCTCCATACAACTCGTCCATGGCACTCGATAAGGGTGAGGATTTGGCTAGGGCATCGTCGACTTCAGCTCCTCGTCGAATGGATTGTGAGGCCATTGGTGTTGGTGAACTTAACCATGTCAGGGCAGTACGTGACCGGGGTAATACGATTGGCTGTGGTGCCTGGGCCGCTGGCGGTGGCGGTGGCGTGGCACATAAGTAATCCTGCAAAGATCCATACGACTGGTCCAAGGCATCCCACGAGGATGGAAGTGGTGCGTCGAGATAGCCAGCTGTTGCCTCGCCAGGTGATTCCTCCTCGCCCTCAGATTCGTCCTGGCTCGTATCTTGGTCGCTAACGGGGTCGGAACCGGGGTCGACACCAGTGCTGAGAGTATCCCTGATTGTTTGAGCTCGGAGTTTTAGAACATCCGAAAAAGCTCCGGCAGTCCCCAGAGCAGCAGCCACCAAAAGCTTCTGCTTTTCTTTGTTCCGCGGACGCAAGAGACCAAGGTCGTCGGTGTCGGTCTTGGCTGTGCCAACTTCTTTCCCCGCTGCTGCACCCTCCTCCTGCTCCTCAAGCGCCACGAAGCTAGTCCACTTGGAAGTAAGCGACCACTTGCAGCCCAGCCGCTCTCCTTCTTGCTTGATCGAGAGAATCTCTCGTGAGCTGGTGCTTCGGGCGTAGTAGTACCCCGATCTCTCGGGATTCCGAATTTCGTGAAGTCGACGTTCGAGATCCCCTAACAGGGCTCGGACCGCAAACCTGTGCAGCTTGATATCCTTGTCGTGCAGCAGTCGAACCGGTATAACCGTGCGGATCTCGTTCCCGCTGGCGTCCGTAGTCTTGAGAGTGACACTTTTGGCCGACTCGGCCATCACCCCTTCAAAAAGGTAAAAGATCCGGCTCCGCACAAACGGGCTGACCGCCGAGACGTTTTTCAGAGACGTCAACACCATCGGAGACCTCTTTACGACCCCCTCCACCTCAACCTCCACCCGCCCACAATACCCCGTCAACGCCGCCTCCAGCACTGTAACCAACCTCTCCTCCCACCCTCCCTCCGTCACATTTGGGATAATCTCCGCATACCCCCCTCCAGCCTCCGCAATCCCCTCCACCAAGGCCCTTAACACGGCATCACTAATCCCCAGCCTGAAATA
>Ga0247770_1002221_pt1 | contig 11453 bp, 5 predicted proteins | sample UWRJL136409B6_FD_179943 | JGI IMG/M metagenome (GOLD analysis project Ga0247770, IMG submission 179943) | Plant litter microbial communities from Arlington Agricultural Research Station in Wisconsin, United States - UWRJ-L136-409B-6 | ecosystem: Environmental > Terrestrial > Plant litter >... | reverse complement strand
GAGCGAGGAGCGAGTAGAGAATTCCTGCAGGTATCACCAGCTCCAATCGTGCTAAGAAGAACTCATGTTAGGGCTTTTATCATGAGAACATGGGGATGAATCTTGTTACTCACTCAACAACCGAAGAGCTTGGAGGTATCCATGCGGGCTGGTGGATATAAGTTCCAGTTATGGTCTCGAACGCAGCGGCGCCTTCAGCCCCCCAGCTGCAGAATAAAAGAAGCCTGGTATGTTACCGTCAGAGACATTCCGCGCGTTATAGTAAGTGTTCAGCAAACCCTATAAGGCCATCAAGGAATGCACGAAGGCCTACTGGAAAGATTTTACCCCTTCTAATTCATTGGTACGTACACTTTTGGAGCGACTTTCGCCTGCGCCTGGAGAAAGGTCTTGGGTTCGTTATATCCGTTTCCCTAGGTTAAACTGGCTCGCTAAACGCCTGTTTGGCTTCCTTTGGGTTCTTTGGGATCACTTACCACGGCCCAAGATAAAGCTGTGACGGGTTGGTAATAAGTGGGAACTAGTAAGATGACTAACGGTTAGTCAACTTGCACATACCTTTTGGTGTAGCGGGCAGTTGTAGCAGTTCCCTGCATTAGCGTATGTAACGCCAGCCCCGTCACAAAAGCTAAGTTATTATTTAGTAAATACCTCTAGCTTGGGCCCTGCTTGGTTCGACTTGGATTGGATAACGGTACGTCGGGAGGAGGGTATATTGTCAGGCGCAGGCATGCCGACCAGGCCCCTTGCGCAGAGTTTTGTACATATCCAATCCACCAGAACCCAAATTTTCAAAAGATTCGATTTTGCATCCACAGATTGGCTTGTCAGGCCCTTGCACGGCGATCCTCCAGGGGTGGTACCTACCAAGTGCGATTAGCAAACTTCTTGCCACCCCGAGGCGATTTTGTGTGTGAGAAAAGTCGAACCAAACGGGGCCTAAGGCTGTACAGCGGTAGCATATGGGATCATCCTAGCTCAGGGGAAAATCAGGCAAAGCTCACAACAAATCAGGAACAGCTCCCCCCGGCTCACCCTAGCTCAGAACTGTGAACGAAAAAGGAGAATTTGTGAGCCCAGATTCCTCTCAGACAACTAGGCTGTTGTTTCATCGCTATGCTTTGTGACGGGAATAGTCGTAGCATCGGCAATTGCTAATTTCATGCACCCTTCGCCATGGTATGGGATATTGCCGATGTGCCATGGGCAACCAAGAATCTTACTGTCTCCTGGAATTTGGAAGGAAAAAAGGAAAAAAAGAAGAATTGAGGAATTGAGCACAGCACTTCAGAAAGGGAGTCATCCACATAAGAGGCATGAAAACCTCAGACGTTTCAACCAAATGAGCTACTCATACCAACTGGAATAGGCGCATCTTTCAATGTCCTTAGAAGGCACACTGAGCAGGAGGCTTATATACCTGGGGTTGATAGGAGGTAAGGGTGGTCCATGCCCTGCCCTTTTTGTGAGTTCCGATACGTCCTGAGAGGGGTGACGCCACTTGCCTTATCTTTCCGCCATTTACTACCTCTCCAGCTGAGTACAAGTCTGCCTCATTCAGTATACTTTTATTTCCAATGTCTATTCCGTCTCATCATGGCCTTCCGACTTCGAAATTCTATCTCCGGTAGGAGTATTATCTCCGGGAGGCCCATTGGCTCGTTGCCAAGTTCATTGCCAAGTCGTGAGGCCCCACAAACCACGGGCCTGGTAACCACTAGCGGGCTGGATTTATTGAGATCCATTTTCCAAATCGGGACTGTGGACAGGGCGGGTCCCAGCTGAATGGTCTTAGAACCAGACTAGCGCGATCAGACTCAGCTGGGAGGTCGGGTGCCAATTCCTCGGGACTGCCCTTTTCCACCTGCTTTTGCCGCCGCATTTTCTCCCCTCTTTGCTTTCCTTTCGCTCTTGTTTGCCAGTCGTTTTTGGAGTGCAGTCGCTCGTTTCGCGTACCTCAGTCACTCGTTTTACCAATTGTCACTTATTCCTCCAAAATGGCCTCCTTCGACTACAACCTCATCAACCCACAGTGCACCATCAGCCCCTGCATCAACCAACTGGCAGGCTACGTCGACCGCTCTCTACAAGCCTACATCGCGTCCTGCCAGGCTGCATTTGGCTTCCCCGTTGTGCCGACCGTCACCATTCTCTCAGACCCAATTTACTCAACCGAGATCAGCACATCGACTTACATCGACATCTTCATTTCCTCGTCCTTCGAGTACTCGACCCTGGAAGAAACGTCCACCCTTTATGAGTATGTCTCCGAGACAGCCACCGAGTACTCCGCCACGATCGTCAACACCTTGACCTCGACGCTGCCGCCCGCTGTCACTACCAGCATCGCTCCAGCCAAGAAGCGAGGCCTCAAACGTCGCGGCTGCAAATCCAGGATTTCCCCCTCCGCAGTCGCATCTTCATCAGCTCCAGCTTCTTCCTCCTCAGCCGTCCCCTTCGATGGACCCGAGAACTGCATCAACCAGGCAGAGTTCTCCTCCGCCTGCGCCTGCATCGAACCCCGAACCGTCACCGAATATGCGGCCCCCTCGACAGAGGTCGTCTACTCAACAGTCCCGTACACCTCCCAATCAACCTCCGGCACCGTCATCACCATCGCCGTCACCAGCGTCATCGTCTCCCAGATCCAAACAACCGTCACCGAAACCCTTACCACCGAAACGGAAACAACCACCACTACCACCACAACCAGCAGCCCCACCGCCCTCGCCACCGGCAGCCTGTTCATCGCAGCCGGTTCCGGGGCCGGCAACATCATAAAACTCAGCGGCAGCTCTCCAGCCTACAGTCTCAGCATCGCCCCCGCCAGCCAAGGTCCACCCACGCCTTTCAGCCTCGCCCCGACGTGGTCTCTTACCACCAACGCGAACTTTGAACTCTTTGTCCGCCTCTCGACTACGAGTTACGGCGTTGTGTTCTTGACGACCGCGTCCTATATTTCCACATCTGCATACACCTGGGTGGCTGCGACGTGCTCGGTTGAGCCGGGGACGCAAAACGTGACTTGCGTGACGGCCACGTATGGGCTGCAAAGATTTTTGATGTGTGGGAGTGTGTTGTACATGGCGAAACCTACGACAACGCCGGGGGGGTGTGTAGAGGTGCAGTTGAAGGCGGCGGAGCTTGGGGAGTGAACTGAGGTGGGTTAAAGGAAGTGGCAGTGGGGAGGTGGTTGTACTTCGATGTACATGTTGTGAAAGAAAGGAGAGGATGATATAATAATTATAGTATAAGACGAACCTGGGTCTGCGAAACTTCCCTTTTTCGTACCTCGCGCACGTGACATTGCCCACCCTAGCTCTGGCTTAGCTTAATCCCTACTCAGGATTATCCCAGGCTGGCTCACCTTTGCTCACCCTAATTACTATTTTCGGCAGGCTGCGCCACAGCATGCTAAATTGCTTCAACTCTAGCCGAGTAGCCCAGAATTGGTCCCATTTTCGCAGTCTTGACTTTACTATTGCATTTCCACATTACCTATCTGACCGCTTGAGACTTAAGTCAGCCTCTGTCCTCTAAGTCTCGCGCTTACCTCCTGCAATTACTCCTACTGTTGTTCAATTGTGACGATCGACGATTCGGTAACTCCTCAGAAGGTCAGGCCCGGACTGACCAATCCCCTGTACACGCAGACAGACCAAAGGAGTAACGGTTGAAAACCGCGTGACCAATCATATGTTGCTCAGTCCCCGGAGCAGGTGCTCGGCAACTGAGCACTGCCTTTTTTCCCTGAGCGTTGGTTGCTCAGTCCCCAGAAGAGGTGCTCAGTGAGCCGTTTCTGGTCAACGGGCCCGTGCGTCATCTGCCTCTGACCAGTAACTTGATACCGGAAGAGTCCCACTGCCTCTGTGCCAGTGGGGACCTTTGCACAGACCCGAACGGAGGCCATAGATTAGATAGCAAGGCCACAAATATTAATATCTGTGGCCGATGGAGGGCTCTCCATCATCACGAATATTACCTCTTTTGCCTCACTTTGCTGGATTTCCCCATCATAACTGCTACGAATGTAGCTTTCTCAACTGCCAGGTTTTGGGGGGTCGGGGCCACGGTGCCCCATGGGAATTTTGTGATCCAAGATTCGTCTTATAAAACAGCTAGTACACTGCCCTAAAATTGACACTACGAATTTCCCTTTCCTTCTTCGGAACTACTGAGCAGCTGCCGCCTTGGGCTGAGCCAGACTGAGCGAGGGGGTTACTGTTCTGGGCTGCCACGGCTATAGTTGCTACTTTCACGGTGTTGACGTGACCTTTTGGATACCGTAGTATATTCGTGGTTCTACAAAGGATCTAACAGTTCTGTGGGGAGGCCAGCCCTCAGGGCATACCCAGAGGGCTGGCAGTGAATGGTGGGGGCGATAAGGCGATAAGGCACAGGTTAAGCCTATGACAGCTACAGTCTAAAATAGCCGTGGAGTTGCAAGGACCCAATTTTAGGTCCTCGCACCACCACCACCACCAAGGCGCGGTTTCCATCACTTAAACAAGAAAGAGAAAACCTTACCATTTTAACACTGTCTCTGATCCCATTGCGCTCAGACTGAATTGTCTATTTTTCTCAAACAAACAACCTTTCATTACAGACATTTCTTTTACAACAATGATAACCAGATAGTGTGCTATGAATCATTACGGTTCCGCGCTATAATTCGGGATTGCCAAAGGAGAAAGTTATAGAAAGTCTGAATGTTGGTTACTAATGCTCTTACTTTGTAAGCTTACGAATACAATAAGGAATTCACTTTTAAAGTAAGGAGACGCGTCACGGGAAGCAGCTGCCTAAACAGGAGATCGATAAGCGCGGAAAGGCATCCGTTCATTAGCTGGATGGGATGTGCCCCAAATTTATATAAATAATGTAATTTCTTTAATTAGAACGTTTCGAGATCGAATGAGTTAGGTAGCTACTAGAGAATCTCGAGGGAAACAAAGAAGGGGTATATTAGCAGTGGGACGATGGAGCGGAGGTAACTAATGGAATAAACATCTGAAAGACTTTTTACTATAGGATCTTATTGAGTGTAAGTCAAGTCCTTATGTATAAAGTGTTTTTGTCTTTGAATTATAGTTTCCGTGAAAGAAGGTTAAAACTATACAAAAGTCGGTGACGTAGCAACCCCCTCACTGCAATAGCAATTCCTATCACGACGGCGGCTCACTATATCGGCGGTGTTAAACTCCGTGGCTGAAAAAGCCTGCAAGTTGCACTGATGATAAGGGCAAAGATGACCTGCTAGCCGAGGCCACAAGCTCTAACAATCTTGTAGGTGTTCTTACCAATGGATAAGTAGCTGCGTTTTGATCTAGTTCTTCCTAGACGAGAATGTAAAGTGGACTTGGCATGGTTTACTCTGTTTCACTACTGTAACACCCAGAGCCGTGGCTGTGGGAATGGGGAGCCCCGGCCTCTAGTCAGCGGAGCTGACTAGATGCCTAGCACTGCCAGGGCGCCAGTCAGACTGAGCCACCACCAGTACGTAAGACAGACCCCACGATAGTTTCATAAGAAGAGCTCTCTGGCGGAGCCAGAGAGCGAGGAAGGCAGGCTTCAATTGATCACTTACACAACCCCCAACACTACACTCCACCATCCTGCAGTGCAACCCCCTATCCTCGTCAACCCGACGCACCTTTCGTTACAACAACCCTAAAATCGACAAACACCCCTACTCGTAGTCACATGACTCTTCGCCACCGTTTGATCAGTCCAGATCAGCCCCAGCTCAGCTTCGGCTAATATTTGCCCATTGAATAGCATAGCATTCCAAGAAGGTGCAGTTTTAACTAGGGCCCCTGGAGCACTCCGAACCTTCTGGAATTCAAGGGGGTGGAACCCCCTGAATCTAGTAGGGCTACTACCCCATAGAATCAACTACAACATCACAGTGGCCACGTCAGCCACTACGTCAACAGAACCACGTAGAATGGTTCAGAACAGTACTATTCCATTATTGTATTAGTTAGTTCCACTTCACAAAAGGCTCTGGAATTCTTCCAGAGCTTCCTGTGACGGGCTGAGCCCTGGTGTAGCCTCGGCGACCCTCGGCCGTGGCGCCGGGCCCCACCGGCGATCCCCTACCCCTGAACGAAGCCGTTCCCAGAATTGCTGATGTGCACACATAGACTACAACACTAAACCTTAACGAGGCACGCGGCGGCTCTGGAACCCTCTGTCTCCCTCCGATCGGAGGAACGCGGTCATGTACATAAGGAAGAGGGCCTCTCACGAGGCCTTTCCTCTCTTTCTTCCTTTTCCTCATGTTCTGTGTCTTCGTAGAGTAGGCCTAGCTAGTTGCAACACACTACCTTGCCCGTTACAGTTACGATCGCAGTCCTGCAGACCTAGAACTACCGCTTACGCTAAGAACTGAAGTCTAAGAAGTAGAATAGAAGGAAGACTATTTAGGAAAACCCCAACAACACCTTTATTAAGATCAAGGAGATCAGGAGCTCATAGAGGGCGCTGGAGGAGATAGTTGTAGAGGCATCGGCAAGGAAAGTCGAGGAAGAGATACAAGAGGTCATCATCATTAACTACATTAGTTTTACGCTTATGGACTACGTGCTTGCCCAGTTTGGAATAGAATAGACTTAATTTGGCTGCGAAATGTAGTGATGAAAATGTTTGGGTGGGTTTGTTGTCGAGTCAGAATTGCGCCGTTAATGGGGGGATGCCGGAGGTCTACCCAAGGAGTCTACCTAGCGCCGGCGTGCTAGCTTAATTCTCGAACCCGGGCCAGATTCGAGCTTCGAGGTCTCCCGAGCTAAATCTAACTCATTGCTCGATTGCCGTCTCGAGTGCAGCGCCCTGGTTTCCATCTTCCTCAACGACTCTCCCCCAAGACTATCCCCGAGAAAAACATGCTCCGAGGCTGCCAGTTGCGGGAAAACCCACGTCCGCGCGACTGTCCCGCCCAATTCGAGTCTATCAGACGTCACCCACTCAGGCCATTACCACTTAAAGCAAAGCGTCCAAGAACTCCGCGCCCATGCCATTTCCATTCTTAGTCTAGGCCTATCCCAATCTCATCTCCGGCTGCAAAATAACTCCCCAAAACCCATCGCATTAATCGTCCTACCGCTCACCATCCTGACCAAACGGCAAACTAAAGGCCGGCCCATAACCCGGACACCCTTTGCTCTCCCGCCTCCTCTCCTGCATGATTTGTTTGTCCTCCCTCTCTATCGCCTCGGCTACTTCCCTCCTCAGGCGTTCCTCATCCGGAGACCTTCCACCATTGTCATCATCACCTCGCTCCACATCCTCAGAGTCAACACCGCTACCACTACCACTCGCGCGTCTCCCATCAGCCGCCTCTCTCTTTTGCTCCTCCTCACACTCCTCCTCCCTCTTCTTCTCATTTTCCCTCTCCTCCCGCTCCCTCAGCTCCTTCTCCCTCTTCCGCTGAAACTTCATCGCCGCATCCACCCTCTCCTCAAACTGCTTCTGCGCCGCCGCCTCCCCCAACGCCGCATAATGCGACCGCCGATACACCCCCATGGCCGCCAACAGCGACGCCACCACCTCCCACGCAAACAGCACCGGCAACGCATACCTCAAGTGCGGATTACACCCCCCGCTCCAAATATCAATCAGCGTTTGGTACGCCTCGTGCGCTGGAAACGCATACCCGATGCGATACCACGAGGCGCTGAGGCTGAACGGCAGTATCACGCTCGAGACATTCATCACGATCCACATGACCAGCATCATGGGCACATACGGCAGCGGTAGCCACACCGAAACGACATCCAGCACCTGGAAGTTGATATGCGCAAAGAGCCAAAAGGTCATCCATGTCAGGACAAATTGGTTCCCGTTGACGTGCCATCCCGATCGGAAAGCCCATATCGCGCCGGCTAGGCAGAGCGAGCCAATGAAGCAGTACGCGACGGAGCTGAGGTTGCGGAAGAGGATGATGCGGGTGGGACGCAGCTTTGTGTAGACTTTGAAGTTTTGGTGGAGGCTGTTGATGACGCCGAGGTAGAAGAACTCTTGCATCATGATGAGGATGATGGCGACGGTGTTGTAGATTGCGCGGGAGCCCTGGGCGGTGGGCTGGATATTGATGGAGCGGAGGTCCCAGGGTTCGGCAAGAAGGGAGAGGGTGGTGGGGTTCAGGGTGATGTTGTTAGGGACTGAGAGGAGGTTGCTGTCGGGTGAGGTCGTGTAGGCTATGCGGGCGGCGTGGGAGAGTTTGATGACGTTGGAGGCGATGGCTTGGTCGATGACAGTGGAATAGCGGGCTTGATTCCACACGTAAGCCATGATGTTGTGCCGGTCGAAAGACGAGGTGGACGAGACCAGGGCGTCGCGTATCTGGGTGGATGAGTTGGGGAGGATGTAGAGCGCCGCCCAGTACTCCGTTCTACACACGGCGTCCCGCAGATCGGATGGTGTCGGGAAATTTGCGGATGGGCTCTCGACGAGGGTCGGAAAGCCGGGGCTTTGCAACCCGCGGTACGCTTCTCGAACGGCCGCTCCGATGGGGCCTTGGTCGTAGTCGACGAAGCCGATTGTCATGTTGTGGATCTCGGCTCCTTGCAGGTACAAAGACCCGAAGATGTAGCTGAATAGAGCCAGAAAAAGGAGTTGAAGGAGGATGAAATTCTTGGCTGCGGCGCCGAAGAACTTGCGCGCGCTGATGCCGTGCAAGTTGGCCGCCAGGCCGGGCTGGCGGCGCGAGGGATGGAGGTACAGGGGGACGCCGACCATCCTGCTGGTAATATGGTGGGTCGCTTCCTGGGAGAGGAAGTGTAGGAGTGGAGCGGGACGGGGGAGTGCTGTTTACTTATTCCGTTGTTGAATGCAGCGAGGTGAGTAATCGTCTGCTGTCGGCGGCCGGGGTTATTCCGTTCGGCGTCGCACAGACACCCAACCGCCGTAGCGCGAGCCGCAGCCACCTAATCTCGGTCCGTGATCTTCGAAGGGCGTCGGGTATGCTAGCGGCTATGTCCGGCCATTTCCGGGCGCTGACTGATGGCTGGAATTGGCCAACAATGCGGATCCGTAGAATAGTGCAAAAAAAGGCCAATGGAGCGACCTAGGGAAAACTATGGTTTGTGATTTCCAATGAAATCCAGAAACAGGGTTAACTATTGGCGGCGTGATGGTTCAGGTATTTGGGCCCACTCTATCATTGGTGCAGGTCTCACCGCCTATCCTTTTCGCGACATCGCGCGACACCAACCTGCCCAACGCCAAAGTTGACAAGCTACCTTGTTGTCGAGCCCACGAATGAGCGGCCACATCGACGAAAACCGCTGCGATTCTGCCCAATTCCTCCCGTTCGTCCGCTCGACGTCGTTGGATCCCAAGTAGTCAAAACATCCCCGCAAGGCGGCGACCGGCACGGCAGCTCGTGAGCTCCCGTCGTCAGCAGCCACACCGGATCGTCGAATGAGCGCCATGGTTGGCATTCTAGGTCGTTCTCAAGGCTGCTATGCATATCGCCGCCGGAAAGAAAAAGGTATTTTGTTCCCGCTCCTGCATTCCCCGCGAGCGGTCCCTTGGGAAGGCTTCTGACACGGATGATTCGCAGTGCGATCTTCGGCGCCCAAACTGCGCTCGATGTCTCCAAGCTGGAATCGATTGCAACGTATATGAGCGGGGGCGGATCTTTGTCCACACTGATTCCTCTACGATTAATTCAAAGTTCCAGGCTAACTTGGCGCTCCCCGGCCGTGGCGGAAGGGCGAGTTGGTCACCCTCCAGCATCGACCCTAGCCACGTATTGAACACAAGCGAGTTCGAGGACGGATCTCGATATGACACCGCCAAACCAATCAAGTCTCGCAAACTCAGCTCTTGCATTGCAAATGGATTTCTGCTCCCCACGACACCGTACGCCAATCGCTTACCGGTTGACAAGCCCACCAACTCCATCAACACGCTCCTTGCACATCCGGTTTAGAACGGCTTCTGACCATATGTCACATAGCTGGAAAAAAAAGGTTAGTATCGCGAGCCAGAGCAAGGTGTGGGATCACTCACATGGGCCAGTACGCGTGGACTCTCGTGTCCTTGAGGTCCTCCCGGACCTGGCCGAGAAGCACCTCCAACTCCTCGGGGGACCAGCCCAACACGCGGGTGAAGACGGCGGAGCTGAGCCCGTGCAGACCAGAAGAGATGTTCTCGAGCGTCCAGGCACCTGGAGACGACGTCAGCATACTTCGTTCAGCGAAAGGTCTTAGCAACACCTACCAAGCTCCTTGTACTTCTTGTCCTTGGGCCATCTGTTTTGGGGCCACTTGAACACAACCTGGTGGACATTGATGAAACCTTGAGCCTCCAGCTGCTCCTTGTACTTCACCGCGCCATCGAAGGGCCGTCCGATGGCCTTGCAGCCCTCCATCAAATGATTCACCCACTTGGACGCGGCGTGATTGTCGGTGAGCGTCCCGTTGTCGCTGGTGAGCGGGCAGATATCCGCGAGCTCCAGCCAGCCGCCCGGAGCGAGACCGCCGTACGCCCTCTCGAAAAATTTCGGCCAGTTGGCCAGGGAGGCCGTCATCATGCGGCTGTAGATGAAGTCGAACTTCAAGCCCCAGGTCCACTCCTCCTCGATGTCGTCAACCTGGAAGCTCAGATTGGGCGGCACGAACTGGCTCTGGATGGGAGAGAGATCTACACCGACTACAAAAGCGGCGGGGAACTCATCGGCAAAGTCGACGGCCCAGATACCCGTGCCCGTGCCGACGTCAAGCACGTTGCGCAGCTCACGGCCATCCCGTCCGGCGGGGGACAGGTACAGCTGGTTTTCGAAAGTGAGCAGGAACAGGTGGTGCTGCAGATCTAGGCGCTCCTGCTCACGCTCGTCGTTAGGCATAATATACTTGCCGTCCTTGTAGGCGTGATAGGTGCGTCCGTTCTCGTTCCGGTACTGGAAGATGCTGGAGGAGATGGAAGCTGTCGACTCGCCGCTGAATTCCGATTCCGTGTCGGAGCCTACGCCTTCGTCGACCTCGAGGACTGCGGGCACCGGCGCTACCGCCGGCGCCGGCGCTGCATCCGGGGTCTCAACAGGGGCCGGCTGGTTTTCTGTCGCCATTGTGTGTGTACTTATTGACGGGTTTACTTCAGCAGGAATGCGTCCGTGTCTCGGTTGGGCAGGATCGTGGCAGGAAGTTTGTTGTTCACAACGAGCAGGAAACCCCCCGCCCCCCCGTGAGGGAATTCCGGTGAACCTCCTCCCCCAATTCTACAGTCCGGGTTTAATTTGTGGCCAAGGTTGGAATACAATACAACCTCTGAATGATTGTTAGCGCGGTTCTCGGGCGAGGATTGGACAAGGGCCTTGGGCGAATGAGGCTTGCCCCTTCAAAGCCACTTCCAGGTTCTATTCTTGCTCCTGCTGGCAGGGGATGTTGTACAATGGGGGCCAAAAAGTCTCGGACCCCCCGCTAGCACCACCCCACCAACTTTGAAAA
>Ga0247770_1002220_pt1 | contig 11473 bp, 15 predicted proteins | sample UWRJL136409B6_FD_179943 | JGI IMG/M metagenome (GOLD analysis project Ga0247770, IMG submission 179943) | Plant litter microbial communities from Arlington Agricultural Research Station in Wisconsin, United States - UWRJ-L136-409B-6 | ecosystem: Environmental > Terrestrial > Plant litter >... | reverse complement strand
GGCTGTCTCGTCAACCCACACCTCGTTTGCCCCCACCGTCACGTCCACCAAGACCATATACCAGAACCGCTCAGAGCCCGTGAGACGAGCCTCCTCGATGAGAATGAAGTCTCCGGGTATGTTTCGGACCCTTGCGGAGCCTCCTTCACCAAGTACGCCAAGGCCTGCGCGTGCGCCGGCGTCGAGGTCATCACCGTCTCGGCCGAGCCCTCGATCGAGACCGTAACCATCGAAGGAAGCACCGTCGCCGCAATCTCAACCTACCTACACCAGCACCGAGACCAGCATCGACCTCGTGACCGCCACGACATCAACCACACTGACCAACGTCATCTCCGACAAGGCCACCTCGACAACAACCGATACAGCCTCATCCACCGTTGTCGTCGCCGAGATCTCTACGCCCACGTTTGTCGTGCTGCTCCACCGCAAGCAGCCCGGAAGCTGGTTCCACGCGCAACTTGCACTATCGACAGACGGCGTGGCGTGGTGGATGACCAACGTCAGAGGCACCACCCCCGCCTGGCAGTACACCACCACCGGCACCACCATTGTCAACTCGGCCACATGGCTTCTTAGCCCCGACGGATACCTCGAGAGTGCCCTCCCGCCTGTGGGCGCTTCCGAGGTCACTGCCGCGTACATCGATCGCATGAACGTCAGCACCATACGCATATTGACCAAGCCTAACAGCGAAGTCGAGGCCGGCGTCGCCGCTGGGACGTATGTCCGCGTCAAGGGGTGCGTCAATGCGGCCACGAATGAGCACACTCTCTCGGTCGGCGGCAGGCACAAAATCCTTAATTATGGCAACCTGCTGACCATGTCGACGGGCGACGGCAAGGAGTACCGCTCTGACTGCGTGCGCTTGTTTCCCACCGCTTATCGCTTATCCGAGGACGTTGAACCTTTAGTTTGCGACAAGGGCGCATCATGGGCTTGGAAATAATATGTTATCTATTCGTCAACTATTATGGAATGGTGTCTACATCCCCCGACCCCTCACAATATGCTCAACAATAGCATCAAGCTTCAAGGGCCGACCAAGGAATCTCTCCAGCATCTCGAGCTCAGGCTGACTGGACCCGCGCTCGAGAACTTCGTACCGCCATTTTCTCCCAGCCTCGGGACTCAACGGATCCTTGGCGAACGCCGTCTCAAACAAATCCGCGGCGTAGACCTCAGACATGACATATGTGAAATAATTGGCGTCGTAGCCCCTGAAGGCCAAGGACAAGGATGCCTGTCCGAATAGCTCGACGTCGTTGCTCTTGGCGTCGCGGTCCTTGTACGGGAGGCACTGCTCCCTGGTCTGGTTCCAGATTTTCGTTGTGTCCATGACAGAGGCTTGTTCGGCATTCGCAGGGGTGTATATTGCTTGGTCGAAAATAGCCGGCTGCATCAGGCTGAGCAATCCGGTCGCGTGGTTCAGCGTCTTTGACCTTGCCAGTGCGCGGGCGAGTTCGAGCGGCATTTTTATTTCCGGAGAGTCATCCTGGCTTCTCGCTTCAGAGGCGTTTTCTCCAGAGGCGGCGGCAGCAAACCCAGGGAGTGTCGAGACATGTCTGCTGAGCCGAACGATGACCTCGGGAACCCACACAAAATGCTCGAGCATCTTGCTCGGGATTTCCCCAAAGTCTCTTGACTGACCCAACGCATATTTGGTTCGCTCAAGGAGATGGTGAATAGCGTGGCCCAGCTCGTGGAATATGATACGCACATCACGGTGGGATAGAAGGCTTGGCCTTTCATGGGTTGACTCGGGGTAGCTGCAGACGAGGGCTGAGACGGGGAAGTGTCGTGTCCCATCGGCGTCAAAATAGCCCTGCGAGAACAATACGGTTAGCTGCTTGTTCTCGACTGGGTCAAAGCGACATACCGGCTGAACACGAGAGTGGTACTGGTTCGAGAACTTTCCCGGCCGCTCAAAGATGTCGAGGTAGAGATATCCCAGAAAACCGCCCCCTTCCATTGCCCCATCCCACACGCTAAAGGGAGACACAGTGCGGTGCCAAGTGTCAAGCTCCGGCATCGGCACAAACACCATGCCAAACAAGCCCTCAAATATTCGAAGCATCTCGAGTACGATATGGTTCACTTCGAAGTACTCCGAGACCTTCGCTTGATCAATCGAATAGTCCTTCTTCATCTGCAAGTTCTGGTAATAGGTCCTGTCCCAGGAATAAAACGTGTTAAAATCGTCAGCAACTCGACCGGTGTGTTCCAGCTCAGCCTTCTTCAGCTCGACAAGCTTCGCAATCTCCGCCTCTGCCAAGGGCATCAACTTGGTCTGAAGAGCCACCAGCCTCTCCTGTAACTTGTCAACGCTGCTCATCATCGTCTCCTGCATCTTGAGAGCCGCGTGGTTTTCGAATCTAAGCAGACGTGCCACCTCATCCCGGAGACGCACCAACCTCCCAAGCCTCTCAACATTCTCCGGATTGCGCCGCTGTCCCGCCAGGAACACGGTCCTCCTCGTCTCCCCGCTTGTAGCAGACCGAAGGATATGCGCGCAATCATCGCCATGATGCGTCATGACAAGGAATCGATCCTCCTCCTTACTCGACCCATCCCCCCTCCCCTTTGTCAAGGTAGCAATCCAACTCTCCGCACAGCCATCCAACTCCCCCCGTGTAAACCACAGCCCCTCTCCCGCCTCACCCTCAGTAAACCCCTTGACGGCAGCAGCGTTAATAGCCGCAATCTCAGCCTGCGCCTCCCCAATCCTCACACGCTTTGCTTCCTCCTGTAGAGCCGCCCCAGAACGAACAAACATCCCCCTTACATGATCAAGTATCGCTCGATCTTCCTCCCCATCCAGCCCATCCTTCAATCCCACTGCCAAAGCCAACCCCGCCAACCCCCCATGAAGCCAGCATCGCGCCTCAGCCTCCGTCACCAACTTGAACGCATCTCTTGCGGCCTGTCGGATCTCTGCATCGTGCGAAGCCCGAGAGAGCAAGACCAGGACGTTGGTGCGGTATCTGAGGAGGTTTATTCCCTCGAGGAGGGGCTGGATGAGGTTGATGAAGGTTGCGGTGGAGGGGGTGAGTGTTTCGAGGAGGTGGGATTGGAGGGAGGAAAAGGATTGGAGGGCGGAGGTTGTAGATTGGGGGATTGTGGTTGCGGTTAAAGATGAGAAGAAGAGCGGTGATTGGGGTGGTTGGTTCATTGTTGGGCTTTGGGTTGGCTTGGCTTTGTCGGTGGTGAGGGAGGTGGTGGTTGTGCTGGAGAGGTGCGGTTAGGTAGGTACGGTGGTGGGGGAAGGGAGAAGAAGTTGGCAGAAGTCTTCTACGACTATTAATGGTGGCGGTCTTTGACTTCTTGCCGACCTCTTCCTGTGCCCCCCGAATGCATGAGGCGCCTAGCCTAAATCCGCCATAGGCTGAGAACCCCGCCCGCCGATCTATGGAGAACCAACGGTTGATGCTGTACGTGGCAGTCGTATTGGGCAGGTTTGGGAAATTCAGGCCGCCTGATGCACGAAAAGGCGGTGGAGGTGACCGAATGGCCGGAGGACAGCGGCAACGAGACTATTGCTGGTTGGCTGGGTTGCCTCTTCCTCGCCCACCGCAAACCAATCCACAACAGCAGCATCAAGCTCAAATCTCAGCCTCTAGAAACCACCAATTGGACCTTTGATCAACAATCGATCTGCCAAAGTAGACTAATTGCGGTGAAAGAAGCAAAGAGAGTAGGTAACCGTGGCACAGAATGGATGTTCCAGGGTTAGGGGTTGAACTTCGGAGAGGTTCCGAACTGGACCTGAATAGTCTGGTAACGACCCGAATTGCGGACAAGGCTCCGTCGACTTGCAATCTTCGCACGGATCACGCTATTTCCGGATCTCACGCTACGATAGATGAACATATCGACAGAACGCGTTGTGGATCACGTACTCAGGTGGCCCGCTCAAAGGAACAACGTCGCATTGTCACGGCTGGTGGCATCCTGAGGCACCTGGCATCAGGTGTCGGCGCAAGGACCACAGCGCAGGGGCTACTCGTGGCTTTGTTCCGTAGCTACCTCAAATAGTTCTCGCTTGCAGGCACCACTCCTTCCACCTGCAAGCTTCTTATTTTCGACAATACAGAACCATTCCACCAGTTGGCTCCCTGCGGTCAAACGCATGTTGTTTCCGTTCGGAACTACCCCTCCTCGGTAATAGCGATGGGGGTTACAGGAAGTCCAGCCATCGTGAACTCCATTTATGTTTACGGTGTTAGTTACAATAGTGGTTATAAAGCTTTCAGTGGTGGTTGGAGGTTGAGAGACCTATAAGTAGGTACTTATAAGGCAAAGATACCTCATCACTACCCCAGGCAAGGGAGGTAGCTTTAATTTAAAGTTAGATAATCCCGACACTGCCCCTGACTACGTGACCCGGAATGTTTGGTAGTATCAAGCTCTACTGCACCTAACATTCCGATGCCGGGGCTGGATGGGTTGTGATATTGATTACCTACTTCGCAGTAAAATGTTCGCTCGCTACAAGTCTGCAGGTATGTATTGGTACAGTACACACAGGGGTACCTAGCGGAGGACGGCGAGCTCGATTTCGTCATTATCCATTTTGACTACCTAAGATTTCAGCAGAAGGCTAAACTGAAGGGCTAACCTGAGGATCAGGTAGGTATTGGTCTAGAACTTCTTTGCAGACGAGGGTAAAATGTCAAGGCAGGACCAGTCTACCTTGTCCACCAAAACGGTCACAGAAATTGTAGACAATGTCGCCATTGATTCGGCTGCAGTGGATACCGCCAATCAAGTCGCCGTGGCCACTGAAGGCCGGTTGTCGGAGGCCACCCACGTACTCCAAGCACCGATTCGGGGGTTTCAGCAGAAGTCTGTCCCGCAGAACTCAATCTCAATGGCCAGAAAAGCAGCCACAGCTGCAACTCACTTCTAGATGAGTCAAGTCCTGAAAGAATACCCCGCACGCAACTCAAACATATAATGAGTAGAATACCACCCTCCCACGTTTTATCCTATCTTAATTACGGTTTCTGTTGCACTTTTGTCACACTCTCCACCCTCCTCTTTAAGTCTTTATTGCACTCTCCTCCTCCCCTCGCCCACAACGCAACCCGCAACCCGCAACCATGGAAACCCCTGATGACACCCCACTCAACCAACTATCCCTCTTCCCTCTCCTACCCTCCTTCCCCATCGAAATCCGCCTCCTAATCTGGGAACAAGCCTGCCGCACCTCGCGCATCATCCCCCTCCTCCCCGGCCAAGGGCACCTCTTCCCACGAGTCCACCCCTCCCTCGCCATCCCAGCAATCCTCCACACCTGCTCCGAATCCCGCCGCGTTGCCTTGAAGCATTACAACCTCTCGTTCCACGCCCAAATCTACACCAACCCCGACTATGACCAGCTGATGCTACATTTACTTTTCCCGCATCAGCGGATTGACTTCACGATGTATACACAACCCGAAGCGGGGTTTAACTGGGATTGTGCTCCAGGCCGGCTTGCGGTTCTTCTAGATGATATAGGGTTCTACCAGTCTGATGTGGATCATTATGATAGGGCGTGGCGGACTGACAACGCCTGGCACACACGGCTGATGCCGTTCTCTCACAGTTTTGTCGGGTCGCTGGTGAGACGCCGCTCGAAGTTGGAGGAGCTTACGGTCCTGGTCCTGCCGCCGCTGGCGGGGAGGCCAAATTGTACGGCGCATCGGTTTGAGTTCGCGGAGGGTGTGGAGGAGTTGGTTGACATGGGCGAGTTTCTCACAACGCAGCTGAGGGACCGCGGTTATGGGGTTGTTGATTGGCCTTCGGGCACGGACGGTGAAGCGGCGGAGTCACCTATCGTCCGCGTCCGGCATGCGCTGTGCGAGCTGTGGCCTTCATCCGATGCGAACATAAAAAGCGATGTCTCGTGGTCGACAGCACTCCGCGAAGGCGTTTCCGCCCCCGCATATGCCGACATGGAGTTTGGCGAGAAGCCTGCACTCCCGCCACCGCCGCCAGGAGTTGATCAATTTAGCTTCCACAGCTCTTCACTCCCCTGGGGCATCAGCTCATCACGTCGGAAACGAATTCAGGCCATACGGAGGGATCTAAAAGCCCTGAGGCAGCCCTTTTGCACGGACTTAGGCCTCGGGCCGTATGTAATGTGGGAAGAGAAGAGGTACATGTGTGTGACGGGCATGTTTGGGTCTGGCATCGCGTATGAGGCGGACAGACAGCTTTTGTGGCTCAGCGGACATAAGGACGAATTGCCGAAGCTCGAGAGCCCACGTCCACTGACGGACTTTGACTTTAATTCTTTCTTGGCGAAAGATTTTGAGACCAAGTTTGACCCGGAGAATTGGCAGGCCCAAGAGATCGAACGGAGGAAGCGGGAGGAGGAGGAGGAGGAGGAGGAGGAGGAACGGGACCGGTGGAAGATTGAGTCTTTACGGTTCAATGGGCTGTACTATTGGAGTAACAGCTGGTGAATCCGGTCGGATTGGGAGGGCGCTTGATCCAGGTGCATGGAGCCATTTTCGGTTTCCACAGATAGGCCTGAGACCTTGGCGTTATCGACTTTTCTTGATTTGGCTTGGACAAAAGCCGAGATGTGTCGGCTACCGGAACTCCCCGTCAATAGTGTCGATATGTCTCAAGTCAAGACACGTTTTCTCGCATTGAGCGTCCTTCTCCTGCAAGTATCAGCCGCTTGCCCCCAATATCCAGGGGAAACTCACCGTATCGCCCCACCGGGCGAATGGGGGCTGAACAACAAGCGAGCGCTGCCCCTGAGAGCTGGCTTCATCGGGACCGCCGCACCGGCGGAAAACATGTCTGAGATCACTCGCAGCCAAAAAGAGTAAGACCATTGGTCCACAGTTGGAGCCGTTGTGAAACCGTGATACGAGCGAAGGCTCCTCGTTTGGAGGCACTTAGGTCTTGCTCGTCGTCCCGCCATTGTTGCATGTGGCCAACATCGAACCTCACCGAAACCGGGAAACGCAACAGTCTTCTGTCAGTAATTTCAGGATCTCCATCCAAAATTGAAATACCTGGCCCGCCTGCACGTAAAGGTGGCTTTCCCTCACCACGTAACGTTTTCTCCTTCCCATCCAAGAAATCACCGTTACTATTACAAACTAATTAAAACTTCAAACTATACGCTCTATCGAACTATCTAATACAAGCGCTGTGTTACCAAAGGTAAAGCGAATTAGGAAAGTTTTATTAATTAGGAATAGAGTGGGAAGTGAGGCATCAAATAGATGTGACTTTGCGAGAAATAGCGCTGTAAATTAACCGTTAGGGGACTTACACAGCTAAGCTAGTAATATTTTAAACATATCTGGCTTACAAACAGTACCCTTATTAAAGACTGCAGTATCTCCTGGCCTTAGATTTAAACGTAAATACCAGTAAGGGTAAAGCTTAAAGCGGGCTTATTCTGCTAACGCATTCCATCCGGATATAACTTACCGTTAAATCTTATGAATAGCAATAACACTAAGTTAATTAGCCCCTATATAAGTGAATCATTTAATAATAACGACATTATACACACATTTCACAGGGAAATCGAACACTTACTACATATAGGCTGTGTAATTCTAAGTCCTTAATCCTAGATATAACCTAGATACGAGGATTAGTAACAGCTTACTGTAAACCCAGACACTGGGCTAGCCTGAGGTGCTTCTCGCAGAGGTGAGGAATATATTAGCATCATCTCAGAGTAGGCGGTTCTTCCGGTGGTGAGTTAGAACTCATTGGGAGCTCCAGATTTGGATTTTTGCTAATGTGTTCGTTGCAGCTCGAGTACGTGGGCGCAGAAACCCGGGAATGGAGCCTGACATTCGGTGCTGCCATCTCCCATCTCTACCAACCAGCGCCGAGGGTGTGTTGGTTTTTGCTACCCATTCCACACACCCTACCGAGTTGATAAGAACGCCCATCACCCTTGTCTCCTCCTTCACCAGCGCAACTTTGTGACGGATATACCGTCGGTTGCTATTCGTAGCTGCGTCCACACCTTCCGCCATTGAAGGCTTATAAAACAACACCATCGAGACCCGATAGGCGAAACCCCGACCCATCACCTGTTCCACGGCTTTGTGGTGCTTGAGTTGACGGCCACTGGATCAGGGTGTTATTGACTTGATCATTTTGAAGACGTGCACACAGGTGTCTTTGTGGGTTGCTGGGCACTGTCAAATTACGTAATCATTCCTTAGTCAGCCTCTGCGAGCGGTTGGGCCGCAATTTAGGGGCTCGCGGTCGCGCGGACCGCTTCTTGAATGGAACACACTTCACGACTTCCAATTACTGCGTTTCTGGTTGGCTGCGTAGAATTTAACAGGCACAGGTGGAAGCCGGGGATGTAATAATCTCGATGCGATGTGGACATCTGCAGGGAGGTAGGTATATACGGAGCAAAGACTCAGTCATCTATGCTGGGGTGTTTGCGTGGCAGCAGACCGCACAGCTCCTGCCGGCTGGGCGGGGCACTGTTGACCGATGTTGACGCAGCCTCCTTTTCAGCGTCGGAGCAGTGCACGTCGCAGGCCATGCCAACAGTCTATCGCGCAACCACCACTACAACCTGCTCGGCAAGACCACCGATAAGCTTGCCGGTAGAGAGCTTCGCCGATCACTTGCACCCTCTCTTTGCCCTTCGTCCGCCAAATCTTCGACACCGATAATCCTCTACCCCGCCCCTTGGTCAGAATGGTCCCCAACATAGGCCAGCCCAGTCCGACTTCTACACTCTGCTTCAAGCGGCGTTACCGCGGGGTGGATGTGCAAAGGCAGTATACCGGTCAGCCTCGCCAGGGCGAGCCCGTTGGGTCTAGGGCATACGTTGATCGCGTATGTCGTAGTTAGCCTCAGCCTGCTGATCCCCATAGCCACGTGAGTCTCAACTGAAAATAGCGCTGAGTTCCGTTTGTCTAGGTAGCGATCCTTGGTATGTGTCAGCCGGGGACAGCCAACTCATCGCCGAGGCGCAGCTTCAAGTCACGGTAACAAGTCTGACGACACGCAGCATCGGTGTACTCCTAAATCCGTGGTGCCAACCATCTAACTGGGAATGTGTGAATCCCCCGCAGTAACAATGAGTCGCGCCCGGTTTTGGGCATGTGTATGAGAGCAGCATCCTCGAGACCCGGATCCGGATCTCGTCCCTTCCCCAAGTTTTGGTCCCCAAGAGCCGCGAAGAGATGCCGCGGCTCACTGGGCGGCACAATGTGCCCAAGAGCAACCCCTGAGAATCCTTCACATCCTTCGCCCCAAATATCAACCATTCCTTGGAGATTGGTTGCGGAGAGTGTCGAACGCTCGACTACGGCGAGGCTAGATAAAACACTGGACAGACATAGCGTTAAATCAATACGGAACAAGTTCGAAAATTTATGTCGGCGCGGGAACGTGAAACCAAGCTACCTATCCCCAAAGAAGTCCAGGACTCAATGTGCCCTGTAAGTATGACGTGTATATGCAGCAGAAGCATTGAAAGAATGACCATTGCCTGGTTGGGTGGAAAGACGGAGAGCGAGACATCAAGTTGGGTTTTAAGAGAGATCTTGCTAAAGGCATACACAACTTTATTTAATATAAGCTTTTCTTATATTTTGATTTATAATAAGGTTTTCGCTATTAAGGTTAGCGGCACGTGTCTCTCGGAGAAAACGGAGATAGTGGCAAAAATAAACCTAAATAATGAATCTTATTCGAAGTGGGTTGGAAAAGCGGATCCGGAGAACTAGATATATAAAGAAGAACACCGCCCTCCTAAAGAACCTTCTTCTTATCATCCATCATCATACCAATTGTACTCCGATTCTGTCCATCTCCGAACACCACCTAGCCACGTGACTCACCTACACCATACAACTATCCAATCTTCCTAATTCGGTTTAGTGCCTTCATAACACTAGCTGGAATATGGAGGATAAATCCAACTACACTCGAATCCATTATCAAGCCACCTTATTCCACCGGCTTGTTTCTCACTCTACCTGCCTATTAGTGGTTCATCCTGTTAAACACTACGAGCTTTTTACAAGACCCTTAGCAACAAATCTTTACCAGGCGAGTGGGGATACTCTGTATATCGGGTCGACGCTTGGTTTGAGAAGCTCCTGGCCGTATTACCCCTAGGATGGTAGTGGTGTGGAGGGCCTGAAAGCGGTTCTATATGTCGGGCAGCAAGATGGTTGAGGTGATACGAAGCGGTTCGCGCAAGGAGAGAAAGACAATGTATGTGTATGTAACCGCCGCTCTATCGTGACGCATCTAACGACCGGTTGCCATAAGTAGGTACTATCTATTGATCCGTCAGCCGCTCATCGATTTGAACGATGCGAATGCTCCAAAACAGGAAACTCCAGCTGGGGCCTCTCCTTCTATCCAACCAAGACTACCCTGTGATTCGAGCTTCCAGGCTTGGCCACAATGACCATGGTCTGGCGGCTGCGTGGCCTCTTGGCGGCTGTGATGGTTTCTTTTGCTGCCCAACCGTGCTCACAAGGGCTTCCTCTTACTGTGCCACTTCATCCATGCGTGTGACAGGACACTTATGATGGTGAACCTACCTACCCAAGGTTATGCAGCCGTGTGAATAAAGTAGCACCGGTGCCCTGTAACAATTGTTGAGCAGATGTACACAGCTACAGCTGGAATGGTGCCCGGACAGTGTGTTGTCTTTTAGCCTATAGGATGGTTACCAGCGGGGTAATTAAGCTCATATGTGACGGTAATCTAGCAAATCTGAAATGTTAGGAGCTGAGCCTGGAAGTACACCAGTCCAGTGTGTTGCACGACAGGGAAGCTCTGGTTTGGCACATTGTGAATTCATCCGCTACATTCCTTGAAAATAGCCCAATGGCACTTGAAATACCATTCAAGAGCGAGTAAGGGCAATATGCCACCGAATTCGGATTTGGATTGGAAGAGAGATCCCCCCGGTCAACCCACAGACAACTTTCACCACGTATCTCTATCCCCAAGGAATAAATGAGGATATCTCTTAGGGGTCCGGTTGCCCTTCAATGCGATACTCTGTGATGACGATATGCCCTCCATAATCATATGCGTATCTCCTCCGTTCATCATAATACCACTCCCTCATAACAGGGTTCCAAGTAAGAGTGCAGCAAAAAGAGGCATCAAGCACCACAGCTCCCCCAAGTTTCCACCCCTGCTGAAAAGCGTAGAGGCGGCGTCGCGGCTTGGCCTGACAGTAATTCTCTCAGTCACAGTCGGCGCCCTGGTCGTCCTCGTAGTAGTCTCGGTTGTGGTCGACACTGTTGTCTCACTCAAGGTCGTCACTCTGCTCGAGGTCGTCACTCTGCTCGATGTCGTCACTTTGTCATCCCAAAGGTCAGCCCTTTTCTTTTCAACTTACGTGAGAGCCGCATGTCAAAACTTACACGCAAACTGCTCCCTATACCAAGTCTTCGGCGCATCCAGAACATCCGCCAAGTCATAACACTGAATGAGACTCTTGACACCC
>Ga0247770_1002219_pt1 | contig 11488 bp, 4 predicted proteins | sample UWRJL136409B6_FD_179943 | JGI IMG/M metagenome (GOLD analysis project Ga0247770, IMG submission 179943) | Plant litter microbial communities from Arlington Agricultural Research Station in Wisconsin, United States - UWRJ-L136-409B-6 | ecosystem: Environmental > Terrestrial > Plant litter >... | reverse complement strand
AAGATCGCTGGGGATTGGGGGAGCGAGACATCGCCACACCGCCGAAATTCGTGCTCGCCAAGGCCGGCCTGGACAGAATCCGGAGAGGACTCGCTTTCTGTAGAGCGTCGCGGGCGGTGCAACGGGAGGCACGGCGGTATTTGAGACAGCCCACGTCAGTTGCGCGAGGGCTGCGGAATGCCAAGAATCTCGGGATCGGCAGACCGAGCAGCTTGGCGACTTGGCAGCCGAGATACAGACGACACGGTGACGGCAGATGGGTCTTGGCGGCAGCCACCACGATTGTGCCACCTGACAGCGAGCGCCGACCAGATGGCAGGACGGAAGGTTGGGTCTCGCAGCGCGTCGGACGCGCCTCGAAACCCAATTTTAGAACCAATTCCTGCAGTGGTGATGGCGAGATGCTGCACACGGCGACGCTGGGCATTCGATTGCGGCAGCAGGCAGGTTTAAACAAAGGCGCAGAGAGGGAAGGGCAATGGGATGGCGGACGGCGGCGGCGGACGTGGTGCGTTGTGAATCCGCTCGCGCCGCACAAAGCTCTTGGCGAAAAGGCAGTCTCGCGCTCAAAACGTTGGATGTCTGACGGTGCTGTGTCAGTACCACAGCCAGTCGAGCAAATAATCTAAAGTCATCAATCGGCCTCCTTGGCAAAGGAGAGCCGCGGGGGTCGCCTCGGACATCACAATTCTGTCATGGGGTGCTTGCCAAGGCCATGGTGCCACGCAAACGGAGAGCATCATGGCCTCTTCTGTTCTGTGTCGTCGTCGTCCGACGCGCAGCTTCGAGGCGAAGTCCTGAGCTGGTGTCCAACAGTTGAAGACGCCCAGAGCTGGTCCCTGGGTCGCTGCGTGACGTGTGCGTGGAGAGAGCGATCTAGCAACTGATACGCCTGTGGTTCTGGAAGTCGACATTTGCCCACGTCGATGCCATGGCACGGGAAGTGCCGCCTACCTTCAGCTTTTTTTTTTCTTTGCCTGGCCAAATTGAGTTTGTAGTTGCTGGAACGGGCAGAGGGGCGCGCAAAACTGCAGTACGCGTGGGCGTACTTGCCGAATCGGGCCGCAAGTCTTGGAAGTCTTGGACTACGCGGATCTGCGTCGATGGACGCCTTGGCGCACTGCCAAGCCATGTCGCTGTCCAGAGCTTGTCGAACACTTCCAGCGCGATGAAACTTTTCGGAGTTTGGCTTTGTTTCTGTCTTTTCCAGGCTAGGCGGCCACCAGGTCGGGGTGGAACTTACCGCTCGTTACGCTGTGTTTGTGCACTGCTCCCCGGTTTTCTTGGCAGTGCGAAACGAACCCCACAGACACCTCCTGCTGATCGAAGCGCAACCCAAAGGCTGCCCAGGTGCTCTGCCCCGGCAGTGGTCATCTCGCCGCCGAGGGATTGAGTCGGCGCCAATCTGATCTGCATTGTGCCTCCTCTAGTATTCAACGGTAGATACCCGCCAAGATAAACTTTGGCTGGCTGAGACCTTGTGTCTCAACACATGCCACATATATAATACCCGAGTCCTTCCTTTCCTTATATCCATCCTTTTAATAGACATCCCGCCTTCTCCTCTCGATTGCACCTCGATCACAGCATCACCACCACATCCAGAGTCCAGCAAACATTTGTCGTCCGAACTTCTCTCGACAATCACCACCAACCACTCCACCCAGCCCACGCGAGGATCACTCCTCCCCACGCCGCCGCCATGGGTACCGCGATCTCCAGATGCACCACTACCCGAAACAACGCGGGTATGACAACAAACCTCACAGACATCGGACAGAAGATCCTCGACAACCAGCCCAACTGGCTGTCGACACCCTCCAAATGGAGGCCCAGGAACTGCACCCACCGCCCGGTCCGCTACCGCACACCGACGCCGTATCCCAAGGACGACCGGCAGCGAATGCCAGAGCCGCAGGCATCCCAGGTCCAGACGGAAACCACCGCGACGGAGAAGCCCGTCGTGATTGAGACATACGCAACGGCCCCATCTACAAAGCATATCCAGGTCGTCGAGCCTCCCAAAAGAAGCCATCACCCACTATCAAACGTCTCAACCCTCCCAGACATCCAGCTTCCCCCAGCAGCTCTCTCCATCACATTTGACCGACACCCACGCCGCAACCGATTTGAGCGCATCTCTTGAGAGCGCAGCGTCGCAGGGGTGCGCTGCCGCACATCGCGGCAGCAGCAGCAGCAGGGCAGAAACACTCCGAGCCGCCCCCACATTTCACACGCACACACGCGCAGGCCAAGCAACGCCTCCGGCGGGCAGGCAGAAGACAAGCTAAAAAGGCGCAATTAAGCCTCCGGCGAGCCAAGACGGTTGACAGGCAGTATCCATCACAGGACGCCATTCCCTTCGGCCAGCGCACACCTATAGGCCAGACGGAAAGACCTGGTGTCTATCGGGATATTAAGCAGATTAAGCGGCCTGCACGCCGTTTCGTCCGCCCGTTGCGACTTATACCGCGTTTGCCTTGGCGTGGCTATCTCACAATGCTTGGCCTCTTGGCTGCATTGGAGACCTAATCTAGACGCCCGCTGCAGACCTGGGGAAGAAGGACCGAAAGGTGCGTCCCGACATTGGTCGATGAGGTCAGATGGAAATGGACCAGGGAATAAAACATCGCTCTTCATGTGCGCTTCCTTTTGTTATTAGACTGCAGCATCGAGGCCGGTTGAAACGTAACTTGCCACATTGCTTCATATATTTTGTATCAAAGCGTTTGCTTCGAGGGGTTGATGACCCACATCAGGTATAGGCTGAAGAAGCTGTCTTTTATGTATATACCTAGGTAGTTGGATTGTTGAAGACGTTGCACGCCATGTCGGGTCAGCTAGATAGAACTGATTGCGTTGGATGAGATGGTAGTTCAGTCGATACTTAGACATCAGCTCATGCAGGCATGATGAGAATCAATTTCAAACCAGCCATCATCCGCCTCAGGCTTTGTCGTGATTAAAATGTACTAAAAGCACGTTGTAACTTATAGTCGTGATAGCTTAGCAAATACTAGCCGAAGCAATGATGAGAGATAAGTTGCAGTCTGTGTGAAAGAAGCTCTGAGCAAACACATATGTTTGTATTTGACTGACGAAAGTACATCCACTTTTACAAAGGCTCGGCCTAAAAGAAAGGGTCTTCTACGAAAAGCATGAGAGGAAGCCTCGCGCTTTGTGCTAGCACTAAGGCCTGGATTCTCACATCGCTCATTGCAACACAGAGCCGTCACTACTTTAAATTAGGCCATTGGAGAATAAAAGCAGGCTCTTTTGATGTAGAAAAGCCTATAGGCTGCCTCTTACAAAGACTTTCTGACGTTCTGGGCACCCATTCATTTGACGTAGTGTTCGTAGGTAGTCGTCTGTGGCTGAGGACATTACAGTTTGAGAGACATGTGAGGGAACTGTAACTTAGCTTATAAAACCATTTTTCAACATCCCCATTGTTCAAGTTTGACAAACCTGGGCCGGAAACTTCAAGTTTCAAGTGGTCTGGTTTTTGGGGGGGGTCTTGGCAATTGCACTTGCAATACCATGCACCACACCAGGTTCATCTTGGGAATCTGAAACTCACAAAGGCGAGCCCTGTATAGCCAAGCTCGTCCCAAGGCCTTGATGCAAGCGATCAAATTAAAGAATTTCCCCTGAAGGTGTCAAACCCCAATCCGTTCCTTTGGAGAGCGTGGCATGACGCATTGGGTCGGGGCTTCCCCACCATCCTAATCCCATCTTTAACCCCCACAAGCTCACCAGCTCCAAGCGTTGCCACTGCCATGCGAAAGTGGAGAGTGGCTCCCAGCAATGCGTCCAGACCCAAGAATTTGGTTTCCCACGGGGTTAGCGTTGTACCACGAACAATGGTCGTGAGGCAACAGAAACAGGGCCGAGAAGCGCCGTCAGGATCTTCGAACCCTGCTCGACGAGAACCAATGCAACGCCAGCCGACCATCAGACTCCAACACCAGTGACAGAAGAACGATAGAAACACCTGACTACCATTAATCGGCTCAGCCAGCCACGAGTAGCGCCGTGACGCAGACGATAGGTGAGTATCGTGCGACTTCACTAGCGAGACTCTTAGTAACCTACCTGAAAAGGTGCCTTGCTAGATCTCGGGAACGGATGTAAGGCATTGCCCGAAAATGATCTCCGGGCGAATGGCAAAATCAAGGCAAAAACCTGTCACTCGTGATTTTTCGGCTGGAGCCTGCAATTTCAGCCAGCTGCTGAGGCCGAGGCGACATAGCAGTGGGAAAGACCTGGAAGAATTCTGCAGTAGAAGCCTGGCCCTCGGCAAGAGGGCGAGAAAAAAAGACGCCGAGGTGGTGGGTAGAGCCCATAAATTTAGATTCGAAAAGCGAGGGACATCCCGACGCGATCGGGGTCGGACCGAGTCATGGTGGGAGACTAAGTGGCTTCCGGCCAGCAGAAATCCCGCTTTCGCTCCGCTAGTTCATCCACAATACCACCGATTCGAAAGAAAAATTCCCCGGCCGCAGCAGTACCGGCCGCCGATGCTAGCCCCCGTTTCCAAGGGCTAAACTGGCTCTCTGCCAATGTCGCGTTCCGGCCCGAGCCCGGGAAACTTGGCTCTGCGCTTGAAGTGCTGCAGCGCAAACTACGGGCTCCCTGGAAAATAAGAGGTCAAAATAATGAGGGAAAATCAAACTCGAAGATCGCATGCGCCAGAGCTTAACCGGGACTGCTGCTCAAGAGCCTTCGCTAAAGTGGACTCCAATGAAATCAAGACGGGTTTATGGACCTCGGGTTTGGCCTTCAGGCGGAGACCAGGGGCTGCCAGTGACAAGACTCATGTCGTCTTGGCAGCAGACTCGAAGGCTCCGCGCGAAAAGAAGGGACGAACTCTTGCAGCATTACATCACAATCTCAGCTGGTATTAGCCAGGCCCGCTCGCGTCTCTATCCACGCCGCGTTGGGAGGGTTCTCCGGGGACCCCCCGAACGGGGCATAGAACGAGGGGTGCATATGCCCCCCTTTTTGTGGCCACCCGCCCTGGATTTGACGGGGATGCCGTCTCCACGCCCCGGCACGGGGTCAGCAAACTGTTCTACACACCAGCGGAGAAAGTGTGGTCTCGTCGAGCCCTCCCCAGATCCCCACGTCCGGGGAACACGCCCATCGCCTGTATATAAGCTCTTCTGCCCCGGGTCTCATCTGTTTTCTCCTCTTACCCTCATCCTCACCACCATCACTCAGCCTCTTCTTCTCGGCATCCTGCCTTTCCCCAGAGCTCGCCTCTATCGTTCGCCACTTCCCCAACGCCAACGGTACACCAGCCCCAGCAGAACTCTCGGAAAAGCACCATGAAGACTGAGAGCGGAGAACGGTCACCTTCGGGTGAGGCCACTCGCTCGGGAGAGGGAGATGTCTCTCGGGTCGAAGCCCCGGTGACCATGAAGGCCTACATGATGTGCGTCTTCGCGGCCTTCGGCGGTATCTTCTTCGGCTACGACTCCGGATACATCTCTGGTGTGATGGGCATGAAGGTCTTCATCGAGATGATCGAAGGTCGCGGCGCCACCACGCTCACTTCGTCGAACAAGTCTCTCATTACCTCGATCCTCTCTGCCGGAACCTTCTTCGGTGCTCTCATGGCCGGCGACATCGCCGATTGGCTCGGCCGTCGCTTCACCGTCATCATCGGCTGCATGATCTTTATCGTCGGCGTCGTCCTCCAGACCGCATCCGCCGGCCTCGGTCTCATCGTGGCCGGCCGCCTCGTTGCCGGCTTCGGCGTCGGTTACGTCTCGGCCATCATCATCCTGTACATGTCTGAGATCGCCCCTCGCAAGGTCCGCGGCGCCATCGTGTCCGGATACCAGTTCTGCATCTGCCTCGGCCTCCTCCTCGCGTCCTGCGTCGACTACGGCACCCAGAACCGCACCGACACCGGCTCGTACCGCATTCCCATCGGCCTGCAGATGCTCTGGGCTATCATCCTCGGAACCGGCCTGTTCTTCCTCCCCGAGTCCCCCCGCTTCTTCGTGCGCAAGGGCAAGCTCGATCAGGCCGCCAAGGCCCTTGCCAGCCTTCGCGACCAGCCCCTGGAGTCCCCCTACATTCAGGACGAGCTCGCCGAGATCATCGCCAACAACGAGCACGAGATGGCCCTCGTACCCCAGGGCAACTTCTTCCACGCCTGGGCCAACTGCTTCCGCGGCTCCCTCTGGGACAGCAGCAGCTACCTGCGCCGCACGATTCTCGGCACCTCGATGCAGATGATGCAGCAGTGGACGGGCGTCAACTTCGTCTTCTACTTCGGAACCACCTTCTTCATGCAGCTCGGCACCATCGACAACCCCTTCCTCATCTCCATGATCACCACCCTCGTCAACGTGTGCTCGACCCCACTCTCCTTCTGGACCATGGAGCGTCTCGGCCGCCGCGCCCTCCTCGTCTGGGGTGCCCTGGGCATGTGCATCTGCCAGTATATCGTGGCCATCATCGGTACCGTCGCGCCCGACTCGGACGTCGCCGTCAAGATTATGATCGCCTTCATCTGCATCTACATCTTCTTCTTCGCTACCACCTGGGGCCCTGGCGCATGGGTTGTCATCGGTGAAATCTTCCCCCTCCCCATGCGCGCCAAGGGTGTCGCCCTCTCGACCGCCTCCAACTGGCTGTGGAACTGCATCATCGCCGTCATCACCCCCTACATGGTCGACGCCGACAAGGGCAACCTCGGCGCCAAGGTGTTCTTCATCTGGGGCAGCCTGTGCGCCTGCGCCTTCGTCTATGCCTATATCCTCATTCCTGAGACCAAGGGTCTTACCCTCGAGCAGGTCGATCAGATGCTTACCGAGACTACTCCCCGCACCAGCGCCAAGTGGGTGCCGCACACCACCTTCGCTGCGGAGATGGGCATGACGGAGAAGACCAAGGTCGGCCATCTTGAGCATCCCCGCGGTGATGAGAGCGTCTAAGCGACTTTGCCGTCGCTTGTGACAGGGAGTCTTTTCCCTTTCTCACTTTTTTATGTTATCTTGGAATTCTGTGGTGTTTTGGGAGGCTAATAGCCAAGGAGTCATGGCTTGTCCGATACGGGACCGAGAGCGGTGGTGTGATGGTTGACGCTGAGGTCATGATCATCGGGTTGAACAATGTGTTCCGGATTATGAGACAATTGTATGATACAAGGAGGTGGTCTAGTCTATAATTGGAAATTCAAGGGAATGCATCATGGTAATTTACTGAAAAATGTGCAATGTGCTTGTGTTTGAGTTGTGAAATTCTTGAATTAGGGTGGAAAGCGAGAAGGAGCAGGGTGGAAGGTGCATTTGGCAGAGACTCATGTTGACCCCACTGGCCACTGGGCCTTGAAACCACCCGCAGGTTCACTTCACGCAGACCATCAACTTGAGTCTAACCAATCAGTCTTACGACTCCCCCACAGTGGTTTTCTTCCTCAAAGGGTTGGTCTTTGCGGCATACCAAGAACGCCAGTCCCCATTGAGCGTCGAGTCCCTGGGTAAGGTACTTTACAGGCCCCCATGTCGATGGCGCTGCACTAAGACACTGTAATTACAGGTGTTGCAACCACGATGCTTGGAAAGATTTGCCCCGATCCCAAGTTCATTCTGCAACGCTTCCAACAAAACTGACAACAACAATGGGCCGCAACTGATATCGCGACCCGGTCTTTATCGATAAGAATGGCGACCTCACACTCATTGTTGGTCCCGAAAAGCGGGAGTTCACTATCTCCTCCAAAGCACTGGCGCGTGCCAGTCCGGTGTTCGAACGCATGCTCTTCGGCCCTTTCCGCGAGGCGAAACCAGCAGCCAACGATTTAGATGGGCCTTGGTTTATTCTCTTGCCAGAGGATAGACCTAATGCTGCTCATATACTCTTCATGGCATCGCATCGAGGCATCGACAACATTCTTCCCGGTCAAGTAAAAGACGTGAGACAAATTTACAACATCTTGGTGTTTGCGAACAAGTACAATATGACAGGCTGTATAGAATACGAAGCAGAGTATTGGCTTGGGCTCCAGCAGGGCTTGAGGAAAGGAACACTACCATGGGACGTGAAGGATCTCGGTGTTGTCGTTGGAATAGCGGCAGAATTGGGGATAAAGTGCTTTTTGCGACCGCTGCACGCCGACTCTGTCTGCACTTGGGTATGGATAGAAACAAGCAGTACACTGTCCCTAGTCCACAGCCCGACGGCCCCGACATAATGGTTGCGGTGGACCTTGACATTCCGCTTATCCCACACAACTTTTCCGGGCAGTTTAAACCTCAAGAATGGCACGGTTTCAAGAGACAGATCGCAATTTCTGCTCTTTAGCGCCAGCTGTCCGGCGGGGAGGAGTATTCCGCTAACACTGCAATAGAGTCAATTATGGCGACTCGGGATAATATCTTTTCTGACATTTGAGCTGCTCGGGACATCTCACAGTATGGTGAGCAAGGAGGTGGAAACTGTCTGTTTAACGCGGGCTTCGCATATTACGAAAGCGACCGGGAACTCTGCCAGACAATAACAGTCGATTCAGTCATCAGGAACCTACGAGTATGTTTCGGGGACTGTAGCATGACAGCACGGAGCAGTGCCTATCGCGGGAGGTACCCCTGCTCCCTGTGTACGGATTGTCGGATATATGAATATAGGTTAGGATATGGTTTTAAATAGTTCCTCACAAACCCCCATAATAATGTAATTCGCTAAGCTAGTACGCGTCGAGAAATTTCAGGTACAAGTGAGACAGAGGATGGGTAATTACAGTCCAAGGAGATACGCTCTTTAATTATGCTCTATAATGAGTAATTCGAGGAGGAAAGTTGAGAGTGAGCCCTTGATCACGATAGTGAAACGGGCAAGTCGTTTGGAGGAAATTTTACGGCCGATGGTCCAAGGAACGTCTCCTCCTTCCCGGCGCGAAACAGAAATTCTGGCCCCGACAAAAATGAGCGTTGTGATGGGCGACGCCCGGGTTGCCGGTAATGACTTGACGGAGTCCGCTCAGCCCACGTGGGAGGCCGCCGCGTTTCCGGCACAAAGGCACAAGCGCTCGGCGCTATTGGCCGTCATGTAGGGCCCGAAAGACGGCGGGGAAGGTTCTGAAGCGTTGCGGGTTTGACGGCCGCCCTGCATCTAGGCCCACCTTCTTGTTAGATCAGCCCGCAATTTGTGAGAAGCAGGCAGGCAAACTCCGCGTGCTCGCTCTCGGTCACATTCGCTCGAGAACAGAAGCCGACAAAGAAATCTAACGCGCAACAAAGGACAAAGCAGGAGAAGGAGAAAATGGAACGCAGCGAGGCCAGCACCCCGATCCCGCCCGCGCTGGCAGGTACCCCTCAGATCGACCCACCTGGCGCGCCAAACCCTCATGCCTCCCAAGCACCGCAAACGGTCAAAGTGGCAATCCCCGACGTCACCGTAGCAGACGACAGCGCCCTCGTCTCTCGCATTACCGCCCTCGTCAATGCCGTCTACACAACCACCGAGGAAGGCCTCTTCGCTCCGGCGTACCGCCGCACCGACGACGACGAGGTGCGCCAGATTCTCCGCGCAGGCGAGCTAGCTCTCGCCTGGCTTGTCTCTCACTCTCAATCCGTGCCCGCCGCGGACACGGTCATCGGCTGTATCCGCTTTTTCGGGCTCTCCCCCACAACCGGCGACTTCGGCGTTCTCGCTTGCGACCCGGCCTACCGGGGAGCCGGCACTGGCCGGAAATTGGTCCACTTTGCCGAGGAGCAATGCCGGACCCGTGGGATGACGACCATGCAGTGCGAATTGCTTGTCTCAAAAGAGTTTGACCACCCGTTCAAAGTCCGGCTGCAGGCGTGGTATGAGCGGATGGGGTACCGGGTTGTGAGGAGCGTCGATTTTGGTCAGGATCATCCCCATCTCGCGCTGCATCTCATCACGAAGGCTGAGCTGAGGGTGTTTGAGAAGAGCTTGGTGCGGTAGCTAATATCCATGTGACGACATGCTCATTGGTTGTGAACAGGGCAAGAAGGATTTGTTTGTCCCGATATCGTACAAAGTACCCCGATCAGCGGCTCCGGCCACGCCCTCTATCCCGACCATGTGCCATGACCACGGACATGCATGTAATTACATATTGCTTTTATCCTTTCCTGGAGACCCATTCCCTCCCCATGGGCTATCCCTTCCTGGCCACTAATCCCTTGCCTCCGGCCCGACCCTTTTGGTCGGAGTCGTTGTCGAATGGCTCAAGATCTTCGTATCTCTGTGATTCCACTCGATATTCGAAGGCTGCTCGCGCGTATGTTTGCCGCCTGATCCCGCCATACTCTGCAATGACTCGGATATGGGATATTGCTCGCCTGTCGTCCGTCCGGCAGGTTGATTCCTTCCGCCCCTGGTTTGCCAATAGATGCCTCCGCCCATGGCGGCGGTCGCAAGAATGGGCACGGCGCGTGATCGGAGCATCGTCACTTGGGGAACAGGTTCTTTGTTGATAGACGCAAGACTGGTGGATGCGTGCGAAGCGATCGAAGATTGCTGAGAGAGGTGCGAAAGGTGTTGGAACAGGGATATCAAAATGAGCTTAACTCGAAGAGATCTGAAGAACATCAAGGAGAGCGGAGGAGGTGCTTGCGGTTCGGCAATATTTAAATGCATGGTGGGCAGCCGTCGGTCCCTTCAAACGGTCATGATGACATCAAGCGCCGGACCCTGAAAACCGAAACCTAATGACAGACGGCAGTCCGATGCGAGGAGATAGAAGGTTCGCTGCCAATCGCAAGCCATCTCCCAGTTACTGTCCCTGGAATTACGAGGACACGTAGTCCAATATCCATCAAATGAGGTGCTTGCGGTCGGGCTCTGTGACGTTTTGGAGAGGTTTTGCTGGAGCATCATCGAGAAGCGGGATCGAACCTCCTCATGCCACCCGTCAATGCCCCCCGCACTGACAACGGCTTCCCAGAAAAGTGAAATCGGATTCGGGCCGTACGGGTCTATTTACCATCTTAAACGAGGCAGAAATAGGCGCATTGCAGCTCAAATCCAACATCACTCTTGTCCTTGCACTCTGGTCTTTGTCCCATTTGCACTTGCCAGATCGCAGGAGGCTTATTATTTAGAGAGGCCTCGGCTGCATCAGAGCATGCCGTTGAGGAATGAAGGAAGGTCTCTTGAAAATGCGATTAGATCTGTGGTTCAACATCCTTCGCCTTGGGTGTGTTCAGGGTTATTTGTGGGAACGGAGGCCATGGTGCAAAGAGACATTATAAAAACGATTCCCCTTGGCAGCACACCTCAGCGATATGGTCCGTGCATCACTTACACACTTTCACTTTATTGGTTTTTAGGTTTTGCGACAGCTTGAGCTGTAAGCCAAATAGCTCAGACTATTTCACAACGCAAAAAAGCAAAAACCGCTGGTCTACCTATCTCAAAAGACCTCCCATTCTGATTGCGTTCCAATCTTAGCGCGCATCGAATCCGAGTTTTCCACCAGCACCAGCCACCGCTTTACCGCTTC
>Ga0247770_1002216_pt1 | contig 11517 bp, 9 predicted proteins | sample UWRJL136409B6_FD_179943 | JGI IMG/M metagenome (GOLD analysis project Ga0247770, IMG submission 179943) | Plant litter microbial communities from Arlington Agricultural Research Station in Wisconsin, United States - UWRJ-L136-409B-6 | ecosystem: Environmental > Terrestrial > Plant litter >... | reverse complement strand
GAAAGCGCAGGACGGGAAAAGCGGCAGCAGATGGCCAAACAACGCTACCCAAAGGCAAAGTTACGAAGCCCACAGCCAGGGGAAAGGCCTCAGTAAAGAGGGCCGAGATAGCGAGCCGACATTTCTCCGCTGAAATCACGCTGCCAGACGCGGCGCAACCGGCAGCGCAATCGGCAGCGCCGAAGTCGATAGACAACGAGCCCCTCGAGTTGGAAATGGCGCCGAGGAGAAGGATAGACTGGACCCCTCCTCCAATAGATGACCACCCTCGGCCCGTAGATTCCTCGTCTGCGATCAAAGAGGTTTCTGCCCCCACAACTGGACGAACCCAGCCACACAAGGATCCACGACTGAGCTTCAAGAGCCTTCTCGACGACTACAACCACAAGGTAGACGGTGAACAGTCCCGAGAAATCGTTACACCGTCCGTGAACTTGGATGTCCTGGGAAAGAGGAAACTGGTTCAGATGGTAGCCGCGGCCGCTGCTTCAGTAGGGGGCGGTAAATCCAAGACACCGGAGACATCGCCGACCAAGACAAAGCTACCGAAGAAGAAACCCCGCACCATCACAGAGCTTGCGACGGCGGCCTACCGTTTGCCCGAAGAGAGTGATACCTCGGCATCGGGAGGGGTCCAAAAAGACCCCTTGCTGGACTATTTCGAAGCGGAGAAGATGGGGCCGGCCGATCCCACCGAAGCAGCGACCGCAAAGACAAAGAAGGGGGCGAAGAAGCCGGCCAAGCCAAAGGTATCGAAGAAGAAGGAAGACCCGCGCAAACAATTGCTGCTGTCGCCCACCAGCGCGATGAAGCAGGTTGCAGGTCAGGACTTTGTGTTTGGAACGGCGAGTCAATTGGCAACCGAAGAAGACCCCGAGCTTCTTCGAGCCTTGCATCAAGCAATGTTGGCCTCCAACCAACCAGATGACGACCCGTTTTGTAGCTCCCCTGTAATAGCAGGCTTCACCATGCGGAGAGGGGCGGGGAACAAACTTTGGGCAGCTGGCGCCAGAGATGACGATGGCGGCGTCCGTGACCTGGAAATACTTGACTTGACGGGCTCTCCAGAAATTCCTCGAGACTATACACTTCCGCCAAATCCGCTAGAAGGAAGCAAGCACTCCCAAGCGCACCGTCAGAGGATCGAAATAGAGATCCAATCATCCGACTTCGACTCTCCGCTCTCAGCTGACCCTCCTCCGAAGTCTCATTTCTTCGCAACGCAGGCCAAAGTCACAGAGAGCGCGCAGAGAACCCCGCCGACCGCATCACGCAAGCAGCACGGCATCGAAACAGACTGCACCCCCGAGACCGACTTCGAGCCGCCCCCAAGTAACCAGGAACACAACCAGTTGCTTGTGCAGTCTCAATCGAACAGCCCAGCAAAGCCAAAAGAGCCGGAAGGACCATCCCGGCCGAAGTACGAACTATTTACCGACGCGCAGTTGGCGCGGGAAATATCCTCATATGGATTCAAGTCTGTGAAGAAACGGACGGCGATGATCGCGCTCCTCGATCAATGCTGGGCCAGCAAGACTACGGCCACGACGAGCGTAGGAGGAATGACAATACACGCCACAATGGCAACATCATCCCGGCAAACTGCCCCTGCGTCTGATGTCTCTGCGAAATCTCCCACTCGACCAAAGGGGCGGCCAAGGAAGACATCCGTTCCAACGGGGGCCGTAGGTGCCGAAGCTCCCCAGCCAGTGAAGCGACCACGCGGAAGGCCCAAGAAAGATACAGCCGCCGTGTCTCCCCCTAAGATCACGAAAGGAAAGGGGAAAGCACTAGCGCCAGTGGAGGTGCTCCCAGCCCCAGCCGCGCAACAAGCACAAGTGCCATCGCCTTCGACGCCTAGGCGGCGCAAAGCGCCGGCGAAAGAGGTACTCGAAATCGCCGATTCAGAATCCGACGCAGACCCGTTTGGATCGTCCCCCATGTCGTCGCCAGAAAAAATGCAGGACGTTTTGTTCTCCCCCTCGCAATCACAAATGGACGTTTCCATCACTGAAGACACAGAGATGTCGCTCGTTGCCATGAGCCCGACAGTACAGCAGACGACGGTGTTCGGGTACATCACAAAGGCGGTCACAACAGCCCCAGCTACAAAGGACCCGGCGAATCCATCGTGGCATGAGAAGATGCTGATGTACGACCCGGTAATATTGGAGGACCTGACAGCTTGGCTGAACGCGGGCCAGCTGGACAGGGTAGGCTATGACGGGGAAGTAGCCCCAGGAGATGTCAAGGGATGGTGTGAGAGCAAGAGCGTTTGTTGCTTATGGCGGGTGAATTTACACGGGAAGGAAAGGAAGCGCTTCTGATGCGCGAGGACCAATTTTTGCTATAGTTCGATTAGCGCTTTGGGTTACTGAGGGGTATTTGGGGAGAGCTGGGGTCGTGACAGGAGTTGGTTCTGACGGAGAGGCCTTTTCCTTTTTTGTTTGGATTACGCACTGCACTGTAAACGTATTTGAATGAGTGACGACCGATTTCAACACAGCCAGAATTTTCTACGCACTTCTCGATGTCGTCATTGCTGTGAGTTGGTCAAGCGGTGCATCGGGTCTCTCCGTCCGGGGCACGGATCCCCCGTGACTCGGGTCGGACCCCTGCTGGGGGCGGCGACAGCGAAGCGGGCGGGGAACCTCGGCTTATCGAGACCGACCGCAACACCGTTTGCACGCCGTCCGCCTGTTGTCTCACCAGCCCTCGACCTCACCTGGGCTTCTTCCATCGCCTATCCTCTTAATGATGTCCTTGCGATTGCCGCATCTCAAAGCTTCTGTCCATAATTTTGTTGCATCTCGGCCAACCCCGCTGCTGATTCTCGTCCGGCCCAATTGCAAACCGCTGCATATCACCTGCCGCTTTTCATCAGCCGCAACACGTGGATATCGACGGCCGAGCATCTCCCCCATCCTTAGGGAGACTTCTACGCAGCCGTTGGTAAGGAATCAAACGATTCAGTGGGGAACCGGGACACCGATTTCGTCATCAAGAATGTCAAAAGGGCAAAGGCGGGCGATGTCCTCGTCGTCACCGGAGGGCGCTGTCAAAAAGGAGAGAAAAAGGGTGCCCGTGCGCCCAAGTTCCAGGTAAATGACCCCTGCAACAGAGCGAGTCGAACTTCGAGAAGGCTTACAGTAAACACCAGCATTCTCCTCCTCTCACCATCAAACCAGGTCTTGCTTCTTCATCGAGTGCATACCTCCACATCATTTGCATCAGCTCATGTGTTTCCGGGAGGAAATCTGTCTTCATTCCATGAGGGCGAGGTCCCGCCTCTGGAAAGCCATGAGATCCACAAAGAGAGTGAAGCCTACAGGCTAGCCGCTGTGCGCGAGACATTTGAGGAGAGCGGTATCTTGCTGGCAAGGAAGCGGGATGAGAATGAACTGTTGAGTGTTCCCAGTGAAGTTTTGGAGGCAGGCAGGAAAGAAGTTCATGGGAACCGGACCAGGTTCATCGACTGGCTCCAGACCATCGGCGGCACGCCCGACCTCGGTGAGTTCCCTTCTCAAATCCGCACCTCACTCAGTCTCCCTGGCTAACATAACGCAGACGCCCTTATCCCCTTCACGCGCTGGATCACCCCCATCGGCGTGCCCAAGCGCTTCAGCACCCAGATGTACCTCTACATGCTCCCCCTTTCCAGCCCAGTACCCGGAACACCAGAGCGCCAAGTCATCATCCACGCGCCAATACACGACGGCGGCCTCGAGCACACCGCCGCCACCTTCGACGACGCCAGCGCATGGCTATCGAAATCCCACAACGGTGAAATCGTCCTCTTCCCCCCGCAGCTCTACCTCCTCAATCTAGTCTCCCAGTTCACGCACGGCGCGCCCCCATCCCGACAAACCAGCACAATATCACATTTCCAAAGCCAACGCGACGCCCTCTTACAATTCCTAAACACCGTACCGACCGCACGCCCCGGCACGGACGCAAAGGCATTATCACATCCCACCGCACAGATACCCTGGGCGGAGAAGGTTATGAGCCCGACATCGCTGTTCATTCGTCGTGGTGATGGACGAGTCGTCCTTGGGCTGGATAAACCTGGGCCGGAGCTGAAAGGGAGTGGAAGAGGCGGAGACTGGGATCGGGTGGTGTTGGTAAAGTTTAAGAAGGAGGGGCCGACGGGAGTTGAGGTCCGGTGGAGGGATGAGGTGCTTCGGGAGGAGAGGGAGGGCGGTGAGGACGGCGCGAAGTTATGAGGGGTTAGGTATTGGGTCGTGGCGTTTTGGGGTTGGGTGGTTCGAAGCATATGTTCGAGAGGTGTTGAGTGAGCATCATATCATTGTATACTGGCGTCTGTTTGAGATTTTGGGCTTTTCCAACGTTTAAACAAGACTTATCAAAATGTGATCAAGGTATATTCCGGCGAAAGCAGGTGTGATACCGCCACGACCAAAAAAGCTTTTTGCGATGAAACCCAATCTTCCCAAGATGTCAACCCAAAACGAACGTCGTCAGGTTTACTCCCCTTGCCTTGAGCGCATCAGGCAACATCCTAGGATCCGAGTTCATGACCTCTCCTGTCGTCTTGTTTCTGAAGTATTCGAATATTTCCGGGTCGTCATGTTCCGTCTCATGTTCAATCCACTCCCAGTCGCCGAGACTGCCCAATCTCGGATCGTCGTATGTGTATTCACCCGTGTCATTGTTGTGATAGACCAGCCGCGTCCTTGTCCCCGGCCGGTTTTCCAACTTTCCATGCCACGGCTCGGGGAAAGGGCCGAGGATCCCAATGGCATCATGCAGGCCGTACACGTAACACGGCCCGATGACCCGAAAGTGACCTCCCGGGCTGCTCTCTCTGATGAGAACCGGGGAAGCGCAGCCAAGGAAGATGCATAGAAGGTCCCCATCCTTAGCATCTGGGGGGCCAAGCCCAACATAGCCCTCATAGGTCTGGATGAAGGCCCATCCATTAACGTATGTGAAGGCATCATGGATATATAGGCTGGAAGTCCTCTCTCCCGTGATTGACAACGGACTTTTGCCTGGTGGACAGGCCATCATACGGTCCATCAAGTTCCTCCATGCACCCAGGGTGAGGAAGCTGTCCGTTCCTTCATGGCGTCGTTCTCGGACCCGGCCTTGCTGTAGCATGGTCGCAAAAACGTCGGAGAAAGCAACTCCGGTTGGGTTGGTGATGGTGGGCTCGCGATTAGGCAGGGAGTACCACAATTTCAGCGTCGCAATGGCCTGACTCATCCCATCCCTACGGGAGAACCGATCTGAAACGGCCGAGACAGTCGCACATTGCTTTCCCACAACATGGAGTAAGTTTGGACTTTCGTATCGAGTTTCGCACCGCGACAGCCCGCTCGAATGTTGCTGGAAGCCACAAGAGCTTTCGCGAAAGTGGCGGGAAGAAAAGTCGGGAATCCATGAGGGGGCATCAACTTTCCTCACAAACTGGTGAGTGTATTCTAGGTGCTCAAGTCGGCCAGTATATTCCATGTGAGACAGTACAATATCCCTGTACGCGTCGCCCACTGGTCTCAAGTAATCAGGCTGGATCCGTGCCGCAATCCCTGGGGGAACCAGTCCCAAAGCACCATAGACTTTGTCTCGTGGGTCGACACACTTGTTACCTCGTAGCATGCTAATGGCGCGATAAAAGGTCCGGAAACCAAGGGGCCTGAATAGAGGAGCGGTATCTGCTAGGAAGTATAGGCCTTCCGAAGCTTGAGCGTCGCCATCCAAGTACCACAGCGCGCGCTGGAAGAGCGTGAAGGGGATCGTATCACGCCCCTGCTGCAGCACCGCGCGTGTGTTCGCGAGGCGCACCTCTTGTACCACCCAGAGTCTTTCAAACCACCGATTGGAAAGAAAGTCATCAATCTCGCGGAGTCTCTCCCTCGACAGGGGATATTCCACCTTTAGCGGATTCGGCGGTTCTTCTACAGGTGCGCAGTCATACTCGTCGTCTAGAATCTCGACTTGCCGTCCGAGAAAGCTGAGAAGCTGAATTGTCTGGTTGGCTGGTCTCTTCTCTGTGCCCAGCCAGGCCACAACACGGTAGGCGCCTCGATAGATGACGGACATGCGGTGGACCTGATGGCCTTTCTCCTGCTCGTCGTACTGATTGATGCAAATGCTGTCGATCCACAGGGTTCGCGCTGAATTTGCGTCTCGGAGGCAGGAGAGGGCAAGGATGAGGTTGCTTTGTAGACTCAACCTCCTGAAAGAAGGAGTCTCAGGTAGCTCACTTTGCACGATGATGTTATCGCCGGCTCCGGGCGCGCCCCAGGTATAGGAAAGAGCTTCGTACTGCGGTTCAAAACATGGAATGTTGTCTTCGGACACGGAATACATCGATGGGTCCATGCCCTCGATAGGACATGCCCATTGCTTACGAACCCACATATCCGATAACCTTTCACAGAAGATGTAGTGGCCTTCAATCGTTTCCCAAACATCCCAATCTGGCGGAAGCTTGGCCTTCATTTCAGCGCGCGTCAGCCGAGTCGGCGGTCTTCTTGGTTTCGGCTCATCGGCCAGCGACGCATGGAAGATGGAAATTCGAATCGGGTCTTCGAATCTTCCCGGGAAAAGGCGGAGGAGTCGGATGTCTCGTTCTGGATTGGCAAGCGGGGAATACTGGTAGGGCTCCAGTTGGTCGATTTCTGAGTCACCATCTGTCCCCTCAAACGGGGTCCAGTGCTGAATTTCTTTGCTCAATTCCTCCTCTAGCGACCTCGATTCCTCGAGAGTTGTGTCATCCATGCTCGGTATCTGATTGTCTTGCCGGTTTTCGGTGCGGTTGAGGGAGCAGCGAGTTACGAGCTTAGCAAATTGGGGCTCTGGTGCTGCTGCCTGTCTTGAGAGGTAAGGTCGCAATGAACAGGAGAAGGTCACGTGGCGGCCGAATCGCCGAAAGCTGAACATATTTTGCCGCAGTTGCAGTCTTGCTGGCCGCCCGGATGACTTGCAGTAAAATCGCGACGATTTAAACACCTCTAAAGATAGGTAGTGGATGATGTCTCGGAGTCAGGATTTAACGACGAAATTCTCCTCACACCTGACACACCGAGGAAGTTACGACTGCGAATCAACCCTGCCTGGCTACTACTAGACTCCGGCCAAAAAAAGGGTCTTTTATCTCCCTACGAAAATGCGCTCTTGGAATCCCCACACAGTCCTGTTCCGGAGCAGCAAGGTGTGGGCTAACCACGTTACCAGCCTTGACTACGTCGTCGAAGGGCTCTGTAGGATGCAGGAAGGCATTTTCAGAATGTAAGACGGCTTTTTTAAAATGCAGGAGGTCTTTTCAGTATCAATTAGGTGTTTTCTGAATGGGAGATGGCTTGTAATAACGAAAGTTATGGGCGGTCTTTACAGTAAGTAGGTATTTTTCGCACTGGCTCTCAGACCCTCTCCTTTGGCCTAAGCCTTCGTCGCCGCAAACAACAGCTATCCATTTTGGTGCATATGCGCTAACTCAGCAACCCCCTCCTTAACGTGTCCCTTCGAATCAAATGAGCTCTTTCTGCTCTTGGCTCGAAACCGACATCAACACTGGTAAACTGACGCCCAATATTGTTGATCCTCAAAGACCCACTGACCCAGTCACCGGAGAAATGGCTTCGCCGCCGCAACTCGCATGCGATGATGGTGCGCCCCTTTTCGCCGCACGGCAAGTTCCCGGCTGTTTCACTTCTGCCCAAGTTCAGAAAAACCTTGGGCAGCCTGTCAGGCCGGCGGATCACGAAGTTGAGCCAATCACGACAGCAGTCACGACACCACGCCAGATAATTGGCAGAGACTCAGATGGCCATAGCAGCCACTTCCTCTCCGGCTGCGCGTGTAGCCCGCTACATTCTCAATGCAGTGATCCTGAGCCAAAGCCGGGCGTGGGCTGCAAAGTAACCTTCACCCCGGACCAGCTCCGAGTGGCTGCCGAGGCGGGCTGTCTCTTCTGCCGCGCAATCTACGGTGGCATCAAGTCCGCACCACCATGGGATCCGAGTCGCAAAGTTCCGACCCAGATGCTCCCGTCCTTTGAGCTCAACTCTGCCCGGTGGGAGGGACAAGACGCCGGAATCATGCTTTTTCAGCCACTCGACCCACCCATCATGATGTACATCGACAAGAAGACAGCCGGCCATTCGCCCTGTCGCATGTTTCGTGCGAGACCAAACCTTGCATCGACGACAGACGCTGAAGACATCATCTCCTACATCCGACGATTCAACCATGATTGCCATGACAACCACTCCTGCAGCCCAGCTCAAGACTCATCATTCCGGCCTACTCGTCTTGTTCAGGTTGATATTTGGGAGGGGAAATATGCATTGAAGCTGGTCCAAGGCGAAGCCGTCCAAGAACCCGACAGATACCTCACGTTGAGTCATTGCTGGGGCGCAAACATGCCCTCCTCGGCCAAAACGCTAGCCTCCACGCTACAGGACAACCTTGTCAGCATCCCATGGGAAGGCCTGACGCAAACCTTCCGCGACGCCGTCGCAATGACTGAACGGCTTGGTTACACTCATATATGGATCGACTCACTCTGCATTCTTCAAGACAGCAAAGCGGACTGGGAAGCCGAAGCTGCTGTAATGGGGCAGGTCTACGCCAACTGCGATCTCATGCTTAGTGCCGATGGAGCACCCGAAGGGAGCATTGGGCTCTTTCGCTCTGCTCAAATATCCTCTAAACCCTGGCAACCTTCTGGCGTTGACGGAACTATCCTAGACGCACTACGGTTTGCCTACATCAAACATCACCGCACCTTTGGCCAGATGGTGCAGATGTTTGTCAGCCCTGACGAGTGGGCACAGCTGTGTCCGCTCAATACGAGAGCGTGGTGCTACCAGGAATGGAGACTCGCACCGCGCATCATCCGTTTTGGCATGGACGAACTGCACTGGGATTGTCAGCGAGGAGGACTCTGCCAATGCGGCGCCTTTGGCGATATACCCTTTCCGACGGAACGGGCGCAGATGTACAATGCAGAAACGGCAGCGGTGTTCAAAAGCAGGATGGAAAAAGAACAGCTTTGGGACCAATCAATTACTGGATACAGTGAAAGAAGTCTCACTGTATGGACGGATCGGCTGCCGGCCTTGTCAGGTCTTGCCAAAAGGTTTTTGCCTCGTTGTCTAGATTCCACCACCGCTACGCTGGAAGAGACACAGTTTGACAAGATTGATCTTGGGAGCTACCTCGCCGGTCTGTGGTTTCAATACCTCAGCCGGGGTCTCTGTTGGTCGGCCGACTATCGACCAGGCATCCGCGTCTCCACCCCGGACCGATACGTTGCGCCATCGTGGTCATGGCTGTCAGTGTCGGGACAGGTACAGGTAATTACTCCCAAGGATTTTGAACCCGTGGCAGATGTTATCAGCGCCAAATGTACACCCACTTCAAAGATAAATACAATGGGAGCAATATCATACGGCGAGGTCGTCCTCCGCGCCAAGGTCATTAGTCTCTCGGCATTCCGTGGCGTCGTTGGAGAAAGACAGAGACAGGTCTACCTCCACGTGGAGTGTGCTGATCCTCAGGACACAACAAAACAAGTCTGCCCAGGAACCTTCCGACCAGATGCTACACCCCACCTTGACGGCGGTCTAGCTGATGCTAGCTTCTTCGCTGGTTGCAACTATCAACTTGCAGATCCGAATGTCAAGGGGAAAGACTTGGAGCCTCTGAACGACGGTGGCGGAGCCTATTTCGGGGTTCACATGGCCAAGATGTTCATCATGGTGGTAAGGCCGGCTGCGAACGGCGAGAAGGATACCTACGAGCGTGCTGGGTCTATCTTCTGGTCTGGCTTTAGTGCAGAAAAGTCGGACAAGTCGCGGTTTTTTGAGGGGGTTGAAGCCACGGTCATTAAGCTTATTTGAGGGCCTAGAGCTGGAAGACGGTATGAAGCCTCAGGCCGAACGAAAGAGTCCCCTCAGCCAATGCGAAAATGCGTTCTTGGAATTCTCACACAGTCCTGTTCCTGAACCCCTGAATTGGTCGCGATCCTAGCCACAACCCCAACCCTGAACGCGAACACGAGGCCTGATCAGTCCAGGCAGCGATTGCTTGGCTGCTGGCACTTGAGTCACCTCAATACTCTCAGCTGGTCAATGGCTACCAATAATATCTGAAGACAATAACGGCTGGTCTTTTGTTATCGTCAAAGAAGAACGACAATGATGAATGCATCTCCTCGCCGAACTCGCGCCCAGAGGAAACAGCTCCTCTCCGTCCACGGGAGCTCCAGCGCGACCGCGATCGATCTCACCACGGTCACGGAGACCTACATCCTAACCTCTTCAACTGCGTCGCCAACACTTATCTCTCTCATTCCCGACTCTCTTCCTCGATCATACACTAACATTCCACGGAAGGATCACACTCTTCTCCTCCAAAAGCAAAATCTCCTCCGTGCCTCACCCTCAACAGCATCCGTCTCCGCCGGACCTAGTCCCTCATCCGCCGCTCTCGTTTTCGCCCAACCCGAGGCCGGCACGGCAGTATGCATTCACCCTTCAGGCCTGCTACTCACCTGCTCGCACTGCATTGCCGAAACGCCCTCTGAGCTTGACCTCGACAAGACGCACTACCTTCTCTTCGCCTCTGGCGCCGTAGTCGCGGCCAGATGCACCGCCTGGGACGGGAAGCGGGATCTAGCCCTGCTCCAAATAACCGCCGCCCAGGCTTTACCCAGCAATGGCAGTGAAGGGTTCAGGTTCCCCGCCTTGCAAATAGCGCAGGAAGCCCCCAAAGTCGGGACGAAGTTGCTCTGCGTTGGCCACCCGGGAAGCGAGGATCTAGAGTGTGAGGAGGAGGGCGTGGCTACGGGATATGATGTACTGCATGTGAGCAGTGGAGCGTTCAGGGGGTATGCCGAGGGGCAGGATGTGCAGGATAACGAGGAGATTGGGGCGTTGATGCATGATTGCTGGACGTATTGGGGCCATAGCGGAGCGCCGTTGGTGGATGTTAAGACGGGAAAGTTAGTGGGGGTGCATAGTTCTTGGGACGAGGAGTCGGGTATGAGGAGGGGGGTTGGCGTTGAAGCGATCAGGGAGTTTGTGAAGGGGAGGGGGGTTGTGTGGCGATAAAGGAGTGTGATGAAGAGTGCTTGGTCGGCTACTCATCCGCGCCTTGAATCCGATCATACCAATGGCTTATCGGAATCAGTACGGGCAAGTCCGAGCTGGATCCTTCCCGTCCCGCTTGACCGGGTCGCGGGCCTTCGGAGGGAACGGCGGGATGCCGGGGTGGGAGATCTTTTGCATGGGTCTCTTGTCAGCTGAATGTCAATAAAACTGGAACTGAATCTGGAATCCTAATGGGGAGCGCTCTGGTTGGGCTGAGTTTGCGCATACAGTGCCCAGAAAGTGTCATGATCTATTGGGTAGCCCCTAACTTCTAGTGACTAAGCCGCTGGGGAATAGCGAGTGATGTGCTGAAGCTGAAATTCTTTTGCTCTGACTGACAGCGAAACATTTCTTGGCACCGTGTTCCTCCCCCCCCCCCCCCCCCCTTCTGATA
>Ga0247770_1002213_pt1 | contig 11522 bp, 7 predicted proteins | sample UWRJL136409B6_FD_179943 | JGI IMG/M metagenome (GOLD analysis project Ga0247770, IMG submission 179943) | Plant litter microbial communities from Arlington Agricultural Research Station in Wisconsin, United States - UWRJ-L136-409B-6 | ecosystem: Environmental > Terrestrial > Plant litter >... | reverse complement strand
CAACGCCGTCCACCACCGCGTGGATAGCCTGACGGGCATCGTGACCCTCTTCGCTATCTTGGGCGCAAATTTCCTGCAGGATGCGGCATGGCTAGACCCCGTTGGCGGCTTACTTATCTCGCTTCTTGTTATCAAGGCTGGATGGGGCAACACGATTTCGGCGCTCTATGAGTTGGCTGACCGCAGCATTGACGACGAGGTGCGCCAGTCAGTCCGCAAGCAAGTCAGCAAGAGTCTTGTCGATGTTAGCGAAGGACACGAGGTCGAGCTGCGAGACCTATCTGGCGTTAAGTCTGGCCAAAACTATCTCATCGATTTGGAGATTGCCGTGCCTGCCATGTGGACAGTGGAGGATGTCCGTGGCGTCGAGGACGCTATCCGTGCCCGTGTCGGCAGCAAAGTACGCGGTGTTAGGAAAGTGCGCGTGCGGTTCGTGCCCAAAGAGGTTGAGCCGGCACAAATCTCCAACGAGTTCATCCCTGGGGATGTCAGCCCTAAGAGCAGCCCAGAGCCCGAGGAGGATCACGACCATGACCACGACCATGACCACAGGCATCATGATTCCCAGAAGAGCGGGAAGGACCGCAAAGGTCTGTAGGCGGTCCGAACCATGTATTGTCGGCATCGGGAGGCGTACTCCCGTTTCTTCGCAGGGCTCCGTCATGCAGTATATACATTACCACTGCCCGTTTCGACGGGCGTCGGCACGGCTTGTATCTATCGAGCATTTGGGGGGTGTTTGGAGTTTGGGAGAAGGAAAGGTGGGCTGTTTGTTGTTTTATGTATCGTTTGAACCGGGATACCTCTTGTCTGGCTAGAGCAACGTTCGTCGCGAGCCTCATGAATATTATACAAGTTAAAGTTATGGAAGCTCCCGTGGATGATGCTTGTGATGACACCCTCGCTTGTTTGGCCGGTTTTCGCCGGAAAGGGGCAGCCACTGTCGGTTGCCGTGATCTTTCCGTCTTGCCTGCGCGATATTAGCTCCCCGGGACCTTAAAGGGCCGCCCAGGATAGTTCGGTTACGGAACGGGACAAGTGAGAGAAGATGGTTGAACATCCAAATTACCTCTTCCATTTCCTGTGTTGGGCTTCGCTCGGGTTGCTTCAACGACGGGCTCAAGAATGCTTCAAGTCGACTCTCCAGCTGGAGTGTCCCCTTTAACACGGCGACTTCTAAGATCTTGCTGACAAGGTATTAGCGGAGGAGGGACGAGTCGGTGCTATCAGCTCGTCGACGGATGAGATCCGTAGATACATGTATCAGCTTGTCGGTGGTAGTTTGATGTGCTTCTCATCAACTTGGGGTTCCCCTGGCACTCGAACTTGAACGAGCGTAGCATTATCAGTTTGTTGCGGTCTTAGGACAGGAGTCTAAGGGACTGGAGGTTAGCGGCGAGGTACGGCTTTCATAAACAAAAACGAGGGATGAGTCCAGTGTCGTCTTCTCTTTGGTGTATCCTAGAGGGTCGGACATGATAACTCAATATAGTGTCAATACCAGTCTGGGTTTGGGGGATGATGGCTATCCGCTGTATGTTTTGGGCATGTTGTTGACAAGTACCTATAGAACCACCGTATCTCAGAACTGGTAAATCATAGCTGTGAGGCGATATACCTACCTACCTAGGTAAAAGCTGGGCTGTCTTTGCTAGCGGTGGCCATGATATGCCAAATATAGGCTGCACTGTATGATATAATGTGACAAAGGTAGGGAGACGAGAGGGAATAGTTTTGTTTCTATATATTTTCTAGCTTGTCAAGTCGAGTGTCATTTCCAACCTCGACGATGAGTTGGTTCTGGTAGCCTATCAAGGTTTTCCAATGACGGTGAGACTTTGAAGACACTTGACGTCGTGCGAGGATATATTCCGAGGTCGTGGCACGAGAACCAAAAACTTCCGCTGCCCACTCATTTGTGTGATGCTGTGCACCATCTCTACTCCCGAGACGGGATGACTAACTGCTCTTCCCCCGAAGAGAAATGACTCTCTCCCGAGACACGACAGGCCCTACGGCATTGCCGCACAAACTACCTAGGTCGGTAGGTACCAACCAGATAGCTCTCGAAAACACATTTTGCCCGTGGGCAAGATCAGTCTATACCACAGCTTGCTACACTACCAACCCCAACATGACGGAGGGTTTTACAGAGGCTGCCAGGATATCTGAATAACATCCAATGATTGTTGTTGTACGGAGTACCTCCTCTTCTTGCCGCTCTAGCCGCCAACCTCATCCAAAGCTTAAACACTAACAGCACGCACCATAGGTGAGCACAGCGTTTGACCTGGACGGAAATGGTACCACAGCACCCATCAACAACATCAGACCCAGAAAAGCAAATGGCGTCACCTGTATCGAGCACGCAAGGGGGGGGGTTTTTCGCTTGTCATGGCCGACCCAAACAGCAGCTCCCCAGTCGTGATGTGACAGTCTGCATAACCCCCCCGTCTGACCCGGTGACTCCCTGATATCCCAATGCCAGTCGCCTCCCTCCGGACGGGCATCGCATCCTTCGTTCAAGCCCAACTGCAAGCGACTACCAGAGGCACGCGCCAGCTCACTTTTCCCAAGGCCCATCATCACGTCCCGGTCCAGCAGGTCAGAAAGGAGAGAAACGCGGCACCTGCCGCGCAGAACAAAAAGAAAAAGAAAAAAAAACGGCGAAAAGGCAGAAAAGGGAAAAGCCGAAGAAAGCAAACAAGCAAAGTTTGCTTTGCCACAGCGCCAGCGAGCAGCCGACTTGCACTAATAAAAAGCCTTCTCCCAGCCTGTCGGAACCAGACGGTGACATGCCGTCGTCCTTCGAAAAAGCAATTATCACGACTCATTCCCCGATAACCGGACTCCCGGGACGGTTCAGTGCAGGCGTAAAAAGTGTCGGTGAGCTTTACGCCCCAGTACTCGCCAGTATATTTGCTGGTATGTACATCTGTACCTAATGGCTGACTCGCAGGTTTGGTCAGTCGGAGAGGAATGTCAGGAGGTCAAGAACGCTGGCGCCGGCAGCGAGTTTCACCCTTTCCCTTGGAGGCTGCGGGTGCTGGAGTACAAACACCGCCCTGTCAGGTGCCAAGGACCCTCTGATCGGCAGATGCCGCATCCCTCCCTCATTTCTTTTCTTTTTCTTTACCACCGGAACGGAGCAAAGGGACGGGACGGCACAGGAGACGACAGGAAAAGAGTTTGTCCCCACGAACCATGGTTGGGGGGGTTTTATTCCGCGCCACCACACGGCGTATCTTCATAACGGCACCTACTCCGTAGCCCTGGCGTGATTGCGTTGTTACACAGACGATGCGCTGGGGGTCGATGCCAAATCTGGAGTCTTGGCGCGTCTTGACACGAACCACAGTACGGATTCGTACAAACGCAATCAAAGGAAACAACAGCAGACTCCCCAATCTGGGAGGGCAGAAACACGACAGAAGGCTGCAAGGTGCTCTGCGAGATGAGATAGAAACCCTGGGTAGATCCAGGATCGGCGATAGGAACCTGCTGCAAAACTGCAACACAGAAAGAAAAAGAAACGAAACGAAAAATAAGCGGAGAGGTCGACAACACAACAGGTCCCAAAGCTGTTGTCACTGTTAGCATGCAGGGACAAGGGCAGTGTGCTGCTTCTGCAAGTGAGGCAACCAAAAGCCATGGTTCTCTCCGTCTTCTCGGCCGTTGACAACACACTCGCCGAACAAAGTTCGAGAACAGCCGGTCGACCTGACGAAGTTCCTTTACACTAGGTGCAAGCGGAAATCTCGCACGATCAGCCCCGTCATTTGTGATAGGGCGATGAGGTGGTACCACAGGGACTGAACGTGCAGCATTTTGCTGTTCTCTGCCGTGAGCACGGCCTTCCGCTAGAGATGCAGCAACCATTCGCCGACCACGACATGCGCCACTGGGCCGGGACCGTTTCTCAACTTTCTCTCTTGCGTCCGCTCAGAATTTGTCGAGACAGGGCAGAGAGGGACCAAACTAAGATCGTTTCGCAACGTCGTCGATGACCGAGTGGTGCAGCCAGTCCCTCCTGTTTCTTCAATCTGATGCCCATTACCGCATGGTGAGCGCTTGCTTTGCAGGTGCTTTTCGCGGTTCCTTGCTTATACGTACTCCAAAATTACAAGTGCCCCCCATGTAACGGGAGCCGACTTCCTTTCCCCTCGATGCTTTGAGCATACCGTCAAACATCAAGCCCATTCAGTTAGAAGTACGGTTGCTGTATACTGTGCAGAATGCCCTGCTTGTCAGTTTCCGGTGTCCGAACGCAACACAAGACGCCTCGGTCGCTAGTTGTTTGGTACGTATCCGTGATCCGTCCCACGTAGCGGACGTGCGCAACGGGCAGCTGGCAGCACGGTCGCCTGGGCTGTCTGTTCCCCATATGCTTGTCTTGCCTCCGGAATTAGAAGGGAAAAGAAGCTCACGCGGTATGCGGGCTCATAGTCAGCGCTGTTACTCAGCTACAACACTGAGCGGAGATCACAACCTGGAAGATCTAAACCACATTAGAGCCTCGGGTATACTTGCAGTCCCCAACCTGTTGTTAGTTGGAGAACTGTAAGAGGCTTGGGATTGTGGGGTAGTAATCCATCAATGGCTGGGGTTCGGCAACGACAGGGGGATCAGCACTGAATGCCCGAGTAAGGGGATGTCAGCAACTGAAATTTTGGCTTTGGGCGGCAGTTGCTAGCAGATCTGTTTCCACTTGGAGATACAGTTGCCGTTTCAGTCAAACAGAAGGATCGGGAGTTGTCATATCTGTATGTGCTTCATAGTGTATGTGCCCACGGCCTGTCAGCCTGTGTTCTTACTTTGGTTAGCGTATTGGAAGCTCTCCAGCAGTGGGCCACTCCACCATGTGCTGCAATGGCGTATGCTGTGCTCAGGGAGAGAACCAAGCCCGTTGGCCTCAGGAGCTCGACTACTGCGCATATCCTGCCCTCGCGAGGTATGGAGGTACGCTGGGGGCTGCAACGCACCGCTGACGCCGCTCCATCGCGTCAGTTCAAGTGAGCGATGCACCGGTACAGCGTAAATATAGGTAGGGTTCCTCCTATGAGGACGGCAGTGAACGTCCGAGCATCCACAGAGCTAGTTGACCGGTCGCCGGCGCTGGACAGCGGATTTGTGGGCCGAGGTGGCCGCCGGGGGTCTCAGGCCCAGCGATGTCAAGGCGTGGGAAGGACTAACCACTCGAGGGTACTCGAGGGTCTCGCTCGGGAGCCTGCTGAAGCCATGCCAATCCGAGCGGTCGGAGGCCAGGACTTTGCCTTTTGTGGAGAAAATAAACAGGTGGTCTCGGTACTGGGAGCAAGAGACGCTTGCGACAGCAACATGAAGCAAGTTGCTTCAAGCATTACCTGAGCACTTATTATCCTGCGTGAACCTGCGGCCGCACTGCAACCGCACACAAGCAAATCGCCATTGCAGAGCCTTCGTGGCTCTCTTTCGTACTTGACCGGTTGCCTATTTGGACCGGACGAGGTCCCATCCCTTTTGTTCCGGGCCGCGTTTGGCATATTTTGGTACCGAAAATGAACGTGGTAAGTTGTGACAGGTGCTTATTGGCAAAGGGGGGAGGGGAGAGTAAAGTCATTCCGGCTCCCGCTGTGGTCGACTATCTCTTTCTCATAGTTTGTTGATTTGATCCGAGGTCTGGGCGACCACGGCGAAGCAGCTCCGTCTCTGCCTTTTTCTTCTTCGCAGATCTTTGATGCAACGTGATGCTGCGAAGTTGGGTAGAAATAACAAGCGAACTGTGGCATACCCAAGCAAAAACTGCAAAAGAGACAGATTGGCTCCGAAATTTAGCCCACAGCACTGTTGTGGGTTGGATGAGCAGTGTACGAATCCGTACCAGGTACGGAGGCATCAGGCCCAAAAAAATGGTCTCTTATCTCTGTGCGAAAACGTGTTCTTGGAATTCTCATACGGCCCCATGCTGGAACTGTAAGGCCTGGGCTTTCCACATTACAGGGCTTTCCAGCACACAAGGAGGCCTTCCCAGAATGAAGCAAGGCCTTTTCAAAATACAGCAAGATCTTTTTAAAATGTAAGCAAGGCTTTGCAGAATGGGAGATGCCCTACCATAGCTAAAGCCATAGGAGGTATTAACGGTAAGAAGGGATATTTCGCACTGGTTAATGGGCCTCTTTCTTTTGGCCCGAGCCTTCGTAGAAATGATCTCATCCCTTCCACCTTTGATGACAGCAGCGGGACGCTTCTATCGTTCTGCTCCTGCAGGAACCGTATTGCGACAAAGAGGTGGAGATGACCCGTTTTCCTGCACTCTGCAAGGGTCGGTCCATTTAGGTAACGAGATGCGTGATAACTAGCGCTCTGCCAGGTGCAGAAGCTCGATGCCTTGAGCGGTTAGTCTGTGTTGGCACGGTGTTGCACTCCGTCTGCTCCTTCGGGGTCGCTGCAGGGGCCGGCTGTGTGCCGCAAGCCAATAAGCACCCGCAAATTTGCTGCATGGGGAGCATGGAATCGCTTCTGGCTCGTTCTAGAAAGCCGCACCGTTATTCCGAACGGCGATTGTTCCGCAGCTCGTTCAGGTAGCGTAGGCCACGCATCGCTATTTCGGCAGCAATATTCGCGCCTCTGTGTAGAACCGACACCGAGACAATTTCGATGTACGTGCATGCATGTATTGAGACAACACCTCGACCCGAGCAAGGCAGAGACTCTCTCGGGCGAGAGCTGCCGTAGGCAAGGTCCCGTTTGAGAGAACGTTCAGACCACGCGTCGATTCACCCAGCATTGAGGATCTCGGGTCCCATGCTGCCAACGGGCTACGTCGTTGTCAAAGCACATTGAGACAAGACCAACACTTGCAAAAGTCCCCGTCTCCTTGGCCTGCATACTCGGAAGACGGGAACTGCATATTCTCGGGTTGGTTAGTCGGGAAGCGGGATCGAAGGCCAAAGGCTCGCTGGTGAACATGAGGGGGCCGCTGCGGGAACGCCTGGGTGATGGCGACGTCCAAATAGGGTGCCGGGGCGCAATTGTTTGAAGCCGGGTTGAGAACTGGTGTTTTATTCATGCCGTCGCGGTCAACCGTTTTTCCCCAGAGCCAGCAACCCGGAAACCATGGTCTGCTGGTTTATCGATTTTATTTTGACAGGGCGGCTCCCGCCGTCGCGCGGGTCCGCTGCGTTGCCTTAGATATCGTAGGTCTCCATACGTCGCCGAAAAGCAGATTCGCTCCCCCAAGGCATGCTCGCCAGAGAGAAAGAGAGAAACGAGAAACAGATAAGTGAGCAATTGAGGAGATCCCTGTCATGCGAGAGGGTTGTTAATGCCTCATCTTTACCGCGTACGCGCAAGCAGAGGTCTGCACCTGATAGCGAATTCCTGACGCAAACTGCAAGAAATGCAGTGATCCCACTCCCCCAGTTCCCAAGCAGCTGGGAACTCCTGGACAACATGGAAGGATTTGGTTGGCCAACGGAAGCGGCCTGGCATGAGACCCCTGTCGGGTCTCCGCCGTGCTCGCACGACTCCTCGAGCCGTCTCAGAGGCATCCAGTGAGAGGATGAGAGGCGGCCCACTCACTGGCTCACCATTGGGCAATCTACACGTCCACGGATCCGTAGCTTCCTCTATTTTAGGTTCCATCCCGTCGTAGAGTAGTGTCGAGGTACTGAAGATCCTCCTCGCTTCCACGCTGAAGCTCAGAAATTACCTGTAAACCACTTTATAATCAGCGGAGATCCGAACTGAGCAGTTGGATAGGTAGAGTAGAGAGCATCGGTATCGGTCAGGTTGAAGAAGAAGATGTGGATGCTCAGTGGGATTCCATGCTGTATTCAAGTGCAAGCGTACTCTGTCTAACAACGTGGGGATTCAACGTCCTTCTCCGCCGACCCATTCTCCCATGTCGGTCCACCAGCCTCTTTGACCGCAATCCACTTGCTTGTGGATTCTGCCTCCTAGAGCGTCCAGCATCGGGGTCTGCCAGGTACCTCAGGTCCTGGAGACCACCGTCACAGGCTCTCCACTGACTGCCCAAACGGACTGCTCAGTGCTAACAAGTTTTGCATCAGGCGGGACCCGGCAGACACCTCACTTCCCACACTGGCAGCCCTGATCATTACCTACAATAGAACCCGACTCCACCGTTCGGTGCCCCGACACTTTTTGTTTTAGCATTTGGATGGCTGGTGTCACTCCTCTGGTGGCTGAAACTCGAGCCAAAAACTTACTTTCAGCCTCTCATTTCTGTGGGGAGGTAGGTATTTTGTAAGGAACCTCGCGTACCTCATTGTCGCTATCAGCTGCCCGAGGACCGGACCTGGGAATCGCATTTGCCCATTGCCATCCAATTGGGTTCAGCGTTCGCGGCGGGGAGCTTATTCGATCCATCCTCCCAACTCAACCAGCCACCTGAGGGCGGTCGATGTACCACATGCAATGCCTCGATTGGAATGCACACAGAGTAGTGCTTCCCAGGTCATCATTCGATAGTCTTGAGAATAGCATCAGAAGCCCGCGCTGAGTGTCGACCTTCTTTCCACCGCCATCCGTTTGAGACGCGTGAGATGGATTGATGGCTGCATTTGGTGAGTTAGCTGCAGTCAATATCTGCCGGGGTTGAACAAGTGCGATAGTGATCTTCGTGAGGTGCCTGGTAGAGTGGGGGTTCATCAAGCAGCCACCTCACTGGGAAGGAGCTTCCCGTACTGATTGACGCTATCGTCTAGCATATCTCCCCAGCCTCATACTGTGTACGGACTACGCGCAGGCCATTGCTTCATGGGAGTCCTGACGGGAGGTGAGACCTGCCAAATTCAGGGCCGCCGCATTCTCCGTCACAAGCCCGACTAGGACTGAAACGGTGGTGCGAGTCTTCACGCCCACGGGAGCCGCAAGGCGTTTCCGGCGGCTTCCATGGCTTCTTCGCGCTCACTATGCCCTATACTGACGTGGGGCTCGTCAGGGAGCGCTGATCGAAATCTCGGACGGCGTTCAAGAAAGCGGGCTTCCGGGGGAGCATCTCGACCCGCCCGCTCCGGCAAACCTCGAAGTATTCTAGTTACGGATCGACCATATCGCAATTGTTCGCACACGGCACAGGACACGCTCTCCGTCAACAAGTCACGGGCGAATTATGCCGGGCATGAGCTGGATCAAAGCTTGGATTCTGGGGAAACCGAGAGCACTGGTCCCCGGGCCGTGGTGGATTGCCGAGCTGGCTCGCTCTCCCGCCACGGCGTCGACTGCAATGCGTGACGGCTTGGCGGATAGCTACCCCGCCAGAAAGCTGTTCTCGATGCCATCACAAGCCCAAGCTTCTCCAAATGTCATCGCTTCACTCAATAATCTGAAACAGCATCTGGGTTGGAGTATCCTGGAGCCGGACGCCCCTGTCAACTCACTACTAACACGGAGCCCACAGTATTCGCGTGTGCCCGGCAGCTGCCCAGATGGCTTTCGCAACGAGCCGGCCGCTGCGATCCAGCTTCAATATATCCTGACCCAAGGCAGCGGCGGCAGCTCTTTGCGGCGGTCACATCGCCATGCTGTAGGGTGCCTTTGCTTTTGCTGCCACGCAGTTACGGGAGCACCCACCCGTCAATGTGGCCACATCTCCTCGGCTGTCCGCTTCGCGTCAACATCGCCGACAGAAAGGTTACCGACTTCACCCCACCCCGGGTTCCGTCCACATCCCTCTTGCCAACTCTGCTGTTGGGCCACACCAGAATATGCGACGTAGATTGCCGTGGCCCCGGCCTTCTTTCCCTTCACTCCACGCCCACCACTAGCTGCTCTCCATTTGAGCCGAGTACACGACGGCATTATATTGAAGGTTGCGGTGTGACGCTGAGATTTTCCGGTCTGCAGCTCAGCATTTGCCCGGGAACTTCTCCCGCTCGTGCGCATCCAGCAGTCTGAATTCTGAAGCGTTCTTCCCCCAGGCCCAACCTCTTGCCCGTTTTTCAGAGTCCCTCGTCAAACAATCCCCAGAAACTGTGCCGTCTTGGTGTCCGTGCCACAGAGCTCGTCCCCGGTCTTGAGGTTTTGATGAGCGGGGACCGTTCGGAAGGGGAGCGAGGAAATGGCAACACCGTTGACTCCTGGTGGCCCTCTGCTGGCGCGATGGCTACCGTTTTCACGGACCGCCAACCCACCAACACCCACACCACGGTTCCCAGCGTTAATTACGGCGAGCAGCGCCAAGGAAGCGGCGCCGCCAGAATCAGACAGCGGGGTGCAGCTATCCTTTCCCCCCATGTACATAGTAAATGGCAGTGAGTGAGCACTCCTGCGCCCCAAGGCACCCCACTCCAAGGCTCGCACCAGGACCCCTGCCCCCCTCGCTCGAAAATCTTTTGTCAACCCGGCCCCCTGCGCTCGCCAAAGAGGAGGAATCGACAGCACCCTGGCTCTCATCCCGGGCCTATCCTTGTCGCTGGCACACGCCAGCCGTTGGGGCCCTAGCTCGCGGCCTTCCTCGCTCGCCCGGGTCCAAGTCCGCATTGAGGAGGGCAAGGATAGGAAATCATGCTGGGACAATATATGGACCCCAGGATCCGTTCCCATCCCCCACAGCTGCGAGGTTTCCCTTAACCTGATAGTAAAAATAATCTCTGGACGATTCCTCGCACCGGGTTGTATTGCATTGTTTGCAATTCAACGCGCATTCCCTTCCGACTTGCCGTTGGGTCCTCCGCTGTCGCCGATCGATACGCCAACAAGGCGTAATCTGAACTCTGAACTCCGGAACGGGAGGACTGGTTGGCAGGTGTGACCAGCCCACCGCGTCGCCCGTTGGTTACCCGCAGATCCTGTGCGCGGTTCGCGGTCTGTCGTCCTGGAGGAACGAGAAGTGGATTTGAGAGGGTGAAGGAGCTTCCTGTGTGTACAGAGGGAGGCAAATAGTAGGCCGTCGCCATGAATATGTGGGCGGTCTCCGAGCTACCCGCGTACACGGTCGACCGTGATACGCGGCGTAAATCGGAGAAGAAGTCAAAATACTCGCTTGGCCGTGGTCGGTCAAACTCGTCTGCGACTTTGCTCCTGCCTAACTCGCCAGGCCACTCGCGAGCCGACTCGGACAGTATCAGAGGCCTTCTGGAGCCCGCTGTTGATGGCCCGCCGTCGCCAGAGACCATCCGCGCCTTGAGCAACCAGATGAGACAGTCCTCAGGAAGGGACAAGCACCAAAGTCATCACACCACCACCTCTTCGGGCTCATCTTCGCTACTGTCTCTGGCTTCGACGGATCGGCCATCCTGGGAAAACGCGTTGGACGGTCTGAGCCTGTCAAGGAAGTCTTCGGGGAGATCGATCACCAACGCCATGCCGTCACGGGAGCGGCCCGAGAGTGTCCAGATCTTTGGCAAGTCTCTTTTTAATCGGAGAGGCAAACTCAAGCGAGAGAGTAGTGCCCCGACCTCGTCTGGGAGTAGCTCGCTGTACTCGGCCGACGGAGGAGCCAGCGACGGGATGTCCATACCCGCCCCGACGTCGGCACCCGCCCCAACATCGGCCCCCATGCGGGATTCGGTGGTCCC
>Ga0247770_1002212_pt1 | contig 11526 bp, 12 predicted proteins | sample UWRJL136409B6_FD_179943 | JGI IMG/M metagenome (GOLD analysis project Ga0247770, IMG submission 179943) | Plant litter microbial communities from Arlington Agricultural Research Station in Wisconsin, United States - UWRJ-L136-409B-6 | ecosystem: Environmental > Terrestrial > Plant litter >... | reverse complement strand
GGGGGAGAATACAAGATAGCAAAATAATAAAAAGGAAAAGGGAACAAACGCTCCGCCCGAACAGTCCGACCCAGCAATAACCAGCACTCTTCCCACAGTCATATTCTTGGGTTCGCCTCGTGAGAGTAAAAGTCACAGTTTCCAAAAAAGAGTTTGCTTACTCTGCGCAAGTTATGCATGCCACTCACTCAATCTTCCGCCGTTGCAACACAGGTCCGTCGAGCTAGGTAGGCACCTCGAGTCCTAGACAGACAAGGAAGGGAGAGGGTGGGGAGCGTAGTGGGGTTCTTGCCTCGAGCAGCCGTCACAATCTCACTTCCTCATCCGCCCTTTCTCTCAATTAGGCGTCTACTCTTGGCAGGCCTGGGCCGTTAATATCTGATGCTTACACATCCAGAGAAATTGAAATGTTTTGGTGCTGCGGTAGACACAATGCTGCTTGCTTCTTCCAAAGGTGTGTCCTAGTCTCGCCGCTTAAGCTTCGTACCCTAGGCCTATACCTATTGTTGTATAGTACATTGATCACACAAAACCCGAGCCAATCGCCATGTTTTCGTCCAAGATCGAACGCCTTGCCTTAACCCGTACCTTACCAAGTCCCCCTTTTCATCTTCTTGGACCAGAGAAACTATCGGTTGTCGTGATATCTACACGACCAAGTGCCTAGATAGCTACCTTTAATAACCCACCAGCCTGTTCAGTCATCCCAGAACCCGACCCCGACCGCCGTTATGCAAGAACCTAACACAGCTTCACCGTACAGTTAAAATAAAAATGAAATAAAAATAGCCTGCAAGGCTCATCACGTCTGCCCCCTATTTTTAGGCCGCCCTAAGAGTACAAGGCCGCCCGCTCTTGATGAGAAAAAACAAACAAAAACAAGCCGGAAAACTCACACAGTCCAATCATCCAAATCAGGACGGACGACCCTCACCCGTCAGCGTTCCCCTAAATCCGTGCCTCTTGCCCGCTCTGTCACTGACACTTCTCTGCCTCGCCGTCCGCTGTTCATCGTCTGAACTATCCTCTTCTGCCCCGGCCCTTTCCTCATCCTCTTCTTCATCACTATCTTCATCGTCGTCTTCTTCATCCTCTTCATCATCCTCTTCACCCTCCCCTGTTTTCTCCTCCTCGTCACTGTCGCTGGCCAGAGATTCTGAAAGCGATCCGGTGGTAGCAACCGCTGCACCACCAAGTGGCGCATTCTTCTCCTCATTTTCGTCTCCACTGGAGCTTTCATCCTCATCAAAAACAACGGCCCTCAAGACGCTCTTGTCGAACAGGCCCACGATCATGCTGCGATCTGCGAGTCTGTAGTGGTGGCATTCCAAGAGGCCCATGACGCGGTGGAATAGCCCGGGTTGCTTGAATCCCACTGCTTTTTTGTGCGCCTTGATCTGCATGAGCTCGGCGCGAGCTCGTCGGTACAGGACCATGTTCGCGAGGTCGATGACCAGCTCGAGAATGCGCTGGCTAGTTGGATCGGGATCAAGCTCCACCTTCTGGACTTCGTTGCCGTTGAGGGCTTCCTCCTCCTGGATGGCCTTCATCAGTGATTCGGACCGCGGCCGAGACGGTATGGCGGGTAGTTTGGCCGTTTCCGTCTTTTGTGAGTCTGGTAGTTGGATTGTGGTGACTGAAGCGTGCTTCCACGGCTGGAAAGAGAATAGGTTGCCGAGATCCGTTGGGATACAAAAGCCAAAGGAGATGCCCATAATGTTAGTGTGGGCATCCCACCCGTTTTCTGAGAGAATCTCAAGGCCGTGGATGGACCGCGAGATCAAGCCGAGAACGAAAAAGGCCGTGCCCCGCAAGCTCATGATTTCATGGCCCTGAGCAATCTTGACGATGTGCTCGACCACATCGCACGACTCCAGAAATGGTGCGCCAAGCTCCATGGACCCGACGTTTCCGACGGCCCAGAGGCACCCTTTGACCTTGACGACCATCTCCGGGTCGTCCGATTGCATCCCGTAGTCGCGGATCGTAGCCGCAAACTCGTCGAAATGGCCCTTCTCGCTGAGCAGTTTACATCCCTCTTGTGTCCGCGTAAGTTCGCGGTAAAAATGGGGCGGAACGTGGCTATCAGCTTCCATCTCCTGTTCGTCATCAAATACGCTGATGCGGTTCGTATGGTCATCTTGATGGCCCTGGAAAGAGCGAGCCAGGCTAGCCTCGATGACTCCTACGTATGAGTCGTTCCGGCCTAGGAACCAGTCATCCATCTCATTGCTGATATAGTCTAGGCCGTCGAGATAATGGTAGCCGATCGATGTCGAGAGGAAGCGCAAGAGTAAGGGAGCTCCTATTTCGCCCAGATGGTCTAGCGCTGGTCGGCACTCGACGATGTACTCGAGTTGGTTCTTCGTGTTGCAAGCTTTTTCCAATATCTTCACGGCAGTCGCGCAAACTTCAACCTCCGGGTCATAAAGCTGGGTTACCAAGAGCTGGATGGCCCATTTTGCGTCACCAAGTTCATGGCCCTGGGCCGTCATTCGTGGGCGTGTTGCATACTTCCGTAACGCGTTCGTTGCGTTGATCCTGATGTCCTTCGTCCCGGCTGTGAGGGCTTTAGACAGAAGGACTCGCGGATGGCCCGGGAGTGCGTAGTCAAAATTCGAGAGCATCAATTTGATCAGGTCCGGTCGTTGCTTCAAGTCAACGATGCGGTACATCATGTTGAAGATACGCCACCTATCCATCATTTGCATGCCCTTGACGTCTCCGCTGAGCACACCGAGCATGGGGAAGTATCCCCCACAAAGAGTGTCTGTAAGGCGGTCCTTGGAAAACATGGGATATTGCGCAGTGAGTCCGCTTGTGGGGTCACACTGGGCCAAGCATTCCGCAATCTGTCTGAGCAGCTTGTTGTCCGATAGATACTTGACACCCTCGGGGCTCTGCAGAAGAGCATGCATGAGGGAACAGCCAGCCCTGACGTACTTTTGCGTATTTCGCGAGCTCTTGATCTCCGAGAATTTATATTTGAACGGGCGATAGAAGCTCATTATGCGTTTTATAAATTTGGACACCTTGATGGCTTCCTCAAGTCGTTTGCCGTTCGTGAGCGGTCCGTCAATGAGCCGGAGGATGATGTCCCAGTTCCATTTGTTATAGTTGGAGCTGCTCAGGACCGAGGAGTCAATGAGAAGCTGCCGGAAGGTGGCATCGTCAAAATTGATGGACGCGCTACTCTTGGGGTGTTCATCAAGTATGCCGAGATCCATGCTGTTGTTGGGTGCTATCAACGAGGAGCTGTATGATGCCGGCGATGATCGGTATAGCGTCCTACTGACGCTGCTTATCTGATAGATGACTCCAGTGGCGACAAAGTGGCTCTCTTCTTTTAGTTTCGCCGCCGAAATAAAAAGCTCGGGGAGAAGCTGCAGGTCACTACTCCAGGACGACGGAAGTAAATGGCTGGAGAGTTTTAGGACTTCGCCGATGAGGAGCGTCGACTTGCGCTTGACCGTGGGGTTCCCGGTGTCTTGCGTGAGCTTCAGCAGGGCTGGCACTACTCCCGATTTGATGAAGATGGCTAGTAAGAGAGCTGTGTAGTGCTCAACAAAGTTTTGCTCCCCGCACTCATCTTCCAACTCGCTTTGGGTGGCTTTGGAGGAGCCTGTCGACTTGAGATTTGAGACCCTGCCGTAAGTGGTGAGCCGCCGGCCGGCCAAAAAGGATGTTGCCCAGGCTGGAGATTTGATTCGGAACAGGTTGTAAAGAAGGTCAAGAACCGTGTCTCGAATAGGACCGGCCTGCGCAACCATGCTGCCAATCATGGACTTGATGGCGCGGAAGTTGTACATACATAGGCTCATGAGCCCAGACCAAGTCTTCAGCGCCGAGGCGACGGCCTTGGCGCTCTGTTTGAGGAGCCGCTCGGTCGTGGACAGGTCATCGGTAAACGCGGTGAAGAGAACCTCCAGCTCGTTTCCGGGGCGGAGGTATTTGCGCCGCGACGGCGTATCGAGGAGATAGAGAAATGCTGCTGTGAGACTTTCTGACGCCTTGTACGAGCCGTCAGCTAACGCCTCGTGGAGTGGTCCCAGCCCGCCAGATGCGATCAAAAGACGCGGGTCATGGACGAGAATCTCTGCCAATGTTTCGATGCAGACCGACCGTAGCCTCTCCTCGTGCTCTTCTGCCACGGCGGCAATGGTTCTGACTACAGCCCGTGATATCTCACGGACTCCATCCTTCACATCGAGAAAAGCCCGTACGAACTTGAGCGCCTGCTCACGCTCGACGTCGGATTTCCGGTCCTTTATCAGAGACCTGATGGTATTGATTAGAGAACCGGACGGAAGAACAGGGCTCGTACCGAACTTACCATGTGACCAGATAGTCGGTATTCAGAGTGCGTATATTTCGAAGTGAGCTGATATCGGATATTGCGTATCGAATCATCCTGTAACCGGAGGCAACAACCTCCCGGCTATCGCTCAGGAGCATAACTTGCATGCGCAGTCCGAATACAGACCATACCAGGTCGTATTTCAGGGTAGGGTGCCGCTTGAACAAGTCCACCAAGTTGTTCGCTCTAGAGACATAGTAATCCGGCGTCATACCAGCTACTTCCAGGGCCTGTAGTATCTCGGCAAGGGCAAATGTAGGCGATTCGGTGGCCTCCTCGAGGTCAGACCCAGCGCCACTCCGCGAGGCGCTCGGGGGCGAACGCACGCCGTTGGTGTTTTGGAGCAGACCCTCGGTCCTTGCCCTCGTAGGTGTTGTGGGTGTCGGCCTCGTCCTCTGCGCATCCGTAATCTTCTGGCGCAAATCCTTGATCCGCTGGTTGGAGGAATTCAACTCGGCCTCGACCCTCTGGCGTTGTTCCTTTGTCTGCTTCGCCTTCTTGCTGTTCAATGCCTCGAGCATGTTTTCGCTCCCTTCCTTGATCTTCATCTCACGGCTCAGCGCCTCCCGAAGGTGCGACAGCGTCGCTTCTTGGACCGACGTGTCATCCTCGTCCAGCTTTTCTAGGGCGAACATGTCGGCACGCGAGCCGGCGCGGGAGAGGTTCATCTGGCTGCGGAGATCGGAGCTGAAGCTGCCCGGCATGGGCATGGGGGACGGGTTGAGCGACGAACCCCGGGGCGCAAAGCTCAGGGCAGACGTCGACAGGTTCCGGGCGCCATTCGCCGCGGCCGGCGGCGGCTGAAGACCATCGCCGCGGTCGAAGCTGGGACGGGTGGCTATCGGCTGCTGCGAGAACGACTTCTGCGTTGGGGTTGCGGACGCGCTCAACATGGTCGGTGGCCCGGCCATTTGCCCTCGACTATCGAGACGCACATCCGACTCAGTCCTGGTCGATTCGTTGACCGATCATCGATGCCCTATCCCTCGATTTCCCGATCGCTCGCGCGGCGCATCCAAATCTAAACCCCCCCTTTTTGTTCCGTTGGTGGTGGAGACAATCTATCTCGTGGAGCATCGTATTCCCGGCGGGGGCACAGTAATTCGCACGCACCCTGTTATACGATCGGCGGAACCCTCGGTTAGTCGTTGCGAGTGCGTCAGGAGTTGTTGAGTGACCAGTGTTGGTCGTGGATCGTTGGATCGTGGCCGCGGAAAGGATGGCTCGTGCACGCATCGAAAGCGAAAGCCAAGCTTTCTGACTTGGAGTCAACAGGGTTGCAGGTTCACTGCAGCTCTTTTCCAATGACTTTCGACCTGGGCACAATTCCATCATGCTTTTATTTATTTAATTAAAAATGGCTTCCTTGCATTGGCCTAAATACTCCTTCCGCTCCACGCTTCGCAACAGGTTTGAAAATGGAGTACAGATGGCTCTACATCATCCTTGGCTGTCTTGCCATGCCTCTTTTCTGGGCCGAGACTCTTCTTCCCAGATGCCTGATCTCTCCATGTCGACGAGTTGCCGCATGTTACCTCGACCCGACACCATTCCCGACTATCCCACAACCATTGCATACAGCCTAGTTATATCACCATCATGTGCATACCCAACTTCGCCTCTTGGGATCGGTATATGGATGGCCGCGCAGCGCTTGGGGAGCTACTCCGGGCTCTAACAAGAGGAGCCAGCTCATTCATGGAATATTCAGGCATATTTGCACGCGTTTGGCTGGCTACGGCTTGGTCCAATTTGGCCGCGGCTTCATGACTGACTATAATCTAGTGTTGGTTTGTGTAAAAACCCCGTAGTTGCTCCTTATTCTATGATAGGCCCAAAATGGCCGGAGACACCCATATGGATGGCCTGGAATTGCCAAATCAAGTATTGCAGGGTTGTTGATATGAGAATTAGGTGACATTCACGGATGAAGATATATGCTTGTTGGGCTAAAATTCGTGTAAAGGAACTGAGTGAAAGTGCCGGAAGGAGACCGGCAAGCCACACGTGCAGTTCCATGCTGTTGATGCCAGACTCGACGAGCCTAACAAGGGAGACCCCATCATCCGATGGCAAGGTCCGCCCAACAAAGTTCAGTCTGGGGAATGTGTAATAAACCTAAGTCAAGAAGCCAAGGGCGAAGTTCTCGCTCCCGATATACAAGTGCAAGTCACTCGTACGATGCGATAAGATAAGCGGCATTGCAAACCTGGTTGGCGTTCGGGCGCTTCCTGACCCCGCAATCGTTGAACGGGCCACCCCGGCTTTGACCATCCCGGAGGCCACGGGGGAGATCTGAAATCTCAGCGGCCGGGGAAAGGAAGGCTCTCCGGCTCGCGTCTTCGGCCCTCGGGGGTCAATTGGCCTCGATAATGTGCCGAGTGAGAAAGCGGGCTCATCTCGTCCTTCGGATGAGGCCAGCTGCCATGAAAATCACGAAAACGGGCAACGGCCGTCGAGACGCGGGTGGGATGGCGGGGTGAAAACCAGGCTGTCGGCGGACTCCGGGATCCACCAGCTCGCAACAACAACCCCCACCAAACCTGCTGAGGGCTTCCAACCGTCAATCGCTTATCGGTCTGCTGCTCCCTGGTGTCCTGTCAAGATGGGCGGAACACTGCGCAGCTGGGCTGGTCCCGGTGGCAGTCGTTCCCGCTCTCGCTGGACTCCGACGAGGGTCGCGCGTTGATCGCCCGCATCACCGCGTCCAATTCCTCGGGCGTGTAAAGCTTTCCCTGTATAAAGGCCCCCTTGACCCCGACCAACGCTGTGTTCCCCCTTTTCGTGCACCATCATCATCACACAAGCTTCGTCCCACTTCAGCCTCGCCCTCACCCTTGACTTGTCCTCCATCGTTGCTGCCTCCCCTGCCATCCTGTTTCTGCCCCAGAAACTACACCGGACGTCAAAAGTTCACACCATCACCATCACCACCACCACAACCACCGCCACCACCACCGCAATGCCTTCTCTCGCTACGGCCCGCTACGGAAAGGACAATGTCCGCGTCTACAAGGTCCATCGCAACCAGGAAACCGGTGTCCAGACAGTGACAGAGATGACCGTCTGCTGCCTGCTCGAGGGCGCCATCGAGACATCGTAAGCCGCTACCCCGAACTACCCTGCATGCTCCAGCTCTGACAAAATGACACAGATACACCAAGGCCGACAACAGCGTCGTCGTGGCCACTGACTCTATCAAGAACACCATCTACATCAAGGCCAAGGAGCATCCCGTCAACCCCCCAGAGCTGTATGCCAGCCACCTCGGCCAGCACTTCCTTGATACGTACCCCCACATCTCGGCCGCCCACGTCAAGGTCATTGTGCATCGGTGGACGCGCATGGAGATTGACGGCGCCCCGCATCCGCACAGCTTCTTCCGCGACGGCGAGGAGAAGCGCACTGTTGAAGTGGCCGCCACCGGCGATGGCCTCGACATCAAGAGTGGTATTAGCGGCCTGACTGTGCTCAAGAGCACTGGCTCGGCCTTCCATGGCTTCGTCCGGGACGAGTACACCAGCCTGGGCGAGACCTGGGATCGCATCCTGTCGACCGATGTCGATGCTACCTGGGCTTGGAAGCGCTTCACGCTTGCTGCCGTTCAGGAGGGCGTTGAGCGCTTCGATGCCGCCTGGGAGAGCGCCCGCAAGATTACCATGAAGACCTTTGCCATCGACGAGAGCGCCTCGGTCCAGAATACCATGTACAAGATGTGCGAGCAGATCCTCGAAGCCGTTCCCGAGTCCGAGGTCATTGGCTACTCCCTGCCGAACAAGCACTACTTCGAGATTGGTATGCACCCCTGAACCTCCAACTTGCCCCAATTTTATTCCTCAATGCTAACCACTTCTTTGCAGACCTGAGCTGGCACAAGGGCTACAAGAACACCGGCAAAGACGCCGAGGTGTACGCCCCCCAGTCGAGCCCCAATGGCCTGATCAAGTGCGAAGTCTCCCGCTCTTAAGAAGAGAAGAGAGCGCGCAGAGCTGGCTGTACGAAGCTGTAGAACGACCGCATCATTACCATGATCATCCATCCATTGAAAAAGGCGTACCACGGGTTGGGGGAACAACATGGATATCCCGTCAGCAACATCATTATTGTCCTTCGGTAGTATCGCATTCTGCATTAGGGATCTGGGCAGGAGCGGGTTCAATGGGGTGTTATTAGCATCTTCTGTGTTTTCCTTCTTTTTGCTGGGGGGGCTTATATAACATCATTCCGTATCAACTCCCCATTTTGGGGAGATCTAATAAACATTAAGAAGCTATTTGCTCTTATCCTCTTACTCCGTGAAGCTTTTTTCTTATTTCGATGGCCTGGAGTTTGCCGAGTACCTCCTTAATTCCTATGTTATCCCACGCTCGGCCTGCTAGCGAGCAGGAAGCAAATGATCCGTTGGCGAGGTGTGGTAGTAGACGTACAATGCATTTGTCTATTCTGTTGATACATGCATCCCGGCCCAACTGAGTACACAGGTCGGACCTCAAGATCCGAGTTGGCGCAGCTCTCCAGACCACCCAACCCATCTACCCCATCCTTATACCTATAATACGCACCTTACCTCTCCAAACAACACCCTATATCCTCTGCTTATCACCCTCCCTCACAGTCTTAACCGCGTCTTCCCACCCGGGCGAGCCCACGACCTGACCGCCAAAATGGATCAGATTCTTCTTGTACGGGTGCGCCTCACCTTCGAACGCCTTGAGCCTCGCAAGCCGCGGTTCCCTCAGCCGGTTCTTGGGCAACATGCCGCTCACCGCCTTGCGCAGCACTTCGGCACCACCGAACTTGTCCTTGAGCTCGTCCATAGCAATCTGCTGCAGCGAGCCGGGCCGTGTGTTATGTCGGTAGTACTGCTTACGCCACATCTTCTTTCCGGTGGTGTAGAGCGCGGCGCAGTCCGTTACGACGACGTAGTCGCCGCAGTCGGTCGAGGGGTCCCAGATCGGCTTGTGCTTGCCCATGAGGATGATTGCGATGCGGGAGGCGAGACGCCCCAGGGAGGGAGGGGTGATAGCCTCTGGGGGGGTCTTTATCGTCGAGAGGCCGGCATGGGGGGCCGAGGCCGAGACGTGGTGCCATACTCGGGAGTAGGCGAGTCGGGTCTGGGGTCTTGGTCAGCGAGGACATGGGAGGGAGGGGAGGTTGAGTATGGGGAGAGGGAGCTTACGAGGCCGAGGGTTTGTGACATGATGACGGTAGGGCGGGTATTAGAGTGGAGGTGAGGTCGTCGTTGAGAGACGCAATGTCGACGATGGGACCGAGTCCCTCATCAAACAGCGCGGTGTATATCGCCAATTGGCCAGTACCGGAATGCCCGTTGGATGGGACGGGTTCGGCCGGGGAGAGGAGAGGCGCCGGACTTCGGAGCGGATGGAGAATTCGTGATGACGATGGATGGGAACTCCAAGGGCCGTCTGTGTCGCATAGAGCTTTGGCCGCAAGGGGAAAATTTTGGACCGTGAAGACGCACGGACCGAAAATTCCCGGCGCGCCGCGACTTGGCGGGGTGTGGGCCGAACCCGACTGCGGAGCTCTCGGCTGATGCTCGCGAGGGGAAAGAGCAAGGACGATTTCAAAGCAGCGGGCAGGAAACAGATAAATTTACCTAGTGTAACTGACAAACTTGTGGAGAGTCAAGCAGTAAATTGATCCCTACATTTTCTGTCTAATTCGACCGTATTTCCCTCACAACCTGCGCAACAACTCCGCTGTTCCCCTCACCATCTACTCATGCATCCAAGTTCAGCATCGAACACCACCAAGTATATTATCGGTTTTGCTGTTATTGCCTCCGTCGGTGGATACGCCTGGCATTGCCGAAGACAGCAACGCTTAAACTCATCGTCCACCCCTCTGAAAACTTCGACCAACGGCAATATGGCTGTCACAACCCCTTTTCAGGTCAGTCACCTCCCGACATACTTTTCCCACTGGGCGTGTGAGCTCGTGCCTACTTGCCGGATTTTGCTTTCTTTCCACGCTTCACGAAGATCCCCTATGTCATTTCTTAGACACCGCCGAAGGAATCCAAGTAATATGCCTGTCATTCGTTCTGTTGTCGTCGCGGGATCTTAGGAATCACGCCAAGGCTCAGGGCTGATTGGATTTGAAACAGACATTGTTTGCCGTTCCCATGACATGCGACGGTTGCGTCAAGGACATCTCAGGTGCCCTGCACAAGCTTCAGGGGATCTCCAAAGTCGAGGCAAACCTCCAGGATCAACTGGTGTCTATTGAAGGGACAGGTACGGCTTTCAAACATCTTGGCGAGAATAGCCCCTTGAATAGGGAAATATCACCTTGTGTACCACCTCGAAAAAAAGGAGTATCGTGGGGGCCACTTTGCTAACAGTGTGAATTCAATGAGGCTAGCTCCCCCATCGGCTATCGTCGAAGCTATACAGGCGACTGGGAGAGACGCAATTCTTCGAGGATCGGGCGCATCAAACAGTAGGTGCAGCGATAACATCCATTCTCCCGTGATCTCTGCCCAGGGAATCCGCAATGTTTTGTTTACAAATATCACCCTGCATCGCATCACGGAGCTTGGTTGGTGCTGACGGAACGGTTTTATGTGAACAACAGGTGCAGCAGTGAGCATTCTCGAGACCTTTCACCAACCCGCTGAGTCGGCGCCCCTCAACGAGGATGGCGGTAGTGACAGGCTGGTAAGGGGCCTCGCACGTATCGTCCAAGTTAGCGCCACAACCACATTGGTTGATCTCACACTCCGCGGAGTCGCACCAGGCACCTATCATACCACGATCCGGGAGTATGGAAACCTGGCGGATGGTGCGTTGTCAACGGGCCCCGTCTGGTCTGGTGAGACACCAGGGAAGGAAGCCAATACCAAGACGGGCCACGCTGCACGAGGGGTTCTAGGAACTGTTGAAGTTGGGACGAGCGGCCACGGTAGCGCCTTTCTCAACCATCCATTCCAGATATGGGAGGTTATCGGACACGCCCTGGTAGTTTCGCGCCAGGACGAGAGGGATGGATCGCGTCTTGGAAACGATGAAAACACAGTTGTTGGTGTCATTGCACGCAGTGCAGGCATGTGGGACAACGACAAGACGGTTTGTTCCTGCACGGGCAAGACGTTGTGGGAAGAGAGGAAGGATGAGGTGACAAAAGGGATGTTATGATGAGAGCCCAAC
>Ga0247770_1002211_pt1 | contig 11526 bp, 11 predicted proteins | sample UWRJL136409B6_FD_179943 | JGI IMG/M metagenome (GOLD analysis project Ga0247770, IMG submission 179943) | Plant litter microbial communities from Arlington Agricultural Research Station in Wisconsin, United States - UWRJ-L136-409B-6 | ecosystem: Environmental > Terrestrial > Plant litter >... | reverse complement strand
TTTGGGGGTCCCTCACCCCCCCCCCCCCCCCAGCAACGACCAGCCCCGCTGTGGCGCTGGGGTGCTGATGGGGGATAGGCTTGGGCGCGCCGCTCGGAGATAAACCCCGGCCCCAGCCGAAGGCTTGTCTCACTGGGAAAGACAGCGTTCACGCGGCGCGGTGCCATGACGATGAAAGCCACGAGACCAGCTCAGCCAGTCGGAAGCATGACGAGCACACCACAACCTCCCAACGTCATGAACGGCCAAACATGAAGAGCGATGGTGTGTGCTAACGGCAAAGAACGAGAAGCGAAAACTTAACGAGAAACCCACTTACCCTTCCCAAAGAGGAGGCCCTCTCGCGGCGCTGATGTTGGAGCCGAACAGCGGCTGACGGAACTGACGCCCTGGGTATGAGACGACGGCGGATATTCGTTGGACGGGGTATTTTCGACAGAGAAAACGAATTGCTCTTCATATGCGGGACTGGCGGAACCGCACGACGCACTCCCCTCGGACGAGCTGGACTGCGTTCGCCGTTGCAGAGCCGGTCGCAAGGCCCGCGAGGGCGATAGGTTCGCGAGGTTGAATGAGCCCCTGAAGCTTGCCATCTTTTCGGATGTATCGTCGGCTCCAGTGACGTCCTTTTATGTAGGTAGCCAAGGGGGGTCTTAGAGTCGACCTAGTCCAAGGTTTGTAGTCAGGTGTCACGGGCGAAGTTAATGAGAAACACTGCCAGGTCGTTAGCCAGTGGTTTTTTATTTCTGAAGGCGAGCACAACGAGAGACAGAGACATTGAGAAATATTGAGCGGAATTGGACGTCTTATCGTCGACTGTGGCTGATTGTGCAGCGCCCTGACTGGGACAGTTCGCAAGTGGAAGCCAAGCCACGATCACCGCAAGATGGATCCCCCGATAAGAAGGCATCCAGTTTGCCCGCGAAGTTTAATGTTCGCGTGCCCTCTCAGGATCCATGCTGTCAGTTGGGCTGTCCCTGTCATAGGGTGGCGGTTTCAGACAGACAGCCAAAAGCTAGTTCCCGGCCCACTTGAGCCCGTTCTACCTTTGACGGCTCACCAGGCTCACACCGTTCGCACCTACCACTATGTTTGGCAGCGTAGTTATCTCGGTATTGACTTCTCTGACAGCCACAGCTTCGCCGAATACCGAGGCCTTGTGTTGGGCTGGGGGTGGATTCGGATGAAAAGGGGGCCCGGCCCATCTGTCGAGAGTGTGCCTCTTTGGGCAGCTCCAAACCAGGCTCAAGACCTAGACGACAGGTATGGACCTCATGGAACGGCACGCTTTGTAGGCTTGGGATCGAAGACTCGCAGGTAAGGACCGGTAGATTCGTTTGCAGGCTGCTCTGTCCGATGTTCGAGAAGAAACCCAGGGACTCACAAAACCACGGTACAGGAAGGGGGGGACCCTGCGTTTCTTTACGTTCTTGTCCAAGGAACTAGGAACCTGGCGATCCCGCCTCTCGCGGTCAGGAGTCCAGGATAGCTTTACCCCACCCCACCTCGATGGCACAGTCGCAGTCCGCCATGGTGATCTTCCCCAATGACCTGCTCAAATGCGGGCACGGCGGGATGCACCCCTGCACTACCCCTACCCTCTGTTTGGGGAGAAAAAGAGCCCCCGGCGGTGTCTTGATGGCAGTCGCTCACGATTAGAATACGCAATCGGATGAATAATCCGAGGCACCCATGACCAGCTGGTCGGGAGGCAGCAGCAGACAGAGTTTGGTGTACATTTTTGGAAGACAAATATCACTCCCTATTTCCCGAATGGCCGTGTCTGACCACCTTTCGTGAGGGCAGGACGAGGCAGTGCCGACGTCCCGGTGTTTGAAGCGGGAGCTGCAAACGAAGACGCCACAACTTGCCGACTAGGGATCCGCAGCACCACCTCACATCCAATTGTCAGAGAATGCGACGATGGCGCCGCTAGAAGCCACGAGGGGGGCCGATGGAGAAACGAAGAAGCACCACAAACTTGCAGCTGCACGAAGGAGTCGTGGAGCCGTAGGCGCGCATGGTCGGATCGCCCAAAAACTAGCGCATAAAGCACACCTCCGACTAGGCGACGACCCTTTACCACCTCGAGCCCACCTAGCCTCCCACGCGGTAAAAAAAAATGCTAAGCGATTACTTTCAACCTGTGCCTCCATGGAGGGGCGGGTATCACTTGTCGTTTTTCTCACTACTTGGGAGGGTTGCTCTGCTGATCTCTGCAGAACTCGTACGAGAAGTGGAAAGGCAATACCGCTTGGTTGCAGCAAGGCAGCCCCAACCATGCGCGGTGCCGTGCCTCTGCTCTGGCATTCCCGGCCGGGCGCAGATACGGCGTCCAATATCAAGAGAGAAATGCCGCTGGGTGACACCACAAAGAGGGAAACGAGAGAGCCGTGGAAACTAGGGTTCATTGCACACGGTTAGTGGAGGCTCGACGAACATGCATGTCCCGGGTAGCCACATCGACAGGCACTTTGCCCGCATACCTGTGACGTTTTGCCAAGACAAGCCGTCTAGGAGTCGGTCGGGGAGGTCCCGTCGCTTCCTGGATAATCGGCACACACCTCACAGAGGCAGAGCGATTGTTCTCGGGCTCTGGTGGCTTGGGTACGACGGTGAGGGACCGCGTGAATGGCAAGCTGTCACGTTGAAGACACACTGGCGCAAGTCGGCGGGCTGTAGTGGTGTGCACCTGGTCAGTGTGGCCGGCAGCGGGAGGAAGCTTGTGGTGAGTGGCCAGTGGTACCAGTGCCCTGTCCGGGGTGGGGCGTCACTTCACGTCTCCGAGGCGGTCGAGGGGCCGAGTCCGCGCCGGGCTTCCAGCAGGGCTTGCCTCTGAAGTGAAAAACACCATTCCAAAATTCTCGTAGCTTGTGGCTTGGTTCTATTGGTGCCCAAACTTTCAGATTTCCAAAACATGGCAAATTCTCTGCGTTACGACGGTAGTTGACGTTAGCAAGGTCTGTCGGCGCTGATCGCCAGGGATCTTAAAGCCGGTCGGCTTCCGCAAAGCTGAGCTGGCACGCCGGGTACGGCTGTTAACCGGCAGTTTCCGCAGGCTCAGCCATCACAGCCGTTGAGAGCAATCATGAAAATACTGTGAGTACAGGAGAGAAGCGATTGCAGATCGCGCTGATCTCTTATCTGCCAAGATGGGATAGTGGCTTATTTTCATACGAGTAGTTTGGAACCTCTCGGGGTCTCAGGCTGCGACCGTAGATCTCTGCTGGTATCGCTCAATGGGCAAGTGTAAATTCTTGTCCCGCACGTACTGTGAGGCGAAAGGGAAGGAGTTACATGAGCCTTGGAAGCGTCTGCTGAGCAAAGCGAGAAGCTGGTGGCGGAATGCAATCCTCCCTCTTTCCAGGCTGGATATATTGGGTTCGAGCCTCAGGTATACTTTCCAAAGATACAGGGCTCAATGTAGAATTCCCCTCAGTGAGATTCCGTGGGTTGGAGGATCGCAGCCGGACCTCGACGTCGCAAGGAGATGCTTAGTCGTTCAAGTCGAGGTCGGCTGCGTAGGATGGTAGCCCAGCAATGCGTGATAAGATCTGACGTCATTGGTCTCATGGATCGGAGACAGCCTGAACATGTTCCGAGCGCCGTAAAAGGTGGATCATGCTGGGAGTCGCCAGGGTGGCAGCTCATGCGACCGAAGAGAGCTGAAAGCCGCCTGCTCTGACACCTGTCAAAGCAACGCCAGCTCCGTCCGAATAACGACAGACTGATACCTAACCTTGAAGTTTCGGAAATGGTGAGAATGAGAATAACCACTGTTTTCCATTTCAGCATATGTCAATCAAGGGGAATTTCCAAGAGTAAATGACACCAGACATGTCGCCTGTTTTTCCACACTGCCCACCCCGTAAAACTGAGTCCCCGGCCTCAAGTGCCAATAACTGCTGATATTATTATTATTCATAGGGTATTGTCGTAATGTATCGTGTTTCTGGGAGAATCCGCTCCCCAGAAAACTGCTCCGAGCGCCATCCGCAACAAGTTAGAAGGAAACAGCCGCCCCTTGCCTGTCCGTGTGCTTAAACCATCATCGTTTCCTATACCTTCGCGCGACCGGTGAAGCGAGACCGACGCTCTCTGTGGCCCCACCAATAAATGAAATATCCAATCGTGGCGATGAGCCAAAGGATGGCGTTTGCCAGGACTACCCAGACCGCGTTCTTCATTCGCTGGATATCAGAATTGCCCTCAGGGTTCTCGCCGATGTACATCTAAGCGGTGCATGTTAGCTCAGAGCCCCACGGCATGATGAACGGGACGGGTCTCTTTACCTTGCCGAAGAGACCAAAAAGTGCGATCCAGAGGATGAACAGGATCAAGTTCCACACCCATACGAGCGCAAATTTGAGGATGAAGGGCAGAAAGTAGAGCAGAGACGTGATGGCCGACAGACCACCAATGACTTCAGCATAGACCTAAATCTTGTCAGCGACGCCCGATCAAGAGAGCCCAGACGCATGCTTACCCATTTTCCGTCCGCATACGTGCCAGCCTTTGCGGCCCGGTTGAGCTCAACTCCATAGAGACCACAGACGGTGACTGCCAGAACAAATTGCCCAAAATGCAAGATGCAGAAGAGCAAGTAGCTCAGGGATATGCTCCCAAGCGCCATCGTGAAAGTACTGTCAGGGCGTGTCTTCCAAAAAAAAATTTGGGTGTTTGGGGTTCGGTGGGTGTCGATCTGGTATGCGCGAGAGGGAAAGGGAACCTTGGCGTGTGTGACAGCGTTTTGGCGACGACCGAATATATAGTGGGTGTTCCAGCGGTGAAAAAATCGCTAGCGCGGGGCAAGGTCGCCAAGAGCGATGGTGGTGCGATCGTGTTCGCGCCGTGGTGAATCAAAGACTGGTGGTGAATTGACTTGGTTGAAACATGCAGAGGCTAGACCAGAGGGGACAGCTGAGGGTGCAATCTGTGAAGCAGGTGATCTCAAATACCTGCCATTTGGCTGATGACGTAGCTGCTGCTATCCCCAAAATGAAACCCTCCAAGCCGTGGCTGCCCCGCTGGGCGGCGCTGGACCAAACATTAGCAAAGGACGGACCACCTTGCAGCACTTGCCCCAAACTCTAAACGAGTTGCATGATCGTCACCGAGCCAATCGTTCATCCGTCCCTAGTTTCTCATGATGGGACGATTGAACAGATGATTTTTGCCCTGATCCTTGAGGTTATGAGCTTGAACAGAGTCACCGCCCATTAAACAATCGTTATATCCGAACGGCAGGGTCCTGTAATGTAAACACACACAACACTCGCTCATCAACACACCAACCTGTCCCAATTCCGTATGTCAGTTGCCAGTGGTTCCTTTCGTTCGTGCACTTTACGGAAGCACGGCAGATCCCCCGAGACCAGTGTCGCAGGTCTCAAATGTCCCCATCGCAGCCCAACGAGAGATCACCCATATGGAAAGATCGGAGCCCAACAGAGATGGTGTAAAATCTGTGCCCCTCTGTTACCGCTATCGCCTGATTGTTTGGCGATGTTCTCGCAAGAGCCCCTAACTTCCCCAGGGGGTTCTCTTCAACATAGTCTTTCACTCGATAGCAAGCAATATCACCTAGATATTTATATTCTTGCATACCTTGGCACACAGAACCGAAGAACCAACAAACGCCCTAGCCCCTTCAGCACATCCAGAAGGGAGCTCGATCAAAGCACCCAACGCCCGTTTGACCCACGCTGCCAACGCTCATATTTGACTCAGGACTACAATTCCCAGCTTAAAGGCTGAGGACAGCCAAATACCTACCGAGTTCTGAAGATAAGGCCGAGGCCTACCTCAGCCTTCCGCTACAAACGCAGGGCGGCAATGAGTTGGAAAAACACATGCGATCGGTCATCACGCCTTGGATACCGAAGGACATGAGGCTCATCAACAGCACCAGGCGCCCTTTTCTGTCGCCATGGAGAGATTGACTTGCATCGACGTCGGCTTTCCTCCATCTTGTCCCAAACATATCAACATGAAGCCCTGATGTCACTTTGCCAGACACATGGCGGCCGGTCATGGCTTCCTCATCGACCCGTAGGCAGAACCTGACCGAGCGACTTCAAGCCCCATGTCTTGAAAGACACCTTCTTGGGGCATATTTTCTGTCGGGCGACCGAGGAGAAGCGGAATTGCCAGGGCTGCGAACGCTCTCTGTGACTTTTCATAGGGCCGTGCCTGGTCGTGATTGGACGTTTGTGTCTTCCCATGATGAAGCACCGGGCTTCTGACGGTGGCAGCCAGCACACCGCAATTCCCAAACCGATCACCGCTGCTAATCTGGTCTCAACGACGTCCATCCCGTTTAAACGGGATTGAGATGCGATTGGTTAATAGTGTGGCTGATCCATGCTCGTTTTCCGCTCCGATCCAATAAGCACGACTCTCGCTGTCCGGGCGCAGCAGCCTCGGCCAACTGCGAAGGCATCAAAGTTGAGGCTCTGCTCTCGCCTGCTAAGGTGTAAGAGAACCACGGACCTTGGCTAGAGAGTAGGCTTTTACCTGAATACATTAAGAGGAGACGATGCTCCAGTCGCGATCCCACTTGCTCGAGGCCTAGGTAGGTACGTTTCCCCTGAATTTCGTCGTTGTGCTTCCTGGTGGACAGGGCTGATATTAGGTGCAGCAGAACCGAATCTAACACAATCCTCCTATCTCCACATGAGGTCTCTTTTCATTCCTTTTCTGAGCAATAAGGATACACGTTAGCGGTGCAACAACCTGAAGATCGTCTCTGGTGGCAACCCGACTGCCGGCCGCTTTGCTTGGCTGGTCGGGGATCAGTCTGCCATTCCGCATTCTCCTGGAATCGAACACTTCCCTAAAAGTTTAGGCAAGCGGGAACACCACTCAACTCAACTCGTACGAGCTTTGCCAGATCCCATTTGAGGAGGGGCAGACCTGCAGTGTGAAATGTCGCTCACCACATCCCAGGGGGTCTCGTGACCGTTGAGTAATGCGGAAGGACCCTGCGGTGTCACCTCAACCCTATCATGTCGAAATTTACGTTGGTCTCCCCTCAAGGAATCAAGAACAGGCCAGATGGTTTTGGGACCTCGAAAGGAGACATAATTCCACGCCAGGGTCGAGACAACATTTCCGGATGGCAAACTACTTGACAGATGCAAACATTGCGATTGTTAAACCATGAATCTAGCAATCTGACAACGCAATGTGCACAAAGCTACGTACTCTCCGCGGTCCACAAAGCCCCGTTATTTTGCCCCTTATTGGCCGTCAGCTCTTACAATCAACCAAGCCTCCCTACGATCGGTCACGTCGCAGCGATAATTTCTCTGTTTGCCATCAACGCAACCGACAACTCGACGATGGCACAAGGCAGATCGTCATACTGCCTGGCCCCTCTGTCTCTACCACATATGAGAGGCCAGGAGAGCCCAGAAACCCGTGGATTACGCCGAACAGTCACCCATGACGGGCAACCGGTTATGCCAAACTACTCCCAGGTGCTATTCCGTCACTTAGCCACTCAAAGAACACAAGCGGTGTGAGATCGGCCTCGTGGTCGGTGAAGGCCGATTTCTGGGTATCCCTTCGTACCCCGGCCTCCAATCTGAGACGAAATAAGCTGTCACGATGGTCCCAAACCTGCCGAGCAAGGCGCGGTCCAAGGGGGGGGGGGTATTTGCCCCAAGGCTCTCAGCCCCTGAAGACCGCTAGCTAACGTGGAGTCCACATCGCCCGGCCCAAGTCCTTCCAATTACCGTGTACGGCCGGGTCGGTATAATTTCACTAAGCCTAGGGCAAAGATGTTGTTGGCAGAACGCTAGGAGATGGAAAATGCCTTGTTCGCATTCTGAGCCACTCCTCTTGTGCCGCTGAGCCATCACCAGCGTACAAAGTACTACTCCCGTGTCTGCAATGGAAGATGAAGATCGGGTGTCCGAGACAGATAAAAAGGCTTGGGCCTCGCCTGGGAGAAACACAATGGCACTCATCCATCAGTCTTCAGATCTCGACACTCCTCTTGCGATTCCGGACTCAAAACCATCCCCGTCTACTCCAGTCGTTCGCCCTCTGTTTAACGGATATCACTTTCTTCAAGAAGCCAAGTTTACGCAGCCTCCGCCAACATGCCTAGACACGCAGTAAGTCTCTTCAGAGCTATATACGCTCTTCCTTGTTCAAAGCTGACTGATTTTAGTATACTTCTGTCTTGATGTGGTATTGTGTAAGTAGAAATGGGCAGCACAGTTACTCCCAAGTGCTAACAAATACTAGTGCCAGTGCGGCGTTGAAAACTCGGTCGCCAGCAACCCTGCCTGCATTGGCTGCAATCATGCGCAGTGCACAGCCTGTAGTATGCAGAACGTCACGGTTCGGAAGGGACGTTGAGCAACCTATCGGCGTTGGCGACAAGTGTTTGGGCGCAACATGGGCGAGAAGCGTTCGAGTTCAAGACAACAGTTGTGGGACAGCTCCAGTGCATGTCACTCGTGCACCCTGGGCAGGGATTCTCTTGGCTAGGCGGTTGGCTGCGGCGATTTGACGGATCGGTCTGGAGTTTGGTCTTGGGGTGTGGTGGTTTCGATCGTGATGTTTTTTTTGTTCTTACTGCGCTTCTGGTTTTTATATGTCTCACTCTCCGATTACCCCCCTCCCTCTCACATCACGGCACAGCTTGGAGGCTTGGATTTGTCATGTTCTCAGTTGAGCCGCATTTCTGCAACTTTTCATGTTTCTGGTGCTCTTATCTCATCTTCCTCTCTTCTGTACGGCTGGAGACTTGTTTTCAGGCGATAGACTAGACAACCCGCGCAAGACGTCACATCTCTATATTATATTCCATTCCATGCTCTTCAACTTTATCGAGCGTCACTGCCATTAAAATTCCAAACTCTTTGAGATTTTGTTCTCGCTGCCCATCTAGCCGCGACCATCTCGTCAACTCTGCGGCTTTTCTTTAGCTTCGTCACCGTCTATTCCCACGGCCGGGGCATAAAACAAGGGCAACGCCGCAACCAGCACGCTGTAACCATACCAGTGTGTGTTATGTACACTTTTAGGGCATCAACAAAGCTCACCCACCGTGGTAGGGTCGGCGCGTATCACCCACGGTGCTGCTCGGCCCTTCAACACCCCCTTTCGGTCTTGTCCTTGTTCAAGAATGAAGCCAGACCGAGTCGCCTAAAAGCATTGTGGCTGAGAAGAGATGCCGCTCGATGGTATCATGAGGGTAGCAGAAGTATGGACAAGGCATTCCGGCCGCGAATCCCTGTCACCGGGCAAGAGGATCGACAAGTCGAGGAGAACAGCCACGCAGCCCGGCGCCTTATACTTCGTACTTTGCTCAACTCCTCTTCGTCACCTTCAGGCACCGACTTGGACAAGGCGTCCTGGTAGGCCCCTTCTTTAATCACGAACCCTGGTTATGCTCACAAGGCAGCTGACTATCGACGTCATGTAATAGTTCTCACTTGGACCCCTGACCATTGCCGGTTGCTGGATTTCCATTGGCATTTCGGACCTTCTCGAAAGTCCCGAGAAGACTAGACACCCCATACGGGAGATCGGACCAATGGTCAGGAAACCGGACGATACCCAATCACTCGAGCTCCCAGGGGACGGTAAATCTTTTGCTCGGTGGGTTGTTCGCGGCCGACCCCAAATTGTTAGGCTGCCAGGTTCGTTAGGTAAGGTAAGGCTGGCGGCATGCGGCATGTCCGAGCACTAGACAATTCACCGCCAATGCATTCACCGAGAAAAAACACATCACCAGTCCTGTTGATTGATGGTTTTGCTTCTTCTCGAAGTGGCGGTCAGCGACATGGTATAGCCAATGTCTGCTGGCGTGGTTGTGGCAGGCCGCGCAGGAAAAGAAAGGGGTTAGCTGGGAGGTGGCCGAGTCCAAACACTGGGCGCGGGGCAACCAGAACCGGGCACGAGACATCGTCAGTAAAGCACCGGCTACCCAGGAAAGCAGTGACAAGAAGCCAAAGTGAAGAAAGTTGAGGCTCTTCTCTCGAAGAATTAACCAATTTGATCATCACATGGACGGGCTGAGCCCTCGTTCCTTCCTTCCAAAAGTGCGACTTTTGCTTAGCACTGCACTTCTCTGCACTGCACACCGCTCATGTGAGGATGGAAGAAAAAAAATCGGGCATCCAGGCATGCAAATCATTGCAACCATAGAAGGCAAGTACGTGAGGCGTCAGGATGTCGTTCGCGGGCCATGTACGGCGGTGGTCAGGTTCAGACAGAGGGAGAGAGCCGTTAGGCGATGACGGATGCTTACTCACGACGGACTGCCAGGCTACATCTGTCAATCGACGAGGCCACCAATCGCAACAGAAACCCACCTTGGAACTTTGTGCTTTGAAGGCCATGCCAGCTGAACAAGCACATCGCAGATGCAGTGCAATGAGTGAATTGGAGAAGAAAATGATATGTGACATAAGGGTCGGTGGGCACGTTGAGTGAAGTCAAAGGCAATCAATCCCCCTAAGATGGGTGTGGAGCTTGGCGTCTCCTTCTCACCAGGGCTGAGGTTGAGGGCTCTGCAGTGAGTTCTCACCTCAATCAATGTCGGAAGTACTGCGCAGGGATCTTGAGGCGATATGGGACGAAGCCTTATGTGTGAGATTGGGTGAGTGAAGGCAACCTTCACTGAGGTTTAAGATTGAATTGAGATTCAGGCCCGACACCACCTTATCTCGGGCCCCTGCAGCTAGGGACCGGCCGACCCCCCCTCCATCCACGCCAACCACCCCTCTCCCGGCTCACACCTCCCGACTCACCACAGCAAACAGAAAGAGTAACACAACGGCGCAGCCTCCTTGGAATTCCGAATCCGAAACCGCATGTAGCCTTGCAAGGACGAAGTGCCTAGCTTACCGTCTCATCTTTCTAGACAATTTCGCCGGGATCTCTCCGCGAGATCCAGAGCGTGGCTTTCCGCCCCCTGCCTGTCCTCCTCGTGGCTTTCTGCGGATAACCACGGGCTGGAGCACGTCAACCGAAACAAGAAAACGGCGGTTTTCGATCAAAGCAGCCCCCTATGACAATCAACGAGATAGCGGGAGCGCAGGCTGCCGCCAGTCTGCGCGGCCCCGCTCTGCTCCCCGTCCACTATCCAACGCCGCCATTTGTCATTGTCCCCGGACTGGTTAACCTGCGTGACACTGGGGGCTATCCCATCGGAGCCAAACATGAGCCAGGAAGCACCGCTGTAAGACGCGGCGTCCTATTCCGCTCGGCTGAGCTCTCGCGGGTGGGAGATGAAGGAGTGGCTGCTCTCCGCGAGCTCAACATCACCCATATCTTCGATCTGCGTTCGGTCAAGGAGTTTTCGAAAAACAACACACATGGGCACACAGACCGCCTCCCTACCGGGTGGGATGTAGAACGCGTGTTTGTGCCTGTGTTTCTCGACCAGGACTACTCTCCTGCGGCCATTGCTTCGCGGTTTACCGACTACAGCGATGGTGTAGATGTTAGTGACCCCCCCCCCGTTGCATACCTTACCCAAGCGGGCAAATAAGATGTGGCAAA